>Ga0183099_1000106_pt1 | contig 85780 bp, 99 predicted proteins | sample Biomet1_FD_127788 | JGI IMG/M metagenome (GOLD analysis project Ga0183099, IMG submission 127788) | Microbial communities from bioreactor (seeded with anoxic lake sediment) at LBNL, California, USA - Biofuel metagenome 1 | ecosystem: Engineered > Bioreactor > Anaerobic > Unclassified ...
TAAAGGACACAGAAGGGGCCATTTAGCTGGTATAATTTTGTGTTTATTACTGGTATGTTGAATGTTAGTAACTTTGGGGATGCCGCCGTTCTATAAAACTACACTATCTTTAACGTTGCCAACTGTTTTTCCTAGGCTGTAGTATATTGGACAATACAGTAATTGGCTTAAATAGAATTCAGTTAATTGTTTTTATATAACTTTCCTCCTTTGCAAAAATAGGACATTTTATGGTTGGAGTCAGTATAGGTGCCGGTACTGTAAGTTTAAATAACATTTAGGATAGTATTATTCAATGTGAAGCAAATTATAAACTAAAGTATAACCTTTGCATGTATATGATGAAAGCATAATAAAGTGCTGAAAGTATGGTAATATTGCCAGTACATAAAAAAAGCGTACCTTGAAATATTTTAAGGTACACTTTTTGTGTTGCTTTACTTAGCTAAATTTAACAATATGAAAATAGTTAACGTAGACATGAAATATTTAAATAGAGCTTTGGGATAGGTATAACCATTTTCTTGTTTAACGGTTAGGCCATCAATATTTTTTTGTACGGAAAAGCTTTCGAGGGCTGCAAGCAATAGGAGCATGCAACCAGGTTGCCAATTACCACTAAACATAAGATAAATACAGTATGCTAAGAAAAAAAAGTGTAATATGTAGTTAGCAATAAAAAGCATAGTAAATTTATTAATGAGGACTACTCGCAGTTTATTCTGTGGGGGTTTTTTAAATAGAGCAGTCATTAGTTGAGTGTAGTAATAGTAACGCTTGTATAAAAAAATATTAATTATTTCAAGAATAGCAAAAATAACGGTAATAGTTTCATAAAGACCTCCTATATAATACCAACATTATATACTAAAACAACACATAATTGAAAGGGTGGTGTAAAAAGCCGAAGTTAGTATAATATACTACGAATGTCCTTTTACAGTGCACTAATTAACAGAAGTGAGAAGGTTGACACTAAGTTTTAAAAAAAGTAGTATAAGTTGTTCAAAAGTTTAGAGAAAAACATTGACAAGTATACAAAATCTTTCTTATAATGTTAGGCAGAAGTTACAAGGATGGAAAATATTGTGACGAAAAAATAAAATAGGGGAAAGAAAAGGTGAGTTTTATGAAAGCATGGAAGAAGGCTGTGGGATTAACCTGTACAGCAGTACTTATGACTACAATGCTTGCCGGTTGCGGCGGAACTAAAAAAGACGCAGCAAAAAGCGATGAAGTTGTAATTGGGGCGCATTTTGAACTAACAGGTGGTGTTGCTAATTACGGCAAATCCACATTGAATGGCGTACAGTTAGCGATTGATCAAGTTAACGCTAAGGGCGGAGTACTAGGTAAGAAGATTAAATTAGTACAGGGAGATAATAAATCAGAACCTGCTGAGGCGGGAAATATTGCTACTAAATTAATTACTCAAGATAAAGCAGTGGTTCTTATCGGTCCGGCAACCAGTGGTTGTGTGTCTGCCAGTATTCCTATTGCGACAGCTAATAAGGTACCGTTAATGGCGCCGGTAGCAACCGCACCCGGTATTACGGTGGAAAAAGATGGTAAAGTTAAGCCGTTTATTTTCCGGGCGTGTTTCATTGATCCTTTTCAAGGTCAAGTTATGGCCGTATTTGCTGAAAAAACCTTAAAATGTTAAAAATGTTGCCATTTTGTTTGACTCTTCTAGTGAGTACTCCAAAGGTTTGACAGATGTATTTACAAAAACCTTAGAAGATAACGGAGGCAAGATTGTTGCTAAAGAGGCATTTTTGGCTAAAGACGTAGATTTTAAGTCTACGTTAACTAAAATAAAAGCTAGTAATCCACAGGCTGTTTATGTACCTGCTTACTATGAGGAAGTTTCAAAAATTATTAAACAGGCTCGCGAAGTTGGTTTGAGTTGTCCAATTTTAGGCTCCGATGGATGGGATTCTCCTAAACTAGCCGCAATTGCAGGTAATGAAGCTTTAAATAATACTTATTTTTGCAGTGCTTATTCCTCACAGGATAAAGAACCTGCAGTGCAAAATTTCATTAAGGATTATAAAGCTAAATATAAAGCGGATCCTGATAATTTTAGTATACATGGTTACGATGCAGCAATGGTTGTTGTTGAAGCAATCAAACGTGCAGGCAGTACTGATGGAGTGAAAATCGCCCAAGAGTTGTCCAAGATGAAGGACTTCCCCGTGGCTACAGGTAAGTTTACAGTTGATGCTAACCATAACCCGGTATCTGGTGCCGTTATCATCGAATTAAAAGATGGGGTTCAGACTTTCAAAGAAAAAATTACTTTGTAATTAGTCATCTTTAATTCAATCCAGCGTCGGGTTGAGGGGCTTAACTTCAATCTGACGCTTTCTTTGTCTAAAAACGGGTTAGTCTCTTTGCTTCTTATAGATAAAAATATCAAAGAAGTAGAGGTTAATAATAAAGATTTTGGAGCTAAATGAGGGGGCAAAAAAATGAAAAGCATGACAAAAGTTTTATCCATGATGTGTGCAGGGTTACTCATGGCCAGTGTTTTTGCCGGTTGCGGCGGAGAGAAAAAAGCAGGAGATACCATAAAGGTTGGAGCAGATATTGAATTAACCGGTGGTAGTGCAAGTTATGGTAAATCAGCGCAAAATGCTATTAAACTAGCTTTTGACCAGGTTAATGCTAAAGGCGGTGTCCTTGGTAAGAAAATGGAACTTGTAGTGGCTGATAACAAATCTGAGGCTGCTGAAGCTACAAATGCTATGCAAAAATTGATTGCACAAGATAAAGTTGTGGCAGTTATTGGACCAAATCTTTCTTCTGCGGTTATCGCATCTACAGCGGTTAATACAGGAGCAAAAGTATTAGTTATTTCACCAATGGGGACTAATCCCAATGTTACGGTTGATAAAGATGGTAAAACTAAAGATTTTATGTTTAGAGCGTGTTTTATTGATCCTTTCCAAGGCACGGTTATGGCAGCCTTTGCTAAAGATACTTTAAAAGCAAAGAAAGTAGCTATTTTGATTGACAACTCTTCTGATTATTCTAAAGGATTAGCGCAATTTTTTGAAACGGCTTTCGTTAAAAATGGTGGAACTGTAGTAGCCAAGGAGTCTTATCTGCAAAAGGATACTGATTTCAAAGCGACCTTGACTAAAATTAAAGCTAATAATCCAGATATGATTTATGTTCCGGGGTATTATCAAGAAGTTGGTATGATTGTAAAACAAGCTCGCGAGATGGGACTTACCGTTCCAATGGCAGGTGGCGATGGTTGGGATAGTGCTAAACTTCCTGAAATTGCCGGTAAATCTGCTTTGAATAAGACTTTCTTCTCCAGCTTATATTCTGCAGAAGATAAATCAGAACTAAACAAAAATTTTGTTGCGGAATATAAGAAAGCTTATAATGAAACTCCGGATGTTTTTGCTGCTCTAGCATATGATTCTGCAATGCTAATTGTTAACTCAATTAAGACGGCTAATTCGGCTGATTCAGTTAAAATTAAAGATGCTTTGGCTAAAACAGCTGGGTTTAATGGTGTTGCAGGTAGTGTTACCTTTGATCCTCAGCATAATCCAGTAAAGAGTGCCTTTATTATTGAGTATAAAGACGGCGCACAAGCATTTAATACTAAGATTAACCCTTGATTATTTTAAATAGTGGGCTGCAAAAAGCAGCCCACTCTACTCATTTCTAAGGCAGGAGGAATTTATTATTATGGATATGGGATCATTTGCACAGCAATTTGCCCAACAATTAATAAATGGTATATCTTTGGGTAGCATTTATGCTTTGATCGCATTAGGATATACGATGATTTACGGCATCATTAAATTAATCAATTTTGCTCACGGTGATATTTATATGCTAGGCGCCTATATGGGCTTTGTAGCGACTACCATGTTAGGCCTGTCTTTTGTGCCAGCACTAATTTTTGCTATGGTTGCAGCTGGTATAGCAGGTATCATTATTGAGCGTGTTGCCTATCGACCTATGCGTAATGCCCCACGTATTGCTATTTTGATTACAGCAATTGGCGTTTCTTTTTTCTTGGAGTATGGCATGATACTAATTGCTACTCCGCAACCACGTACTTTTCCGGCTATATTTGAAGCTAGTGTATTTAATTTTTATGGTTTAATTGTAAATAGCCAGCAGATTCTTATCTTAGTTATTTCTCTAGTTCTTATGGCTGGATTAACTTATATCGTAAATCACACTAAAGTAGGCAAAGCGATGAGAGCAGTGTCTTTTGATGCTGATGCTGCTCGTCTTATGGGCATAGATATTGATAAAATTATTTCCATGACTTTTGCTTTGGGTTCTTCCTTAGCAGCAGCAGCAGGCGTTTTAGTTGGTGTTTATTATAATTCCATAGATCCTTTAATGGGCATGATGCCAGGCTTGAAGGCCTTTATTGCCGCAGTACTTGGGGGTATAGGCATTATTCCGGGCGCTATGTTGGGTGGAGTTATCATGGGGATAGTAGAAGCCATGGTCAGCGGATTCTTTTCCTCTACCTTCCGCGATGCTGCATCTTTCGTGATTTTAATCTTAATCTTGCTTTATAGACCTTCGGGGATATTAGGCAAGAACATTAAAGAGAAAGTGTAGGTGGGGATATTATGAATAGTATAAAAAAACATGATCTGGCCACCTTAGGCGCTTGCGCAGTTCTCTTTGCTATAGTTCAGACGTTACTTTTCGTAGATTTTATTGGGCCTTTTTGGGAATTAAATATTATTCTTATTTTAATTAATGTTATTTTGTCTGTCAGCCTTAATCTTATTAATGGTTATACAGGACAATTTTCTATTGGTCATGCAGGATTTTTAGCAGTAGGAGCCTATACCGGAGCTATTGTCACAGTAAAATTGGGCTTACCTTTTGAATTGGCTTTAGTAGTGGGGACGCTATGTTCAGCATTGCTCGGATTCTTGATTGGTCTTCCTACCTTACGGTTAAATGGTGATTATTTAGCCATTGCCACTTTGGGTTTAGGTGAGATTATTCGTATTTGTATTTTAAATATCGAATATGTAGGCGGGGCTTCCGGACTTATGGGAATTCCACGGTTTACTACTTTTGCCTGGGCTTTTTGGATCACGGTTTTCATTATTTTTGTTATTAAGAATTTTAAGAATTCAGCCCCCGGACGTTGCTGTTTAGCTATTCGTGAAAATGAAATAGCGGCTGAAACAATGGGCATTGATACAACTAAATATAAAGTAATGGCATTTACTATTGGCGCAGGGTTTGCAGGTTACGGCAGGCGTTTTATTTGCTCATTATTTTTATATTGCACATCCTGCTTCTTTTACTTTCATGCGGTCTTTCGATATCCTAACTATGGTTGTTTTGGGGGGATTGGGTAGTATGACCGGAGCTATTACAGGTGCAGTGCTTTTAACGGCTATTTCTGCCGTCTTGGCTGAATATCCTGAATGGCGTATGGTTATTTATTCATTGACTTTAATTATATTAATGATCAATAGACCTCAAGGACTATTTGGCAGTAAGGAATTGAGCTTAAAAATGTTTCGGTTAGGAGGTAGCAATAGTGGAAGAGCTACTGAAAGTAAATGATGTTTCTATGATTTTTGGCGGATTGAGAGCGGTTTCTAATTTTACTATGGAAATTAATAAGGGAGAATTAGTAGGACTTATCGGCCCTAATGGTGCCGGTAAAACTACCGCTTTTAATATGTTAACAGGAGTTTATGAGCCTAGTGAGGGTGAAATAACTTTTGAAGGCAAAAGAGTTAATGGTAAAAACCTTATCAAGTAACGGCTATGGGTATGGCACGAACATTTCAGAATATTCGTTTGTTTTCCGAACTATCTGTTATTGATAACGTTAAAATTGCCTATAATATGCATATACAATATTCTTTAGCTGAGGCAGTTTGCCGGTTTGGACGTTACTTTAATGAAGAAGAGGCTGTAACTAAAAAGGCTATAGAACTTTTAAAAATTTTCAAACTAGACCGGTATAAAGATGAAATGGCAAAAAATCTTCCTTACGGAGAACAACGTCGTTTGGAAATTGCTAGAGCTTTAGCAACAGAACCAAAACTTTTATTGTTAGATGAACCGGCGGCCGGTATGAATCCTCAAGAAACCCATGAACTCATGGAAATGATTCGCTGGATTAGGAAAGAATTTGATTTAAGCGTTTTACTTATTGAACATGATATGAGTTTAGTTATGGGGGTATGCGAACGTATTTATGTGTTGGAATATGGGTTTTGTATCGCCAACGGCTTGCCCGAAGAGATTAAACATAATAAACGCGTTATTGAAGCGTATTTGGGCGAGGAGGTATCATAATGTTAAAGGTTGAACACATTGATGTATTTTATGGTGCTATTCACGCTGTTAAGGACCTTAGTATAGAAGTGCCTCAAGGAGAAATAGTTACGCTCATTGGCTCTAATGGTGCAGGTAAATCTACAACTTTAAGGACCATTTCCGGGTTAATGAAGCCTAAAAGTGGTACAATAGTATTTGAGGATAAGAATATTGCCGGGATGGCTGCCCATAAAATCGTGGCGAGCGGATTGTGCCAAGTCCCTGAAGGACGTCATGTTTTTGCTAATATGACTGTTTTAGAGAATTTGGAATTAGGTGCTTATCTGCGGAACGATAAAGATGGTATTGCCAAAGATATGGAAGATGTTTTTCAAAAATTTCCACGTTTGTTAGAGCGAAAAGACCAAGTCTCAGGGACATTATCAGGAGGCGAACAACAGATGTTAGCTATGGGTCGTGCACTTATGAGCCGTCCTAGACTACTTTTACTAGATGAGCCGTCTATGGGTCTTGCGCCACTTTTAGTAAAGGAAATTTTCCATATTATTCAAGAAATAAATGCAGCAGGTACTACAGTTCTTTTAGTTGAGCAAAATGCTAACATGGCCTTATCAATTGCAGCTAAAGCTTATGTTTTAGAAACCGGTAAAATTGTTTTGGCGGGTACAGCGCAAGAGCTGGCCAGCAGCGAAGCAGTAAGAAAAGCATACCTAGGCGGCTAAGCCGGAAAGGAAGTGTAACAAATGATTATAAGAGAGTTAATGAGTCCGGAAGTTTTAACGATTAGCGAAGACAAGTCAATGTTGGAAGCTCGCGAATTGATGCGTTCCAATAATTATCGTCGTATTCCTGTTGTAGATGATATTAAACGCATTAGAGGTATTATTACAGATGGAGATATTGGCAGGAGCGAACCATCAGATGCCAGCACTCTTTCTAAATATGAGGCAAGCTACTTACTAAGTAAACTTAAAGTTCGAGACGTTATGACTAAGGCGGTTATTACCGTAAGAGAAACAGACGGAATAGAAATAGCGGCTTATCAACTATATAAGAATAAAATAGGTGCGTTACCCGTAGTTGACGATGAGAACAAACTTTGTGGCATTATAACAGATAGCGATGTATTTAAGGCTTTTGTGGATATTATGGGTTATGCCCAAACTTCTACTAAGATTACTATTGATACTACTGATAGAATTGGCGTGGTTGCTGACATTGCCGGTATTTTCAAAAATAGAGGGATAAATATTATCTCTATGGTGACTCGCAATGTGAGCAATAATAATGCAGAAATTGTTCTTCGTGCGGATTTAACAAATGGATTGGATATTGTGGAAGAAATCAGAGAAGCTGGGTTTAATATTATAGATATTTCCACTTTGAAGGCGGGACAGTAAAATGTCAGGCAAGCAGGAGAAGTATTATGTGGGCGATATTGTAAGGATGAAAAAAGCTCACCCGTGCGGGTCTTATGAATGGGAAATTACTAGAACGGGAATGGATTTTGGCCTTAAATGCCGTGGGTGTGGTAGATTTGTTATGATACCGCGCACTAAGTTTGAAAAGGCAGTAAAGAGTATTTTGGAGTCCACGCACGCTGATGACTGAAATAAGGAAGACCCCAAAACTTATGTTTCGGGGTCTTCCTTTATGTTATAATTACCACAGTAATTGCTATAACTGTTCATTTCAATTTTATTATAAGGAGGAATTTCCTTGATCAGAAAAGCAACGCTAGCAGATGCACCGGCTATTGCCAAGATATATGAGTATTACGTGTTGGAGACTACTATTACTTATGAAGTTGAGCCACCGGATGCGAAAGAAATGTCTAATCGTTGGAAAAATATTAGTGCAAATTATCCGTATTTGGTTATGGAAGAAAAAGGCCAGGTTATTGGTTATGCTTATGGAGCTCGTTTTAGAGAGCGTAAGGCCTTTGATCCAACCACGGAAGTATCAATTTATCTTGATAAAGATTATTGTGCCGATGGCCGCGGGCCAATGCTCATGAAGGCCTTATTTAAAGAATTGGAAGCATATCCTTATGCTACAGCAGTTGCCTGTATCAGCAGCAATAATGAATTTAGTGCTAAATTTTGCAAGAATGTTGGCTTTGAGCATGTTGGGACTCTGGAAAATGTGGGATATAAAAAAAATCAGTGGCTAGGATTGGCAGAATATACAAAGAAATTGCGTGAATATACTAACAACTGATAGAATTGCAGCAAATTAAATTAAGATATAAGCATTAGTAAAGTTATAGTAGTTAAAATTAGCGTAACTAAGCTATAATAAAAGAAAAATGTTTTTTAAAAACGCATTTTTGCAGTGCAAAAAATCTTAATTTAAGGTAAAATTAGACAATAGATTGTATTAAGGGAGAGATGTTTGTGAGTACAAATTTAGAAATGGGAATTGTGGGCTTACCGAATGTAGGGAAAAGCACGTTGTTTAATGCTATAACTAAGGCAGGAGCTGAAGCGGCCAATTACCCTTTTTGTACAATAGAGCCTAATGTAGGTGTAGTAGATGTACCGGATGAAAGATTACAAGTTCTTAGTACTATGTTTAAGTCTAAAAAATTGTACCAGCCGGCATGAGGTTTGTTGATATAGCCGGGTTGGTAAAAGGTGCATCAAAGGGCGAAGGGTTGGGAAACAAGTTTTTAGCCCATATTCGTGAGGTTGATGCCGTAGCTCAGGTAGTACGTTGCTTTGTAGATGGTAATGTTACACATGTAGAGGGCAGCATCGATCCTGTTCGTGATATAGAAATTATTAATACAGAGTTATGCCTAGCAGATATGGAAACAGTTGAAAAAACGGTAACCCGTTTAAGAAAATTGGGGAAAGCAGGCGATAAGACAATACCGGCTAAAATAATTCTTGTGGAAAAAATTCTAGGGGCATTGGGCGAAGCAATACCAGCTCGTCGTCTGGATTTGACAAAAGAAGAAAAACTTTTTTTGAGTGAGCTGCAGTTGCTTACTATGAAACCAGTGCTTTATGTTGCAAATGTTAGTGAAGATGAAGCAGCCGATGCTTCTGGTAATTCCTATGTGCAAGCCGTAAAAAAATATGCTGCAGAAGACGGGTCTGATGCTATTGTTGTTTCAGCTAAAGTGGAGGCAGAAATTGCTGAATTACCGCCAGCGGAAGCTAAAGAATATTTGGAAATGACTGGGTTGGAAGAAGCTGGGCTAAATCGATTGATTAAAGCTGGATTTAAGCTATTAGGATTGATGACATTCTTAACAGCAGGAGAGATAGAATCTCGTGCTTGGACTATTGTTCAAGGCTATAAGGCACCACAAGCTGCTGGCAAGATTCATACTGATTTTGAAAAAGGCTTTATTAGAGCAGAGATAGTTTCTTATAATGATTTAATTGCCTGCGGTTCTAAAGCGGCGGCAAAAGAAAAAGGTCTAGTACGATTAGAGGGCAAAGATTATGTTATGCAAGATGGAGATGTTGTTGAATTTAGATTTAATGTCTAAAAAGCAGCACTTTCTTATTTAGTGGTATTAAGGTTCAAGGAAAGGACATTTAGAGATGTTATTTGATACACATATGCATGCTGACTATTCTTGTGATGCACACCAAACTATTGTCCAAGCAATAGCAGCTTCAAAAGCAGCAGGAGTAGGAATGATTCTAACAGAACATTGGGATAGGGATTATCCGACTAATCCAGAGGAGTTTCAATTTAATATACCGGAATATTTTGCTAAAAACAATAAGTATCGTTCTGAAAGGGTGCTTTTAGGCATTGAAGTAGGTATGCAAAAACATCTAGCAGTAATAGATGAAAAAACGATAAAGGAATATCCTTTTGATGAAGTTATTGCCTCTATGCATTGTATGCAGGGAAGAGATATGTACGAGCCTACTTCCTATATTGGACTTACCAAGCATCAGGCAGTAACAACGTATTTGGAAGATTCCATCGCTTGTTTAGGGCTATATAAGGATTTTGATACTTATGGGCATATTGACTACATTAGTCGTTATATGCCTTATGAGGATCAAGAGTTGCATTATTTAGAACACAGCAAACTGTGGGATCAGGTTTTTAAATTACTTATTGAGGAAAATAAGGCCATTGAAATCAACACTCGTCGCTTAGATTTACCCAGCGCAGTGGAGAGCTTGACGGTTTTATATAAAAGATTCAAGGACCTAGGGGGACGCTATGTTACCTTAGGTAGTGATGCGCATTATCCTGAACATGTGGGCAGGAGGTTGCAAGAGGCGGTGGCGATTGCATATGAGTGCAATTTGCAACCGGTATATTTTAAAAAGAGAGAACGTATAGTAATGAAGGAGGGCTCATAAAATGAGGGTTGTAAGATTTGCTGCGAAAGGCAATGATAGAATTGGCGTAATTGAAGATGATAATGTAAGAGCGGTATCTGGATCTTTAGATACTTTTTGGCAGTTGACAGACGATGTTTTTCCGTTGGCAGAGGTGCGTTTGTTGGCTCCATGTGTTCCCAAACAGATAATTTGTGTGGGTTCTAATTACAAAAAACATTCTGCAGAAATAACTTTTGAATATGCTCATGAACCAATTTTGTTTGGAAAAGCTGCACATACCATTATTGGGCATGGAGATACGATTATTTATCCACCACAAACCAATAGGTTGGTCTATGAAGCAGAATTAGGAATAGTTATCAAGCGTAAGATGCATAATATTACACCGGAGCAAGCATACCAGTATATTCTGGGTTATACATGTGCCAATGACGTAACGGCTAGAGACTTGCAATTGCAGGATAAACAATGGTTACGTTGTAAGTCGTTTGATACCTTCTGTCCTTTGGGACCTTGGCTTGAGACTGATTTAGACCCTCAAGATTTGGCTATCAAATCTTATTTAAATGGCGAACTAAAGCAAGAAGCTCGCACTAGTGAAATGGTTTATACGCCTTATGAACTTTTGAGCTATATTTCGCAAAATATGACTTTGGATGCTGGTGATCTTATTTTGACAGGTACGCCTCATGGTGATGGAGAGATGAATCCAGGAGATGAGGTTACCATAGAAATTGAGGGCATAGGAAAAATAAGTAACATTGTTAGAGAAAAATAAGAAAAGAAGGCCTGCATACTACGGTGTAGTTGCAGGCCTTCTTTTTAGTTTATTTAGTAGTATTGGCAGTCTTAAGATTGGCGATTACAGAGTATGCGTCATCCTCCTCTGTAATTTGCATTATGGCTTGTTCATCTAGCCAAATAGTATCTTCACTTAGAGACACTTCGGGGTGTTTAACCTTTTTATCATGATAAACTTTTGCTAAGTTGCCTGCAATTAAATAGGCTCTTTCTAAGGAGCTCATGGAGGGAATGGCCGCCGGAGTACAAAAGATTTTGTTGTTAACGGTAATAAGGCCGGTATCTTTGTTAACCTTTATTTTTCCATTACTGTAGTCGGTAATTTTGGCGCTATAATTATCTCGGCGCGCGACATTGCCAGGGTGGTCGGAAGGGTTGAAAATTTCGCTGACAAAATTTTCTTTACTTTCTCCCATTTTTTCTAATACGCGTTGCCAAGTTGCCGCACCAGCTCCTACATTGTAGTTGGCCGCTTCAGTGTATTGAAAGGCTTTTTCATCAGCGGCTTTCTCCATGGGCAAGGTCACATTTTTAGCGTTTCCGATGTTAGCTAATACATTAGCACCAATAATTGAGACCGCATCTGGATTTTGTGATTGATATAAAGCTGCTAGGAGCTGTAGTGGCAGCGCTTTTTTAACGCCGTTAGCAGGATCATTGTTTTGACCGTGCCCCATTTCGTGACCAACAACTAGGGCAATCTCATCTTCGTTGTAGTTAAGCATATCAAATAGACCAATATTTACACTCATATTGTGTCCCAGGGTGCAGAAGGCATTAAAGGTTTTTTGGTCATTTACAAAATAATTATAAGGTTTTTCTCTGATAGAGGGGTCAGTTTGGGCTACGGCGTCAGATAATCTGCTCATAATATTGGCAAGCATATGGTTGGCACGGGGGTCATTGTTAACGCCAACCTTTTCTTTTATTTGTATTAAATATTCATTGCGTCCCTTATCATCATTGTTAATGTAATTTACCTGTTTGTCTAGGTAAGTATATTGGGCACCTATTCCAACTATAGCCCCAATCGCGGAAACGGCATCAAAAGCAGCTGCGTTTTGAGGGCATATAAAACTGGTGGTAAGTGTTATACTAAGGGCTGCAGTTAAAAGGCGCTTCAAAAAAAATTTGCTTAAATTGAGTTTTGACATTTTTTCACCTCATTATTTTTTCATTTTAATCATAATATATAAATAACTAAAATTCAAATATATGTTATAATTATAGCCACAAAAGTTAGAAAAGAAGGTTACTCATTGGTTACAAATATGACAGAGGGTAGTCCATTTAAAATAATACTAGCGTTTACGTTGCCATTATTTATCGGTAATGTATTTCAGCAAATGTATAATATAGCAGACGTAATTATTGTTGGACGAACTCTAGGCATTGACGCATTGGCAGCAGTGGGGGCAACTATCCCTATTTTTATGGTAGCGATGGGGGCTACTGTTGGTATGACCGGTGGTTTTGCAGTAGTTACGGGACAACGATTCGGGGCAGGCGATATGGCTGGCGTTAAGAAGTCGGTAGCGGTGTCCATAATTTTAAGTGCCGTTTATACTATTGTTTTTATGCTTCTTACAGTATTGGCAATAGATTCTTTACTTAATATAATGAATGTACCTGCAACTATTTTTTTTAATGCACATAGTTATATTAGTATTTTACTTTATGGTATAGGGGCAATGACATTATATAATTTGCTTGCTTCGTTAATGCGCGCCCTAGGTGATAGCAAAACGCCATTGTATTTTTTGATTTTGGCATCACTTGTAAATATTATTTTGGCTTTGCTTTTTATCGTGTATTTTCAGTGGGGAGTTCCAGGCTCTGCACTGGCCTTGGTTATTTCTGAAGGTATTTCAGGTTTATTATGTTTGTTTTATATTTATAAAAAGGTACCTCTTTTGCATTTACAAAAAGCAGATTGGCATTTTAGCTGGCCGTTTGTGTGGGAACATTTGCGTATGGGAGTCCCCATGGCAGTACAGTTCGCTATTTTAGGTGCAGGTATAATAGTTCTCCAAGCGGTTTGTAATTCTTTTGGTTCAGATATAATTGCTGGTTTTACTTCAGCCGGGCGTGTTGAGCAATTGGCTTTACAGCCGATGATTTCTATAGGGTTAACCATGGCAGTTTATACAGCACAAAACTATGGTGCCCGCAAATTTGAACGTATTCGTCAGGGTGTAAAAGTTTGCTCAAAGATTTTATTGGGATTTTCAGTTATTGCCGCTGTAAGCATATATTTTTTGGGCGCGGATATTATTATGCTTTTTTTAGGAGTCTATGATAAAGAAGTAGTAGATGCAGGTTTGTTATACTTGCATCTTACAGTGCCATTTTATTTTTTTCTAAGTCAAATTTTTGTTTTTCGTAATGCTACTCAGGGACTAGGAATCGCTATTATGCCACTGGGAAGCGGCATAATAGAACTGGTTTTTCGTAGTGGGGCAGCAATTATCTTAGGTAATTATTTTGGTTATAAAGGTATGTGTTATGCTAGTCCTGCTAGCTGGATAGGCGCTTCAATTTTTCTGACTATAGGCTATTTTTATTTTATAAAGGTATTAGAAAAAAAGAATAGCATAGATTTTAAATAAGGAGAATTCATATGAAAAATATTTTATTTTTAACTACGGGCGGTACAATTGTATGTGAAGCTACAGAGGATGGATTAATTCCCTCTTTAAGTGGTCAAGATATTATAGACCGTATGCCGGAACTCAAAACCCTCGGTAAAATTACAGTGCAGGATATTTGCAAGTTGGATAGCAGCAATATACAGCCTGAAAATTGGAGCCAGTGGGTAAAAATAATTGGTGATAATTATGAAAAATATGATGGTTTTGTTATAACACATGGTACAGATACTATGGCTTATACCAGCAGTGCATTGAGTTGTATGTTGATTAATTTAGGTAAGCCGGTAGTTCTAACCGGGTCTCAAGTACCTCTTAATCTGGCAAATTCTGATGCACGTAGTAATTTAGAGTTAGCTTTTACTATAGCTATGAGTAATTTGTCTGGAGTTTTTATTGCTTTTGGCAATAAAGTTATTAAAGGTGATCGTGCCAAAAAGATTTTTGCTAAAAATTTCAATGCTTTTGAAAGTGTAAATGAAACGCCTGTTTTGTTTTTTGACAAAAATGGAGTTAAAAAAAATTTGCCGCAAAAGGAAGTCCTTGGAAAATTTTCTGTAGTGGAAAAACTTGAACCTAGGGTTATGGCTATCTCAATAACGCCTGGTTTAAAGTCGGATATTATTGATTTTGCCGTTGCTCAAGGTTATAGAGGTATGTTTGGAATGTTTTGGAGCCGGTGGCGTAGCCACTGACAAAAATGATTTTCTGCCAGCAATAAAACGAGCTATAAAAGCAGGAGTAAGAGTGGTGTGTGTTAGTCAGTGCCTTTTTGATGGGGTGGATTTGACTCTATACCCTATGGGTATTTTAGCAGCACAAGCAGGGGTAGAGTCAGGTGGTGTCATGACTTTGGAAGCAGCATTAACTAAATTGATGGTAGTATTAGCCAAAGAATAAAAGGAGGGATATGTTGTATGCCATATGTAAATATTAAAATCACCAAAGAGGGAAATGTTACTGCGGAACAAAAAGCGGCTCTCATTAAAGGGGCAACCCAATTGTTAGTAGATGTGCTACATAAAAATCCAGCCACTGCGGTAGTCATCATTGAGGAAGTAGAGACAGATAATTGGGGAATCGGCGGTAAAAGTGTTACAGAACGCAGAAAACAACAATAGTGAATTGCGGCGTAATTGAAAGGGTGATATAGCAGAAAAAATGCTTGCGTTTTTTCTGCTATAGTGCTAATATGTACCCGTGCTTAGAGCAAGGAATACCAAAGGACATCGAAAGAGTTCTATTGGGAAAGGTTGCTTAGATAGTACAAGACAAGTAAAAAAAGAGTCAAAAAACGCTTGGATCTTTATGACCGAGACGTGTGGCAAACGCAATCATAATGCGCACTTCTCGTGGAGGAGTGTGTTTTTTTATGCAAATTGGAATTATTGGTATGGGTCGTTTAGGTAGTGCTTTGCAAAGAAATTTGCCTAGGACTTGTGCTGTAAGAGATTTTGGCAGCCGAGAAGAATTCATGAAGGCTTGTGACACCATCTTTCTAACAGTTCCGGATAAAGCAATAAAAGACGTTGCTTTTGAACTAGCTGGTGGAGATGTTATAGGTAAAACATTTTTTCACTGTAGTGGAGCTTTAGATCTTGAACCATTAGCCTCTTTAATTGCAGGTGGTGCACATGTTGGCAGTTTACATCCTTTACAAAGTTTTGGCAGCGAGACCGCCATATTTTCCGGGATATACATGGCGTTAGATGGTGATGCTACAGCAAAAGCTAGGGGTAAAGATATTGCAGACATATTAGGAGCAAAGATTTTTACTGTGCCGGCATCTGAACGTAAGCTCTATCATGCGGCAGCCTGTTTTGCCTCTAACTATGTAGTAACAGTTATGGCCATTGCCGAAGCTCTTATGAGCAAATGGACAGGAGATAACAAAGCGGCATTAACAGCTTTGTTGCCCCTTTTGGGTGGGACAATACACAATTTGCAACAGGCCTCTGAAGCTGGCAGGGTTCTTACAGGACCAATAGCAAGGGGGGATGATAATACTATTGCCGGTCATTTAGAAGTTTTGCCAGAAAAATATAAAGAGGTATATAAAGCATTGGGGAAAATAACTGTTGAGCTAGCAAAATGCAGTAAAAGTATAAGTGATGAACAAGCAGAAGCTCTAATGAAATTATTATAATTTTTTTACAAATAGTAAGCGTATGACAAAGGGAGACGAAAAACATGATAACAACAGCAACAATTAGACATATGAAGCAAGAAGGCAAGCCTATAACTATGCTGACCGCGTATGATTGTGCCATGGCTAGAATGGAAGATGAGGCAGGTGTTGATATGATTTTAGTTGGTGATTCGGTAGGCAATGTAATGCTCGGGTATTCTTCTACAATTCCTGTCACTATGGATGAAATGATTCATCATACTAAAGCTGTTTGCCGCGGAGTATCAAATGCCTTAGTAGTAGGAGACATGCCATTTATGAGTTATCAGGCTAATGAAGACGAGGGGCTTAGAAATGCAGGACGTTTTTTGAAAGAAACGGGTTGTACTGCAATAAAGTTAGAAGGGGGAGCCTCGGTTTGTAAACTAGTGGAGAGAATGGTTATTGCAGGAATACCGGTAGTTGGACATATTGGCCTAACACCCCAATCAGTTAATCAATTTGGAGGATTTAAGGTACAGGGCAAGGATTTAGCGGCGGCAAAAAAGCTAATTAAGGAAGCTAAAGAACTAGAGAGAGCAGGAGCTTTTGCCATTGTATTAGAATGTGTTCCTGCGGCACTTGCAAGTAAAGTAAGTAAGGAGCTAATGATTCCCACTATTGGAATTGGCGCCGGTAATGGTTGTGATGGTCAAGTTTTAGTTTGTAATGATATGTTGGGTATGAATAGTGGTTTCACGCCAAAGTTTGTAAAAAAATACAGGGATTTGCATAGTGAAATTCTAGGCGCGGTTAAAGAATATATAAATGATGTACAAGGTAGAAACTTTCCTTCTCAAGAACATACTTTTAAAATTGAGGAAGGAATAATTGAACAATTATATCCTACCAACAAAAAGGCAATCGTATAATTATCAGCTATTCAAAAGAGCTTTAGCGTATTAAAGCAGTTTATAAAACAGGAGGTAGTGTAAAGTGATATTGTGTAAGACCATTAGAGCATTGCAGCAAGAGGTTAAAACAGCAAAAAATGCTAATAAAACTATAGGGTTGGTACCTACCATGGGGGCCCTTCATGCAGGACACGCATCCCTTATTGATGCTGCTAATAAAGAGAATGATATAGTTGTAGTAAGTGTATTTGTAAATCCAACTCAATTCGGACCTAATGAAGATTTAGAAAGTTATCCACGTACCCTGGAAGCTGATTGTATACTGGCGGAAAAAATGGGTGCTGATATTGTTTTTGCGCCTACGCCTAAGGAGATGTATCCTTCCAAGGATATGACCTGGGTAGAAGTTTGTGGGGGTATTACTAAAGTTTTGTGCGGAGCTACGCGTCCTATGCATTTCCGTGGTGTGACTACAATAGTTTCCAAACTTTTCAACTTAACACAACCGGACAAGGCTTATTTTGGGCAAAAGGACGCACAGCAAGTACAAGTAATTATCCGTATGGTGAAAGACTTGTTTTTCCCGGTAGAATTACGCATTATGCCTATTATTAGAGAGCAGGATGGTTTGGCTAAAAGTTCTCGCAATACTTATCTATCACAAAAAGAACGTATGGCTGGGCTGATTCTTTCTAAGAGTTTGAAAAACGCAGAACAACTTTTCGCCCATGGTCAACGTAATGCCCAGAAAATAGTGGAGGAAACAACTTGTATGATTCAAAGCGAACCACTTGCTGAAATTGACTATGTGAAAATGTACGCTATGCCGGAATTAACACCTGTTGATGGCCCTCTGAGCGGTCGCAATTTGTTAGCACTTGCAGTAAAGTTTGGGAAAACTCGTCTTATTGATAATATAATTTTGGAGGTCAAATAATGTTATATACTATGTTTCATGGCAAAATTCACAGAGCAACAGTAACGGAAGCTAATTTGGAGTATATGGGGTCTATTACTATTGATAGTGATTTGCTGCAGCAAGCAGGAATTTTACCCGGGGAAAGAGTACAGATTGTCGATAATAATAATGGTAATAGGCTAGAAACCTATACTATCGCCGGTGCTGCCGGATCAGGGATTATTTGTCTAAATGGTGCCGCAGCACGTAAAGTAGCCGTAGGTGATAAAGTTATTATCATTGCCTATGCGCAAATGACCGGTAAAGAGGCAGAAAAATTAGTCCCTCGAGTAGTTATGGTAGATGAGCATAATAAAGTTATTAAAAATTTGGCAAAAGAAATCCATGGAATGACTTGTGCAGAAGCAAAAAATTGATATTTGTGATAGAATTACATAGTAGTAGCGTGCAAGCATTGGGCATGAATAAGAGAAAAAGGATTTTTTCTCCGGATCCCATGTTTTGGAAGGGATATTGCTATGAATATAAAAATGCAAACACAAGATTTCATAGAAAAATGGGCGCATGAAGACGGCAAAAAAGTTAAAATCGTTTTTTTCGGGCAACCTGGAGCAGGCAAATCGTCTCTTATTAATGAATTAGTAGGGGAAAAGATAGCTAAAACAAGTAGTATGACTGACACTACTCGTCAAGCACAAATGATTGACTATAATGAAGTTATTTTTGTAGATTTACCGGGTTATGATACCAGTGAATTTCCAGCTAATAAGTATTTTACTCAGTTTAATCCTCTACAATATGATTTGTTTATTTGTGTATTTAGTGGAAAATTACAGCAAGCTGATATAAATTTTTTCAAAACATTGAAGCTACTAAAACGGCAGTGCATTTTTGTTCGTAATAAAGTCGATGGTCTCTATGCAACAAATAAAACTATAGAAGAAATTAAGACGGAAATTACAACTGATGTTTGCAGGCAAATAACGAACAAAGTAAAAGTGCTTTTTACTTCTTGTAAAAAGAATCTTCCTGCAATTGAGCGTGGCATACCTGAATTGCAAGAAGAGATTATCTTGTGTTTGGGACCAGCTCTTGGGGATAAATTTTTGCGTGCCGCGAAGGTTTATACCAAGAGTATTTTGGCACAGAAAAAACAAGAGGCCGCTAAAGCTGTTAATAAGGCTATGATTATGGCAGCTGGCAATGGTTTAAATCCACTATTTGGTGTTGATGCTGGTATAGATGCCAAAATCATGGACATAATGTATAAGCGGATTCGTAAAATGTTTGAAATTAGTGAAGAGGAAATAAATACTGATGGCGGTAAGAATAAGCTGTTAAAAATTTTGGCTCGTGGTCTTAAGAAAGATAGCATTATTAAAGGTTTAGAGACACTTATGACCAAGGAAATGAAGAAAAAAACGGCAAAATACATTCCGGTTATTGGACAAGTAACAGCCATGAGTTTAGGGGCCGGTACTATGTATTATTTAGGCATGGAGTATTTAGATGCGTGTTATGATTATGCGCAAAAGCGTTTGGAAGAAGAAATAAAAATGAGGGCACAATGAATATTGATCATGAAATGCTAAAGAGAAAACTTGAGGAGGCTGCTCAGGGAAAAATCAATATTGCTTTCTTTGGACCACCAGGCTCTGGCAAATCCAGCACTATTAATGCTCTTTATGGCGCAGAAGTTGTCACCGTTGGCGTTAACACGGATACAACACTAGAGGCAAAAGTTATTGAACATGGAGAAGTAGCTTTTATTGACTTACCTGGTTATGGTACCGCTAAATTTCCACAGAAAGACTTTTTCACCAAGTTTAATCCTTTGCAGTATGATTTATTTATTTGTGTTTTTGATGGTAAATTGCGTAAGGCCGATACGGATTTTTTTCAAGTTATTACAAAGGCTGGAAAACCTTGTGTTTTTGTACGAAATAAGATTGATGAAATTTATGATGAAGATAAGACAATGCTTCAGTCTCAGGATATTATAAGGCAAGACTTAGCAAGGCAAATAGGCAGGAAAGATTTTTCTTTGCTCTTTATTTGTGCACGTGGAGATATGCTTACAGGTATAGAGGAACTACAAAACTATATTATTTCTCAAATGAATGCAGCACGTAAGGAAAAATATTGTACTGCGACTAAGGTGTTTACTGAGGAATATTTGCAAGAAAAAAAAGAACTCGCTATGAAATGCGTTAGTAAAAGTGCTCAATATGCGGCACTGAATGGATTAAATCCACTACTAGGTGTAGATGCGGCTATTGACGTAGCAATTATATATAATATGTATGAGAATATTCGTAAAGATTTTGACATAAATGAAAAAATGGTAGTGAATAGTATTTTAGCTATCACTACCAAAAACTTTTTGCTTAAAGGTATGAGTAAAAAGGGTGTTACCATAATTTTAAAATCTATTACTAAAAAACTAGCAACTAAATCTGTATTTAAATGTATACCTTTAATTGGGCAAGCGGCGGCTGTTTGTGTAGGGTATAAAATTGTAAAAGAAGCTGGGGAAGAATACATCCTAGCCTGCTATCAAGCTGCACAGGAAAATATGCTGGAAGGATTGAATGCTAAAAAATAAACGGAAATAATAAGAAAAAATATACCTCTTTGTTAAGACGGTTATCTGCAACTTAGGTATTGGTGTAAATTTTCCTTGAAGGTGGCTCCCAGTTCATCTAAAAACTTATATCTTTTTCTGTATAAATTGCGTTTTTGTGATTTCACTTCGTCTATGGTTTTTCGTTTTTCCGCCAAGGGAAGGTCAAAGAAACGCATATCATTGGTAGCATTACCGCCTACTTCACACCAGAATTCATCAAGGTCTACCTTTAATTTCAAATCTATTCTTACATGGGTATTGGTATAAAATCCTTTATTGGATATAGCGGAGATTTTATGAATGTTTAGTTCCTGTGCTAATAGACATAGTGTATATAGAATTAAATTTTTGGGACGATAGCCAAAAAAATATTTGGTTAATTCATGGATAATACTGTTGCCTCCATAACTACCTTGCAGGGCCCCAATCTTTATATTTGTATTATGATTTTCATCTTGATAAAACCAAAAAGTAATATGATATATCCGTTTTTCACTTAATTGAAGACTTATAGTCATTAAGCCTTCCTTACGATCAATGTATTTAAAATCAAGCCCAATGCTAAGAGTGTCATTTTTGTAGGGAATTTCCCATAATACAAGGCGTTTATCATAATAAATGTTTTGTAGGGCAATTTCATTAAAAACATCAGCACAAAATAAAAAGTGTTGCTGTAAGATGTCTAGTCGTTCTTGAATAGTTGATTGATGATAAAACAAATGCCTCGTTAATTGTTCATAAAAAATCGCATTATTTTTTTCTATGGCTTGTAACTTATCATTGCTTTTAAAAACTTGATTTAAAGTATCTATTTCTTTGTGAGCAAAAAAAGAGCGAACACAAAAGACGATGAATCTCTGCATGCTAAAATCGCTACGATCACGATGATGTAATATTCTTTTTCCTAAACCGATATAGGTTCTCAAATGTTATCTCTCCGATACATTTTTTTGTTTATTTAATATAAATTATGGTTATATCTATGCAAGCTATTATACATTTATCATTACAACATTATAATTATCAAATAGTCTGGATAAAAAAGCAAGATAAATTTTCTGCTGAGTTCAGGCAGATAAAATTAATGATAGGGTACACAATTCCATATAAGCTGATGTATAAAACAACTTGCTTGGGCTAAAATATTATGCTATATTATTCAAGCAGTAAAAAGCCCCGATTATTGCTGTAATATATTTTGCAAAAATTTAGCAATTTATATAGGTCTGAATAGGATATTTATAAAAAATGGACGAAAAAGGAATGGATTTAACGGGTTTTTGAGAATATGAGCAAGTAAAATATTTTTTCGCATTTGCACCCATTTTATTTGGCCTTCTCTGTGCTGCCGCTAAATAGTCAGGAAAACAATATGATAAAAAAAATACTCATAATCAGGCTGAGTTCTATTGGAGATGTTATTCATTGCACACCGGTGGCTAAAGCGCTAAAAACTGCTTGGCCTGACTGTCAAATCACATGGCTTGCAGGAGAGGTATGCGCGGATCTCGTAAGGTATAATCCTTATGTAGACGAATGTATAGTCTGGTCTCGTGAACGCTTCGAGAAATGTTGTAGAAAATATGAATTCAAAGAAGCTTGGCGTATGTGGCAGGAACTTATGGCCCTATTTTCTGACCAGGAGTTTTATGCGGTGTTAGATATTCATGGTTTGTTCTTAACCGGGCTGATTGCTAGCAAGATTAAAGCTGAGCGCCGGATAGGTCTGAAGGATGCTAGGGAGCTAAACTCTTTTTTTATGACCGAAACTGTTAAACCAAACGGTCGGCATATGATCAAGCGTTATATGAGTATCTTAGAACCATTAGGAATTTTTGCTAATGGTGATGATATGACGTTAGTTATACCGGATAAAGAAAAAGATTTTGCTGCAAATTTTCTGCTTCAGGCGGGTGTGAAGGCAGGAGATAGATTGGCTGTATTGGTACCTGGAACTACTTGGCCAAGTAAAAATTGGTCACCGGAGTTCTTTGCCAAAACGGCGTCACTAATTGCAGGAGATTTTAAAAGTATAATCTGTGGTGGGGTATCAGAAATTAAAATTGGACGTGAAATAGAGTCACGGGTTAGCGGCTCTCTCATTAATGCAATTGGTAAAACCAATTTGCTTGAAATGGCCTCTATTTTGGAGCTGGCATCCGTGGTAGTTGCCGGCGATACAGGTCCGTTACACATGGCAGCGGCACTTAAGATTCCAACAGTAGTTATTTTTGGGCCAAGTGACCCAGAGTGTTACAGGCCTCTAGGAGATACTAGCATAGCACTATTTCACAAACAGGAATGCTCTTTTTGCCATAAGCAAAATTGTCCTAAGGGTAAAAACGATTGTATGAAAAGTGTCTTGCCAGAGGAAGTAGCTGAGGCTGTTTACAAATTGGCAGGGAGGTTAGAACCTGCGGCTATTAACGGTATTTAAAAGAGAAAAGGTTCAGAGAAAATCTCTGAACCTTTTTTGTATAATAGGGACATTTTGCTTGTGCTAGAAAGTGGGATTATTCACTAGTATTTTTTGCTTTTTGTACAATGCGAAAATAGGCATAAGTAAGAGTTAGCGCAATAGAGAAAAGCAGCGTCGCGGTAAGAATCTTGATATTAGTAAGTTGTTCGTCTACGGTATGCCCTTTTTTTATAATTTCAAGGGAAGAGCAATCTATCTCAACGTCTCCACCATGTTCCGGTGAATTTTTCAAAAATATTCCGGATATGCGCACAATGTCACCTGTATGCTTATAATCGCCGAAAGTTTTTATTCTTTCTGCATCAGAAGACTTCAACCATATTCCCAGTGCATTTGTACCGTCGTTTACGTTGATCCACGAGTAGGCACCCCTATTCATGGCTTCCCCGATAGCTTCACCTTCAATGGTAACAACTTGACTGTCAAATGCACCCATATTATTGACTAAGCTGTTAATTTGCGTAACGTTTTCTGCGTTAACTGTGCCAACAGCGCAAATGGTTATTAAAATCACTAGGATGAGTGTTTTACAGATGTTATGCATGTTCTTTTTATCCCTCCGATGATTTGCCCAAAAAGTGCAAAAGCGGCAATGAATTCAAGCCTTCCTAAGTACATAGCGATAATGTATTGTACTTTTAAAATAGTAGGCATAGACGCATCGGTAATACCAATTGATAAGCCGACGTTACCGGTCACAGAAGCCGCTTCAAAGGCTGCTTCTGCAAAAGGATATCCTAAAAATGTACCAAGGGCAGTACTGATTGCAAACAAAATCATATAGCATATAATTATGAGCGCAGATGCTTTTACGACACTATCTGTTAATATATAATCTTTTATATGATGATATTTATAAATTTTTATGCTTCTTTCGGATGAAAGAAGCTTTTTAATATCAGCAACCAGACCCTTGAATACGATGCCAACTCGTAGTCCTTTAAAGCCTCCGGCAGTAGAGCAAGCGGAACCACCAATTAACATGGCAATGATAATAATTAAAATTCCGAAATCTCCCCAATCAGAGATAAATTGCTGGGCATAAATATTGCCAAAACCAGTTGTTGTATGGGCAGATAAAACGTTATATACTACTCTCCTAAAAATCGATATGGCATCAGTATAGATTCCAAGTTGGGATAACTTAACGGCGGCGAAAGCGCAAGCAAGAAAAGATGTAATAAAAAAGCTCTGGGTTTCAATGTTTTTAATTAGTTCCTTTTTATTTCCCTGCCACACAGCATAGTGCAGACCAAAATTCAAGGAACCCAAAATCATAAATATAATGGTTATTATTTCATAAGCAAAACTGTGATAATACATTATATTTTGTGTATTAGGGGCAAATCCTCCTGTGCTCCATGCGGATTCAAAGATAAAAAGACCGTGAAAGAATGCTGATAGCGGAGATAACCCTATATATATTCCACAAATCCATAGTGTTAGGGTTCCCACTATCATATAAATAATACTGATTTTCCAAATAATTCTAGCAGTCCCAATTACATTAGGGACTAGTTCAACGTCTTTTGCTTCACCTACATATAATTTGTAGGCACCACCCAAGTTTTTAAGCATAAAGCTTAAGGCCAGAACAACCATGCCTTGCCCGCCAATAAAAGTTAGCATATGACGCCACATATTAAGCCCCATGGACAAGTGATCCAGGTCTTGCGTAAGTACAAGCCCGGTGGTTGTAAATCCACTCATGACGTCAAAACATCCGTCAAGCAGGCTTTGTGCATGCCCGCTTAGCACATAGGGCAGCGAACACAAAAACATTAGTATAAGCCAAGAAAGGGCAGCCACTATAAAGCCATGTTTCCATTCTACGCGGATTTTATTTTTATGAGTTTCATACCCGTAAAATATCATGCTTAGCCCGGCAATAACAGAAACGGACATGCTAATCAAAAAGTCGAGTAACGGATTCCATTCTTGTAAAATCAAGGAAGTTAATATTGGTATAAACATTAGTATGGCAGTACCAAGAACTATATAACCGGTGTAGTAGCTAATAATATTAATAGTTGAAAAGGGTGCATTTATATTTTTCACATTATCACCTTACCATGAAAGATATAGAGGTGAAAATAAGGCCGCAGTAAATGAAAACTGAAAATACTTCTATAACGAGGCCCAAGAGCTCATTTTCTTTGCTTTGCATGAGAGATCCCTCCAGCTTGCATATAATTTTTTATCTTAAGAAAGGTTGCTTTATTTGTAATCAAATGTACGCTGTCATTTTGTAATATTTGGGTATCACCTCTGGGGTATATGACCTTTTCGCCCCGGAGAACTGCAGCAATAACACTTTCTCCGGGTAATTCCAAATCTCTAATGAAGCAGTTAAGCCAACGGCTGTCTTCCTTTATAATGACTTCAACAAGAATCATGGCGCCACGATCGAAAGTTTGAATAATTTTACAAATATCACTATCAAATTCATACTCTATTAAATTGGCAATAACCTCAGTACTACATACAGTTTGGTTTACGCCTAATGCTTTAAACATGGCGATATTTTTAGGGTAATTAACCCTGGCAATGGACTTATTAATTTGAAATTCCATTTTCGCTATTTGGCAGATAACAAGATTTTCCTCGTCTTTGCCGGTCACAGCCGCAATAATATCTGCGTTATTAATTCCAGCATCACTTAAAACGGCTAGGTCGCTACCGTCGCCACAAATTATGTCGGCATCAAGGTCATTGGCAATCTTACGACAAATATTTTCATCTTTTTCAATTAAAGTAACATCATAACCGCGGTCTTTCAGAGTTTTAAGAAGGTTAGAACCGATTTTTCCCCCACCAATGATAATTGATTTCATTTTGGATTTTCCTCTATTCTGCTCTTTAATATGTATACGCTAAGCTCTGTTGGATTAATGGTTTCAATGCCTAATCCGTCATAAACACGTTTCTTTTTCGGATCATTAATTCTGGCAATAATCCTTGGCACTTTAAAGATTTTTTTAGCTATAAGAGCTACTGTGATATTAATATTGTCGTCAGGTGTAGCAGAAATTATATAGTCCGCATTTTCAATCCCGGCTTCTAGAAGAATATCGTTATCAAATTCTATGCCTTTTATCCGAAGTCCGTTAAAGCCACTTCCAAGAGTAGCGAGATTTTTGGCTTCCCTGTCAACAATGGAAATATTATATCCTGAATCTGATAAATCTTCCGCCAGCATGCTTCCTAGCCTTCCGCAACCAATAATAATTATATACATATATAAAACCTTCCTTTAAAACATAATATAAGGTAATTAAACTAAAACTACGGTTTTTCCGTAACGTTTTCTAAAAGGAGCTTTTCTTGTTCTTCAGATTCATCACCAAAATCATAAGCGAATGGTTCTGAATTTTCAAAAGTACATATTCTTTCAATATTTTTACAAGCGGGTTTGAATGTGGGGTCAAGGGAATAAGCCGCTCGATAGTGTCTACGCGCCATAATATCATCGCCGTTAATTTCAAACCAAATCCCAAGTAAATTATGTGGTTGAGGGGAATCAGGAAAAATACGCATGGCTTCAATAATCTCATAGTAAGCTTTTTCCTGTTCATGATGACGTAAACTTTGAGTTGCCAAACTTAGGCATTTGGTAAACAAGTTGTTAGATATATCAAGATCATACATAACCGCATACATCTCCTTTCGAGTTAAGTATAATATAATGGCAATAAGGTTTGTGTAAGGCTTTTAGGGTTTTGTGTAAGTTTTTTGTTAGCAAAAAAGACCTCCCATAGGAAGGTCTTTTAGCCATTTTAGTAATAAGTTATTCATCTGCAAGGCGGTAGCCGACGCCTATTTCAGTTATAATATAACAAGGTTGTGCCGGGTCTTCCTTAAGCTTTCTTCTAAGATTACCCATACATACCCTTAATGATTGAGTATCATCAGCAATCATGCCACCCCAGACGTTTTCTATAATAAACTTATGTGTAAGGACTTTTCCCTGATACTTTATAAGTAAAGCTAATACTTTATACTCATTTGGGGTAAGGTGGATTTCGTCATTACTGAGCCAGACTCTGCGTTTATCGGCATCAACAGTTAATTCACCCATTTTAAAGGTTAATTCTGTTTGCAGGCTGGAAGCATGAATACTTGATTGCCTCCGGATTATAACACGGATGCGGGCAAGCAGCTCAGAGACACTAAAAGGTTTTGTTAAATAATCATCAGCTCCGGCATCAAGAGCTTCTACCTTTTCTCTATCATGTCCACGAGCAGAAACGATTAAAATGGGAAGCTGCGATACTTTGCGTAATTGCTCAATGACAGCAATCCCGTCTATATCAGGCAGGCCAAGGTCTAAAATTAATATATCGGGATTACAGGAAGCTGCAAGCATAAGCGTAGTTTTTCCGCAATCTGCCTCAATACATTTATATCCTTGTGTTTCAAGGGAAACTTTTAGAAATCCGCGAATAGATTTTTCATCATCAGCGACTAAGACCAATGGTTGCATTATTAGATTCCTCCTTTAAAGGCAAACAGAACCGCACCAGAGTCCCATGGGGTTCTTTATTATATATTGCTATTTTACCACCATGCGCTTCAACAATAGATTTGCATAAAGAAAGGCCTAGACCGGTTCCATGCCTGGTACCGTACACTTTGGCATGTTGAGAATAAAACCTTTCGAACATATGGGGGAGATCAGCTTCTAAAATCCCCGGACCGTTATCGCTAACTTCAAAAATGACTTCATTTTCAACTTTATTTACACTTACAACAATTTCGCTGCCATCCGGAGTATAATTTATAGCATTACTCAGGAGGTTTACTAAAACCTGGGTTATTAGGACTCCATCAACCTTAAGTAAGATAATGTCCGGAGGCATTTTGGCATTAATTTTATGCTTTTCGGCAGGCTTTTTCACGTGGCTGATGGCTTCTGCAATAATTTCTTCGGCGGCCTCTTGTTCAAGATTCATGGCTATTTTCCCTTCATCAAAACGAGTCATGTTTAAGATGTTTTCAACCATCTCATTTAACCATTTAGCATCATCATAAATGTTATGTAAAAAATCTTTTTTAATATCATCACTTACTGTAGCAAAATTATAGATAATAGTACTTGCAGAGCCCATAATGCTAGTTAAAGGAGTCCGCAAATCATGAGATATTGTTCTTAGCATATCTGCACGAAGATGTTCGCGCTGTATTTGCATTTGGGTTTCTTCCTGCTTTTCATAAAGCTTTTCTCTTTCTAAAACCACAGCAATTTGGGGAGAAATGGTGTCGAGGAATTTTATTTGTAGCGAAGTTAGAATCGAAGACTTATTAGGAGCAATACCGATGACTCCCAGAACGCCGTCTTGCCCTATTATGGGGAGATAATAAGCCCTGCTTTTTGGAAAAAGTGCCGTACCATGACCGCAGCAATTTGCCGAATGGTAAGTCTCATAACACGCAAGACGTTCTTTATCTTCATTGAAAAATCTTTGCCGGCTACATACCTAGTTTGTATCTTTCCTGTATTATCAAAAAATTGTACTAAAATATCTGCGGAAAACTGTTTAGTAAGTTCTTCGGCTGAAACTTTGGCTAGCAATTTGCTGCTTTTTACCCCAAGTAGTTTTCTCTCTAACTGGTATAGGGCTTTAAAACGTTGTTCTCTTTCTTCAGCTAATGCTGTTTGTGACTTTAATCTTATGGTTAGCATACTGGTAAAAGAACCCACGAGAAACATTATAAGGAAGGTTATGGGGTAGCCGGGATTGTATACTTCTAAGGTAAGATAAGGTTCAGTAAAGAAAAAATTGTAAAATAATACGCCACAAACAGAGGCTAAAAAACTATAAAAGTAGCTGCTTACCCAATATGAAAATAAGATAATACCCAGTAGATAGACCATGACAATATCAGGTTCAAGGGAACCGCTTTGTTTAAAAAAGATAGAAATAGTCGTACATATAGAAAACATGATAATCATAGCTACAATATTATGTACGACAATGAAACTTTTTATCCCTTCAGTTTGCTGTTTTGCAGAAGAAATATCTGTCTTACTTGTAATAGTATTCATCGTTTTCCTCCACATGTTTTATTAAGCCTTTCTTGAACACATAAGATAAAGTTGCTTTATGTGTCCAGTGTAAAGCAAAAAAAAACGAATAGCAAGGGAGTATTTAAGGTAATTAAATATTGAAAGGATTGTGTTCTGCTAGGGGTAACCATAGAAAAGAATTTGTTAAGATTTTTATTGACAGTACTTAAATAACGTAGTACAATTTCTAAGTTAGCTACTGCTAACTTAGAAATTGTACTATTTTTTTTATACTTTATTTTGTGTAATGGTATAGAACGTTTAGTACAGTTTTTTTTAGCTCATCAAGTTAGCTGTAGCTAACTAAACTATTTTTTGAGGTGGTCGTATGCAAAAATATTTTCATAAATTTCTGGTTATATTGCTAATTTTAATTGTATGCGCAATTTATTTTTTTATGGAACGGGCGGCCCCGCAAATCCAGTGCGAACAAAACGTTAGGACTGTAATAGATAGTGCCGGGCGGGAAATTGTTATACCTGAACACCCTAAAAGAGTAGTAATTCTTAATGCGTCTAATCTTGAACTCTATTATGCCGCAGGTGGGCAGGCAATAGCTAAACCAGTCAGCAGCGCATTCGACGTGAAATTGCAAAAAAAAATAGCGGATATTCCGGAAATAGGTTTTATACATTCGCCTAATCTTGAAAAGATAGTTTCGCTGCAACCGGATTTAGTAATAGGAACTAATGTTCCTTTTCACAATGCTTTAAAAGATGCCTTGCAAAAAGCAGGCATTCCTCTTTATATAAATAGTATTTCTTCATATGAGGATGTCTTAAAGACCATAACTTTTTATGGGGAGCTGACAAATACCAAAGATAGGGCTATAGAAAAAAGAAGGAAAATTGAAACTGAATATGCAGCAGTAATTAATCAGGTAAAAGGTAAAAAAATTCCTAAAAGTTTGATTGTTTTTGGTTCGCCTGATAGTTACAGTATGGCTACTAAGAAAAGTTTCAGCGGTGACTTGGTCAATAGATTGGGAGGAGGCAATATAGCAGATTTAAATAATAATTTTGGGGATTCATATGTTCCGCTAAGTATGGAATACATTACCCAAAAAGATCCTGAAGTTATTTTTATAATTACAATGGGGAATTCCCAAAAAGTGATGGAAAACTTTAAGACTAATATGAAAGAAAATCCTATTTGGAATGATGTCAGTGCTGTTAAAAATGACCGTATTTATCAGCTGCCGGCAGACTTGTTTACCGTAAATCCAGGAACTCAGGTGGCGAAAGCTATGTTGCTATTGGCGGAATACCTTTATCCTGAGGAGGTAAAATATGACAATAAAGCAGGATGATAAACGTAGCAAGCAACGCTTTATAGTTCTTGGCAGTGGCTTCTTTTTGCTTTTTATTACGATGTTTTTCAGCATAAGCGCAGGTGCTGTACATGTGAGTTTTCCTGAGATAACATCTGTGTTCATGGGCGCAATGGATGGCGAGGCTTACAGAATAATTTATTTGTTACGCTTACCAAGAACAATAGTTGCTGGGCTAGTTGGCGCAAATCTTGCACTGGCAGGATGTATATTGCAGGGTGTTTTGCGTAATCCTCTTGCAGATCCCGGAATTATAGGAGTATCTTCTGGAGCGGGACTTTTTGCCATGTTAATCATGGTTTTGGTTCCTGAACAGACAATTCTTGTCCCTGTAGCAGCATTTCTAGGGGCAGTTTTAGCGACTGGAATAGTGTTTCTTCTATCTTGGGAACGAGGGATCAATCCTTTACGTATGATTTTAGCCGGAGTAGCAGTTGCCGCATTTTTTGGCGGCGGCATGAGTGCTCTAATGATATTTTTCCCGGATCGTATTCAAGGGACAGTTGCTTGGATGGCAGGAGGTTTTCAGGGGCGAAGTTGGAATCATGTGCGTTTGCTGTTGCCGTACAGTGTTTTAGGAACTGTCGGTACAATGCTTTTTTACAAGCAATTGAATGCACTGCAACTTGGGGATGAAGTTGCAGTGGGCGTTGGTATAAGCGTTAAACGTACAAGGGTGATTTTGATAGTTGCGTCAGCACTTTTGGCGGCCTCTGCAGTCAGTGTTGCGGGGTTACTTGGATTTGTAGGACTTATTGTGCCTCATATTGTAAGACTGCTGGTGGGCTCAGACCATGAGTATTTGTTGCCATGCACTGCTGTTTATGGTGCAATTCTTGTCATGGGGGCAGACACTGTTGCTCGTACTGTTTTCAATCCATTGGAAATACCGGTAGGCATATTTATGGCATTTTTAGGTGCACCGTTTTTTTTATATCTTTTGCGAAAGGGTAAACATAAATGACGAATACTTCCTTGAAAATGCAAACGGTGTGTCTAAAGTATAGAGATAAAACGGTTTTTAAAGATGTAAACTTGGAGTTCTTGCAACCGGAAATTGTAAGTATTATAGGACCTAATGGATCAGGAAAATCTACCATATTAAAGGCTTTAAGCAGGATTTTGACTCCAGCTTCAGGATATGTTTATTTACAAAACGAAAGCTTACAGAAAATGCCGACCGAATGTGTGGCTCGTACCATTTCCATTTTACCTCAATCAGCAAATGCTCCCGGAGATATGACTGTCCGCGATTTAACCGCTTGCGGAAGAATACCCTATCAAACTCTGTGGGGAAGCCGAACGTTAAACGATGATGCGGCCATTGATGAGGCTTTAGATATTACAGGATTAACAAAGTTGCAGAATAGACTGCTAAACACTCTTTCCGGTGGAGAAAAACAACGAGCGTGGTTATCTATGGCCTTAGCGCAGAAACCCAAAATCTTGCTTCTGGATGAACCTACAACTTATTTGGATGTAAAGCATCAGCTTGAACTAATGGAACTTATTGTTAGACTTCACCGAGAATGTGATATGACTATAATTATGGTTTTACATGATTTAAATCATGCAGCTAGATATAGTACGCGCTTGATTGCTGTGAAAGAAGGTATTGTTGTTGCCGATGGCAAGGTTCAAGAGGTTTTTACTGTACGGGTTTTAGAAGAACTTTATGATGTTCAGGTAGTAGTTACGAAAATAGAGCGAGATGGTTGCAGTTATCCCATTTGCTTACCATATACTAAGGAAAATTACTAAGGAGGTAAATATGAAAATTTTAGTTATATACTCCTCGCTAACGGGGAATACAAAGAAGGTTGCAGAGGCTATTATTGCAGCGTTACCTGAAGAAAGTACTTTGGTACAGGTGGCTGATAAGCTTCCCATTCAAAATTATGATATTGTATTTTTGGGATTTTGGATTGACCGTAGCAGTGCCGATAATACTATGGCGCAATGTATGCAACAAATGCATGATGAGAATGTAGCACTTTTTGCCACATTGGGAGCTTATCCTAATACCGCTTATGCAGAGAAGTGTATGGAAAATGCTGTGGCTTTATTACCTAAGGACAATACTGTTTTAGGCAAATTTCATTGTCAAGGTAAGATAGCGGAGAAACTTGTGGAGAAATTTAAAACATTGCCACCGGAACATCCTCATGCCCTAACTCCGGAAAGGTTGATGCGGTACCAAAAAGCGGCTTCACATCCTGATGAAGTTGATCTTAGGGCTGTGGCCCAATTTGCAATCAAAGTAAGGGAAGAATTTATCAATAAGCACCAATAGCAAGTTGCAAAAAAGATATTTGTAGAAAAGGAGATTGTTTATGAAGAACCACATTTCTAAGGTACAAGTGCTAGCAATTTCGGCTTTTGCTTTTTCGGTGTTTTGCACTAATATAGCTATCGCTTCCGAACCGGAGGAGTTTAGTCTTGATACTGTACTTGTAACTGCTACGCGCACACCTATGACAGAGAAGAAAATACCCCAAGCTGTTCAGGTAATTACGGCTAAAGATATTGAAAATTTAGGTGCTGCCAATGTTACTGATGCCTTGCAATTAGCAGCTAACCTAAATTTATCCAAGGCTGGCATGACAGGAAATCAAGTGTCTATTCGCGGAATGGATACGGCTCATACCTTAATTCTTATTGATGGGAAACGTATGGCTGCAGAGGATGCCAATAGTACGGCTAATGTTTATGAATTAAATCGTGTTAATGTTAGTGATATTGAGCGGATAGAGATTGTGCGCGGTAATGGCAGTGCTCTTTATGGAAGTGATGCGTTGGGTGGTGTTATCAATATTATCACTAAGAGGCCGGGGGTAGCTAAAACTACGCTTGGGATTAATACCGGGACAGAAGAAAAAGGCACTTATCTGCATTATGATACAGGCAAGCAAGGCAAATGGAGCATTAGCACATCTGCAAGAATTACCGATGTACGCAGCCAGCAATCTGATAGTGATGATAGTACCAACATGAATGGACCAAAGCGTTATATTGATTTTAAAGCTGATTATGATTTAGGTAAAGGTAAAGGATTTACTTTTGATATGAGTCATTTAAAAGAACAGTTCAGGGAATATTATGACAATGATCTTACTAGTTCTACAGCAGTAATTGACCAGAAAGAATGGTTTGATAATACTAGATCAGCTTATGGATTGACCTATTATGGTAAGGACAGTAAAAATGATTATCAGCTACGAACTTATTATAATGTTTTAAAAAAAGAATCACGAAAGACTAACAATAGTGCCTGGAGCGACTTTGACCATATGCAGTACGAAGCATTTGTTATAGAGGGCAAGAACTCCAGTAAGTTAAATAAAAAGCATCTTTTAACTTATGGAGGTGAATACAGAAATAATTTTGTTCGTGGGACAAGGATGGGGGCCGGAGGAGATAATACTTATGAAGATTATTACCTTGGGTTGGAGAAAACGGGATCGGAAAAGTCTCTAGAAAATTATTCCGCTTATGTTCAAGACGAATGGCAGATAAATGAAAAAATATTTGTTATTCCTGCTCTAAGGTATGATTATCATACTAGTTTTGGCTCAAATTTAAGCCCTAAGTTAGGAAAGACATATAATTTAAGTGACAATACCCGTTTGAAGGTAAATTATGGCAAAAGTTATAGGGCCCCGACCATTAGCCTTTTATACTATGAGATGACTAGACGCATGGGCAAAAGGATTGTACAAGTATTGGGAAATCCGGATTTACAACCTGAAACATCTATATCTTTTGATTTTGGGATTGAGGCGGAAAAAGACAATAATTGGGGTAAGCTTACCTATTTCAATAATTCTGTCAGCAACCTTATTACGTCAGAAACTGTTTCTAAAACAAGTACAAAAACTATCGCTAGATATATAAATGTTAATAAAGCTCAAATAAATGGCGTGGAAGCAGAGCTGGGAAGACATTTTAACAAACATTTATCTGTTAAAACAACTTATAATTGGTTAGATGCTATTGATAAGGAAACAAATGAAAGGTTAAATAATAGAGCGAAAAATAATGCTACTGTGCAACTAACCTATTCGGATAATAAACCCAATCCGCTTACAGTGACCTTGTGGAATGAATGGAACTATGATTATCGCTATGATGACGTAGATTATGATTATAGTTCTACAAATTTTGTTATAAACAAGCATTGGAATAAACATTTGAGCAGTTATTTTGGCATTAACAATATTTTCAACAAGGAAGTGGATGACTTAACTGTGAGGGGACGAAGCTGGCGCTTAGGGATGGAATATAGTTTTTAATTACGGCATAAAAATATAAAATGGATATAAATATGATACAATTTTAATTTTTTCTTGCAATATGTGAGCAAAATGATTATGCTAAGACATGGTGAAATACAACTTTTTGGGAGGATGTTATTTAATGACCGAAGCATGGACATATTTTCAAAAAGGCGGATTAGTCATGTACCCGCTTTTAATTGCGTCAATTTTTGTTGTTGCTATTGCAGTAGAAAGGTATTTGTATTTTAAAACAGAAGATCCAGGTAAAAAATTTGTTGATGAATTGGTTGCCTTGCTTAGAAAGGGACAATGGGATGAGGCAAAAACCTTCGCACAAAATAAAAAAGGAACTTTTGGCCGTATTCTTGCTGCTGCCATGGAAAAAGATAACGCTGATGCATACTCTTTGGAAGCATTTCTGGAAACAGAATCAGGCATTTTTATTGCACAATTACGCGAAAGGTTGAACTATTTAAGCGTTATTGTTACCATGTCCCCTTTACTTGGTTTGTTAGGTACAATTGTTGGTATGATTTCTGCTTTTAGCATTTTCAATATGAAGGCAGGGCAGCCAATGGCAATTACAGGAGGCATAGGAGAAGCTTTGATTGCTACGGCAACAGGACTTTGTGTCGCTATTGTTGCATTAACTGTTCATTCTTATTATGCACAGCGTCTTGATACTGTAATTACTGAAATGGAATTGAGTTTTTCTGTTTTAATGGAATCGGTGCGCCGAGGTGATCGTAAATGAGACTTCGTGACAGGAGACTGCTAAAACAGCCGGAACTTGTTATTATTCCTATGATAGATATTATGTTTTTTCTCTTAGTTTTTTTTATGGTAAGCACTATGTATATGGTAAATTTGAAAACGATACCAATTAAATTACCTGCCGCCGCACATTCTAGTGTAGATGCGCAGACTACTTTTGCGGTATCGGTAAAAAGTGACAATACTATTTGGTTAAATGACCGTAAAACGGACATTAATACTTTAGTCATGCAGGCAGCTGCGGAGGGGAAAAATAATCCCAATTTTTCCGTTGCTATTAGAGCTTCTCATGATGCTGATTATGGCGAGGTTATTACGCTATTAGATAGATTAAAGGGAGCAGGTATTACGAGATTTGGGCTTGCTACAGATAATTTGGGTGGAGCAGATACTAAATGAAAATTGGGAATGAGAATCGTTTGAGGATGGGGTTTATCAGCTCAATTATTTTTCATATAGTTCTTTTTACTTTTATTGGACTGTTGGGTTTTTTTGCAACAACGCCATATTCCGACCAAAGTGCTGAAGTTTCTATTATAGGCGGAAATGGAGGCGGTGGAGGCGGTGGAGGCGGTAATGATACGCAGAATATAAAAGGGCCTTCGCCACAAGTAAAACCTGAATCGCAGCCAATAGAGCAGCCTACTGAAAATTCAGATGCAACGACTAAACAAGAAGATGCAGATGCACTGTACGATGAAAGCAAGCAGATGGATAGGACTTCATATACGCAGCAAAAGCAAACAACGCCTTCTTCTGAGAGCGGTAAAAGTAATGGCGCTGGCACTGGCAGCGGTGGGGGTTCCGGGAGTGGTTCCGGCTCAGGAACAGGTTCTGGTTTGGGCGCGGGTACAGGTTCTGGTAGTGGTGGCGGTAATGGAAGTGGCACTGGTACAGGAAATGGTAGCGGAGACGGAAGTGGTGATGGTGGTAATGTGGCCGCAGTCCCGCCTCGTGTTGTTTCCAGGGTTCAGCCAATATATCCGCGTTCCGCTAGGGAGCAAGGAATCGAGGGAACAGTTCATATGCGTCTTCTGGTTAACTCTAGAGGGGGTGTCAGCGAGGCTGTTGTAACAGGTTCTTCAGGCAATGAGGAACTAGATGCTGCAGCTATAACTGCAGCGGAAAATTGGCAATTCGTACCAGCGCAAAATGGTTTTGGTCAAGATATTGACTGTTATGCCAATGTAGCAATTGCTTTTAGTTTATATTAATAGCGAATTACCAAATTAAGGATGTTAGCTTGATACAAAAAGGTATTATAGTTTTAATTCCTATAGTGGTCTGTGTTTTTAATGTTATCTAAATTAGTAAGTTAATTATAGCCTGCAATGTCTGCTCCGTTGGAATTTCGTTTTAAACGACGATATTCTATAAGAAGAGTCATTGCAGGCTATTGTTTTACTAATTTTTATATGCTATTTTATAAGTGGCATTATATAAAATTCCTTTTATAATGAGGAATGGTGGAAATGAAGGTTGCAGGATTTTGAGAAAAAATAGCTTGATTTTAGTTAAAACCATATTACTGTCTTTACTATTAATGATACCGAATACAATGGTTTCAGGGCAAAATATCCATGAAGAACCCATGGAAATACAGTTGTCAAATGGGAGCTTAAATGGGACATTAGCGGTACCTGACACAAGAAAACCTTGCCCAGTATTGTTAATGATTGCAGGTTCAGGACCGACTGATCGCAATGGTAATAATCCTTATGGTATATCGGCAAATTATTTAAAAATGTTGGCTGATAATTTGGCACAGCAAGGGATTGCATCTTTACGTTATGACAAACGTGGCATTGGGGCAAGTACTTTCAGGATGAAAGAGAAAGACATTATATTTGATGATTATGTGGATGATGCTAGTTTATGGGTAGCAAAATTACGGCAAGATAAGCGCTTTTCAGCAGTAATTGTGGCGGGGCATAGTGAAGGTTCTTTAATAGGCATTTTAGTTGCAGAAAAAGAACCAATTGATGGGTTAATTTCCTTATCTGGGCCGGGAGATTCCCTGCAAAAAATACTTTTACGGCAAATAGCTGAAAGGCAGCCTCAAATATTGGCAAAGAGTACTGAAATTATGGCCAGCTTAGAACGAGGTGTTATGATTAAAGTAGACAATCCAGAATTGCAATTCCTATTTCGCTCTAGCGTTCAACCTTTTTTAATTTCAGAATTTCGTTACGACCCAAGTGTAGAAATAAGAAAACTTAAAATACCAATTCTTTTAATTCAGGGTTCCTGTGACTTGCAGATAAATGAATTAGATGCAAAAGCTTTGAAAACTGCTAATGAAAAAGCAAAGCTTGTTATAATAAAAGGCATGAACCATATGCTAAAAAATAGCCCTCCTAATATTAAGGCTAATATTGCTACTTATAGCAATCCCAATATACCACTAGCAAAACCTTTAATTCCGGCTATAACAAATTTTGTAAAACAAATAGACGCAAAAAAAACAATTTTTACTTACAAAGGAGAAATTAGATGAAAATTGTAGTTCTAGATGGTTATGCAGAAAACCCAGGGGACTTGACTTGGTCAGCTTTAGAGAATTTGGGAAATCTTATGGTATATGATAGAACGGAAGAGACAAAAATTGTAGAGAGAATTAATGATGCAGAAATAGTTATCGTCAACAAAACTAAGATTGATAAAAGGGTACTAGATGCCTGCCCGGAAATTAGATATATTGGTGTTTTAGCAACGGGCTATAACAATGTAGATACTGAATATGCCAGGAAGAGAAGGATTTTAGTAGCAAATGTCCCCAATTATGGAACTTTAGCCGTAGGGCAGTTTGCCATTGCCTTGTTACTGGAAATCTGTCATAGAATCGGGCACCATGATAAAGCGGTCCATGAAGGGAGGTGGACAAATAATATTGACTGGTGCTTTTGGGATTATCCGCTTATAGAGTTATCAGGAAAAACTATGGGCATAATTGGGTTTGGACGAATTGGCAAGACTACGGGACGAATTGGTAAGGCTTTAGGAATGAAGATAATTGCGTATACCCGTCATCCGCAAGTAGCAGATAAAAAAGAAGTAGAGTTTATAACTGAATTAGATAACTTTTTTGCTCAAGCGGACGTTGTTGTATTACATTGTCCACTATTTCCTGAAACAAAAGAATCATAAATAAGACAAATATAGAAAAAATGAAAGACGGAGTTATCATCATTAATAATTCTCGTGGGGGGTTGATTAATGAAAAAGATTTGGCGGAGGCATTAAAGAGTGGCAAGGGTTTATGCGGCCGGACTAGATGTAGTAGAATCGGAACCCATAGGGAAAGAAAATCCTTTACTTACAGCACCTAACTGTATTATTACACCGCATATTTCCTGGGCAGCACAAGCTAGCAGGCGACGTTTATTGGATATAGCTGTTGAAAATGTGGCTGCTTTTATCGCCGGTAATCCCATAAATGTAGTTAATAAATAAAATCATCTTCTAAAAGCCAATTTAAAAGCTTAAATTGTAGTGGTAAAGATAAATAAACTAAGCAAAGCATGAAAAAATGTCTTTTCAAGATATAGGATGAAAATAGGCGTATACACTTGTGTCTTTTTAAAAAGCATTTATGTAGTTTATAAAAGGACTAAGTGGAAAAATGGTGAATTATTCATAAAATAAAGGGAAAAAACGTTTATATGGATGCATAGTGTTTACATTTTAACAGTTTATTCTGTTGACAAAAAAAACAATAAATGTGATAATACTTTCAAGCAACGGTGTGAAAACACCGTTGCTTTTATTTTTTATCTAGGGGGGATAGCGGTCTTTACAGTAAAGGATAGAGTTTGTAGAGCTTCTATTCTAGCAATATCGTTAGTTTTTGGAGAAGGAGGGGCAATACATGATTAGATATATATTAAAACGGTTGGTTATTTCTATTCCCGTTCTTTTTTTGATTTCCGTCGGTGCCTTCATACTTGTACATCTTACGCCCGGAGATCCGGCAGATATGTATATTTCACCGGACATGACTCAAGCACAGATTGACCTTACCCGGTCAGTTTTAGGTTTGGATAAACCATGGGTTATCCAGTATTTTGAATGGATAAAGAATTTCATTAGCGGTAATTTCGGGTTTTCTTTTAGTAGCCGCCAGCCTGTAGCAGAAATTCTCGCGCAGCGCTTTAGCCCTACTTTGCTTTTGATGAGCGTAAGCTTGCTTGTAGCTTATCTTGCGGCAATTCCACTGGGAATAATTGCAGCTTTAAACAAAAATTCATGGATTGACCGTTCTATTATTGGCTGGACCTTTTTTAATGTTTCATTTCCACCATTTTTTTTAGGTCTTGCGTTGATTTACGTGTTGGGAATAAAATTGGCTATTTTTCCCACAGGTGGAATGGTAGTTTTAGGACAGGAAAATGATATTGCAGGTCGGTTGATGCACTTGGTATTACCGGTAGTGGTCATGGCTTCTCAGTTTTCTGCTAATATGATTCGTTATGTTAGAGCTAGTGTTTTAGATGTTTTAGACCAAAACTATATTAGAACGGCAGTTTCAAAAGGATTATCGGAACTACATATACTGGTTGCCCATATATTTAGAAACTCCTTAATTCCCATTATAACCGTAATAGGGACAGATCTTCCGAAAATTATAGGTGGAGCGGTCATAACGGAACAAATATTTCAGTGGCCGGGAATAGGCTCATTAACAGTGGCGGCAATTAATTCTCGTGATTATCCAATTTTGATGGCCATAGTTATCTTGTCAGCTGTTGCCGTTCTTTTAGCAAATTTATTGGTAGATTTATTGTATGCGGTAATTGATCCTCGTATTAGATATGAAAAGTGAGGTGCGTGAAAATGAATACAGATAAATTTATGTTGGTAGGTGATGACGGCGCTTTCGGGAATTTAGCAGCAAGGGCAGTTTATGAGGGAATTGCGGATAAACCTGATGAGGCTATGGAAGAGGTAGTGGAATCATGGGAGAAAATAACTTGGAGAAGATTTTGCAAAAACAAAGTGGCTTTGTGGAGTATGGTTTTGTTGTTGGGAATTGTACTAATGGCGGTATTGGCTCCGGTTATTGCACCCTTTAATCCTAATACTACAGTGGGAGACTTTGACGTTGCGCCATCTGTAGCTCACCTTTTGGGGACTGATGATGTAGGACGCGATATTTTAAGCCGGCTAATTTATGGTTCACGGGTGTCCTTAATCGTTGGTGTTGGTTCGGTATTTATTTATGCAGTTATAGGTATTACCCTGGGTCTGTTATCAGGTTATTTAGGTGGTACAGTCGATGGTGTTATTATGAGAATAACAGAGGTTTTCATGGCGTATCCCCATTTTATGATAATAATGGTAATTGTAAGTCTAATTGGTCCTAATATGATGACCGTCATGTTAGTCATGGGTATTATGGGATGGCCGCCTATCTGCCGTTTGGTACGGGGAGAAGTTTTGAAGGTAAAGTCCATGGACTACATCGCATCAGCAGTAGTTACAGGCTATTCACCCTATACGATCGTTGCTAAGCATATTTTACCTAATGTTTTGTCACCTATACTTGTTAATGCTACCTTTGGGATAGCCTCAGCAATATTGATGGAAGCCTCTTTGAGTTTTTTGGGCATGGGTGTGCAACCACCTACTGCCAGCTGGGGAAACATGTTGACCAGCGCCCAATCACTTACGGTTCTTTCCGAAGAACCTTGGAGATGGATTCCTCCCGGCGTTGCTGTTTTGACAGCTGTGTTGGCAATTAATTTTTTAGGTGACGGACTGAACGAAGCCATAGGCGGGGATTCTAAATAGCATTTCTAAATGCTATTGGAAATTTATAAATAAAATTGGAGAGGGGAAGTTAAAATGGGTTTATTGAATTGGATGCACAAAAAGAAATTATTGATTTTTGGAGTAACCATGGTTTTGGGAGTTTCCTTATTAAGTGGTTGTGGGGGCAAGGAGGCAAAAACAAAAGCCAATACTGATACTTTATATATAGGAATGGCAAATCCGCCGGAATTTTTCAATCCTTTATTAAATCCCGGAATAGCTGGTAAATTTGCTATTCGTTTTATGTATGATAGTCTTTTGGGGATGCCTGAACCGAATAAATTCGTACCAGCATTGGCAGATAGTTTTGAAACTAAAGATAGTCAGAATTACACAATTAAACTGAATCCCAAAGCAAAATGGACCGATGGTCAGCCGGTTACAGCAGATGATGTGGTATTTACTCTTAACCTAATTGCCAATCCTAAAGTTGAAACATCTAAAAATTCTAATATTAAGATGCTAGAAGGACTTAATGAGCAAGGTAAACTGCCGGAAGGCATAAGCAAAATCCCTGGATTAGTTGCAGTTGATGCTCATACAGTAACGCTGAAAACTAAAACCCCGGTTGATCCAGATTATATAAAAAACTTTTTAGGTTTTGAAGTTTTTATCGCCCCTAAACATATTTTTGAAAAAATTGATCCAGCTGCTATTGGTAGCTCTGAAGCTGCAACAAAGCCAACTGTTACAAGCGGGCCATTTAAGTTCGTGACCTACAAGACTAATGATCATATTGAATACGCTGCAAATACGGAATATTATCAAGGTGTGCCTAAGCTAAAGAAAATATTTATACGTATTATGAATGGTACTCTTTTGGTTACGGAATTAAAAGCTGGCAATATTCAAATGGTAGCAGGCGGCGGTATTGGAATAGTGCCTATAAAAGATATTGATATTTTGAAAAAGGATAGCAATTTGTCAGTAAAGACCGTACCATCTTTTCAGGGTCAGTATTTGGATGTTAATAATAGTCTTCCTGAATTTAATGCTAAATTCAGAAATGCCGTTACAACCGCTATTAATCGTCAACAGATAGTAGACCAACTTTACAAAGGTACTGCTCAGCTTGTACCGACAATTTATACCCCTATTAGCCCTGTGTTTGATAAAAATTTAAAGTCTTTGCCGTATGACCCAGCTAAAGCCAAAGCCTTATTGGCAGAGTCAGGCTTTGATACATCGAAAGAAATAACCTTAGAGGTTCCTATCGGAAATGTATTGCGCGAACAATCAGCATCCTTGATTCAGCAAGATTTAACTGCTATCGGGCTAAAAGTAAAACAGGAAAAAGTGGATTTCCCAACCTTGCTGGCTAGAGCAAGAAAAGGCGACTATCAGATGATTTTAATTGGTTATGGTCTTACAGTAGATCCTGATTACAGTTCTTACTTCGTTCCTGGGGGTAGCAATAACTATGCTCATATAGATGATCCCAAGTTGACCGAAATGATGCTGGCAGCAGCTTCAATGACAGATCCTAACGAACGTAAAGCGGCATATTTTAAAATTCAGGAATATATGAGTGATCAACAATTCTTAACAACATTGTATGTTGCGGATTGGATTATTGCCCAAAGCAAGCGCCTTCATGGTGGTATCAGACCATTCTGGGATGGATCTATGGTTGATCTCCATGAATGGAGCCTTGATGGTTAATAATTATTAATTTAAGTGTCTGACTATGGAGTTGTTCTTAGCAGAATTTATTCAGGAGGTAATAGTACTATGACAGAAACGATTTTGAGCGTAAAAAATTTGACAATTTCGTTTCAGACCTTGGACGGCAAGATTTCTGCCGTCCAAGGTGTAAGTTTCGATCTAAAAAAGGGTGAAACACTAGCTATTGTTGGGGAGTCAGGTTCAGGAAAGTCTGTTTCTATGAAGGCAATTAATCGTGTGTTACCTAAAAGTAATACCCAGTATGAACAAGGTGAGATTATTTATGAAGGTCGTAATTTATTGGCTATATCGGAAGAGGAGATGGAAAAGGTTCGTGGCAAAAAAATTGCTATGATTTTTCAAGATCCCATGACATCGCTAAACCCAACGATGACGGTAGGAATGCAAATTGCTGAATCCATAATTAAACATCAGAAAATGTCCAAAGACGAGGCTATGAGGGAAGCAAGTAACCTCATGAACTTGGTGGGCATAAGAAATCCGGAAACCAGCAGCAAAAATTATCCGCACCAATTTTCCGGAGGTATGCGGCAGCGGGTTATGATTGCCTTATCCCTGGCTTGCAAACCTGATATCCTTATTGCCGATGAACCGACTACGGCATTGGATGTGACAATTCAAGCCCAAATTTTGGATTTAATTGACGAACTGAAAGAAAAATTGCATATGTCTGTAATTTTTATTACACATGATTTAGGAGTAGTTGCACATGTTGCGGACAGGGTAGCTGTTATGTATGCAGGCCGTATTGTGGAAATTGGTACCGCTGAAGAAGTATTTTATTATCCACAAAATCCATATACATGGGGCCTTATTTGTTCTATGCCTTCCATTGATACTAAGGATGCCGTATTGTATAGCATTCCGGGAGCTCCGCCTAACTTGATGAACATGCCCAAAGGTGATGCTTTCGCACCTAGAAATTCCTATGCTTTGGCTATTGATTTTGAGGAAAAACCACCTTTATTTAAAGTAAGTGACTCACATTACGCTGCAACCTGGCTTTTACACCCAAATGCGCCTAAAGTAACACCGCCTGCAGAAATTTTGCGGCGCTATGAGATATTCAAAGCTTTCTATAAAGACACAGAGGAGGTGGAGGTTTATGATGAGTGCACAACTTGCTCAGCAGGATAGAGAAGTAATATTGCAAGTACGTGGTTTGAAGAAAACCTTCAACACCGGTAAAAAAAATGAAGTGCATGCCATAGACGATATTTCTTTTGATATTTATAAAGGTGAGACATTAGGGCTAGTAGGAGAATCCGGTAGTGGAAAATCTACTACAGGTCGTTCCATTATAAAATTGGATTCTATTACTTCGGGAACAGTGCTTTATAAAGGAAAGGATATTGCTAGTGTAAGTGGGAAAAAAGATATATTAGAATTTCGCAAATCTATGCAAATGATATTCCAAGACCCTTTTGCCTCGCTTAATCCGCGCATTCCTGTGAAAAATATTATTGGAGATGCTTTACGTGTGCACAACCTTTGTAAAACCGATGCTGAGGTAAACAAACGGGTTAATGAGTTGCTAGATATTGTGGGAATAAATCGTTCTTATGCCAATCGCTATCCCACGGAATTTTCCGGTGGACAGTGTCAACGTATTGGTATTGCTAGAGCCTTGTGTGTAAAACCGGATTTTATTGTGGCTGATGAGTGTTTATCCGCCTTAGATGTTTCGATTCAGGCGCAGATTGTAAATTTACTTATTAAGCTTCGCCAAGAACAAGATATGACCTATTTATTCATAGCTCACGATTTGGCTATGGTTAAATACATCAGCGATCGCATAGCGGTTATGAAAGATGGAAAGATTTTAGAGCTTGCTGATGCAGATGAGCTTTATAAGTATCCTTTGCATCCTTATACGATTTCCTTATTATCTGCATCGCCTTTGACAGATCTCTACAAAGAGAAGCGGCGCAAAAGGGTAGACTATAGTTCGTCGCTGCATTCCTATTCCCCGGACAAAGTTGTTGGTATGTTTGAAATTTCTAAGAATCATTGGATTTATTGTGAAGAAGAAGAAGTGGCAAAGTATAAGCAGGCTTTGTCTGGGTTAGAAATGGCAAATTAAGTAAGGCTTAACTCAAAAGAAAGCTAAATTTGGTGGTTTAGGAGTGATAAAAGGTGGATATATTTAAGGAAAGTGTTAAGGCAATAATACCGAAAGTAAAAGAATGGCGCCGTCATATTCATCAATATCCTGAACTGTCTTTCGAAGAATTTAAGACAACAGAATATATTATTGATCAGATTAAAGATTTTACAGATATTACTTATGAGAGAATTGCAGAAACAGGCGTTGTTGTCAGGTTAAATGGAAGCCAGCCTGGCCCTGTTATTGCCCTACGTGCTGATATTGATGCACTACCCATGAATGAAAAAAGTGGGGTGTCGTTTTCATCTAAAAATGAGGGGGTCATGCATGCTTGCGGACACGATTCTCATGCGGCCATGCTCTTAGGTGCACTTTATGCTTTGTATGAGCACAGAAAAGAATTGGAGGGTTCTTTCGTGTTTATCTTCCAAGCGGCTGAAGAAGTTTTCCCAGGCGGGGCCAAGGAATTAGTGGAAAAAGGCGTTATGGAAGGCGTAGATGCTATAATTGGCCAACATACCGGGCCTAAAAATAAAGGTGGGGCATATTGCAACCCGGCCAGGTTATATAATGGCTAACAGCGATAGATTCGAAGTGACAGTTGTAGGTCGTGGTGGTCATGGTTCTTCGCCTCAATCCTGTCTTGATCCTATACCTGTGGGGGCGCAAATCGTTACTGCTTTGCAAGATATTGTTGCCAGACACATTCCAGCCCAAGAAAGTTGTGTTTTAAGCGTAACGCAGTTTAACAGCGGGACTGTCTATAATGTAATTCCTGATACAGCGGTAATTAAAGGTACAGTGCGTACTTATTCTACTGAAAACAGGGAATTAATGGAAAAAATGATTAAGCAGATAGCGGAAAAATATGCTGCTGCTTCGGACATGACTATTGAGTATGAATTTAGGCGTGGCTATGATAATATGTGTAATTCTCATGAATATACCCAAGCCCTTATGGAAGTCGCTGACGAGTTATACGGACCGGGTACTGCTGAATTAATGGCTCCCGGTTTGGGAGGAGAAGATTTTTCCTATTATTTGCAAAAGGTACCTGGATGCTTTTATTTCTTTGGCATAGGCAATAAAGAATTGGATTGTGTGTACCCAACACACAGTACTAAGTTTCGTATTGATGAAGACTCCTTTTCTATCGGAATTTCTATCATGCTAAATGCGGCCATACGTTTTCAAAAGTTAGCAAAAAAAGAAGCCTAAGGAGGCGCATCATGGAGTCAATGTTTGCAAAAGATATAGAAGAGATTTTGCCACAAGTAATTGCTTGGAGAAGACATTTTCACGAGTATCCGGAAAGTTCTTTCAATGAAGTTGCTACCACGGAATTTTTACTTAAAGAAATTCAAAAATTGGGTAATGTTGAAATTACAAGACCTATGGCTACTGGCTTGGTTGCTCGTATAGAAGGAGCTTTATCGGGACCTACTATTGCGTTAAGGGCTGATATTGATGCCTTAAAAATGACTGAATTAACGGGTCTGGAATATGCCTCTAAAAATGAGGGCGTTATGCATTCTTGTGGCCATGATTCTCATACAGCCATGCTTCTTGGCGCTGTCAGTATTTTAAGCAAGAATCAAAAAAAGCTTAAGGGTAACTTTGTCTTTATCTTCCAACCTGCAGAGGAATTTCCTCCCGGAGGAGCAATTGCCATGGTTGAAGCCCATGTTTTAGATGGGGTGGATGCTATTTTAGGGCAACATGTTTCTTCCATTACTCAAGTTGGGCAGGTAGGTATTTTGGCTGGTGCCTCTTCCGCTAATACTGATTGTTTTGAAATTATAGTAAAGGGTAGAGGCGGGCATGCTTCCACTCCTAACCTATGTATTGATCCTATCCCAGTTGCTATGCAAATAGTGACGGCAATGCAGCAAATAGTGCCTAGAAATATTAGTCCTAACGACAAGGCCGTACTTTCTGTTACGAGAATTAACGGTGGTACAGCAGATAATATTATTCCCGATACAGTTATAATTGGTGGCACAGTTCGCACATATACCAAAGAAAATCGCGAAAAAATCCATGAGCGCATATGCTCAATTGCTACTAAAATAAGTGCGGCAGAAAATTGCGAGGGAACGGTAAAATATACCTGGGGCTACCCATCGACAGTAAATACGCCTGCCTACGTAGAGGCCATAAGTGCTTTGGGTGAAGAACTGTATGGTGAAGGCACTGTTATTACTATGGAACCAAGCATGGGTGGAGAAGATTTTGCTTATTATTTGGAAAAAGTACCTGGTTGTTTTATGTATCTGGGTGTAAAAAATGCAGAAAAAGGCTGTATTTATCCAGGTCATAATACAAAATTTACAATTGATGAAGATGCTTTTTCCATGGGAGTTACAATGATGTTAAACGGGGCTTTGTGTTTTCAAAAATTAGTAGAAGAACAAAAAAAAAAGCTTAAACTAAGCAAATAGAGTAATAAGGTTATATTAGTAATAACAAGACGGAGTGAAAAATCACTCCGTCTTGTTATTGTTTATTTAACCCACTTTGTAGAAATATTTGCTACATAATGTTCACTTAGCTTGCTCATACTTCAAAGTTTGGTTGTATTAAAGATTTCACTATGTTTGCCTATGTATTCCGGTTGGTGATTTTTGAAATACACTGGTTGTAGGCCGCAAAAGGCCGCTAAATCAAGGGCCTCGGCATAAAAGCTGCCGATTGTAGAGGCATTATGAGCGTCAGAGCCAATTGTCACCAGCTTGCCACCTAATTTGGCCCAACGTTTATATATTTTTAAAAGGGCAGGTATTGCTTCAGGGTTTCTAAGACGCCTGGTATTAATCTCTAAAGCCTTTTCGTTTTGGGCTAATTTAATAAAGATATCGTCAATATATTCAGAAAATTCATGGTAAATTAAATTGTTGTCAGCATAGTTTGCGTGGCGGCATATATAGTCAATATGACCTAAACTGTCAATAAAGTCAAAAGTTTCTACACAGGCTGCTAAAGATGAAAGGTATTGAGAGTAGGTGACTTGTTTAGTGCGGCCTTCATAATATTTACTCCAGGACAAATCAATATCATTTATAACATGGATTGAGCCAATTATGTAATCAAAAGGACAATCTATAATTTTTTCGCGAATTTTTTCAACGAATTCCATGCGCATACCAAGTTCTACACCTAGTAATACTTTTGACGAACGATATTTTTCATAGGTATTAAAATAATCCTTTGTATCAAAAATGTACATTCCGTTAGTAGGGTATCCTATGTCCATATGGTCTGTTATAGTTATACCCATATTTAATTGTTTGCCTCTTTTTACTGCTCGTTGCATAGACATTGCCGAGTCGCTTGAGAATAGTGTATGTACGTGAGTATCAAAGAACATAGGTCAATAAACCTCCTTATGTATTAAAAAAAACAAAAAGAGGCACGGCAGAAAGCGCCATTGCCTCTTTTTGTTTAGTAACTGAAACTATAATAAAATTTATATATGGGTTTGTCAAGCTAATTTAGAAAAGCATTTCTTTACCCATACACCAGAAACATTCATAATACAATATGGGTGATAATTTCTTTGTGGAAAGTATTATAAACACAAGAGTGTTTGATTTTTGCTTGCTATTTACGATAAAAAAACCTACACTTAAGAAAATACTTAATCAAAGTGGTGATGTAGTTGAATGTTAAAATAAAATGGGAAAACCTCTGTGCTTTTTCTACCATAACATATCCTGATTTCTCATTAACTACAGAAAAAATAATATTTCTAAACGGTCCTTCAGGGTGCGGAAAATCTACATTATTAAAGATTATCAACGGAACACTGACACCTTTTGCAGGAAAGGTATTCCTAGATAATCAAGAAATTTCCACCTTGGACCCTATTTCTTTACGCCGACGTCTCATCTTAGCCGAGCAGTCGGTTTATTTATTTAGTGGTACTATTTCTGATAATTTTCGTCGTTTTCACCAGTATAGAAAGACTCCAGCCGTTAGTCAGAAGAAATGTCAGGCTCTCTTGGATATTTGCGACCTTCCATTTAACTTGGAAGAATCATGCGACTCCATGTCAGGAGGAGAACGGCAACGCATATTTCTTGCGATAGCTTTAAGTATGGAGCCGGAAGTTCTATTATTGGACGAACCAACTTCCGCTATGGACAGCGCATTAGCTTATACTGTTATGGGTAACATAATTAAGTACTGCCGTGCTCATAATACGCCGATGATAATTGTTAGTCACGATTTAGAGCTGAGTAATACATATGCGGACGAGATCATTCGATTGGAGGGGAAACCATGAATGGCGTTGCTGATATTACTATTACCAATTTTTTACTGATTTATTTACTCCTTCTAATTGTCCTTGTGGTCATGAAATTATGTCACATTGGCCAATCTAAGCTTCTTTTCGTGGCAAGTTTGCGGATGACAGTGCAACTTATTATAGCAGGTTTTGTGCTCATGTTTATCTTCAAAAATCCGCATCCGGTTTTTACTATAGCTTATATTTTCGCCATGATAGTATTTGCTACACATCGTGTTATTTCTAAAAACAAATGGCTTAACAAGTCTTTTAGATGGGCAATCTTTGGCACAATGGCCTTGTCAGGTGTGTCTGTTTTGGCCTTTTTCCTGCTGGCTATAGTCCACCAGAACTTGTTTAATCCGCAATATGCCATCCCCTTAAGTGGCATGATTTTCGGCAATGCCATGACAGGATTGAATCTTGGAGTGAAAACATTTCATGATAACATGGAAAGTGAACGCTTACAAATAGAAACATTACTGAATTTTGGTGCTGAACCCAAACAGATTCTTCTCCCCTTTGTAAATAATGCTTTGGAGACAGCCCTTCTACCTACGCTAAACTCTATGGTTGGTATGGGCATCGTAGCACTACCTGGGATGATGACTGGTCAGATTCTCTCGGGCACACTTCCCGCAACGGCAATTCTGTATCAAATTGCTATGATGATTGGCATCTGTACGGTTTTGTGTCTTTCAGTCTTTGGCTCTCTGTATTTGGGTTATCAAACCCTTTACAATGACAGAGCTCAGATTATTTTCTTACAATAAAAGTAATCAGGCAAAGCACTGCAGCTAAGTAACTTATATCTTGCACAGAAAATTAACAAGTGGTACAATAATAAAGTTACCAATGCTACTATAGCTCAGTTGGTAGAGCATCTCATTCGTAATGAGAGGGTCGTCTGTTCGAATCAGATTAGTAGCTCCAGTAAAATTAAGGCTCTCAGGGTAAAACCTGAGGGCTTTTTGCATTACAGGACAGCTGGTTTTGAGAAGATATTTAGAAATAGGTTTACAATTATTTTTTGCCGAATTATAATTGTTCTAGGTTTAGACATAAAGGTTCGGAAAAGCTTATCTTTGTGTTACTTAATAGGAACAGGGAGGTAGAAAATGGTAATTGAAGTTTTAGTAGAAAACAGAACTAGTTCTCCTGATTTTGGCTGTGAACATGGATTAAGTCTTTATATTGAGACGCAAAAGCACAAAATTTTATTTGATATGGGCGGAAGTACTATCTTTTTAGATAATGCTCAAAAAATGGGTGTTGATTTATCACTTGTGGATATAGGGATTCTTTCTCATGGTCACTCGGATCATGGTGGTGGTCTGCCGGCCTTTCTAGAGCTTAATAAAAATGCCAATATTTATATTCACGAAAAAGCTGACGAAGGACACTACGCTCGTCGTAATCAGGATAAAATAGCTGAAATAGGTATTTTGCCTCAGGTAATGGAAGCACCCAAAGTGATTTGCACTAAAGGTGACTGGCAGGTGGATGATGGCCTTTTGCTTTTTTCCACAGTTAATAAAAAACACCTTTGCTCTAAGGCAAATGACGTACTTCTATGCAAAAAGGATGCTGAATATGTTAAGGACCCTTTTGAACATGAACAAAATCTCCTACTTACCGAAAATGGGAAAAAGATTTTAGTTACCGGCTGCGCTCATCGTGGCATAGTTAATATTGTGGCAAGAGCGATGGAATTGGCAGGAGGACCATTGGACATTGTTCTTGGTGGGTTTCACTTATCAATTCCAAGTACAGGAAAATGTGAGGCAGATGAGCTTATTGCCGGTGTCGCAGAATATTTGAATTCGTATGAAACCAAATACTACACTTTTCACTGTACAGGAATAGAAGCATATAAGAAATTAAAACTAGTTTTGGGAGACAAAATATCATATCTAGAAACAGGTAATAAATTGGTGCTCTAGATTATAGTAAAGTGTTAGTTTGCTAAAATTACGCATGGAGGGAAAAATTGACGTGTGTGGAGAATAAAGCTTTTGCAGTTTTCTTTTAATTTATCGTGCTTATAATTAAGAGGTATATTTTTCGTGAGGCAACGTTAAAAAACTTATGAAAAAAGAAAAAGGTGGGATTAAGCATGAAAAAAATAGGAATAATTATTTGTGCCCGCTATCAGACTTGTGGAGGTGGAAAATGTTTTAGAGCTTTGACCGAGCGGGTAGGTGGCTTTTCAATCTATCCGGCAGAAGAATAGGTTAAAATTGTTGGATATTCTTTTTGCGGTGGCTGTCCGGGCAGTAATATTGAATATGTTCCTGCGGAAATGATTAAGAACGGTGCAGAAGTGATTCACCTGGCAACAGGGTTTGTTGTCGGCTATCCTCCGTGCTCGTGGATAAAGGAATTCAAAGAATTTATTGAACTTCACTATAAAATTAAGGTAGTTGTTGGTACGCATCCAATACCGACTAAGTATTACAAAGATCATGAAAAATTGCCATATTGGGATAAGTATGAAATGGAAAAAGTTGCACCTGAATTATTTAAGGAATCGAAAATTGTCATGCAAGAATATGATTAAATCTTTATTAATGTTTTGAAAAAAAGCTGTTTCAATCACGAGTATTTAATAGTGATTTTGAAACAGCTTTTTTTGTTAAGTGTTTTAAGCGACTATGTGTGAATATTGTTATGGCAAGGGCTAGGGAATTCGTTAAAGTTGTTGTGAAACATGTTTACAATTGTTTTTTGCTGAATTATAATTATGTTAAATTACAAGACAAAAAGTTAGTTTAGAGGGGAGCAAACAATGGGATTTAAGATTCTACTTTTGCAGGATATATCTAATGAAGGAAAAGTGTATTTTCAGGAACATAATTGCGATTTATACATTAGTCAGGGTAAAAATGAAGCGGAAATTGTGGAGGAGATACATAAAATACAACCGGATGCTTTATGTGCTAGAAATAACAAGATTACAGCCGCTATGATGGATGGTGCTAGTACAATAAAGGTAATTGCTAAACACGGTGTAGGATATGACAGCATAGACGTAGCACATGCTACTGAGAAGAAAATAAAAGTAGTATATGTGCCGGATGGAAACTTTATTTCTGTAGCAGAGCATGCTATGTTTCTTATTATGGCGTGTGCTAAAAGGTACGAAGAAGTTGCTGTCCAATTTAGAAAGGGAAATTTTGGTGTTAGAAATGATATCCAAGATTTTACTGAGCTAAGGGGCAAAGTCCTGGGAATTATGGGTTGTGGACATATTGGTAGTGCTTTGGCAGAAATAGCAGCTAAAGGTTTTGGCATGAAAGTCCTAGGCTATTCTAGGCACCTTGTTCCGGGAACAGTAAGCGAAGGAAATACTTTTGTGGCAACAGGAAAAGAAGCGATGCTTAAAAAAGCTGATTTTTTAGTTCTGGCTATGCCATCCACGCCTGAGACCAAATATAGTTTCACCTATAATGATTTTAAAAACATGAAAAAGAATGCATGCTTTATAAACATTGCCAGAGGAGATATTGTTATTGAAGCTGATTTTATAAAGGCATTACAAGATAATCTGATTAGGGCTGCTGCTACGGATGTTTTTGATTCTGAACCACCGGACGTGGATAACCCTTTACTAAAAATGAATAATGTTGTGGTTACGCCACATTCTGCAGGGCTTACAGTTGACGCTATGCAACGAACAAGCTTGAGCACTGCACAGCAGATAGTTGATGTGTTGGAGGGAAGAACACCTAAGTGGCCGGTTAATTAGGATTGTGGGTTTTTAATGTAAAAAATAGTAAATTCAGGACGGAACACTTGCAAATAAAACTGAAATTAGAATAAGAGTTGTTGTGTAATAAAAAGGCTGTAACCCCAAGATAATATCTTGGGGTTTTTGTTGTGACAAAACCACAATATGTGCTAAAATATATAGATAAACTGGAGTAGTGTATGCAAGTGGAGGAATAGTGTTGGACAATTACAAACCTTTATGTGAGGCAATAGAAAAATATAGAAAAGCTCACGTATATCCTTTTCATACCCCTGGACATAAGGGAGGACGTGGTGCCGATGAGACCTTATGGTCACTACTGGGAGATACGGCTTTGACCAGCGATGTTTCTTTAATGTCAGAACTAGATGATCTTCATAACCCACAAGGTTGCTTGCAAGAGGCACAGGAACTTGCCGCTAAGCTTTATGGTGCTGATGTTACGTTTTTTGCGCCTAATGGAACTACAGGTGCAATTCATGCTATGCTCCTAGGAACGTTAGTGCCGGGCGATAAAATATTAGTTCCACGTAATGCTCATCGTTCCGTTATAGGCGGATTGATTTTGGGTGGATTGCGCCCAGTATATGTTTTGCCGGTTTATAGTGAAGAATGGTCTTTGAGTTTACAAGTTACAGTTGAGGATATTGAAAAGTTACTAACAGCGCAAACAGATATTGCAGCGGTACTTATTACCAGTCCTAATTATTATGGAATGGTGGCTGATTTACCGGCTATTGCTAAAGTAGCCCACGAACACGGGGCACTGCTTTTAGTAGATGAGGCTCACGGCGCTCATTTGGGTTTTTCAACATTATTGCCGCCCTCAGCCTTGCAGTGTGGGGCTGATGTGGTGGCACAAAGTACGCATAAACTTTTGGGAGCGTTGACACAGTGCTCGATGTTACATATTAGGGGCAATCGAATAGAACGGCAACAGGTAGCAGCAGCTATGAGTTTGCTTACTACTACCAGTCCTAATTATTTGTTGCTGGCATCTTTAGATTGCGCCCGCAGTCAAATGGCTACGGAAGGGAAAATGTTAGTGGAACGGGCAGTAAAAGTTGCTGATAAATTACGGATTGCTTTAGAGAAAATTCCTCAGCTTAAAATTTTAAAACAAAGTATTATTGGTCAGGGTGGCGTTACTGGTTTAGATTCTACGAAAGTAACGGTAAATGTGCGCGAACTAGGTTTTAGCGGTGTTTATGTAGGGGACGAATTAAGACGCGCAGGTATTGCGGTGGAGTTGGTGGATAGAGATAATATTTTGTTCTTGCTGACTTATGCTGATGATAATCAAGAAATAGATGATGTCATAGGCAAAATTGTTTTGACGTTTATGATGTTAGGTGCTTTGCATAGAGGTATAACTGAGGTAGAAAATAGTGCTTTACCCTTGCCCCGACAAGTTTTGTTGCCTCGTGTAGCCTTTTACGCTTTCAAAAAAGAATGTTTGTTCGCAGAAGCTGTGGGAGAAATTTCTGCAGAACAAATCAGCTTTTACCCACCGGGTATACCTGTTTTGGTACCGGGAGAAGAAATAACCGAAGAAATTATTGCTTATTGCCAAGAACTAAAGGCTGCAGGAATTCCGGTAAGTGGACCACAGGATAGTAGCTTGGAAAGAATACAAGTGGTGAAAAAATGAGAAAAAGTTTGTTTATAACATTCGAGGGTCCTGATGGTAGCGGTAAAACAACACAAATAGAGCGCTTAGCTAAATGGTTCGAGAAACTAAACTATACCATTATCTGTACAAGAGAACCTGGTGGGACGAACACAGCAGAGAAAATTCGACAAATTGTTTTGGATCCTTGCTTACCTATTAAAGCGGAAGCAGAAACATTATTATATTTGGCTGCTAGATCTGAACATGTAGAAAAAGTTATCGCTCCAGCTCTAATGGCGGGTAAGATAGTTTTGTGTGATAGGTTTAGTGATTCTACTTTTGTCTATCAAGGAATTACACGGGGAATGGATTTAAAGATTCTTCGTCTTATGGATGCTTTTGCCACTAAAGGATTAAAACCGGATGTAACATTTCTTTTGGATGGACTTCCGGAGCGTTTAGTTACCAGGCGAAAAACGCGAGGAATACAAGATCGTTTTGAATTAGAGGGCCTAGATTTCCAACAAAAGGTGCGTGCTGGGTTTATGCAACTTGCCCAAGAAGAAAAAGAACGCATAAAGGTTATTAATGCTTTACAGGAATTAGACGACGTTACTAGGGACATTATTACGCAAGTAAAAAAGCTGCTTTTAAAATAATATTCTATAGACCAGAGTTGTTTTATTTTGAATACTATACATAATGAAGGAAAAGGAAAAAATATGTGGCCAAAAATACGAGGACATGAGCAAAATAAGGCTGTACTTAGTCAGTTTTTACAAGGGGAAAGAGCTACTCCCGCGCTTTTGTTTTATGGACCGGCCGGAGTTGGTAAGCGGTATTTAGCAGAGCAATTTGCCAAGAGCTTTTTGTGTCAGGGAGATCCGGAGATAGAAGACGATTGCCCCTCTTGCAGGGCTTTTAAAACGGGGACGCATCCGGATTTTATCAAAGTCGTCCAATTGGCACCTGGGAAAGAAATCCTTATTGAGCAGATTAAAGAAATGAGCCGTCAGGCATCTTATGCTCCTACTCTTTCAACTCATAAAGTTTGTATAATTGACGGGGCAGATTTCATGAAAGCAGCCGCGGCTAATAGTTTATTAAAATTATTGGAAGAACCACCGGATTTTTGGCTATTTATTCTTATTGCTACTGATGTTAATCGGTTATTACCTACAATTTTATCCCGTGTTATTAGCAGGAGATTTGATGGATTAGAGGTCCCAGAGGTAGCGGCTATTTTAGCTGAAAAACAGGTGGAAAACCCTGATGTTTTGGCTGGTTTAGCTTCGGGATCTCCAGGTAAAGCCTTGGAATTAGGCTCGCTTGATGCACTAATGTGGAGAGAAAGAGCAATGTATGTTTTGGAACATAGCAGGGAATCACAGGTTATGCAGTTTATGACTGATTTAGCTTGGTTGGAAAAAGTAACAATGTCAGAAGGTTTGTTGTTTTTGGAAATGATGCTACTTATTTTACGAGACGGTTTATTTAGTAAAGAGCATATTGCAGGAAGCTTTTTTAATGAAGATTTGCTGCAACGAATAGACAGTTGTTTTGGTACTTGGAGTAATAAAAACATAGAAAGATTGTTAAAAATTGTTGGTGATAGTTATAGAGGTATTGCCGCTAAAACAGGTAGTAAAGCGGTATTAGAGGCCTTGATTTTACGTATCAATGAGCTTCGGAAGGAGGATTAATGTGGCAACAGTTGTAGGAGTTAGATTTAAAAAAGCCGGGAAGATTTATTATTTTGATCCGGTAAATACAGATGTAAAAAAAGATGATTTTGCAATAGTGGAAACAGCTAGAGGTATAGAATATGGAGAAATAGTAACAAATCGTAAAGAGGTAGAAGAGGAGGATTTGGTTTCTCCACTAAAACCTGTAATTCGAAAGGCCACTGACGCCGATGCTGTTAAGGTTGAAGAGAATCATATTAAAGAGAAGGATGCTTTCAATATTTGTTCCAAGAAAATCAAGGCGCATAATTTGGAAATGAATCTAGTTGAAGTTGAATATACCTTCGATGTTAGTAAAATAATTTTCTATTTTACGGCAGAAGGCCGTATTGATTTCAGAGAATTAGTTAAAGATTTAGCGGCAGTATTCCGCACACGCATTGAGTTAAGACAAATTGGCGTTCGCGATGAGGCCAAAATGTTAGGCGGTATAGGGTGTTGTGGAAGGCCACTGTGCTGTTCTACTTTTCTAGGGGATTTCGAACCGGTATCTATACGTATGGCTAAAGATCAAAATTTATCTTTGAATCCTACCAAGATTTCAGGTATTTGTGGTCGTTTATTATGTTGCTTAAAATATGAAAACTACTTGTATTGTGACAAGAAAAAGGGCTGTGGTTGTGCCCATAGTAAAGAAAGGCAATTGGTACCAAAACCGGGAATGATGGTGGTAACACCAACCGGCGAGGGAAGAGTTATGGGAATTAATCGTAGCGAAAAGACAGCTTCCGTAGAACTTGCCCCGGATAATACGATTACTGTTGGCTGGGATGAGATGATAGAGGCTGCTAAGGTGGAAAAATTATAATGAATGGTACTAAAAGGCGAGATTCTTTGCCGGGTTGTGCGTATTTAATATGGCAAGATAGTAAAGAATTTTGTTTTACCACAGACGCTGTTTTTTTGGCAGCTTTTCCCCATGTAGTAACTGCTGCCAAAGTTTTAGAGCTGGGCAGTGGTACAGGCGCAATTAGCCTGTTGCTTTCTGCTCGGGGAGCAGGACATGTAGTAGGAGTTGATTGTAACGCACATGTTGTTGATCTTTTTCAACAAAGCATTGTTGACAATGAGCTTGTGGGACGTGTAGAAGCTGTAGAGGCTGACCTGCGCGATTTAAAAGGTAAGTATGCGTCAGAGTCTTTTGATTTGGTAGTAGCCAATCCGCCTTATCGTATTGGTGGCAAGAAACGGCTAATAGGTACGACTGCTTGCCACGAGGTAACCGCTGCGCTGGAAGATTTTTTTCAAGTAGCAGCGCTTATGGTTAAATATCGAGGTAGATTCGCTTTGGTACAACTGCCTGAACGTTTTACAGAAGCGGTTAGTTTAGGAGAAAAGTATGGTTTGGAGCTTAAGAAACTGCAATGGGTACATTCTTTTGTGGAAAAACCTGCTTGGATTTTTTTAGCGGAATTCGTAAAAGGGGGATCACCTGGGTTGGAAGTTCTGCCCCCCTTATTATGTATAATAAAGATGGAACCCATAGTAAGCAGACGTTGACCTATTATGGTATGGACCAGGAGGAAAAATAGTATGGCAGAAAGTAAAGGTACACTTTATTTGTGTGCTACGCCTATTGGTAATTTAGAAGATTTAACACCGCGTGCTTTGCGGATGCTGAGGGAAGCTGATATAATTGCTGCGGAAGACACCAGACATACACGCCAATTAATGACGCATTTTGATTTACACGGGCATTTGATCAGTTACCATGAGCATAATAAAGAAAAGCAGGGCCCTTTTTTGATAGAACGCTTATTAGAGGGAGCAAATATTGCGCTTGTTAGTGATGCGGGATTCCCCGGTATAGCTGACCCGGGAGAGCTTTTAGTTCAGCAGGCTATTGCGGAGAACATTGCAGTAGTTCCTGTACCGGGAGCAAATGCTGCTTTGTCAGGTTTAGTAGCGTCAGGATTGCCTTCATCCACATTTTTTTTTGGTGGATTTTTGCCTAAAAGTAAAAAAAATAGACGTTTGCAACTTTTAGAATGGAAAAATGTGCCAGGCACAGTTATTTTTTATGAAGCTCCACATCGGATAAAAGAAGTCTTACAAGATATTCTAGCGGCTTGGGGTGATAGACCCATAGTTTTGGCTAGAGAATTAACTAAAGTGCACGAAGACTTTTTTCGCGGTAATGTTACTGAGGCCTTAGCACATTTGTTGGAAAAGGAACCTAGGGGAGAATTTGTAATTATTCTAGGAGCAGGCGAAAAACAGGTTGAGGTACTGCCTGCAGGTGATCCTTTGGATAAGGTTCGAATGCTTATGGCCCAGGGGATTGAGAAAAAAGAATCTCTCGCGGCCGTTGCTAAAGAATATAAGATTCCTAAAAGGGAATTATACAATAAATTGATTTTAGAAGAAAAAGAAGAAGGGGAACATAAATGACAAAACCATGTTTTTACATCACAACACCAATTTATTATCCTAGTGACAATTTGCATATTGGACATGCTTATTGCACTACAGTAGCTGACGCTATTGCACGTTACAAGAGAGCCGATGGTTATGAAGTAATGTTTTTGACCGGTAGTGACGAGCACGGACAAAAGATTCAGCGTAAAGCAGAAGAAAAGGGACTTACACCTATTCAATATGTTGACGGTATTGTTGCTAACTTCAAGCGTCTGTGGGAAATGCTGGGTATAAGCAATGATGATTTCGTACGTACCAGTGAGCCTAGACACCAAAAAGTTGTGCAAGATGTAATGCAGAAGATTTTTGACCAAGGGGATATTTACAAGAAAAATTATGAAGGTAAATACTGCGTTCCCTGTGAATCATATTGGACAGAGCATCAATTAATAAATGGTAATTGTCCAGATTGTGGACGCCCGGTAGAAAATATGCAAGAAGAAAGTTATTTTTTTAAGCTTTCTAAGTACTCTGACCGTATTTTAAAATACATTATGGATAACCCTGATTTTATTCAACCAGTTTCTCGTCGCAATGAAATGATTAATTTTATTAATACAGGGTTGGAAGATCTTTGTATTACCAGAACTACTTTTGATTGGGGTATTCCTGTTCCTTTTGATAAGAAACATGTAGTATATGTGTGGTTTGATGCTTTATTGAACTATTTTACCGGCATTGGTTACGGAACTGATAATGAAAAATTTAACAAGTTTTGGCCTTGCGATGTGCATTTAGTTGGTAAGGAAATCGTGCGGTTTCATTCTATAATCTGGCCAATTATGTTAATGGCTATGGGTGAGCCTTTGCCTAAGAAAGTTTATGGTCATGGTTGGTTAGTGGTTGAAGGCGACAAGATGTCAAAATCCAAGGGTAACGTAGTTGATCCTATCGGACTTATTGAAGAATTTGGGCCCGATGCTATTCGTTATTTCTTGTTGCGCGAAATAAACTTGGGAAGTGATGGTAATTTTTCTAGAGATGCGTTGATTAGCAGGATTAATGCTGACTTAGCAAACGATTTGGGAAATTTGCTCCATCGTACTGTTAGTATGATAGAGAAATACCATGGCGGGATTGTACACAAGAGTGTAGTTAATGAAAATTATGATGAAGCTTCTAGGGCAATGATTTTAGCAACTGTAGCTGCCTACAAAGCCGCTATGGATAACATGGAGATTAACGTAGCTATTAAATTAGTATGGCAATTTATTAGCGGCGGCAATAAGTATATTGATGATACAGCTCCGTGGCTTTTGGCAAAGGATCCGGATCAAGCTGTCCGCCTTCAGGCAGTTATGTATAATTTGGCTGAGATACTCAGGATTACCGCTATTTTAATTTATCCTTTCATGCCGCACACCTCACCTAAAATTTTTGCACAGCTAGGTCTTGAAGAACCTAAGGAATACTTGTTATCTGATGTAACCTGGGGCATAATACCGGAAGGCACAAAAGTAAAAAAAGGTGAACCATTATTCCCGCGTATTGAAATTAATGAAGAAGGCATGGCAGTTGTAGCTGGTACGAAAAAAACAGCAGCGGCTAACCAGGCTCAGGTTCAAACTAAAAAAGCTGCAATCGTAGGTATAGCTGAAATTGGTATTGATGATTTTACTAAATTAGATCTTCGTGTTGGGACTATCATAGCAGCAGAGCGTGTGCCTAAAACGGATAAACTTATGAAATTAACAGTACAAATTGGTAAAGAAGAGCGCACAATAGTTTCCGGTATAGCAGAATATTATACGGAGACAGCCTTAATTGGGAAAAATGCTATTGTAATTGCTAATCTTAAACCTGTTAAACTAAGGGGCATTGAGTCTCGGGGCATGCTTTTGGCCGCTTCTGATGGTGAAGGCCATTTGGTTTTGGCAGAAGCACCGGGTATTGTTTCCGGTAGTAAGGTGAAATAATATGGCAAGATTACCGCTTTTTGATTCCCATGCTCATATGGATTCCGAGTATTTTGATGCAGACCGCAGCCAGGTTTTCAAGGAAATTGAAGAGAACTTGGCTGGGATGATTAATCCTGGGTGCGATCGTAAAACTTCCCTTAAGGCTATGGAGTTTGCAACAAGTTATCCTTTTGTTTATGCCGCTGTGGGGTGGCATCCCGAAGAAATATCACGTATGGTAGATGAGGATTTAGAGCTACTTAAAAAGTGGTGCAGTGATGACAAGGTGGTCGCTATTGGCGAAGTTGGCCTTGATTATTATAATGATGAGAATGCGCCACATTCTTTGCAACGCCAGCGTTTTATTCAGCAAATTCACATAGCCCGGGAAACCGGATTGCCGCTTATTGTACATGACCGTGAAGCACATGGTGATATTTTAAAAATTTTGCAGCAGGAGGCTCGTGATTTAGTGGGAGTTTTTCATTGCTATTCAGGTTCAGTGGAAATGGCAAAAGAACTTTTGAAAATGGGCTGGTATTTTGGTTTTGGAGGCAGCTCAACATTTACTAATGCGCATAAGGTTAGAGATGTTTTGAGTTACGTACCTGAAGACAGAATACTTTTTGAAACCGATTCCCCATATCTCACTCCAATGCCCTTTAGAGGAAAAAGGAATAAACCTACCTATACGGAATTGGTAGCAGAAAATGCTGCTAACCTGAGAGGCGTTGGTGCTCGGCGGCTTATGGAAGTTTCAACAAAAAACCTAAAAACCCTCTTTTTTAAGATAAAATAAGATTACAAAAGCACGCATTTTTAAAAGAAAATGCGTGCTTTTGTGTACAGTTTTAGAACCAGGTACTAAAGACGGTTTGACAGAGACTTTTTTTAAGTGTTAAAATAACCAAGAATTTTAAGGAGGCTAAAAAATGCAAGTAGAAAGTTGTTTTAACCGGCCCTATAAAATTTTGGTTGTTTTGCTTATGTCTATTATTACAGTTTGCTTTTTGGGATTTGTAGCTGCACCCAAAAACATCGTGGTAGTTGCCGATGGTACTACCACAAAAATAGAAGTCAGAGCACTTACAGTTAAGGGCGCCTTAGCCGATGCAGGCGTGGTGTTAAGTGATGCAGACGGTTATGTAATAACCAATGCGGACAAGCTTGAAGATGGTGCGATAGTTGAAGTAATAAGAGCCATGCCAATAAAGGTGTGGAAAGCTGGAAGAACAACCGAGTATTCTATAGGACGGGGAACCGTAAAAGAAGTTTTAGACGCTGCTGGTGTCGAGTATGAAAATTGCAAAGTATATCCTGCTTTGTCTGAAAAACCAACTTCTGGGATGACAATCAATGTTATCGCTAATGGGGCAAAAATGGCTACTGAAATTAGAGAGCTGCCTTATGAAGTGAAATTGCAAAATAGCGCTGACCTTCCTCGTGGCAGACGTGAAGTAATAACTCCAGGTAAAAATGGCGAAACGAAAGTTATTATGCGCATTGTAAACGTAGGGAACAGGGAATTTACTAGAGAAGTGTCTGAGGAAGTAATTACACCGGCACAACCTGAAGTGGTGGCAATTGGTACCGGTGCTAATATGCTAGAAACATCTAGAGGATATGTACGTTATAAACAGGTAAAACAGGTTGAGGCAACAGCCTATACCTTGGCAGAAGGTAACGGAGATGGAGTAACTTCTATTGGCATTGTCCCCTATAAGGGTATCATAGCTGTAGATCCCACCGAAATTCCATATGGTACAAGGGTATATATTCCCGGTTATGGTTTCGCTATGGCTGGGGATACAGGTGGAGCTATTGAAGGCAACCGTATAGATTTGTACATGGAGCATTATCCCGATGCTATTCAATGGGGCCGACGAACGGTTAATATGTATATACTTGAATAAAGTTAAGGAGTGTAATTAGTGCTAAAAGAAGTGCTGGTTGTGGAAGGAAAAATGGACACAGTAGCAATACGGAAAGCACTTTGTGCTGAAACTATTGAAACAGGTGGCTTCGCTCTTAATCCATATACACTCGCCAAAATTAAGGCCGCATATATTAAGCGGGGTATTATTATTCTCACGGATCCCGATGGAGCCGGGGAAAGAATACGAAAATACCTAACAGAAAGATTTCCTCAAGCTGGTCAGGCTTTTGTTCCGAAGGCCGATGCTACAGCCCATAACGATGTGGGTATTGAACAGGCCAGTCCTGAGGCTATTAGAAAAGCATTATCAACTGTGCGGTTTCACGAGGTTGAATTACGCACGGAGTTTACCAGTCGGGACTTGTTTTTGCAGGGGCTTAGTGGCAATGTAAGTGCAGGACAGAGACGAGCAATAGTAGGCGCTAAATTAGGTATTGGCTATGGAAATGCCAAACAATTTTTAACAAGATTAAATAATTACGGTGTTACTAGAAAAGAATTTGAGCTGGCAATGGCGGAGATTGAGGATTAATATGGAAAAACCTATTATTGCAAACAGAGATGTCACTTTGCATATTATGCGTTCGTTTAAATTGCGTACTAAGAAAAAGCTGGGGCAGAACTTTTTAGTAGATGAAACCATTGTCAATAAGATTGCGGCAGCGGCTGAGTTAAGCCCTGGTGAAACTGTTTTAGAAGTTGGTCCCGGTATTGGAACTTTAACTCAGTTTTTGGCAGAAACCGGCGCTAACGTTGTTGCTGTGGAAATTGACAGAGGATTGCTGCCCATTTTAGACAAAACTTTAGACGGTTATGAAAATGTACGTATTATAAACAAAGATATTTTACAGTTAGATATTACCGAGGCCATTGGTAAAGAAGCTTTTAAGGTAGTAGCTAATCTGCCATATTATATTACAACTCCAATTATTTTTGCTCTTTTAGAGCAAAAGCTACCAATTGAACGGTTAGTTATTATGGTGCAAAAAGAAGTGGCTGAACGTATGACGGCAACGCCTGGCGGTAAAGAATATGGCGCGCTGTCTGTGGCTATACAATATTATACGGAACCAATATTGGCATTTACAGTTCCAGCAACAGCTTTTATTCCCTCACCCAATGTTGAATCAGCGGTGGTAGTCTGTAAGCTAAGAGAAAAGCCTCCGGTAGATGTTGATGAAAAATTATTTTTCCGAGTGGTTAAAGCGGCGTTCTCCGTACGTAGGAAGATGTTAAACAATGCTTTGAAAAACATGGGCATTAGCAGTGAAGAAGTTGCAGCTTGGCTGGAACGAGCCCAAATTGATGGCAAACGCAGAGGAGAGACTTTGTCTCAAATTGAGTTTGGCAGGTTGACAAATACATTTGAATAAAATAAAAGGCTTAAATTTCTGTTTCAAGAAATTTAAGCCTTTTATTTTTGTTGTTTTGTAGTTTTTGTTTTTGCGTTCATATTAGTGTACTAAATAGAAGCGAGCACTAATGAGAGCATCTATTATTTTTTGAAAGGTCATAGCTTCGTTACCTCCTTATTAGTTTATAACGTAATTATAGCACCGTGGTGCATATTTGTCCACTAGGGACTTTAAAGGTCCCTTTACTTATAAAATATAGGGCTACAGCTAACTGTAACCCATTTTTTCAAAGAAATAGAAATATTAAATTAAACTTTTTTGGGGTTATTCTGCAATTTTTGCTTGCTGGAGGCTTGTGTGAATCCACGTCCTAAAACATCAGTAGCATCTTGAATAATAACAAAAGCATTGGGATCAATTTCCTTAATGATATTTCTAATCTGAGCTACTTGTGTTAGCTTAACTACTACAAAAACAACCATGCGTTCTTGATGTGTATAGGCACCTTCTGCATGAAGATAAGTGACACCGCGCCCAACGACTTGAATTATAGCGGCACCAATTTCGTTGGAATGTTCACTTATGATTATGAAATTCTTTTTGTAATCAAAACCATCGGCAAAAAGATTAGCGGTTTTAAAGCTAATGAAAAAGAGTACCATACTATAAAGTGCCGGTTCTAATCCAAACAAGTAGGCACCAAAGGCCATAAGGATAACATTGATAATGAATCCGGTAGCACTAATACTAATACTGTAATATTTATTAACTATAAAACCTAAAATATCGGTTCCACCGGTACTGCCACCTACGCGATACACTATCCCGGCGCCAATACCACTTAACACGCCGCCGGCTACACAAGAAAGCAAGGGATTTTGTACGTAAGTAATTTGGGAAAGAAAGGATAACATATCTAGTGCTAATGAGAAAGTTACCGTACCAAAAAGAGTAATGATAAAGAACTCTCTATTCATATAGCGATATGCAACAAAAAAGAGTGGTATATTTAAAATAAAGCTTGTGATACCTATGGGCAGATTGAAAAGGTAATAGAGCATAACGGCAATACCGGTAATTCCACCACTAAGTAAATTATGTTGGACAAAAAAGGTGTTTATCGATATACCCATAATAATACTGCCGAGGGCAACTATACAGTAGCGATATATATTGTTTTTCATGATTCCTCCGTTAACGTTGCTTTTGTCGTTATTGTAACATTTATTGAGAATTTTTTGTAGATAAAAAGAAAATGAAAATATAAAAGCGTAAGTTAATGAGCAAAAACAGAAAAAATGTTCGTTTTTTTCTTGCTACATTGATAAATACAGGATAAAATATAGTGTAACTTATATAGTATACAAAAAACAATTGGAGTTTTATATGAAAGAAAAAGCGTATGCAAAAATCAATCTGGGACTTAATGTGTTGGGTGTTAGACCCGACGGTTATCATGAGGTTGACATGATTATGCAAAGCGTTTCGTTGGCAGATGAAATAGAATTTACTGCTGCGGAGGATTTTTTGCTAACCACAGATAACCCAATGCTGCCCTGTGATGAGAGCAATTTAGCGTGGAAAGCAGCTAAAATTATGGCCACTATTACTCATAGAAAGCCGAACGTTCACATTCACATAAAAAAGAAAATTTTCATGGCCGCAGGTCTGGCAGGTGGTAGCAGCGATGGCGCTGCTGTTTTAAGAGGGCTAAATAAATTATGGAATGCTAACCTAAGTACTAAGGAATTAGAAATCATTGGTGCTAAACTGGGATCTGATGTTCCCTTTTGTGTTGCAGGAGGAACTATTCGGGCAACGGGACGTGGCGAAATATTGAAACCTTTGCCGGATATTCCTGTTATGTGGATTGTTTTAGCTAAGCCATATGATTTAGACGTTTCTACGGCTTGGGTATACAAAAATACAGATATTGGGCACGAGGAGGAAAACGGTTTTGTTAATCTCCTGGAAATAGCAATAGTTAAGCAGGACAAAAAAAGCATTGTAGACAATATGGGTAATGTTTTGGAGTCAGTTACTATTCCGGCTTACCCGGTAATAGCTGAAATAAAGGCGGCAATGCTTAGTGCAGGTGCTCTAGCAGTACTTATGAGCGGCAGCGGGCCTACGGTTTTTGGTTTAACTACAGATAAAGCCTCTGCTGAGGCAATAGCTTTTGTTTTGCAAGCAAATACAGCCCTGCACGTAGCAGTAGCACGGACTATACAAAGGAGTGAAAACCTATGAACAGACATTTAACCCCGATTAAATTAGATACTTACAAACCACTAAGAGATTTAGTTTCTGAACATATTAGGCAGGCAATTATTAGCGGAGTGTTTAATCCGGGTGAAAGACTTATGGAAATTCAGTTGGCTGAAGAAATGGGCGTTAGTCGTACTCCTGTTCGTGAAGCTATTCGCAAACTAGAATTAGAGGGTTTAGTAGTAATGATTCCTAGGCGTGGAACTTATGTTGCCGATATTTCTATTAAAGATATTAATGAAGTGTATGAAGTGAGAACTGCGTTAGATATTTTAGCAGCAGGGCTTGCTGCCGAACGTATTAATGAAGAAGAACTAGAAGCTATGCAAAGATTATTGGTGGAAATTGGCCAATATATTGATGAAGGAAATATCGAAAAAATAGTTGAAGTTGATAGTGCTTTTCATGATATCTTATATCAAGCGAGTCGTAATGAACGTTTAGTTAATATTATTAGTAATTTACGTGAACAAATTACAAGTCTGCGCGGTCGTTCTATGATGTATCCAGGGCGTTTAGCGAAACATTGGAAGAACATAGGGCTATAGTGGATAGTATTGCTCAGCGAGATGCTGAAAAAGCACAACGAGCCGTACGAATTCATATGGAGAATGCTGAACGCACATTATTAAAAGCAATTGAAGAAGAATCTGAAACAGAATAATTCCGGAGGTTAATACATGTATAATGCGGTTATTTTAGCAGGGGGAGAAAGTCCATGGCTTAAAGAGGTTGCTGATACCCCTTATAGAGCGTGGGCACCTCTAAAGGGCAAGCCTATGGCCTTATATATTGCAGAAGCACTTTTGCAAAGTGGTAAGGCAGACAAAGTTTTGATTGTTGGGCCACGGGTAGATCACCCCTTTTCCTTGCCTGAGCATGTAGAGGTAATTGCCGCCGGAGATACCCTTATGTCTACGGTAACACTTGCGTTAGAATATTTGGGAACACAGCAACCTGTTATTTTCACTACGGATGATATTCCTTGCATAACTCCCGCTGCTGTAAAAGATTTTGTGGAAAGAGCAGAGGTGCTTGGTGCTCAAGTCTGCTATACGATTATACCTAAGGCTGCAGTAGAAAAAGATTTCCCTACTGCCCATAGAACTTATGTTAAAATTGCAGATGGAAAATTTACCGGTGGCAATATATTCCTAGTAGACCCACGGGTTATTCCTCAATGTCGCAAACAAGTAGAGGCGGTTTTTGCCAAGCGCAAAGATATTTTTGCTTTGTGCAGATGGCTAGGCTGGTCTTTTATTTTTAAATATGCTATTGGTATTTTAAATTTGGCTCAAGTTGAAAAAAGAGCCTCTGAAATTTTTGGATTTAGTGGCCGTGCAATTATTACTAACTACGCTGCAATTGGTATGGATGTAGATAAAATAGAGGATTGGCATTTGGCAGAACATTATCTGGAGAAAGCTGGAAAGGGGTATAGACATGGCGAGAATTAAAAGAATGGAGCGTGTCGTTGCCTTAACTAAGGAATTGATTGATAGTCCCTATGAATTGTTTCCGTTCGCCTTTTTTTGCGAAAAATTTACGGTGGCAAAATCAACATTAAGCGAAGATGTGCAGGCTGTGCGAAATGGTTTGGCCGCATATGATTTGGGAGTAATTGAGACCGTTGCCGGTGCGTCAGGTGGGGTGCGTTTTATACCCTATCACACTGCGGATGCTGATTATAAATTTTTAACAAAATTAGCTAATAAAATGTCTGACCCGGAACGAATTTTACCTGGGTGCATGATTTACATGAACGACTTGATTTTTACCCCTTATATTGCTATGCGGCTAGGGGAAATAATTATGCAACGCTCATTAGATTTAAAACCGAATTATATTATGACCGTAGAGACAAAGGGAATACCCTTAGCTTTATTTGTGGCAAGAGCTTTTAATGTACCAATGGTTATGGCTCGCCGTGAAGCACGAATTACCGAGGGCCCGGCTGTTAGTATTAATTATGTCAGCGGGTCCACAAAACAAATTCAGTCTATGTCTTTGCCTAAAAAGGCGTTGCCTGCAGGTGCAAGAGTTTTGATTATTGATGATTTCATGAAAGCTGGCGGCACAGCTAAAGGCATGCAGAAAATAACTACAGAGGTCGGAGCTATTGTTGTTGGTACAGGTGTTTTAATTGCTACTAAAGAACCGATAAAGAAAATGGTTGATGAATATTTTTCCTTATTGACGTTGAAGGACGTTGATGAAGAAATGTGTAAAATAGATATTAGCCCGGTTTTAATATAAAGGAGGAACATTGATGAGTGATGTAGATATGGTAACAATAAAGGATGTGGAAGCAGCCGCGAAAAGATTATTTAGCGTGGTACATAAAACTCCTTTGGAGCTAAACCATACTTTTAGTGAGATAGCAGGCCATGATGTTTATTTAAAATTAGAAAATTTACAACGCACTGGTTCATTTAAAGTTCGCGGTGCAACTAATTGTATTATGACCTTGAGCCCTGAGCAAAAAAGAGGGGCGTAATAGCAGCATCTGCAGGAAATCATGCCCAAGGAGTGGCTTTGGGAGCAGCTGCCGCCGGAATTAAGTCCACTATTGTTATGCCGGAAGCGGCCCCTTTAGCAAAGGTAATGGCAACCCGTAGCTATGGAGCTGAAGTTGTTTTGGCAGGTTCAGGATTTGATGAGGCTTATGCTGAAGCAGTTAAAATTCAACAAAAAACAGGCGCTACCTTTGTACACCCATACGATGACGTGGCAGTTATTGCCGGACAAGGAACTATAGGTTTGGAAATTTTAGAACAATGCCCGGATATTCAAGCTATAGTGGTACCAGCCGGTGGAGGAGGCCTTTTGGCTGGGATTGCAACAGCTGTAAAAGCTAGGGCGCCACAAGTAAAAGTTTATGGCGTTCAATCTAGTGGAGCGCCGGCTTTGTATTTGTCTAAGCATGCAAATAAATGGGTTGATACCCCGGAAGCAAATACCATTGCTGATGGCATCGCAGTTAGACAACCGGGCAAAATAACCTTTGATCTGATAAATAAGTATGTAGATGATATTTTTGTGGTTAAAGATGAGGATATTGCAGCCACAATTTTACTTATGATTGAAAGGGCTAAACTTATAGCTGAAGGAGCTGGCGCTATCTCTTTGGCCGGTATTTTACATGGTAATATACCTAATGTAGGTAAAACTGCTGCCGTTATTTCCGGAGGCAACATAGATGTTAATACGATTTCTCGTTTGATTGAAAATGGTTTGGTTAAAGCTGGTCGTAGGGTAAAATTAATAACACAGCTTACTGATAGACCTGGAGAACTTTTAAAATTCATTACTCATATTAAAGAACATAAGGCTAATATAGTATTTATTCATCATGAGCTGGCCGGTCGCAATTTGCCAATTGGTCAAACTATGGTGGAAATAGATTTAGAGACTAAAAATCAGGCTCACGCAGAGGCTATTGTAGCTACATTGCGCCGTGCTGGTTACCGTATTGAAATAAAGTAGGAGGGAATTTCATGTCAGATTTAGTCGCTGTCATTTTGGCAGCTGGAAAAGGTACAAGGATGAAGTCTAATTTGCCTAAGGTTTTGCATAAAATTGGGGGCAAACCTATGCTAGAGCATGTTTTAGAAGCTGCAGAAACTTCTGGTGCGACAAAAAAAATTGTTGTGGTGGGTTTTGGCTCAGAAAAAGTTGAGGAGTTTCTTGGAAATAGAGCAAAGGTTGTTTTGCAAAAGGAGCAATTAGGAACCGGTCACGCAGTGTTGCAAGCAGGAGCTTTGCTGGAAGATTTTGTAGGTACAGTACTTATTTTGTGTGGGGATACGCCTCTTTTAGAAGGTTCAGAGCTCAAGAATTTTTATGATTTACATAAAGCGAGCGGTGTGGCTGCTAGTGTACTAACAGCGTCTACAGATAACCCCACTGGCTATGGTCGTATTTTACGTGGAGCAGCAGATGAGGTCCTTGGTATAGTGGAAGAAAAGGATGCTAGTACTGAACAAAAGGCTATTTGTGAAATTAACACCGGGATATATTGCGTTGAGGCACCTTTGTTGTTTAATGTGCTCAATACCTTAACTTGTGATAATGCTCAAGGAGAATATTATTTAACTGACATTCTCTTGAAGTTACGTGAGCAAGGGGAAAAAATCGGTGGCATAATTACTAAAGATTTCGATATGATAATGGGTATTAATTCTAGAAGACAGCTTGCAGAAGCAGAAGTTATAATGCGGACAAAAATTCTCAATAAGCTTATGGATAACGGCGTTACTATTATGGATCCTGTTAGCACATTTATCGATGCAACAGTAGAAATTGGTGGAGATACTGTTATTTATCCTTTTACTTGGCTGGAGGGAACTACGAAGATAGGAACAGATGCTGTCATTGGTCCTAATGTGCGCTTAACGAATGTGGAAGTAGGAAACAAAACGCAATTACAATTCCTTTATGGACATGATTGCAAGGTGGAAAATAATGTGACAGCGGGACCATATGTTCATCTGCGCCCTGATACTGTAATTTGTGACAACGTAAAAATAGGTAATTTTGTAGAGGTGAAGAATTCAAATGTGGGCATTGGAACAAAGCTCCCACATTTAACGTATATCGGTGATAGCGATATTGGCAGTGGCGTGAATATGGGCTGTGGATGTATTACAGTCAATTACAATGGCAAGAAAAAATATAGAACAACTATTGAAGATGATGCTTTTGTTGGTTGTAATAGCAATTTGGTTGCTCCTGTTAAGGTTGGGAAGGGTTCATATGTTGGGGCCGGCTCTACCATAACAAAAGACGTTCCTGCTAATGGCTTAGGTGTAGGCCGTGGTCGTCAAGTTAATATTGCAGGTTGGGCAGAAAAATATCGTAATAGTTAAAATAGCGGTTGTCACAAGTTGGAATGAGTTGTATACTTTTAGTGCGAGTATTTAATTTCGTAAAAAACAATACGGGGGTATGGGCATGTTTGAAGAAACAGGCAAAGCAATGAGAATTTTTTCGGGTAACGCCAATCCGGATTTAGCTCGAGAAATCGCAGCATATTTGGGTACAACAGTGGGCGATGCGGTAATCAATCGCTTTAACAATGGTGAAGTACAAGTTATGATTAACGAAAGTGTTCGTGGCAAGGATATTTTCGTAATTCAGCCTACTTGTGGGCCTAATGTTAACGATAATATTATGGAACTTCTCATTATGTGTGATGCTTTTAGACGTGCTAGTGCTAAACATATTACGGCGGTCGTTCCTTTTTACGGCTATGCCCGTCAGGATCGTAAGGCACGTGGACGGGAGCCTATTACGGCAAAATTGATGGCTGATTTAATGACTTGTTCAGGAATTACCCGTCTAGTTACTATTGATTTGCATGCAGCGCAGATTCAGGGATTTTTTAACATTCCTGTTGATCATATGCCTGGTGGACCTATTTTGGCGGACTATATGAAAGAAAAAGGCATGAGCGAGACGGAGATGGTAGTTGTGTCTCCTGATTTGGGCGGTGTGAGCCGTGCCCGTGCTATAGCAACGCGCCTGAATTGTAGTATTGCTATTATTGATAAACGTCGCCCTGAGCCAGGTGTTGCCGAGGTTATGAACTTAATTGGGTCAGTGGATGGTAAAATAGCTATTATGGTAGATGATATTGTTGATACTGCTGGGTCGCTAACAGAAGGTGCTAAAGCTTTAAAGAAGTTTGGCGCTAAGGAAATCTATGCTTGCTGTACTCATGCTGTTTTGACTGATCCGGCGCTTAGCCGCATAGCACAATCTGATATTAAAGAATTAATAGTTACAAATACGATTCCGTTGCCACCAAACAAGAAGCATCCGAAAATAAAAGTGTTGTCAGTTGCTCCGATTTTGGCCGAAACTATAATTCGTATTTATAATGAGTTGTCTGTTAGCCAATTATTTGAAGACTAGTATAATAAAAATTAGCGCCTATCTTTATGGTAGGCGCTTTTTATTATCAATTATAAAATATGGTATAATATATTCAGATAAATATGCGAGGCGCTTTTTATTATACAGGTATTATTTTTAAAAGGTGTCCTCATTTATAAGAAGGTGCGTGCAATGCTTTTTAAAGAAAAATTAAATTTATTGGCAGAACGTCTCCACGTATCTAATGTAGAGTTGGCTAATGTAGCGGGCATGGATAATTCTTTGGTGAGCCGTTTTCGTACGGGGCGTAGGGTTCCTGCCCAGAACAGTAAACAAATCTATGCTTTAGCTGTTGCTTTTGGTGAATTGGCTGAGGCTAAGGGAATGGCAGAAGCTTTGGGTAAGGAACTGAAATTTGGTACCGGTATGGCTGATGATGCTCAGCTTTACGCTTGGTTATGCGCAGGTGATTCAGGTCTTAAAAAAACACGCAAACAAGAGGATACAGCGCAAATAGAAGATAAAATACCATTAACTACCTTTTGCGGTAAACTTAATAGTTTATTGTTGGCATTTGCCACAACTAATGCACAATTAGCCAAAGCATTAAAAGTCGATGCAGCTATGGTTAGCCGTTTGCGTTTAGGAGAACGTTATCCAACAGTTGATAGCTGGTATTTGGCTGAAATTAGTGCCTATTTTGTAGCAAAAGTTATGCAGGGCGAGGGTATTCCTAAGCTAAGTAAGTTTTTAGGCATTGCGCCAAAACAATTGGTTCAAAGCAGTAGGCCGGAATTGCGCCAATTATTATTAAACTGGTTAAAGGAGCAACCCAAGGAAGATGCAACTTTAGCTCAAGAACCCTATATTCAAGAGACATTATATTAACGATATGTGATATAATAGCTTTCGAGGTTAAAAATATGCGAATGATTTGGTTACTGACGGTAGCAACAGTGGTTTGTTTATTGTTTCTAGCTGGAGGATATTTTAATAAAATAAAAAAGCGCATCGCACTTTTGGGAGCGGTGATATGTATTTTGATAGGCGGAGGGTTCCTTTTATTAGCAGTACTTCCCGGGAATTCTTTTTATGGTAAAGTATTGTACAAAGGAAATACTAAAGAGAAACTTGTGGCACTAACTTTTGATGATGGCCCGTACCCTCCTTATACGGAACAGATATTAGCCGTGCTTAAGGAGAAGAAGGTACCGGCTACTTTCTTTTTAGTTGGTGAAAATGCTAAAGCACATCCGGATTTGGTAAGGGAAGAAGAGGCGCAAGGGCATTTACTAGGAACACATACTTATGACCACAAGGATTTACTGCGTTTAAGCGGTCCCGACATACGCTCTGAACTTAGTGCCGGGGTGAAAATAGTAGAGGATATTACAGGAAAAAGGCCGATTTTTGTGCGCCCCCCTCATGGTTTTAAGGATTTTGCTGTACTGGAACAAGTGGAGGCCTTGCATTTAAGGGCGGTTAATTGGTCTGTTTTGCCTAAAGATTGGACTAAGCCGGGAGTAGATGTAATTGTGCACCGAGTGGTTGAAGGTGTAAAACCGGGAAGTATAGTTCTTTTGCATGATGGAGATAGTCCCGCTAGAAAGGCTTCTCGCCAACAAACGGTTGACGCGCTTCCTACTATTATTGACCAACTACGGGAAAAAGGGTACATTTTTGTAACCGTTGATAAATTGTAATTAATAGCTAGGATAGAGTTGGACATGAAGACAATATTAAGGAGATTAAGGAATGAAGTTAATTGTAGGACTGGGAAATATTGGAAAAGAATACGTTGGTACACGGCACAATATTGGTTTTATGGTAGTAGACGAGGTAGCAAGACGTTGGGGAGAATGCACATGGAAAAAAGCTGACAACTCTGTGTACATAGAACGTCGGGACAAAGAAAAAGTGTTGGTTATTAAACCTACTACGTATATGAACTTAAGTGGTATAGCCGTAGCAGAGTTCGTTAACTTTTATCATATAGCACCCAGCGATATTTTAGTTATCCAAGATGATTTGGACTTGCCCTGTGGTCAAATAAGAGTGCGCCGTAAGGGCTCTCCCGGGGGGCACAATGGTTTAAAATCTATACAAGAACATTTGGGTACCCAAGAATATTCTAGGATTAAAGTTGGAATAAGCCATCCTGACCATGAACGTAAGGATGTAATCGCTCATGTACTACAACAATTTTCCACTTTCGAACGCGAAAATATCAAGGAAGCAATTACAAAGGCAGCTGATGCTTTGGAAATGTGGATTCAAGGTGATATGGATAAGGTTATGCAGGAGTTTAATAAAAAACCTCCTAAAAGTGAAGCTTTATAGCAAAAATACAGTGAAAATAGGGTATTGCCAGAAAAAAATCCTTGTGGTATAATCGTGGGACGTGAATAGTAACGTAAAACTTTTTAGTTGTAATAGTAAAGTGAGGTGCTTTAAGTGAAAGACGGAATTCATCCAAACTATGGCGAATGCAAGGTAACTTGTGCTTGCGGTAATACATTTATGACTGGTTCTGTAAGCAAGGAATTGCGCGTTGACGTTTGCTCTAAATGTCACCCGTTCTTTACAGGTCAACAACGTAATGCATCAGCCCGTGGGCGTATCGAAAAATTCAACAAACGTTATAAAAAAGAAGCAGAAACAACCGAAAAATAATACTTCGATAGCAGAGCGGATGCTCTGCTATGTTTGTATACAGGAGAAAATATGACAAATAAACCTAATGTGGGAGGGCAAGCTGTAATAGAAGGCGTGATGATGCGAGGCCCAGGCAAGCTTGCTATAGCAGTCCGTCAGCCCAACGGAGAAATACTCGTGGATGTAAGGCCAACCGGCACAATTGCAGATAAATATCCCTTACTAAAAAAGCCCTTATTGCGCGGGGTAGTAGCGCTATGTGAGTCACTGGTCTATGGAATGAAGGCGCTTTCTTTTTCTGCACAAGCGTCAGGAGAAGATGAAGAAAAATTAGATGGCAAAGAAATGGCCATGACTATAGTATTTTCAGTTCTTCTAGCAGTGATTCTATTCATAGTTATTCCTACTTGGACTATGAAGTTTTTGCATGCATGGACAGAAAACCCCATAGTTTTGAATTTATCTGAGGGGATATTGCGCATGGCAATCTTCTTAGCCTATATTGGCGGAATATCTATGATGGAGGATATTCAAAGAGTTTTCCAATATCATGGAGCTGAGCATAAAACTATTTACACCTATGAAGCAGGGCTGTCTTTAGAGGTTGCTAATGTAAGAGGGTTTTCTACTTTACATCCTCGTTGTGGCACAAACTTTTTAATGATAGTGATGATTATTAGTATGTTTGTTTTTACATTTTTGGGCTGGCCGAATTTAACGCTGCGCATACTGTCACGGATTGTTTTGATGCCGGTAATTGCGGGCGTTAGTTACGAAATAATTCGTTATGCCGGGAAGAATATAGATAAAGCATGGGTAAAAACGGCTATTTGGCCGGGACTATGTTTGCAAAGATTGACAACTAGACAACCGGACGATGCACAAATAGAAGTTGCCATTGCAGCTTTGAAAGCTGTATTACCGGAAGAAAAAAGTTCGGAAGAATTGGTGAATGAAGATGTTAGACAAGTTACAGGCAGTTGAAGATAGGTATTTAGATCTTGAGGCTAAGATAAGCGATCCTGAAGTTATTGCTAACCAGCCGGAGTGGCAAAAGGCGACAAAAGCACATGCTAAATTGTCTGAGGTCGTTGGAGTGTTTCGTGAGTATAAAAAGCTCAGACAGGACATGAGTGATGCCGAAGAAATGAGCAAGGATACTAACGACACTGAACTGGCAGATATGGCTCAGGCCGAAATAAAAAAATTGAAACCCCAAATAGAAGACTACGAAAATCGCTTAACAGTTTTGCTCTTGCCTAGTGAACCTAATGATGATAAAGACGTCATTGTTGAAATACGTGGTGGTGCTGGCGGCGATGAAGCCGCTCTTTTTGCAGGGGATTTATTCCGTATGTATACTCGTTATGCTGATACTTTGGGATGGCATTGTGAAATATTGGATTCCAGTGCTACAGGCTTAGGCGGGTTTAAAGAAGTAGTATTTCAAATTACCGGCAACGGTGTTTACAGCCGCATGAAGTTTGAGAGCGGAGTTCATCGGGTGCAGCGTGTTCCTGATACGGAGTCTCAGGGGCGAGTACATACTTCTACGGTTACAGTAGCTGTAATGCCTGAAGCGGAGGAAGTAGATATTGAGATTAATCCTGCTGATTTGCGTATAGATACGTTTAGAGCAGGTGGTGCTGGCGGACAGTATGTTAATAAAACAGAGTCTGCCGTGCGTATGACACATCTTCCTACAGGTATCGTAGCTCAGTGCCAAGATGAAAAGTCACAGTTAAAAAACCGTGAAAAATGTATGAAGGTTTTAAGAGCAAGAGTTTTGGAGGCTGCACAAGAAACGCAAAGGGCAGCTACTGCTGAGGATAGAAAAAGTCAAGTAGGGACAGGCGATCGCAGTGAACGCATTAGAACATATAATTATCCTCAGGGACGCGTCACTGACCATCGTATTGGATTAACATTGCACAAGTTGGATAGTATTTTGAATGGTGATTTAGAAGAACTATTAAATGCACTCATTACTGCTAAGCAAAGTGAGCGCCTACAACAGGTGAAATAATGGAACAGGAAAAACCGGTTTGGACTATTGTAAAAATATTAGAATGGACAAAGCAGTACTTCGCAGATAAAGGCGTGGAAACACCACGTCTTGATGCCGAGGTACTGCTTTGTGATGTTTTAAAATGCCAGCGTATTAATCTCTATGTTAATTTTGATCAACCCTTGGAAGAAGATGAGTTACACATATATAGAAGTTATGTGGCAAAACGCGCCAAGCATGAACCGCTTGCCTATATTTTGGGGCATAGGGCATTTATGCATAGTGAATTTAGGGTTACAGAAGATACCTTGGTACCAAGGCCGGAAACAGAGCTTTTGGTGGAACAAATAGTGGAGCTTAATAAAGATAAGGGACAGCTGGAGATTTTGGATATTGGCTGTGGCAGCGGAGCTATTGTTGTTTCCCTATTACAGCTATTACCTGAGGCCAAAGGAGTGGCCGTAGATATTAATGCCAAAGCTGTAGCTGTTACCTTGGAAAATGCTACGATTTTGGGAGTTGCCAATCGTTGTAACGCCCTGGTATCGGACTTATTTGAAAATTTAGCAAAAGATAAAAAATTTGATGTTATAGTATCTAATCCTCCTTATATACCTACGGCAGTGCTTTCTTCGTTGGCTGCTGATGTACAGAAGGAACCCCGTGCAGCCTTAGATGGAGGGGTAACGGGGCTGGATTTTTACCGGCGGATTTTAAAAAACATTAATGCTTTTTTAAAACCGGAAGGTATGGTAGCTTTTGAGATAGGCATAGGGCAAGGAAAACAGGTTGCTAAGATGTGCCAGGAACAAGGTTTAACAATAACTGCAGTGCGCAATGATTATGCTAATATTGACCGTATGGTATTCGCTACTAAAGAGGGAAGTAAATATGCAAACGAAATTTTGGCAATTAGACAAAAACAAAAAGCTTGAAATACAATTGGCAGACGCAGCAGAATTAGTGCGAAGGGGGGAAGTGGTGGCTTTCCCTACTGAAACTGTGTATGGTTTGGGTGCCAATGGATTAGACGGTGCGGCAGCTAAAAAAATATTTGCCGCCAAGGGGCGCCCTGCTGATAATCCTTTAATTTTGCACATAGCAGATAAGGAAACCATGAAGCTTTTATCTACTAATTTATCGCCTAGTGCTTTAAGGCTAATGGATAGTTTTTGGCCTGGGCCTTTGACAATTATTGTACCAAAATCAGAACTTATTCCCATGGAGGTAACAGCGGGGCTGGAAACAGTAGCGGTACGAATGCCAAATCATCCTATAGCTAAAGTGCTAATTGAATTAGCAGGGTGCCCAATTGCCGCTCCTTCAGCCAATAAGTCGGGAAAACCTAGTCCTACTACAGCTCAGGCCGTACAAGAGGATATGGAAGGGGTTATTGCCGGCATTATAGATGGCGGCGCTTCTAACATTGGTGTTGAATCCACTATTGTTGACACAACGTCCCCGGTTCCCACAATTCTAAGGCCCGGCGGTATAACATTAGAAATGCTGGAGGAAGTTCTGGGCGTGGTGGAAATAGACCCAGGACTTTTACAAGCAAATCAAAGGCCTAAAGCTCCCGGCATGAAATATCGTCATTATGCACCTAGAGCTGACATGTATCTGTTGGAGGGACAAGATGTTTCAGCTCAGATTTGTTACTTTGTGGGACAAGCACTGGCACATGGTAAAAAGATCGGTGTTTTGGCAGCCAGTGACGCTGTTAGTAAATTAGCGATTAGCGAGCAGATAATTCTTCATTCTTGGGGTTCTACCCAATTGGAGTTGGCAGAGAAGCTTTATGATTATTTACGACGCTTTGACCAAGAAAACGTAGATGTTATAGTTGCTCAGGGTGTGTCTGAGGAAGGTTTGGGCCTTGCTATTATGAATAGAATGCGTAAAGCAGCGGGCAACAATATCTTAAAGGTAGAAAATGGAAAACTTATCCTACAAAGCGGGACAATTCCTAGTTTTTTGTGATAAAATATTAATGGCTTGTTTACAGGTCAACAGAGGGAAAAAATTTGCTGGAGGTAAGGGGATTATCATTATGGAAATAGCAATTGGTAGTGACCATGGCGGCATTCATCTAAAAGAACATATTAAGACTTATCTTATGAAAAAAGGTTTTGTTGTAGAAGACTATGGTACTTATGGCGAAGAATCAGTTGACTATCCTGATTATGCAGAGGCAGTTGCCAAAGCGGTAGTAGGAGGAAAACAAGAGTTTGGCATATTAATTTGCGGTACAGGCATTGGAGTTTCCATTTCTGCTAATAAAATAAAGGGAATACGAGCTGCGCTATGCGGAGATTGTTTCTCCGCTTTAATGAGCAGAGAACATAACGATGCTAATATTTTATGCTTGGGCGAAAGAGTTATAGGGCTAGGTTTAGCAGAAAAAATAGTTGATACTTATTTGACTGGTCATTTTCAAGGCGGACGTCATGCTCGGCGGGTAGAAAAAATAATGAATTTAGAAAAATAAGGTGATGTGATGAAGATTGAGGAAATAGAACTACAGCTTATAGCAGCGGCAGAAGAGTTAATTGCCATAGCTAACCCTCAAAAAGGACAGGTTTTTGTTGTAGGTTGCAGTACCAGTGAAGTAGTGGGTAGTAAAATAGGAACGGCAGGTTCTATGGAAGCGGCTGAAACTATTTTTCGCGTTTTGCAGGAGGTTACGGATAGGCACGGATTATTTCTAGCAGTACAATGTTGCGAACATTTAAATCGTGCATTAGTGACAGAAACGGCAGCGGCCGAGAAATATGGCTGGGAAGAAGTCTGTGTTAGACCGGTACGATATGCCGGTGGTGCGTTGGGCACTATAGCTTATGCAAACTTTACTACGCCTATAGTAGTGGAAAAAATCGTTGCCCATTTAGGGCTTGACATAGGGCAAACGCTCATTGGCATGCACTTGAAAAGAGTAGCAGTTCCGGTACGGCTTGCTCAGCAAAAAATTGGTGACGCAATTTTAACTGCGGCACGCACAAGACCGCCATTGATAGGTGGGGAAAGAGCTGTTTACAAATAATAGTTGGAGGGATATGCAATGAATTTAGAAAAATTAGAGGTAGTTGATCCGGCCATAGATGCCGCAATTAAGGAAGAGTTAGGTAGACAACGCAATAAAATTGAATTAATAGCTTCCGAAAATTTTGTCTCTCCTGCAGTAATGCAAGCTATGGGGACTGTTTTGACCAATAAGTATGCGGAAGGATACCCTGGGCATAGATACTATGGTGGCTGCGAATATGTAGATAAGGTAGAAACTTTGGCTATTGAAAGAGCAAAAAAACTTTTTGGTGCCGAGCACGCAAATGTTCAGCCTCATGCTGGCGCTAACGCTAATACTGCGGTATATTTCGCTTTCTTAAAGCCAGGTGACACTATTATGGGAATGAATCTCTCTCAAGGAGGGCATTTATCCCACGGCAGCCCTGTAAATATTTCCGGATCTTATTTTAATGTTGTGCCTTATGGAGTAGATGCAAAAACAGAAACCATTGATTATGAAGAATTAGAAAAATTGGCTATAGAAAACAAACCTAAAATGATTGTGGCAGGCGCTAGTGCTTACCCCCGTATTATTGATTTTAAGCGTATGGCAGATATTGCTCATAAAGTGGGTTCATTGCTTATGGTAGATATGGCGCATATTGCCGGATTAGTGGCCGCAGGTTTGCACCCCAGCCCAGTGCCATATGCGGATATAGTAACAACTACAACTCATAAAACCTTGCGTGGTCCTAGAGGCGGTTTGATTTTATGCAAAGAAAAATATGCTAAGGCTATTGATAAAGCAGTTTTCCCAGGAACTCAAGGGGGCCATTAATGCATATTATTGCTGCTAAAGCGGTTGCTTTGGGGGAAGCTTTGACTCCTGAGTTCAAGGTTTACCAACAAGGGATTATTAATAATTGTCAGGCTTTTGCTAAAGGACTTTTAGCTGCTGGGTTTAGACTAGTTTCCGGTGGTACAGATAACCACTTAGTGTTAGTGGACGTACGTGGGCAGAACTTGACTGGTAAAGTTGCAGAAAAAATGTTAGATGAAATTGGTATTACTTGCAATAAAAATACGATTCCTTTTGATCCGGCTAGTCCCTTTGTAACTAGTGGTATTCGTTTGGGAACTGCAGCAGTTACCACTAGAGGCTTCAAAGAAGAAGACCTGTTAGAAGTGGCAGCAATTATAGGATTGGTTTTAAATAATACTCAAAATGCCGCGGCTCAAAAAGAAGCTTCTGATAGAGTTGCAACATTGTGTGCTAAATATCCTATGTATCCGGGATTATAAGGGAGGGGTATTAAATAATGTCATTACATATATTAAATCACCCAGTTATTAATCATAAATTGACTATGATGCGTAATAAGAACACAGACAACAAGCATTTTCGTGAAATGTTAGATGAAATTGCTATGCTTATGACCTATGAGGTAACCAAGGACCTTCCTTCGAAAATGATTTCCGTGGAAACTCCTGTAGCAGCTACTACAGGGTATGAATTGGATGTGTCAGGTATTACTATTGTTCCAATTCTACGGGCTGGGCTAGGCCTAGAACGGGGCGTAACACAAGTCATTCCTAATGCTAAAGTGGGACATATCGGTTTATATCGTGACCCGCAAACCTTAAAACCGGTAGAATATTATTGGAAACTGCCGGAAGATAAAGAGGCAGAAATAATTGTAGTAGATCCTATGCTGGCAACAGGTGGCAGTGCTACCGCCGCCATAACAATGCTTAAAGGAAAAGGATATAGAAAAATAAGAATGATGTGTTTGGTGGCAGCTCCTGAGGGTGTTGCGGTTCTGCAAAAAGCACATCCTGAGGTAGAGATATATACAGCAGCTTTAGACGATCATCTAAATGAGCATGGCTATATTGTCCCTGGTTTGGGAGATGCGGGTGACCGTATTTTTGGTACAGACTGATGGAGAGGCCTGACTGGGATAGTTATTTTATGGAGATTGCTCAGATAGTAAGCAAACGTTCTACTTGTCTGCGTCGTGCTGTAGGGGCGGTTCTAGTAAAAGACAAACAAATTTTAGCTACAGGTTATAATGGGACGCCTAAGGGATTACCTCATTGCGAAGAAGTTGGTTGCCTGCGCGAGCAACTTCATGTTCCTTCAGGACAAATGCATGAGTTGTGCCGTGGTATTCACGCGGAGCAGAATTCTGTTATTCAAGCAGCTGTTAATGGTGTATCAATTTCAGGATCAACATTGTATTGCACACATCAACCTTGCGTTGTATGCAGCAAAATTTTAATTAATGCCGGGATTAAAAGGATTGTTTATGCTAATCCTTATCCTGATAAATTGGCAGCAGAAATGATGCATGAAGCAGGTAATATTGAAATGGTAGTTTTTACTGAAAAAACAGAAAAAGCAACCGGTAAAAAATAATGTAAAAGAGAGGCATTTATACACGGATACTTTCTTTTGATGCATATTGCCCACTTGTTGTTAAACGGTTTTTGTACTATACTATAGGAGGTATTATTACAAAAATTTTATGTGGGCGATTTAGGTCGCAGGAAGGTGCATAAGTGCAATCATATTTAGTGGCTTTTGCCATTGCTTTATTTTTTGGGTGGATTTTAACACCTTATGTAAAAAAACTGGCTTTTCGGCTAGGCGCTGTTGATAAACCGGATGCACGTAAGGTGCACCATGTTATCATGCCTCGTCTAGGCGGCTTAGCAATTTATATTGGCTTTATGGTGGCAGTGTTAACGTGTATGAACATTACCAAAGATGTAGTTGGCATATTATTAGGCGGTACAATAATTTTACTGGTGGGGATATTCGATGATATATACCAGCTTTCCGCTAGAGTAAAATTATTGGGACAAATTGCCGCCGCAATGGTTTTGATTTTGTTTGACATACGTATTGAGTGGCTAAATAACCCCATGGGTGGTTATTTTTACTTAGATTATTTGTCAATTCCGCTTACTGTATTTTGGGTGGTTAGTTTTACTAACGTTGTAAATCTTATGGATGGTCTAGATGGTCTAGCCGCCGGGGTATCAGCTATTGCATCTGTAACAATTATTTTGGTAGCGTTACAACAAGGTTTTTATCCGGTTGCTATTATCACAGCCGCTTTAGCTGGCGGTACTATTGGTTTTATGCGTTACAACTTCAACCCCGCCACGATTTTTATGGGTGATACAGGAAGTTTGTTTATTGGCTACATGCTAGCAGCAATTTCTATTTTTGGTGCGGTAAAAAGTGCTGCAACAATTGCGCTTATAGTACCGGCAATTGCTTTGGGGCTACCAATTATGGATACAGCTTTTGCTATTGCAAGGCGGTATATTAATGGAAAACCTATTTTTCAGCCGGACAAAGGACATTTGCATCATAGACTTTTGGCGTTAGGATTTAGCCAAAGGCAGGCAGTTATGCTTATGTATTTGATTAGTGCCGGGTTGTGCCTTAGTGCTGTTTTATTTACTGAGATTGACGGGATTTACGCAATTTTATTGCTTGTCATTATTGTTGCGGCCATTTTCATTGGGGCAAAGAAAATTGGCATTTTAAACGATCGCTGACAATATAGGGGTGTAGTAAATTAATGAAAAAATTAAAAGTTATGACCGTATTTGGAACTAGGCCAGAAGCTATTAAAATGTGTCCGGTAGTTTTAGAAATGCATAAATATCCTGATTATATTCAACCTATCGTAGCCGTAACTGCGCAGCATAGGGAGATGCTTGATCAGGTTCTGGGGTTATTTTCTATAGTCCCGGATTACGATTTGAATATAATGACGACAGGGCAGACGCTGTACGATGTTACAGGTCGCGCTTTGGAGGGATTACATCGTGTTTTGGAAGAAGCAAAACCTGATATCATTCTTGTCCATGGCGATACAACTACGACTTTTGTAGGTGCTCTGGCGTCTTTTTATATGCAGATTCCTGTGGGACATGTAGAAGCAGGCTTGCGTACAGGAAATAAATATTCACCATTTCCGGAAGAAATGAACCGAAAATTAACCGGGGCTATTGCGGATTTTCACTTTTCTCCAACGCAAATTTCCAAAAACAACTTATTAAGAGAAAATATAAGTCCTGAAAAAATATTTATTACAGGAAATACTGTTATTGATGCTCTCAATACTACTGTAAAAGATAATTTCACGTTTCCCTACGGCCAAATACAAAAAGCTATAGATAGCGGAAATAAATTAATTTTAATGACTACTCATCGTAGAGAAAACTTGGGTGAGCCTATGCGCCATGTCTATATGGCCTTAAAAGAGGTGCTGGAAACACATCCAAGGGTAGAAGCAATTTTCCCTATGCATAAAAATCCTCAGGTGCGTAAGGTGGCAGAAGAAATATTAGGACATTTAGATAGAGTTCATTTGATTGAGCCTATGGATTATGAGCCATTTACCAATTTAATGGCTAAGGTGGACATTGTTTTGACTGATTCAGGGGGTATTCAAGAAGAAGCTCCGGCTCTGGGGAAACCTGTGTTGGTACTTAGAGATACAACTGAGCGACCGGAAGCGGTAACAGCAGGAACCGTAAGGTTAGTGGGAACGAATAAAGACTTGGTTCAGCAAGAAACCATAAAGCTTTTAGAAGATGAAAAATATTATCGCTCAATGTCTGATGCTTGCAATCCTTATGGTGATGGTAGGGCGGCTGAACGTATTATCAAAATTATATTGAATCATTATGGCTATCCTATAGAAAACATTACTGAGTTTTTTGATAAAAAAACAAAAAAGTAGTTGTCACATGGGTGCATATATATTAAAATATACAATAGTCAACAGAAAAGTTTGAATAGTTTGTGACATTTTCTTAAAATCAACGAAGATTTTTGTGATAATACAAAAGGAATGAATTATGAAAGTTCAAAATAAAGAGTTATTTGCTTACTGCAAGCAGATCTTTTTTAGGCAGTTTGCAGTAGCTTGCGTTATTTGTATTTTGGCAGTAATCCTAAGGAAAGAAATAGCTTATAGCTGGTTTATAGGCTGTGTGGTTGCCTTGTCTGATACAGGGCTGGTTTTGCAGGGAATTTTCAATGGAGCGAAAAAAGGCCCAGAGGACGCTGTTCGTTACATGCGTAAAACCATGTTGAAAAGATTTATAGTGGTAATTGTCATTGTTTTAGTTATGTTAAAGTTGAAGCTAAGTGTTATAGGTATTTTTATTAGCTTCATACTATTACATATATTCTTGGTTTTAAACTTAATTATTATCGCGGGCCGAGATGAAAATAAGAAAAGGCCGTGAAGAAAGGAGTGAACTGAATGGGAACAGCAGAAGCGTCCGAAGGCATTATTCATTATTTACCTAAAGAGATTTTTAGCGGAATTGTAATCAATATGCAAACTATGTACATGTCTTGGTTGACAATGGCTATTGTAGCCGTTATCGTTTTTGCAGCAACCAGAAAAGCCGAGATCATTCCTTCTGGGATACAAAATGTCGTAGAGGTCTTTGTTGACTGGCTTAACGGGTTGATGGAGAGTAATATGGGTATTGAGGGTAGACGCACAGTGGCACCCTTTGTTATAACCTTGTTCCTCTATATTTTTATTGGCAATGAGATTGGGTTGTTACCACAAATCGGTCCGCATTTAACGTCGCCTACGAACGATATTAATGTAGCGTTTGGTTTATCAATAACAGTATCTTTGACTGTATATTTGCTTGGGGTTATGCTGGCTTAACGGGTTGATGGAGAGTAATATGGGTATTGAGGGTAGACGCACAGTGGCACCCTTTGTTATAACCTTGTTCCTCTATAT
>Ga0183099_1000107_pt1 | contig 85636 bp, 77 predicted proteins | sample Biomet1_FD_127788 | JGI IMG/M metagenome (GOLD analysis project Ga0183099, IMG submission 127788) | Microbial communities from bioreactor (seeded with anoxic lake sediment) at LBNL, California, USA - Biofuel metagenome 1 | ecosystem: Engineered > Bioreactor > Anaerobic > Unclassified ...
ACCTCGACAAGCTAATTTCAGCTGACAAAGTAGCCATTTGGGACAAAAATGGCGTCACACTCTCACAGACAGGGGGAGTGCTAAGCCCCACGAACATTCGGCCAAAAGAATTGTACGTCGGAAAATGGCTGCTCGATAAACAGATCATCGATTTGAAAGGCTCAAAGCTAGTACGCGTCAATGATATACTTTTGTCATGTACGGGCAGCGACGCCTTCATTGTCGCCGCTGACATCGGTTTGCGCGGTCTGCTGCGGCGGATCGGGTTGGAATTTCTTTCAAAGCGATTAGAAAACCATTACATTCTTTGGCAGTCCATCACACCGACCGATTCCCGAACGGGAAGCCTTCAGCTTGACGTAGATAAAGAGGAGCTCAACAAGCTCCATCCAGCCGACATCGCCGATTTCGTCGAAGAGATGGACTATAACAGCCAGGCAGCTTTTGTCCGCTCGCTCGATGCCGAACAAGCCGCCGACGCATTGGCTGAAATGGAAATCGACACACAGGTCGGCATCATTTCACAACTCACCGGAGAACACGCCTCGGACCTTCTCGAAGAACTGCCGCCGGACGAAGCCGCCGATATCCTCAGTGAAATGCCCGAGGAAAAATCCGCTGAACTCTTACAGCTCATGGAAGATGAAGAAGCCGATGAAGTCAAAAAACTCATGCAGTACGAAGGCGACACTGCCGGCGGGCTCATGACGACAGAATACATCGACATGCCGGTATCATTGACCGTAGAACAGGCAATCGAACGCCTGCGCGAGTTGGCACCTGAGGCTGAAACCATCTACTATCTATACATTGTAGATGAAGCTGATAAACTGCTCGGAGTCCTCTCTTTGAGAGAGCTCATCATCTCCGGTCCAAACAACACGCTTGGCAACCTCATGCACACTAAACTCATAACCGTCCACTACGAAGACGGACACCGCAAGATCGCCGAACGAATGCAAAAGTACAGCTTGTTGGCACTGCCCGTTGTCGATGAGCATGGCATGATGCTCGGCATCATCACCGTCGATGATGTTCTTGATATTTTGATGCCAGAGCGCTCCACCGAAGACGCCTGGGCAATCTATCTCAACAAGCACGCCGGTCGGAACGGAGGTTCAAAATGAAATTGACAGAACGTTTATCGAGTCGTCTTTCTCTTTTCTTGGCTGTAATGGGCCCAGGTATCGTAACAGCCTTTGCCGACAATGATGCCGGCGGCATTGCAACGTATGCAGCCGCCGGAGCCAAATACGGCTATGACTTGCTCTTCATCATGTTCATCAGCACAATATGCCTCGTCGTAGCACAAGAAATGTCCGCTAGAACGGGCGCCGTCACCGGCAAGGGCTTATCGGATATCATCCGCGAACAATACGGTGTCAAATGGACACTGTTTGCCATGGCCGTATTGATCATCGCCAACATGGGAACGACCGCTTCGGAATTTTCGGGCATCGCGACAAGCTTTGAAATTTTTGGCATCAGCCGCTATATATCAGTTCCAATCGTCGCCCTGGTCATCTGGATTTTGGTCTTAAAATATGATTATGGTAAAATCGAAAAGATCTTTTTCGTCTTGTGTCTGACTTTTTTCAGTTATGTCATTTCGGGTGTCATTGTCGATCCGCCTTGGGAAACAGTCCTCAAGGCTTCCATCACACCTGTATTTTCGTGGGACGCTGACTTTTTGCTGATGGCAATCGGCGTAATCGGAACAACCATCACGCCGTGGGGGCAGTTTTATGTGCAAGCCTCGATTGTCGATAAGGGCATAACGATCGCCGACTATAAATACACGCGCTGGGATGTGCTCATCGGCTCTTTCTTCACCTGGCTTGTCGCCTTCTTCATCATCGTCGCCACAGCGGCTACGCTATTTGCCAATGGAATTTCCATCGAAACCGCCGGGGATGCTGCCTTGGCACTGGCCCCGCTTGCAGGCAAATACGCAAGCATGCTTTTCTCCTTCGGGCTATTAGGCGCATCGATGCTCGCCGCTTTTATCTTGCCGCTCAGCACAGCTTATGCAGTCTGTGAGGCCTTTGGCTTTGAACACGGCGTCAGTAAATCCTATAAAGAAGCTCCCGTATTTTTCGGGCTTTACACCGTATTGATCGTCGCCGGCGCCGGCATCGTCTTATGGCCGGGGCTTTCGCTTTACACGATCATGCTTTTATCACAGGTCGTAAACGGCGTGCTTTTACCGCCGATCCTCATCTTCATGGTGCTCATCGCCAGCGATAAATATCTGATGGGCAAACATGCCAATTCTAAATGGTATAATGTCATCGCCTGGATCTTCACGTTTGCCTTGATTGTCCTGACCATACTGCTCCTGTTAGCGAGCCTTATGCCGGACTTTATACCAAGCCTCATCGGTTAACAGAAAAATATTTCGACCTCAGCTGCAGACAAAAAAGCACGCGATAAGATTTGCCCAACGGCAAAAAGCATCGCGTGCTTTTTCATTTACTCAAAACAAGATGTGTTTTAGGCAAAATAAAAATGCGACCATAGCGGTCGCATTTTCAAAGACATCAGCAAGTTTTGCAGGTGTCATAAAGTCCATTTTTCTTTAATACGCGAATCATCGTTTCGCCCATATGAGCTACGGTATCCGCAACTTCGATGCCAGCAGCATTCAAAGCTTTGATCTTATCAGCTGCAGTGCCTTTGCCGCCGGAAATGATTGCACCGGCATGGCCCATGCGTTTGCCCGGAGGAGCCTGACGGCCAGCAATGAAGGCAACTACTGGTTTTTTCATGTTTTCTTTGATCCACTGTGCTGCTTCTTCTTCCGCGTTTCCGCCGATTTCACCAATGAGCATCAATGCCAAAGTTTCATCATCTTTATTGAATGCTTCCAAAGCATCGATGAAATCTGTGCCTTTGATTGGATCCCCACCGATACCGACAGCTGTAGTCTGGCCAAGGCCAGCTGCAGTCATTTGGAAAGTAGCTTCATAAGTCAATGTGCCCGAGCGGGAAATGATTCCAACATGGCCTTTTTTATGGATATAGCCTGGGATTATGCCGATTTTACATTCATCTGTCGTCAAAATACCTGGGCAGTTAGGTCCGATCAAGCGTGTTTTCTTGCCTTTCATGTAGGCTCTGACTCTGACCATATCTTGAACCGGAATGTGTTCTGTGATGCAGACAACCAAATCGAGTTCGGCTTCAACGCCTTCAAGAATCGAATCTGCAGCGAATTTAGCTGGTACATAAATTACAGAGGCAGTAGCGCCTGTTGCATCGACGGCTTCCTGTACTGTATTAAATACCGGTACACCTTCAACGACCATGCCGCCCTTACCAGGTGTCACCCCGCCAACGATCTTTGTACCGTAATCGAGCATCTGTTTTGTATGGAATAACGCGGTTTTCCCCGTGATCCCCTGTACAATAACTTTTGTATTCTTATCTACGAAAACTCCCATGACGACCTCTCCTCTCAGGCAATTCCTTTATTTTTGTTTACGAGCTCAACGATTTTCTGAGCGCCTTCTTCCATGGACGGAGCCATGATGACTTCTGCCACATTTGCATTGCGCAAGATTTCGCGGCCTTCATTTACATTCGTGCCTTCCAAACGAACTACGACCGGAACCGTAAGTCCGACAATCTTTGCTGCTTCAACGATACCGCTGGCAATGATATCGCATTTATTGATGCCGCCGAAGATATTGACGAAAATACCTTTGGCCTGTCCGCCTTCGAGCATGATGCGGAACGCTTTGGCGATGTTTTCTACCGTAGAAGAACCACCGACATCGAGGAAGTTAGCAGGTTCGCCGCCATAATGCTTGATGATGTCGACAGTAGCCATTGCAAGGCCTGCGCCATTTACCATACAAGCGACATCGCCGCCAAGGTTTACGTAGTTCAAGCCTTCTCTAGCTGCAGCCAATTCTTTTGCATCTTCTTCTGATTCATCACGAAGTTCAGCAATGTCAGCATGACGATAAAGTGCACTGTCATCAAAGTTCAATTTTGCATCAAGTGCAATGACCTTATCATCTTTGGTCACAACGAGTGGATTGATTTCAGCCAAAGAACAATCTTTGCCGATGAACGCAGTATAAAGACCCGTCATCAATTTAGAAACCTGTCCAACTACAGCTGCATCGAAGTTCATTTTGAACGCCATGCGTTTTGATTGGAAAGGTGCCAAGCCGATAAGCGGATCGATGTATTCTTTTATGATTTTTTCAGGCATTTCAGCAGCAACTTTTTCAATGTCCATGCCGCCTTCTTCTGAACCCATCATGACGACCATTGACGAAGCACGGTCGATTACAAAGCTCAAATAATATTCTTTCTTGATTTCGCAGCCTTCTTCAATTAAAAGGCGATTGACGACCTTTCCTTCCGGACCAGTCTGATGCGTAACCAATGTTTTTCCCAGAAGTTCACTTGCATAAGCTTTTACTTCATCAATGGATTTGGCGATTTTTACCCCGCCCGCTTTACCACGGCCGCCGGCATGAATCTGCGCTTTTACGACACATACAGCCGAACCGAGTTCCTTAGCTGCTGCTACCGCTTCTTCTGCTGTAAAAGCTGCCTTGCCATTCGGTACGACGACGCCATACGATTTCAAGATTTGTTTGCTCTGGTATTCATGAATGTTCATTACATTATGCCTCCTATTTGCTTTGAAATACAGACCTAAAAGACCATGGCTTCCTGGTTCGAATCGATTCCAGCAAGACAAGATCTCCGTCCATTCACATTTCGTTGTTTTCTTTAAAAAGCAACGCCCATCCCAGGATCTAGTATTACTTCATATTGTTTGATATCGCTCACAACCCCCATTCTATATGAAATATAGTCATTCGTCTACTATAAATTTACAATAGTAGAATTTATGATGATTATCATAAAATCGTGTATATTGTGAAAACTATCACCAATTCCACTCCCGGCAATGCTTGTCTATGCCGATTTGGACGCACAAGGCTCCTGTCAAAATGGACAAAACACAATTCCCATAGCCTTTCATCGCCAATATCATTATGATATCATAAATTCAAGCTATTTCAAACCCCATTCTCAAGGTTCAGAATATTACTTCTTTAACAGATTAAAAGCACTAGAAAAAACTGGATGTTCCATAGTTTTCATGCATAAGTTACCTATTTGAGTATTATTTATTGTTATTGTTTGTTCTTGATTGTTTTTGCTCCAAAACACCTTCAGGCCCTGTCAATCAAGTCGATCACCCGCAAGCAAAGCAATCGGGCGATAAAAAATCCGGACAGCATGATCAGCTGACCGGATTTTTCAATACTAGAGCCACACAAAAGACTTCACGTTTCGATCAATTTTTGATCGACCAAAAACTGATGTGCGACCTCCGCCGGGTCCATTTTCAATTCATCTACTTTATAGTTCAATTCAGCCATCGTATCGTTTGAAAGTACATTTCCTAATTTGCTCATAAGTGGCCGGATTTGCGGATACTTTTTCAAAGCAGCCTCATTGATGAGCGGCACTGCATAATATGGCGGAAAGAAATGCTTATCGTCTTTCAATAATTTCAAATCAAACTTCTTGACCAAACCATCCGTCGAGAAGGCATCGATTGCATCTACCTCGCCATTCATCAATGCGGTATAACGAGGCGACCCATCGAGTCCGACTTCCCCCGCCAGGATAAATCCATATTTTTTCTTCAAACCGACAAGTCCATCTTCCCTGTTTAAAAATTCAAGTGTAGTTCCGGCCTTAAGCTGTTGTCCCACCGCAGCCAGATCGCTGATGGTCTCCAGATGATATTTTTCGGCAGTCTTGGGCAAAACGCCTATCGCATAGGTATTATTGAAGCCCAGCTGTTCTAAAGCTTCTATATTATATCGCGCCGCTAACTGCTGTTTGCTGCTCTCATATACTTTTTTGACATCGCTGATGGGTTTATTACCTAAAACGTCCGCATAAATCGTCCCGGTATAATCGATGTACATATCGATATCTCCGGCTTTAAGTGCCGAAAAGCAAACCTGTGTGCCGCCTAGATTGATTTTCCGCTCCACCTTCATATCGGTATTGCCTTCGATCAGGTCTGCAGCCATATTTCCCAATATGAGCTGCTCCGTAAAATCTTTAGTCCCGATTGTAATATCTTTTTTTCCGGCAACAATTTCCGTAAATGAAGTACTGACAAACATGCCCAGTAAAACCAATGTTGCCGACACCAAAATCCCTTTATAGAAAAATCGCTGCCTTTTCAAGCCGGCAACCGAAACCGCTGCCGACTTTTGCAAACTCAGCGGCGTCACCAATTTTTCGACAAGACTGCCAATATAATCGACAAATAAGGCAAGCAAGCAGGCGGGAACTGCACCCGCAAGAATCTGCATGGTATTGACCGTACGAATCCCCGAAAACACGAGGTAGCCCAGGCCGCCCGCACCAATGAATGCAGCTATGGTCATGAGCCCCACCGCGGTAACAGCTGCAATGCGGACGCCTGACATGATGATCGGCAAAGCCAAAGGTATTTGTACCTTGAACAAAACCTGCATGCGGGTCAGTCCTATTCCTTTAGCTGCCTCTACCGTTTGTGGCTCAATCGAATGAATTCCCGTATAGGTATTCTTGATAATGGGCAGCAAAGAATACAAGATAACCGTAACAACCGCCGGCAACGTCCCTATTCCCAAGAGGGGAATAGCAAAGCCGAGCAATGCCATCGACGGGATCGCCTGTATGATGCTGGCCGTACCCAAGATTGGTTGATCGAGCTTTTTGACATAGCAAATCAATATTCCTAGAGGAATCCCTATGGCGATCGCAAAAAAAAGTGCCAATGCAGTCAACTCAATATGTTCGATCAGAAGTTGATAGATTTGTCCGCGATGTTCAAAAGCGTAATGCAAAAAATCCATATCAATCGACCTCCGTCTCTACATATTGTTCGCTAAGCGTTGTGACCAAACTGCTTTTAGTTATCATTCCCACCAGCCGATGCTCATCATCGAGAACCGGAATCGATGAAACCTGCCGCTCATTGATCAGTGTGAGCACATCGACGATATTATTCTGCGGCCCTACATAAAACTGTACCGGCACCATGACATTTCCCACCAGCTGATTTTTATCGCTAATCCTCCGAATGCTCGCGGCCCGAATCATCCCCAGCAGCTTTTTAGTATGCAATTCAATAATCATCAAGGTATCGACATGAGCTGATCTCATTTTCTCCACACAGCGAAGCAAGGATGTCCCCGGCGAAACGCTCACAGGTTCGTCCAACATAATATCCGCCGCTTTGATGTATTCCGGCGATTCCCAAATACGATGCTTCCCGACGAAAGAAGCGACGAAATCATTTACCGGACGTTTTAAAATTTCTTCTGCTGTATCGTATTGAATCAACTCACCTTTGTACAAAATGCAGATTTTATCGGCAATCTTGATTGCTTCACTCATGTCATGCGTTACAAAAACAATAGTCTTCTTCATTTTGTCCTGCAAAGCCACCAGTTCATCTTGCAAGCTGGTGCGTGTAATCGGATCGAGTGCTGAAAAAGGTTCATCCATCAAGATAATTTTAGGGTCATTGGCAAATGCCCGAGCAATCCCGATTCTTTGCTGCTGCCCACCACTCAACTCCTGCGGATAACGTTCCAGATAGACTTTGGGATCAAGTCCAACCATAGCCATAAGTTCTATTGTCCGCTGCTTGATCTGGTCACATTCATGCTTTTCCAGTCCCGGAATCAACTCGATATTCTCCTCGATCGTCATGTGCGGGAACAATCCGCCTTGCTGTATCACATAGCCCATGTTGCGGCGCAGAGAAATAAGATCCATGCCAGCTATGTCCTCTCCATCTATAAGTATTTGGCCTGATGTAGGTTTTATCAAACGATTGATCATTTTCAAGGTTGTCGTTTTCCCGCTGCCACTGCTGCCGATGATTGCAACCAAAGATCCTTTGTCTATCGAAAAAGAAAGATTCGATAAAATTACAGCCTCTTTATATTTCTTTGTTATATTTTTGAATTGTATCATAAAATACCCCCTTCTCAAAAAAGTAACAATCCAATCATATCATTAAGTTGTTGCTTACGTCAAATCAACGCATAGGGATTTTCTTCGTAACGTTTGCTTTGATAATACAAAAAACTCTGCCAGCGTAAGGGTTGGCAGAGCTTTTGAAAAATAACGATATAAGGCCTTATTCTTTTGGATACAAAAACTTCGTAACGCGCTCGAGGCAATCTTTTTCCCCGATAAAATAAAATATATCATGCTCTTTAAACTGAGCATCCGGACCAGGCGACATGATAATTTTATCTTCTCTTTTAATGGCAATAATCGTACCTGCTGTATTTTGCCAAAAGTTCACATCTGCTGTTGAATGATTCATATATGGCATCGGCGCGATAATTTCAATCTGAAACGGTAAAAATGGATTTACCGAATGGAATTTCTCCGTCTTTTCGATGAGCTCCGAAAGATATCCATTGAATTTATCCAGTTCCTGTCGCTGCCGGGCAACGCTGTCCGTAATATCCTGTTTCAGGTCATTGATGGTTTTGACGTCATGGTACTGTCGAACAAATTTCTCAGCACTCGTCAAAGATTGTATGACAACTCCGCTGCCTTTCGTGCTTTGAACGATTCCTAAATCAGCAAGCACACAGATCGCCCGCCGCGCTGTTTCAGCAGAAACATGGTACTGGCTGGCCAGAGAAGAACGAGCATAGACCTTGTCGCCCGGTTTATACTGCCCATGGCTGATTTTCGCCGCCAGATCCGCCGCAATCTGCTGGTACTTCGGAACCGTTATTTTTTCCTTCTGATTCATTGGGACACTCCTATATTTTATTAATTATCGTCAATGGATTTACTATATCACTTTTCTCTTCAAATAGAAATATCTATGCAAAAACAACAGCCACATCTCATTTCCGGGCAGAAAAAACTGGATCCGCCACAGCAGATCCAGCCCTCTTATCCCAATATTTAAATTTTGCCGCCTTCGACTACGACATCATCCGGTTTTACCGAATCACCATAAGCCGGTTTGAGCGTTGCTTCAAAATCCTGATGGAAGAATTGTTCTTGTCCAAGTTTTGTGATTTCGTCATTGAGCCAGTTCTGCAATTCTGTATTTCCTTTTTTGACTGCCGGTGCAATCGCATCGAGGTCGCCAAGTTTCGTTACCCCAACTGTAAAGCCGGTGTTTTCTCTGGCCCAAGCAAATACCAAGGTGTTATCATGCGCTAAAGCTGCACCGCGGCCATCTTTGAGAGCCTGGAAAGCTTCTGTGTTCTGGTCATATTTAAGAAGTTCGATATCCGGGTAGTTCTTGGCAAAATACGTTTCTGCCGTAGTGCCCTTATTGACGATGAGTTTCTTGCCTTTGAGCTGGCTTACATCCGTGATCGGTTCACCGGTTGGCGAAACGACCCCTAAAGCAACCTTCATATAAGGTGCGGCAAAATCGACTTTTTCTTTTCTTTCCGGCGTGACCGTAAAGTTAGCTAAAGTTATATCCACTTTGTCCGCATCAAGGACTTCTGCTCTTGCAGCCGCTTCCACCAATACGAACTCTACTGCGTTTTCATCGCCGAGCAAGTCTTTGGCAATGCGATGGGCAAAATACACATCATAGCCCTGGTTCTTGCCATTGGCGTCGACAAAACCGAACGGAGGCTTATCACTGAATACTGCAACGCGAATCTTGCCGCGTTCTTTGATTTGTTCGATAGAAGATACCTTCTTATCGCCTGATGATGCCGCTGTCTTTTCATCGCTGCCGCAGCCGGCAACAAGACCCAGAGTAAAAAGTAACGTAAGTAAAATTGCTATGTTTTTCCATGCTTTCTTCATCATAAACCCTCTTTTCATATATTTATATCCATAAATTGCCAAAGGCAAATCAGATAACCGCTTTTTTCTGCACGAATTCTTTCCCCGCCGAAAATTCAAAGATATTAAGGAATTTGCGGGCTCGATCAGTCTGTGGATTTGTGAAAAATTCCTCTGGAGCCGAGGATTCAATAATCTTGCCTCCATCAACAAAGACAATACGATCCGCAACTGAACGAGCAAAGCCCATTTCATGCGTGACAATGACCATCGTCATGCCTTGTTTTGCCAGTTCCTGCATGACATCGAGAACTTCTCGGACCATTTCCGGATCGAGCGAAGCCGTGACCTCGTCAAACAGCATGATTTCCGGATTCATACAAAGAGCCCTCACAATCGCGACTCTTTGTTTTTGTCCGCCGGAAAGCTGCGATGGATACGCATCTTTTTTGCCCAGAAGTCCGACACGATCCAATAGCTTTTCCGCCTGTTCTTCGGCTTCGCTGCGCGCTCTTTTTTGTGCCTTGAGCGGACCGAGCAGAACATTTTCCAAAATGGTCATGTGCGGAAACAGATCATAACTTTGAAATACCATGCCGATTTTCTGTCTGACCAAATGCCATTTGGTCGCATCCGTATTGATTGTCTGTCCATTGAGCTGTATCTCGCCCTGCTGAATTTCCTCAAGCCCATTGAGGCAGCGCAAAAAAGTAGATTTGCCGCAGCCAGATGGCCCCAAAACAACCACTACTTCACCGCGCTCAACCTCGAGGTCGATTCCATGCAGAACTTCATCCGTACCATAAAATTTTCTGAGATTTTTTACGTTCAAAACGTTTTTGCTCGCGTCATTTTTCATACAAAACTCCCCCTAAAGCCGATTAAGACTGCCATTTGCGCTCGAGTTTCTTTGAATACAAAGAAATCGGCCAGCAGACAATAAAATAAAGGAAAAATATTACCGCATAAATCCAAAAGGAAGCTGTCGGCGTTTTCAAAATAGAAACTTCAATGATCTGCTGGCCGATTTTCAAAACTTCAACAACACCGATGAGGACAACCAGGGAGGTCGTCTTGATCATACGCGTCAGCAGATTGATTGCCGCCGGCAGCAAACGACGTACCGCCTGCGGAATCACAACATAACGATATACTTGCAAACGAGTCAAGCCAACAGCCAGACCGCTTTCCAGTTGGTGCTTCGGCATCGAAGTCACTGCGCCTCGAACAAGGTCGCCCATTTCAGCAATGCCCCAAAGGGAAAACACAATATCCGACGCAATCTCCGCACTAAGATGCACATGAAAAACCTTGGTTACCCCAAAATAAAAGGCAAATAACCAGACAAGTATCGGCACGATGCGTATGACCTCGAGATACAAGCGGCAAATCCAGCGGATAATAAGGCGATTGGAGGTCATCAGCAAACCGACGATTACACCGCCTACAGCGGAAACGATTACCGAAACCAAAGCAATGCGCAGACTGACTGCCAATCCCATAATCAAACGAGCAAAATTCTGTCCTTCAAAAATAACGCGGATTCCCCAATCATCCATGGCGAACTCTCCTTTCCAAAAAACTGAGTCCTGCCGATATCGGCAAAAGCAGCACGAGATAGGATACGATCAAAAGAATCAAGGCTTCCGGTGTTTTATAATACATTCCGATCAGATCCTTCGCCACAAACATCAAATCTGCCAAAGCAATCGCCGAAACAACCGATGTTTCCTTCAATAAAAAGATAGCATTTGCTGAAATAGCCGGTAACGCTATGGCAAAAGCCTGCGGCAATATTACATAGCGTGTAAGCTGATAGCGCGTGAGCCCAATGCTCATTCCCGACTCGATCTGCGATTTACTCACAGCTTCCAGACCCGCCCGAAAAGCCTCCGCCATATAAGATCCCCCGAGAAATGCCAAACCAAACACTGCACAGGTGTAGGCTTCAAACTTGATGCCAATCTTCGCAAATCCATAATAAAGGAAGAACAACTGAATCAAAAGCGGTGTATTTCTTGATACTTCAATATAAACCGCCACCAGTTTGTCAAAAAAACGCACTTTATAATAGGTTATGAGTGCACAGGCAAGACCGAGAAACAATGACGCCGCAATCCCCCAAAAAGCAATCTCCAAGGTAAGCTTTCCTGCTTTTACGTAGAGAGGAATACTCGTCAGCATAAAATTATAATCCATCAAAAAATCCTCCCGTTCCCCTTAAACATATATAGTATATATGTTTAATTCCATATTTGTATTATAGCCGCTTTCCTTCGAGCTGTCAATTTGTTTTCATATATTTTTTATATGTTTTAAATTTGCTCTTCAAACCGCCTAATAAAAGTAAATTTTTTTAAATTTTTACAAAATATTAACAAGGATTCAAGAGGTTTACGTAGAAGTAAATATATATTGGGAACAATTCTCAATATTGCAATAAAAATAATATCTTTGTCGTTGGGAGGTGTACTTTTTCGCAGGTCAAATTATATTTCAAACATATGGAGATGATCATTCTATGAGAAATTTGCTCAATCGTATCACAGTCCTCGTCGTCAGTCTTGTTCTCTTGGCTTCAGTTGCCAGTGCAAGTGCTGCACAACCACCAAATGCCTTATATCAGGTTTCAACGATTAACGCTCTCTTACAGGGAGTCTATGATGGAGAAGTAACCATCAAAGACCTCAAACAACATGGCAGTTTTGGCATCGGAACGCTGGAACGTTTGGATGGCGAACTCATCGTCTTGGATGGAAAATTTTATCAAGTAAAATCTACTGGTGAAGTAGTGGAAGTTAAAAACACAGTCAAGACGCCATTTGCCACCGTTATGGATTTTCATGCCGATATCACGGCAGATCTTCCGAATACAACAAACTTTGCTGAATTAGAAAGCGCCCTCGACAAAGTCATTCCAGACAAGAATTACATATACGCAATTCGCATCGACGGTTCTTTTACCGGCAAGACACGCAGCATTCCGGGCAAGAGCAAGCCATACCCAACCTTGAGTGAAGCTGCTAAAACACAATCCGTCTTCAACATAGAAAATACTCCCGGCACAATCGTCGGCTTTTGGTGCCCAAATTATGTAAACGGCATCAACGTGACCGGTTATCATCTGCATTTTGTTTCCGCTGATCGAAAAAGCGGCGGCCACATCTTAAACGGCGGCATCGCGTCCGGCAAAGTCCAAATCGCTCGCATCAGTGATTTCCGCATGGTACTGCCAAGCGGCTCTGCATTCAAAGAAGCAGCTCTTAATAAAGACTACTCAGCAGAGCTAAACGGTGTCGAAAAATCAAAATAATCGCAGATTACTTTAGATGTAAGGTAGAAGGAGCTTTTTTATGAAGAGTTTACGCATGCAGCTATTGGTGCCAATCATCAGCACCATAGCTGTCATCTTGTTGTGCGTTATGGGGATTTCCTATTGGAACGTATCGAAAATCTTACAGACAAACTTAGAAGAACGCTTCCAAATCGAGACCCAAGAAATAGCAAATGCCTTTGATATACGAATGCAGCAAGAAAAAACCATCATCGATTCTTTTGGTAAACAGGGATTGTTTCAATTCCCTGCACTCCAGTCAGATCAAACGCAGCAATTTGCTTTCACTAAGCGCCTGCATGATACCTATCCACAATGGAATCCGGTCAGCTTTCTCCCGGATACATCCGGCAAGAATGTAGCTACCAGTGCCGGAAAAATAGTCGACGCCTCCAGCCTGGCTTATGTAAAAAAGATTTCCAGCGGAGAGACGTTCCTCGACAACCCCATTATATCGGTGACGACCGGCCAAACCATAGTTGTCGGCGCGGCACCAGTCAAGATCAATGATAAAGTCGTCGGAGCCGTGGTCGGTGGCATTCCGCTCGAAAAATTCACACAAGGGTTCAATGACAAAAAAATCGGCGAATCCGGCTACAGTATCTTGACTGCCCCAGATGGCATGATCGTGAGCCATCCGCAAGCCGACCTTGTAATGAAAAGCAGCATCAAAGATTTAGGAAACGATCAGCTAACACAGGCAGTCGCCAGCATCCAGAATGGTGAAAAAGGCCATTTCATCACAAAAATCAATGGGGTAGAATGCATTGTCGCTTTTGTCCCGACGCAAAATAAATGGGGCGTTTTCACCATCGCCCCTACGGATGAAGAATTTTCTCCAGTGCGCCAGCTCATCTGGTTCTTTGCCGCCCTCTTCGTTCTTGGACTAGCTTTGGCTGGATTTGTCATCAACCTCATTGCCAAACGCATTGTCCGTCCAATCAAGGAAATGTCTCTATACGCCAAGGCCATTGCGCAAGGTGATTTGACAAAGGCAACGCTCGAAGAAATTGATCAATCAAATTATCAGGCGGATGACGAAGTCGGTGCTTTGCACCAAGCAATGCACCAAATGCGGGAAAAATTATGGGATCTGCTCGGCCAAGTCAACACATCTGCCAATCACACAGCTGAATCGTCGATTCAGCTCAAAGAAAGTGCTGACCAGTCTGCTCAAACCGCAACACAGGTTGCTGAAGCAGTCATAAAAGTTGCCGAAGAAACCGAAAACGGCCAACGTGCCATGGAGCGGGTCTGCTCAACGTTTGACAACTTCATGCATGAACTTTCAACGATGAAAGACAATACGCATGATGTAAACAACTCTGCCAACCGCGCTGTCGAGCGGACGGTGCGCGGAAGCGAGACCGCACAATCCGCCAGAGTCCAAATGGAAAATATATCCGTAAGCACAAAAAATGTCAGCGATACGGTTGTAAAATTATCCGAAGGGACCAGCCAAATCAGCGAAATCGTCAATATGATCTCTGGCATAGCCGCACAAACCAATCTGCTTGCGCTAAATGCAGCGATAGAAGCTGCCAGAGCCGGAGAACAGGGCAAGGGTTTTGCTGTAGTAGCGGATGAGGTCCGCAAGCTAGCAGAGCAATCTCACGATTCAGCCAGCCAAATCATTGTCTTAATCGAAGAAATCAAACATTATGTTGCCGATGCTGTAACGGCAGTCGACCAATCGATACAGGATGTTTCTTCCGGCATGACCCATGTCAACGCCGCGGAAGCTCACTTCGTCGAAATTTCTGACTTAATTCAAAATGTCCAACAAAAAACCTCTCAGGTTTTACATCATACGGACAAGTTATTTGAACACGGACATACCGTCGAAGATGCATCCAAACAAATCAATCATGCGATGGATCAAACGACAGAACAAACGCAAACCGTATCTGCTGCAACAGAGGAGCAGTCCGCTGCCATGGAGCAGATCGCCGCCTCCAGCGATGATCTGGCTCACGCCGCCACTGCTTTGAAAAACAGCATGGATAAATTCAAAATATAACGATTCTCAAAAACGGGAAGCACCGTAAAAGGTGCCTCCCGTTTTTTATTTTTCTTTCTTGCCCCACTGTTTTTTCAAAAGAAAAAACCTTTCTTCCTTTTGGAAAAAGCAATATAATATGAAGCATAACCAGCCTTATCCCCAATATTTACAGGGGGTTAAAAGCGTCGCAACCAATGGTTGCGGTCTTGAAAAGCAAAGTAGGCAGTGCAACCGCTGGGTATTTTTTATAATACAAACAGGACATATCCTTTAAAGGTCGTCCCTCATATTTTTAAAAAGGAGCCTGATATCATGAATATTGAAACTGCAAACCGTTTGGTTTTATTAAGGAAAAACAATGGTCTATCCCAGGAAGCTCTGGCAGAAAAACTCGGCATCAGCCGGCAGGCTGTTAGTAAATGGGAATGCGCCGAGGCATCACCAGATACCGACAACTTGATTGCACTGGCCAATCTCTATCACGTATCGCTCGATGACTTGCTGCGGCCAAAAGAACAGATTGCCCAAGAGCAAAAAGACGAGGAAAATAAGACCGCCCCGCAAGAAGAAGAAGATCCAGGTAAGCTCAAACATTTCAGCGGAATCCACGTGAAGGATGGCAGCGATGAAATCCACATCGGCAGGCAGGGCATCTATGTAAACAAAGGTAACGACGAGGATAATCCCGCCACTGGCGAAAAAAAAGAATTTGCCCATATCGTCGTCAACGGCGAAAACTATACCTTCGGGGAAGCCCGTAAAAAATGGGGACACACGCACCGCGATGGTGTGAACTTCCCCCTTGGTCTGACGATTTCCATTCTTTATGTCGCGATTGGCTGCCTTTTCAATCTCTGGCATCCCACCTGGCTCTTATTCTTTCTCATTCCAATAATCAACGGGCTCAGCACATCACTTCGCCAAAATAACTGGCGATCATTCCCCTATTCCCTGGCCGTTACCGGGATCTTTCTCTTAATTGGCTTTTCTTTCAATCTATGGAACCCTACCTGGCTTTTATTTCTCACCATTCCGCTCTATTATGCTCTGATCAAATATTTTCGCCGCCGCAAAAACAATATTTTTACAGCGGACTGTGCAAAAGAGAAAACTCCTGAACTATAAAAAACCCTGCAGTAGAAATACCGCAGGGAAAAAGGGGTCTGTTCTTCTATTATTTGAAGTTTACATTTTCAGTTTAACAATTTTTTGCGTAATATAAGTGATGGAATAATTATTTTTTTGTTAAACTTCTTAAACTCAAAAAAGGACCGGTCAAAACCGCTAAGCGGCTGACAGGTCCTTTTTATATTATTTGATAAAGCTCACGTGCTTGCAGATTTCAGCAATGGCTTCTTCTTTTTTCTCATTGAATTTAATTTTATTTTCTTCAAATAAGTTTCTGCCATGCGTATCGATTGAAACAATCAAGGGACCGAAGTCCTTTACCTTACAAGTCCAGAGGGTTTCCGGCATGCCTAGGTCTTTCCAGTTCGCCGATTCGATTTTTTCAACACAAGTTGCGGCAACTACCGCACACCCAGCCGGGAATACCGTATGGATCGCTTTGTGATCCCTGCAGCCTTCCATGGTTCCCGCACCCATGCCGCCTTTACCGACAATGAGCTTCACACCAGTTTCTTTGATAAATTCCTTTTCAAATTTTTCCATACGCATGCTCGTCGTCGGGCCAACCGAAACCATTTCATATTTTTCATCGCCAAGCGCGCGGATGATAGGGCCGGCATGCATGATTGCTCCGCCATCGATATCAACGGGCAGCTTACGGCCTTCTTCGATCAAACGGCGATGCGCTACATCGCGGCAAGTCGTAATATGTCCCGTCAGATAGATAATATCGCCAGCATGAATGTCTTCAAGGTCTTCTGCTTTGATTGGTGTTGTCAATATTTTTTTTGCCATTATAATTCCACCCCCGTATGAGAATCAATCGTATAATTCAAGTCCTTATCAAAAATAATATGGCCTCGACGATGTGACCAGCAGCCTACGTTTACCGCCACGCCGATTACCGATGGATGACGTGCGGTGTTTTCAATATGGACGCCGAGCACTGAGTTCTTGCCGGTAAGGCCTTGCGGACCCAAGCCGATTTTGTTGATGCCGTCTTCCAACAATTTTTCCATCGATGCAGCTCGTTCATTTTCGTTATGGGAGCCAATCGGACGCATCAGTGCTTTCTTTGAAAGCATTGCCGCCGTTTCAACCGATGTACCGATCCCAACGCCGACCAAGAGCGGCGGACAGGCATTAAGACCATAGCTGGTCATGACATCCATGACAAAACGCGTTACGCCTTCATAGCCTTCACCCGGCATCAAGACCATCGCCTTGCCCGGAAGACTGCAGCCACCACCTGCCATATAGGTATGCAATTCAAGCTCATCATTATCCGGCACAATATCCCAGAAGATAGACGGCACGCCTTTGCCGACATTTTTACCGGTATTGTATTCATCAAAGGTTTCTACGCTATTATGGCGAAGCGGTGCTTCCTTGGTCGCCACAATGACAGCTTCGCGCAATATATCTTGCAATTGACCAAGATAGGGAAAATTGGCGCCGCATGTAACGAAGAACTGCAAGGCCCCAGTGTCCTGACAGCTCGGACGGTTGAGCTCAACGGCCAGATCCTGGTTTTTGAACATCGCTTCATAAATTATTTTTGCCAAAGGGGTTTCTTCTTGTTCACCAAGTTCTTTGAGTTTCTGCCGAACATCATCTGGCAAGCGTTTGCCCGTATGGGCCACAAATTTTGCAATCGTACTCGTCAAGCGAGCTGCTGCTTCTTCTTTTGTCATAAATATCAACCTCACTTCAATATATAATTTTTACCATAAACCGAGGAACTTCCACCAAATCGCACCGATTCCAATCCATAGGACAAAGTTGACCACCGAGCAGAGAAAACCGATACGCCACCAGTCTTTTTGTTCAATAAAACCCGTACCAAAATATATCGGAGCCGCCCCTGTCGCATAATGCGTAAGACCTGCCATCAAATTGGACAAAACCGCGAGTCCCAATGCCGCCAAATAAGGAGGCGCCCCTGCGCCAACGGCTACCGCCAGAAAAGCTGCATACATAGCCGTCGCATGGGCCGACAGACTGGCAAAGGCATAATGGCTGTACAAATAGACGACAAACAAAACAAGTAACGTCGGGACCCAGGATATTCCGGTCAAAAGACCTGCCACACTTTGCCCGAACCAGGGAATGAAGCCTTCTTTATTCAAGGCATCAGCCAAACCGACAATCGCTCCCATCCACATCATGCTGTCCCAGGCTCCCTGTTCGCCGATTACTTCTTTCCAGCTTAGGACCTTCGTAAAAAGCATGATTGTAACGCCTAGCAGCGCCACAACCGTCGCATCGAGATGTGTATACTGCGAAGTGCTCCACAAAAGAAGTGCACCAATAAATACACAGCTGATGATTTTTTCAGCTTTAGACATCGGCCCCATTTTATCGAGCTCGGCTCTTGCGACCGCCTGCCCTTCCGGCGTCTTTTTGATTTTGGGCGGATATATCTTGTAAATAAAATACGGTATGATCAGTATCGACAGCAATCCCGGAACAATTGCCGCTAACGCCCAGGTTCCCCAGCTCAACTCGACACCGGCAGTCTGCATTGCCAAGGTCGCCATCAGTGGGTTCGGCGCACAGGCCGTCAAAAACATCGCGGCAATCGGGGCATCTGCCTGAAAAGAAGTCACGAGCAGATACGATCCGATATTTCGGGCAGTCGGTCCCGGCTCTGATTTAAAAGCCGATGCCAAACTGCGGACAATCGGAAAGAGTATTCCGCCCGAACGCGCTGTGTTCGAAGGCGTTGCCGGACTGATGATCAAATCACTGATTACCAAGGTGTAACCAAGTTTCAACGTGCTGCTGCCAAAAAGTTCAATGAGCTTATAGGCGATCCTGCGACCAAGCCCCGTAGCAATAAAGCCTTTAGCAAACAAAAAAGCCGATACAATGAGCCAAATCGTCGTATTGCTATAACCGGCCAAAGCCGCTGCCGGTTTCAGCGTTCCCGTCAGCGCTGAAAAAGTTATCCCCGCCAGAGCTACCGCACCCAAAGGCATTGGCTGCAAAACAAAACCACAAATCGTCGCGGCAAAGATTGCAAATAAATGCCAAGCCGTCACAGATAAGCCTGCGGGTACCGGCAAAAACCAAAGAACACCCAACAAGGCAATGACGGCCAAGCCTCGACGTAAAGGATTCATACTTCACCCTCCTGTGTACATATTTATTTGTAAATTGCGAAAACTTTGTTTTTGTGTTATCAGCGCGCCAATCCTTTACACGCTTTAAAGTATACGGTACACTCAATAATAAGTCTAATACGAATAAATTTATAATCACTATAGGTTAAAACCTATCGGAGGGGTTTTTATGGAATTTCGTCAATTCAAGTATGTACTAAAAGTCGCTGAAGAAAAAAATTTTTCACTCGCTGCAAAAAAGCTTTATATTTCCCAGCCATCTTTGAGTCAGCTCATCCTAAAAATTGAAGAAAAGCTTGGCACTACACTTTTTGATCGCAGCTTTACGCCGCTGCGCCTGACCTACGCCGGCGAAATGTACGTCAAAATGGCACAGCAGATTCTCGACCTCAGTGACCAATTCACTCAGCAAATCGATGACGCTGCTCATCTTCGCCGTGGACGCCTCACGATTGGCAGCTCGCCTTTTCGCAATACCTACCTTTTATCACAGGTCATTCCCTTATTCACCCAAAAGTTCCCGGGCATAGAACTCATCTTAAAAGAAGATACGAGCCTCAAGCTTGAAGAACTTGCCAGCGAAGCCTTAACGGACTTTTCAATCTCCTTGCTGCCCATCAATACCGCAATCTTTGACTACGAAGTACTCTTCCAAGAAGAATTGCTGCTCGCCCTGCCGCCACAGCATCCTATTTCACTAGAGACAAACCGCACGCCCGGCGATTATGAAAACCTGGCCAAAATCGACCTTGCGACTTTGGCAGACACGCCGTTCATCTTGATGGAACATGGTCAAAAACTCCATCAGACTTTATTCGATCTTTGTTCTAAAGCAAAATTCAAACCTCGCATCTTACTTGAGACACAAAGCATGGATGCCGCTCTGGCACTTGTAGGTGCCGGCATGGGAGCCGCGCTTTTGCCAGATACCTTGATTCGGGCAAATCGCCTTACCAGCAAGAGTCCCTGTTATTTTTCTTTGAACACGGCACCAAAAAGACAAGTCATCATCGTCTATCGCAAAGGTCGCTACCTCTCAAATGCTGCACAGGAATTCATCAATTTACTGCGCGCATTTTTACAGCAATGACAAAAAGCAAGGGCTGCCGCTTCCCCAGCGTACAGCTCTTGCTTTTTTATAATCTATTCTTCGACTTCGATTCTGTTTTGTGCAATGAAATCCTTATACCAGTAAAAGCTCTTTTTCCGGCTGCGATCGTACGAACCATGACCAAGATCGTCCGCATCGACATAAATAAAGCCATATCGTTTACTCATTTGTGATGTCGATGCACTGACAATATCGATGCAGCCCCAGGAAGTATAGCCCATGCATTCAACGCCATCTTCCATCGCCAAAGCAATTTGCTCAAAGTGCCGCCTGAAGTATTCGATGCGGTAATCATCCTGCACCACACCGTCCGCATCGAGTGTATCATAGGCTCCTATTCCATTTTCCACGATCCAAAGCGGTTTTTTATAGCGATCGTACAGATCGATCATGGCGATTCGGAGGCCTTTCGGATCGACCTGCCAGCCCCATTCGCTGATATCAAGATATGGGTTTTTGACACCGGTGACGAGATTGCCGCCTACTTTCTCTCGTTTTTCAGCTTGTGTACTCTGCACCATCGACATGTAATAGCTGAACGAAAGGAAATCTGCCGTATACGATTTTAAAATTTCTTTGTCACCAACCGGCATAATGACTTTTATGCCGCTGCGTTCAAAGTAGTTCAATACATGCCGCGGGTATTCACCCAGCAGCTGCACATCGCTATAGACGAAATTATTGCGATTATCTGCCTGCGCCAATAAAATATCATCGGGATTACAAGTTTCCGGATACGTCAGCGTCTTTGTTATCATGCAACCCATTTGCGCATAAGGAATCAGTTCATGGCAATACTTCGTCGCCAGCGCCGCCGCGACGAATTGATGATGCAAGGCTTGATAGATAGCTTCTTCTGCGGCATGCTTATCCGCATATTTTTCCTCAAGGATGCCCACCGTGGTGAAAGGATGCCGAAATACGCTGTCAATCTCATTGAAGGTCAACCAATATTTGACCCAAGGTCTATACCGGGCAAAACAAACTTTGGCATATTTGACGAAAAAATCAACGACTTCACGACCAGCCCAGCCGCCATAGGCAGTGACCAGATGAAGCGGCATTTCATAATGAGACAAAGTAACCAATGGCTCGATTCCATTTGCCCTAAGTTCCTTAAACAAGTCTTCATAAAACTGCAGACCAGCTTCGTTCGGCTCTTCTTCGATTCCCGTAGGAAAAATACGGCTCCAGGCAATCGATACGCGCAACGTCTTGAAGCCCATTTCGGCAAACAAAGCGATATCTTCTTTATACCGATGATAAAAATCAATGCCGCGCCTTTTCGGATAATCCTTATCGGTCTTATCGCCAATCGCCCGTTCTACATCTTCCGGGCTGACATGCCACTGGCTAACATAATCTTTAATATCAACTTCCGGCTTATACCTTGCCACATCAGCCACCGACAGGCCTTTACCAGCGACATTCCAGGCACCTTCCGCCTGATTGGCGGCAATTGCTCCGCCCCAAAGAAAATTTGCGGGAAACTCTACTGTTCTTTTCATTCTCTCGTCTCCAATTCTGTCCTTCTTATTTTTAAATCGTCTCCATTGCTGGCGATGATTTGCTTATAGTAGGAAAAGCTTTCTTTTTTTTGCCGCCGGCCCGAACCATGCCCCTTATTATCTTTATCGACATAGATAAACCCATATCTTTTTTCCATTTCCCCCGTCCCAGCTGAGACAATATCGATAGGACCCCACCAAGTATACCCCAGGATGTCACAGCCATCGATAACAGCCTCATTCAACATAGCAAGATGTGCCTGCAAATATTCCATCCGATCCTGGTCATATATCTTGCCATCCTTCGCTATTTCGTCTGCCGCGCCCAAACCATTTTCCACAATAAACAATGGTTTATGGTAACGATCCGTCAGCTCATTGCAAACATAGCGAAGTCCCAAAGGATCTATCGGCCAGCCCCATTTGCTTTCTTTGAGGTATGGATTTTTTTTACCCAAAAGACCACCTGTATTTCCTAAAATCTTCATGCCCGCTTCATGTAAGGAAGATCGATAATAGCTAAATCCAAGATAATCACATACACCCATTTCTAAGGCAGGCAAATCACCGGGTTCAATCTGCAGTGCGATTCCATTTTCTTGGGCTATTCGATCAAAATAGGAAGGATATTTGCCTTGCAATTGGATATCACTATAAAAAAGAGATCTCCTACGCAGTTCATAGGCAGAAAAAACATCCTCTGGATTGCATGTCGCCGGATAAATCGGGGACAATGACAACATGCAGCCGATCTGACTGTCTTCTCGAATGGAATGCCCTAAGATTACTGCCTTTGCACTGGCAACAAGCATATTATGGCTTGCCTGATAAATTTCCTGCAAATCTCCCTCAGATCCTTTTTCCTGAAAAATCCCTGCGGCTAATAATGGTAAGGTATGGGCATGGTTGATTTCGTTAAAAGTCATCCAGTACTTAACCTTTGCAGCATAACGGCGAAAAATGGTTTCGCAATAGCGCAGATAAAAATCTACCAGCTGCCGATTTTTCCAACCGCCATATTGTTTGACCAAAAACAACGGCGTATCAAAATGCGCAATGGTGACAACCGGCTCCATTCCATATTTTTTCATTTCATCAAATAATTCATCATAAAAATGCAATCCCGCTTCATTAGGGGATTTTTCATCCCCGTTCGGAAAAATGCGGGGCCAGGCAATCGATATTCGCAAACATTTCATGCCAAGTTCCGATAATAATTTTAAATCCTCTTTATAGGTATGATAGAAGTCGATACCTGTATGGCTTGGATAATAGCAGCCATCTTCAAGATTCAAAGAATCTATGGCAAAGCGCTCCTTGCCAACAGGCAAAACGTCCGCGACGCTAAGCCCCTTACCATCGACATCATAGGCCCCTTCTGCCTGATTGGCAGCAATCGCCCCGCCCCACAAAAATCCATTTGGAAAAGCCATATTTATCCCTCTTTTAATTGCAGCTTCATTACAACCTTGTCTTTATCCACATGTTGATATTCTGCTACATCGATTTTTTTGCATTCCATGCTGTTCGTCACAATCATCATTGTCGTCAGATCATAGCCTGCTGCCTTTATCGCTGCCATATCAAAACGAATCAATGGCTGGCCTCGGCGAACAACATCACCTTCTTGAATCAATAACTCAAAATGCGCCCCATTGAGCTCCACCGTATTGATGCCGACATGAATGAGAATCTCCACCCCGGTCTCTAATCGCAGCCCAACCGCATGGCCTGTAGGAAACGCCGTAACGATCACGCCGTCTGCCGGAGAAATCACTTCACCTAACTCGGGGATAAAGGCGACACCTTCCCCCATGCTCTTTTGTGCAAAGACAGGATCTTTCACCTGTTCAATATTAATGGACTCTCCAACAAGGCAAGCATGCAAATCAATCGCATCGTTTGCACGAGCAACCTCGGAAATCTCCTTAAAACCCAGAAAATAAGTTAAGACGGCAGATAATGCAAAGGCTAAAGTAATCCCGCAAACATAAACCCAAAACGTATCACCAAAAAATGCTGGCAGTGTTGTCAGCGCCGGAAAAACATATACAATTGCTTTCGTCTGCAATGCTCCCATAAAACCGCCGGCAATCGCACCCGCAATAGTTTGGGCAATCAATGGTCGTTTGAACTTGACGGATAACCCGTAAACAATCGGTTCCGTGATTCCTCCGAGCAATGCCGGAATCATCGAAGACAATGCCAGCGCCTTCGTCTTACTGTTTTTTGCATAGAAAAAGACTCCGAGTGCCGCGCCCGCACTCGCAAAAGTAGCTGCCGCCACCATCGGCCGGATTACATCATAGCCAACATTCGCTAAATTATTGATCATAATCGGCACTACGCCCCAATGGATACCCATCATCACCAAATAGGTCCAACCAGCACCAATCAAAGCCCCTGTCAAAAGACCTGTTTTGGCACTGAGGAAATTGACCAACCAGCCTAAACCATTGCCCAAAGTAACGCCAATCGGTCCGATTACGATTACCGCAAGAGGGACCATGATCAGCAAGGCCGCCATCGACAAAGCAAAAATCTCAATATTCTTAGGAACGATCGTCTTCAACCATCTTTCAACATAGCCATAGAGCCAAATGGTCAAAATAGCCGGAATAACTGTTCCTGTATAGCCCATCAACACTACCGGTATTCCCAGAAAGTCAACCGTATCGCCATTCGCTTTCATCAATCCAGTAAAATTAGGTTCCATCATCGCCCCTATGATCGCAACTGCGATAAAAGGATTGACCTTGAATGTTTTAGCTGAGCTGTACGCCAAAAACAACGGCAAAAAATAGAATACGCTGTTTCCGGCAGCACTGAGAATCTTATATGTACTTGCGGCCTTATCCATAAGCCCATATGTCATAAAAATAACTAAGATAGCTTTAATCATCCCAGCTCCAGCCAAAGCGGTGATAATCGGATTGAAAATGGATGACATCGTATTGAACATTCGCGTGAGCAAGTTCCCCGTAACCTGTTCTTCCGGTTCTTTCAAATTGCTCTCGGTTTTTACTATTGGATATCGCTCATTCAAGGCATCAAAGACATCAGTGACCTCATTGCCTATGACAATCTGAAATTGTCCATTTCCCTCAACGACAGATAAAACCTCCGCCAATTTTTCAATTTCATCTTTATTCGCTTTCCCCGTATCCTTTAGACGGAATCTCAAACGAGTCACGCAATGGAATAAACTATTGATGTTTTCCGTCCCACCTACACCCGTGACAATCGCATCTGCCAAATGTTCATAATTTCTTTTTGCCATGCTTCTTCCTCCTAGCAAATTTATCAATGCAATAAAATTATAACATTTCAGACTTTTCATATTTTTATTTTCGATTTTTGGAAACATCCCCCTGCAAAGAAATAAAAATGGTATAATTAAATTTCATACCATTTTTATTTCTTCTATTCTTTTTCTATAATTGCTAGCAATCAAGTCGGTAGTGACCTGAAACAACACCTGATGTGTCTGCACTTCCGATGAATGCTCCAAGCAGATGCACAGATCGATATCCGGATACTTTTCCATTTCCTTGTTGCCCGTAATAATGACAACTTTCGCCTTCGTCTGACGAAAAATATTTTTATGGATATAGGGTTTCACGAATTGATATTTTTTTATGTAATCGCCCGAATTGCTAAAAATAATGATCAGCGTATCCTCTTCTGCTTTTTTGATAAAGGAATATTGTTCTTCTTCATCAAGGTAAGAAATGATATATTTCCCACTATACGCGAGCTTCATCTGAAAATCCAAAGCTGCAGATTCTGAGTACATGATGCCAAAGGCTGCGATTTTTTCATAACGCATCAAATCGCCGGCAACCTCATTGATCTTTTTCATATCGATTCCCGATTTCGCCAATTCCAAATCCCGAATAATCAAATCGATATATTCTTCTTTCGTATGGCTTTTCATATAGCCCAAAATATTATCATTATAGTTGAGTCGGTTTGATTGGCAATCGCTGCGGTAAGCCGCAGATGTCTTGAACTCCGCAAAGTCTTCATAGCCCATATAGCGGATGAATTTTGATATGGTGGATTTGGAAACAAAACAAAGCTCCGCGATCTCCACAATGGTCATATTTTCTAAGCGCGCGAAATTTTTCAATAAAATTTCTGCAATATGATAATGCGTCGATGAGTCTTTTGCATTATTCAAAATCGTCAAAAGGCGTACAAGTGTCCCCATAGACGTCCCTCTTTTCCAATGATCTTTTCTGTATCGATTTTTCAAAGCAGCTTTTCTGTATAAGCTGCTATTTTTTGTGACCAACAAGCTTTTACCCCAACGCCGGATAGGTAAAGAGGAAAAAATGCATCGCGTTCAAGATAAAATGAGCCAGTATGCTCGCCTCGATCCTGCCGGTGGCAAGATACAGCCAGCCATAGCCAAGCCCCGCCAAAAAGCCCCAGATACTATATGCTATCCCGCCCGCATAATGGGCAAAGGCAAAGAGCAGCGATGTTATCAGCAATGCAAGATACGGTCCCTTTTCCCAACGAGAAAATACGCTTGCTAGATTTTTTTGAAGGAAACCGCGAAAGAGTGCCTCTTCTGCCATAGAAACAAACAACAGATTGTTGAGTAACCAGATCCAGCTGAAAACGGGAACCTTAGGATCCCAATGGATTTTTCCGCAAAGAACGGCCAAACCGAGCAAAAAAACGCCAAAAAGCACGGCAAAGCAACCGGTTTTTAGCAGCAGCTTCTGCCAATTGACTGAATGAGGATATTCGATTGGCAAAAAGGCAAGCACCAAAATCCCCGCCAAGGCTTTGTCCAGATTAAGATACATGGTAAATGGCAGCCCATCTTTGCTGACATTTACGCCATCGAGGACCAACAGGTTATGAAAGCCTTTGATTCCATGCACAGCCAAAACCGTCAGCAACAAGACGGCAATAATACCCCCAAAAAGACGGACAGCAAAGGATGCCGGCTGTGTCCTGCCGATAATAGCCAGCGCATAGGCCAATAAGGCAAGCGGCAAAAAAACATAGAACTCAATCTGTCCCATGCATAAGGCTGTGATCATGGTAAACCCAACGAAAAGCCAGGCAAGTTTGCGTCCGCGAACTCCGCCCACCAACAAGACCGAAGCTGCTGCATATAAAAAAATATAGGCTGCATAATTCAAATCAAGCGACAATATAATGTTCCTCCTTACCAGCTATATTCCCTCATACATTATAACAAAACAAAACGCAATGGAAAAATCCCCATTGCGTTTTATCTGGACCTGCTTATATCGTTTAGAGCTTAAATTTCGCTATAGCTTCTTGTAATTCCATCGCCAAAACAGCTAAATGATGGCTGCCCGAGGCAATTTCTTCCATAGAAGCGGATTGTTCCTGCGTTGCGGCGGAAACATTTTCGGACTCAGCTGCCGCTGATTTGCTCGCAACATCGATTTCTTCGATTGCCGATACAAGTGTTTTATTGCCATCGGCAATATCTTTAATTGATTGTGAGATGTTCTGGATTTCACCAGAAAGTTCCATTACGCCATCAGCGATGCTGCGGAAGGATTCTCCCGTACCACGGACCAAGGAAATCCCACTTTCCATATTTTCTTTGCCCGCCTGCGTAATTGCAATGACCTGCTTTAAGTTGACTTCATTCTTCTCAACCAAAGAGCCGATTTTTTGTGCGGCTTGATTGGATTCTTCGGCAAGCTTGCGCACTTCTTCGGCAACGACCGCGAAACCTCGGCCATGCTCGCCGGCTCTGGCGGCTTCGATGGCTGCATTCAGTGCCAAAAGATTGGTCTGCCCGGAAATCGCGGATATCAAGGATATGATCTCGCGAATTTCTTCGGAGCTGCCACTGAGCTCATTTATCGCTGCCGCGGTGTCTTCGGTGCCACGACCGATTTCATTGATCTGCTCAACGGTTTTATTGACTGCCGCCAGCCCTGCCTGCGCCGATTTTGAGGTACTATCGGCAATAGCTGAAGCCTCATTCGATTTACTAGAGATCTGGTCTACTTTTCTCGCCATGCGCTGGGATATCCCTGAAATATTATCGGCCGAGTTGGATTGACGTTCCGCGCCATGCGCAACTTCCGTGATCGAACCAGCAATTTGATTTGAAGCATCCGCCGATTGCTGCGCACTGGCAGTCAGCTCTTCACTCGAAGCTGCCAACTGTTCCGCCTGGGCGTGGACTTGCTGGACAAGAGCTCGCAAATTTTTATTCATCAACACCATATTATCGGATAACTGGCCAAACTCGCTTTTATCCGTGATTGTTTTTTTGATTTCCTGCAAATTTCCGGCTGCTGTTTCTTTGAGCAATTCATTGATGCGAATAATCGGCCGCACAAAAGAGTTGCTCAGCCAAAACACCAACCCTAAAACGATAATGAGGCACAAGAGTGAAAGACCTATCAGTATATGTGACAACGCCGAAACCTCGCTCGTTGCATCGGACTGGCTCGTCGTCATCAAAAGATACCAGACCTGACCGCCAGGAAGCTCAATCGGACTGATTGAACCAACGCGCTCAACACCATCGAGAGATGCATAGCTTACCGGAACGCGGCTATTTTCACTGGTCGCCTGTTGGAATGCTTTTGTCAGACGCGAATCAAGAGTCTTGCCCCCAAGCGTATTTTTTAAATCTTCCTTCATTTCACCGGTGCTCAGATTCACCTTACCGATGAATTCAGGATGCATGCCATCGGCAAGATAGAGGCCCTGCCGTGAAAGCAACACACCATAGCCTTCGGTCTTGAACTTGATGTCCGCTACGATCGGCATGATTTTATCAAGTGAATATGTACCGAAGACAACGCCGGTCAACTGTCCTTTGACGATGACCGGAACGGCGAGGACTACGGTCTGTTTATTGGTTGTGCGGGAAATCAAGACTTCCGACACATATGGTTTTTGCGTGTTTACGACTTTTTGAAAATATTCCCGATCGGCATACTCCGCCGAAACATTTTCTTCATTGACAGCTTTGCCATCAAGAGAGGCATAAAACAAATGATCGAGACTTCCCATCCTGGTGTGGGTTTCCTTCAACGCCGGAACAATATTTTCTTTGACGCCGCTTTGGACCCGCGCTATTGTTGAAAGATCCTCTAATTGCAAAACATCCTGTTCAATTTCCACTTTTACATGCGTTGCCCCGCTTGCCGCAGTCGCCTGCTGCGTCTGATCAAGGCTTTCTTTAAGGTATTTCTCTGAAATATAGTAACCACTCCCGGATACGATGAACAAGGTGCCAACTACAAGCAAAGCAATGATAGACATGAGACGAAACCGAATACTTTGTGTAAATTTCATAAAACCGTCCAACCCCTTTATATAGAATGATTTCTTACCAAGCAAATACATTTGCTGCCAACTTTCACACAAGCGAAAAAAGCGCAATTATACCTATTATTTTATCATCAAAACAATCTTGCGACAATGCTTTTGACGAGGAAAAGGACTTTAGTTCCACTTTATTATCCTCTGGAAAATAAAGGGTTTTAAGCCTTTTCCCAATATGTATCGCCTTTGTTTTTATCAAGTTAAGGGACGTTCTTTTGTATTGACTTCACCAAAACATCGATTATAATAAAAATACTTATCGTATCTTTTTGGCTCAACACCTATTTTACTTCCATACTTCCATTTAAATTCTTTTATAAGCGATATATTTTTTTGTCCATGCAATAAAACCGATCGACCTGCGTCTTACTAAGTGTCAACAAAATCCAAAGCCATTTAAAGGAGCGATTTTATCATGTTAACCATTGATCAAAAAATACTCGATGCCTTCCATTCTATGTGGGGCAGTTTCCCTGAACCCGTAACTCTTGTGCATAAAAGCCGTGAGGTCCTGGCGGTCAACAAAGCCTGTGCCGGAATACGAACAGTCGGCACAAAGTGTTCCACACAAGGCGGACCGGAAGCGCATCGCGGCTGTAAAGCCAACAAAGCCCTAGCTTCCGGGCAAGCGACCTATAGCAAGCAGGATGTCAACGGAAAACCGGTCATAGCATATTGGCTGCCGGTTGAAAATGAGCCCGATATTTTCGTGCACTTTGGTGTGGGCATCACAATCGACTATGATGCCACCGAGGCGCAAGCTTAGTTCACTAAAAGCATCCAAGCAAGCCCCGTCCCTCATAAAATATGTTCTGCCTCCTCTATAAGGTTTCTTTATTGAGTGCAGGACCCTTAAGGAATGCTTTTATGCAGGAAAAACAAGACGAATTCAACCGAGTCCTTCGACAAGAACAAAAAAACCTGATTTTATATGTCCGAAGCCGCATGAGCGATATCTCTGCCATGGACGCCGAAGATATTGTCGCTGATGCGGCATTCAATATATACAACCGGCTTTCAACGGATCAACCGATTGAAAACCTGCTGGCCTATTTTTATCAGTCGGTGAAAAACAAAATGAAGGATTATTTCCGTCGTTCCCGTCCGACCATCTCTTTTGATGAGCTTTCCTCAGAGGGAATGGCATCAGACTTTATCGACCCCACGCTCAGTGCCCAAGAAAAAATAGAGTTGCAGGAAACGCTGGCAAAGATCAATGCAGCACTTTTTGCGCTTGAGCCGAAGCAGCGTGATATCTGGATTGCAACAGAACTCAACCATTACAGCTTCAAAGAGCTTTCCATCGCGTGGCAGGAACCGATTGGGACCTTATTATCACGAAAAAGCCGGGCAACACAATCCCTGCGTAAGGCTTTGGCGAATCTTCACGAAGAATAGGAGAATTTCCCATGCAATTTAATTGCCATTTTTGCACAAGCAAAACAAAATACATTCTCATGCAGACAGCACTCGGCATCTTCTTGGTACTCCTTCTCGGCCTGGTTTTCGGGCTGCTGGTCATGCTGCTTTGGAATGCGATCTTGCCTGACCTCTTATCATTTCCCATCATAGGCTATTGGCAATCGGTCGGACTAGTCATCATGCTGCGGCTCTTGTTTGGCTCACCTCACCCTTACCATAAAAAACACGGTGAACCTGCCGCCTGCCAAAAACATTTCACAACGCCCAACAGCAGCGACGCCGACCTTGAAAACAAGCTCTATGAAGACTGGTGGCAAGAAGAAGGTGCCGCCTCGCTTCGCGCCTATCAGGCAAAAGAAAAAATGAGAATTAAACACAAAACTGCCGCGGAATCGATTCCGCGGCAGTTTTGTGTTTATTCGTTTTTATCAAATCACATAATACAAAATAAAAAGTTAGGCGACGATATTGATTGAAAAAGAACCATTTATTGGAGAACTTTGCTTTTCCCGCAATATCATCTGCTGCCAAAGCAGCATTTTCAGCCAATAAAGCTTTTACATCGGCTTCACTTTGGGCTTTGATGCCAAAGCCCCGGCCATTGATCAACGGCTTATCTGCATAATGATAGTCAGCTAGAGGTTTTATTGCCGTAACCTTGCGATCTCTAACGGAAACAGCCGCCTGGTCGCGCAAAATGATGATGTCGAAATCATCCGGATAGGCAAAGCTTTCGCCTTCTGTCGGTATCGTATCGCCAAGCTTATACACGTCTTTATGCTGTGCCACTTTCGTGACTTCATAAGATTCTACATCATAATAGAATTCATCGAAGATATCCCCGCGCGCCTCAATCGTACCTTCGACGAAGGTCGGCTGAACAGCCTGGGCAGCTGCGGCTTCGGCTGCCACAACGATGCCGCCGCCGGCGACATCATAGCCATCGACGATGACAAAGCGTCCTGTCGCTTGGTTCTGATCGAATAGATCAAAGGCAATTTCGTCTTTGCAGCGCAAGATGACCTCGGCCACATCGTTGAGTGCGATTTTTGCCGCCTGTTCGCTGCTATCAAGGCTGGCTGCATCGATGACCCGCAAAATCGTCTCGACTTCACATTCGACTTCCTGCGTCGCGAGCTTCAAGCGATATTTTTTGTGCAGAACCAACGGATTTTTGCCGAGCCAGAACAACGATGCCCGCAGGCGATTGGAAATCGACGGCGTATCACCGATATGCGTGATGATTTCCCCGCGTTGGTTGAAAAATTCATCGCGAACGGTAATCCCGGTGGATTCACCGGCAGAGGCACTTGTTTTGGCATCGCGTTCGCTCCAGTGCTCGATGGATTCGATGCGAGTCCTGCGTCCGCCCGGATAGATGGCAATCTCGTCGCCGACAGCAAGCGTTCCCGCCTCGATTCTGCCGGCAATGATGCGGCGATCGTCAAATTTATAAACATCCTGTATCGGCAAGCGAAGCGGTTTGCGATCGATATTATCTTCACCTGGGATCAGATCAATGGCATCCAAAATCGGCTCGCCTTTATACCAAGGCATTGAGTCGGAATGCTTCGAAATATTTTCGCCATAAAAGCCCGATACCGGAATATACGCCTGTGGATGAACGCCAAGGCCCGCGAGAAAATCGCCCATTTCCTTGACTACGTTTTCAAAGACCGTTTCCGAATAATCGACCAGATCCATTTTATTGACGATGACATAGACTTTCTTGATGCCTAGAAGCGACAGCATATAGCCATGGCGCTTCGACTGTTCCTGCACGCCCTGCTGGGCATCGATAACGAGCAATGCCGCATTGGCATTAGCTGCGCCCGAAATCATATTCTTGAGGAATTCCTTATGGCCCGGGGCATCGATCAAAACGTATTCGCGTTTTTTCGTAAAAAACTGGATCTGCGTCGTATCGATCGTGATGCCTTGTTTCTGCTCTTCCTCAAAGGCATCGAGCAAATAGGCGTATTCAAAAGGTTTGCCTGTCTCCTTGGCAATGCGTTTGACCTTTTCTACGGCACCTTCGGGCAATGATTCTGTATCATATAAAAGCCTGCCGATCACTGTGGATTTACCATGGTCGACATGACCTACAATCACTATTTTCAATCCATCTTTTTCCTGCATGTGTTTGCTCCTTTTCCCCGTATTGCCTTTCGGCTTACATATAGCCTTCCTTGCGCAGTTTCTGCATGGCATAGGAATCTTCCTGATCTTGCTTACGGCCGGCACGTTCGCCGGTTTTTGTATGCTTGAGCTCTTCGATGATCTTGTCGAGCGTATCCGCCTGTGAATCGATCTGACCAGTACACGGCGCACACCCTAGGCTGCGGTAACGTTTGCCATTTTTCGCAAAGTAAAGGTCAATGATAGGAATTTCTTCTCTTCTGATATACTGCCAAATATCGATTTCATTCCAAGCCAAAAGTGGATGGACACGAATGTGGTTACCCTTCGGGAAATCTGTTTTGAACTGGTTCCAAAGCTCTGGCGGCTGATTTACATAATCCCAGGCATCATCTTTGGTCCGTTCGCTAAAGACGCGTTCTTTCGAGCGTGAACCCTCTTCATCGCGGCGCACACCAACGATCAGCCCATCAAATGCATATTTATGGACCACCTGTTGGAGGCCTTCGGTTTTAAGTGCCTTACAGCAAGCCAAACGCCCTTTGTCCGGTCCCATGCCAGCGGCAATAGCTGCCTCATTGGTATGTACGATGAGGTCGAGATCGAGTTCTTTGGCAACGCGGTCGCGATATTCGATCATCGCCGGAATCTTGTGCTTCGTGTCCACATGAATGAACGGAAACGGACAGTGCCCGTAAAAAGCTTTTTTGGCCAGCCATAAAAGTACCGTCGAATCTTTGCCGATCGACCACAACATGCCGAGCTTGCCTAATTTTTTATAAGCCTCCCGCAAAATAAAAATGCTTTCTGCTTCTAATTTGTCTAAATGATCCATAGCCATTTTTCTTCCCCCTGCTCAATAATCGTTGGATTTTTCTTTCTGCACGATGATGCTCTGCGTCTTGCCATCGGCTTTTTTTATCACCCATTCAAGCGTTGTTCCTGTGTCCTTGACGTAAAGCAAACTGCCATTGCCGCCGATGTCAGCACCAAGATAGTATGAAATCGCCTGCGACCGGCACGCTTTGACGCAGGCCGTACAGCCCCAGCAGTCTTCGATCTGACGGATGGAAGCTTTGCCAGCTTTGATCTCGATCAAATTTCCCGGGCAAGCTTCTTCACAGCCGCGGCAGCCTATGCATTTTTCTTGATCAATTTGAATGCTCATAGCGTTCACCCCGCCCGACCAAATCGCGGAAAATCATCTTGAACTCTCCGTTTTCCAGTCTCGAATTCACATATTTGTCCCAGGCATCATCTTTTGCCGGATAATCAACATTTGCCGCAAAACTCGGCCAACGCGTTTCCTTGCGAGCTGCCAGATGGGCAATCAATGCTCGGCAAACGAGAAGCCGTTCTTGCAGTTCAAAGATCTTGAGTAAATCATACATATCCTTCGCCGCAAGCGACTCCGTGAGCTGGCTGACTTCTTTTATCTTTCGCTCCGCGACGACAAGCTCTTTTTCACTATAGCGATACTGTTTCGCTATCCCGCCAGCATATTCGTCCATCGTCTTTTGCATGGCCTCTTCAAGCTGCTGCACCGTATAAAGGCCCGGTGGATTATGCAGGAATTTTTCGACCGCTTGCTGTTTTTGGCTCGCAGCTGTTTCATCGAGCTGTCCATCAAGATCCGATCGCTCTATATATGCCCCCGCAGCTTCAGCCGCGATTTCACCTTCAACCAAAGCTCCGGTTACATATTTTTGCGGACAGCCGCCCGCTACATCACCGGCTGCATAAAGACCGGGAATTGTCGTCTGTCGGTTATTGTCTACCCAATAGCCGCTGGCTGTATGCCCACCGACTACATAAGGTTCCGTCCCCTCGATTTCAACATTTTCCTTATCCGGGCCCTGCCCCGATTCGATCCACTTGAGCGTCTGCGCCGGCGACATATTCAGATATGCTCGAAAAAGAGAAGCCGCAGCCTTATCATCGATTCCCTTGGTTGCCAGATAGCAAGGGCCACGCCCCGCCAAGTTTTCTGCCACCGTAGCGTGGACACGCTGCGCTGTCGTATTGCCGTATTTATACTGATATTCTTCCCCCGCGGCATTGACCTGCTCGGCGCCAACGCCTTGCGCCAATGTCCCCGTAGGCGATATCGTATCTTTGCAGCGAAGGGCAATGAAGCGCATCTCCAAGGTCGTCATTTCTGCACCGGCCCGCAAGCCCATGGCGTAACCAGCTCCGGTATTAAAGGGGCTGTACCATATTTTGTGGCGAGAAAAGCCCGGATTATTCGGACGATATAAGCCCGCAGCCCCGCCAGTCGCACAAATCACAGCCTTAGCGGCGATTGCATAGAAGCGATCTTCTCTTACTGAGATACCATACGCTCCGGCAACCCTTTGCGAATCTTTTATGTAATCGATGATATTGACGTGATTGAGGACCCGTATATTCTGGTAACGAGCTGTTTCCGCCGCCAGAATCGCTTTGATGTTTTCCCCGTTGATCTTGATGTTTCTGGCGCCTCTGGCAACGTATTCGCCTTGTTCATCTTTTAAAATGACCAACCCCAGCTCTTCAAGGCGTTTCGTCACACGATTGAGGCCTTCCGACATCGAGAGCAGCAAATCGAACCTGACGATGCCCGCCGCATCTTTTTGGGCGTACTCGGCATAATCTGCCGGCGTATGCCCCTTGGTTATATAAGCATTCAACGCGTTGACGCCCGCCGCCAAACAGCCGCTGCGCTTGATATTGGCTTTATCGACTAAGATGATGCGGCAATCCGGCCGCGCTTTTGCCAAAGTGAATGCCGCATAGCAGCCGGCAGCTCCGCCGCCGACGATCAGTACGTCCGCACTACATTTTTCAATCTGCATACGATTCTTTCCCCCATTAGATGATTACGGACTCGGCCGCTGTCTTGATGCGATTTTCAACAACGTGCGTCTGCCCCTCACGGAAAGCATAGACACGGTGAAGCAGCACCAATACCTCATCGCCCTCCTTGAGCTGTGATTTTTCCAAAGTTCGGTACCCGGTCAACAGCTCACCTTTGACCTCGACGCTGATCTGGCTGTTGCTGCCGCGAAAATAAACGGCATGGACAACGCCGCGTTCAGCGGCAAGCGGCGTCAGTATTTCACTGCTGTCCGCTGCGATTTCAATGAATTCTGGCCGCAGTATCCCCGGCGCAGCTTCACCAGCTGTCTCAAAGCCTTTGAATACCGTATAGTCATCGATGCGGTTCGATTCGCCAATGAACTGGGCAACAAAGGGAGTCTGCGGCGCTTTATAGATTTCAAGCGGCGTCCCCATTTGCTCAATCTGTCCGCGGTTCGTGATGATGATATCATCAGCGACCTCGACCGCCTCTTCCTGATCATGGGTGACAAAAATGCTCGTAACGCCAAGGCGCGTAATGGTTTCTCTTAGCCACTGCCTAAGTTCTTTTCGCACCTTGGCATCAATTGCGGCAAACGGTTCATCCAAGAGCAAAAGTTCCGGATTCGGCGCCAAGGCTCTGGCAAAAGCCACTCTTTGGCGCTGCCCGCCTGAAAGCTGTCCGGGATATCTGCCTTCAAAGCCCTTGAGGCCTATCAGTTCAATGAGCTCATGGACTCTATCAGCTATCTGTGCCTTCGTCCTTTTTTGCAAGGTCAGTCCAAAAGCAATATTATCAAAAACCGTCATATGTCTGAACAACGCATAGTTTTGAAAAACAAAGCCGATGCCGCGCTCACCTGGCGATAAGTCGTTGACGCGCCGACCACCGATAAAAATATCGCCGGAATCAGGTGACTCCAGCCCGGCGAGCATTCGAAGAATCGTCGTCTTGCCACTGCCGCTCGGGCCGAGAAGACCGACAAGCCTGCCTTGTTCAACGGAAAAATCCACATCATTGGAGGCTTGGAAGCTGCCAAATTTTTTGTAAATATGCTTTAACTCAACATAATTTGCCATAGGCTAAACCTCCTTCTCTCTTTTCGTCCGCCACTCGACGATATTGCGTAAAACCAATACGACAATGGCAAGGATCACCAGTATCGATGCAACCGCAAATGCCGCGGTAAAATTGTACTCGTTATATAAAATCTCGATATGCAGCGGCAATGTGTTGGTCTTGCCGCGAATGTGCCCGGAAACAACCGATACTGCACCAAACTCGCCCATGGCCCTTGCCGTACATAAAATGACGCCATACAAAAGACCCCATTTGATATTTGGCAAAGTGATGCGGCGAAAAATCGTCCAGGCACTCGCCCCCATCGTCGTCGCGGCCTCTTCTTCATCGCGGCCTTGCGCATTCATCATCGGAATGATTTCCCGAGCGACAAAAGGAAAGGTGACAAAAATCGTCGCCAGGATGATGCCCGGAGCGGCAAAGACGATTGCCAGATGCTGCGATTGGAGAAACGGATGCAGATAACTGATGCGCCCAAACGTCATGACAAATACAAGACCGGCAATGACCGGCGAAATCGCAAAGGGCAAATCAATCAGACTGCTCAGAAGGTTCTTGCCGCGAAAGCTGAATTTGGTCAAGGTCCAGGCTGCGGCCAACCCGAAAACCGTATTGGCAATGACTGCTGTCAAAGTCGCTTCAAACGTCAGCCACATCGCTTTTTGGGCAAAGGGATCGGTGATGGCTGCAACATAGGTGTGCCAGCCCTTCGCCAGTGCTTCTGACACCACGACAATCAACGGCAAGATCAACATCAACGTCAAAAACAAGACACTCACACCGATCAATGCATATCGCAATGCTTTATTTTCCATAACCATTTTTCATATCCCCCGAACCCGGTTCAAACGCCACTGCCATAAATTTATGCCAAAAAGAATCACAAAGGACAAGACCAGCATAATCAAAGCAATCGCCGCAGCCGAATAATAATCGTATTGTTCAAGCTTGGACATAATCATCAGCGGAGCAATCTCCGTCTTGTATGGCATATTGCCAGCGATGAAGACAACGCTGCCGTATTCACCGACACCCCGGGCAAAAGCCAGACCAAATCCCGTGAGGAGCGGGGACAGCAGCTCAGGGAAGATGATGCGGCGAAAAATCGTCCAGCGACCAGCCCCAAGAAGCCGTGCCGCTTCCTCATATTGTCCGTCGAGTTCTTCTAATACCGGCTGAATGCTGCGTGCCACAAACGGAATACCGATAAAAACCAGTGCAACCGTAATGCCAAACAGGGAAAACGCGGATTGCACGCCGAGGCTGTACAAAATCTGTCCAATCCAGCCATTTTCCGAGTAAAGCGAAGTGAGCGCAATGCCCGCGACTGCCGTCGGCAAGGCAAAAGGCAAATCAATCAGCCCATCCATGATCTTCTTGCCGGGGAACTCATAACGCACGAGCACCCAAGCCAAAATCAGACCAAAAAAACCATTGATGATCGCCGCGGCAAAGGCACAGCCAAAACTGACATAGTAAGAATGCAGCGTACGCGGGTCAAGCGCCGCTGCCCAAAACTTTTCCCAGCCCATGCCGCTGCCCTTGAGCACCAGACTGGCCATTGGAATCAAGACGATCAACGCCAGATAAAACAGCGTCAGACCCATTGTAAAACGAAACCCCGGAATAATATGTTTGCGCCCTGCCATATGCGGCCTCCTTTGCAAGTCTCTTACTTCTGATAAATTTGATCGAAACTCCCGCCATCGGCAAAATGATCCTTCTGCGCTTTAGCCCAGCCGCCAAAATCATTATCGATTGTAACCAGCTTAAGCTGCGGGAATTTATCTTTATATTTTTCTGCTATTTCCGGATCACGCGGACGATAGAAGTTCTTCGCCGCTATTTCCTGGCCTTCTTTGGTGTAGAGGTATTCAATATAGGCTTTGGCCAAGTCTCTGGTACCCTTGCGATCGACTACATCATCGACAACAGCTACCGGCGGTTCTGCCAATATGCTGATGGATGGAATAACGATCTCAAATTTATCAGGGTCATCCTTCAAAGACAAAAGTGCTTCATTTTCCCAAGCAATCAGAACGTCGCCCTGTTCTCTTTGCACAAAACTCGTCGTAGCGCCGCGCGCTCCGGAATCGAGCACCTTGACATTCGCAAACAGCTTTTTCATAAAGCCCTTGATCTGTCCATCATCGCCGCCAAACTTATCCTTGGCATAAGCCCAGGCCGCCAGGTAATTCCAGCGAGCCCCGCCGGAAGTCTTCGGATTCGGCGTCACAATCGATACATCATCCCGGACTAAATCATTCCAATCCTTGATCTGTTTCGGGTTGCCCTTACGCACCAGGAACACGATAGTCGACGTATACGGCGATGAATTATCCTTGAAATCCTTCTGCCAGTCTTTCTTGATGAGTCCAGCCTGGCTGATTTCATCGATGTCATAGGCCAGTGCCAGCGTCACCACATCTGCTTCAAGGCCTTCAATTACAGAACGCCCTTGCTTGCCTGAGCCGCCATGGGATTGATTGAAGGTCACGGTCTGACCGGTCTTCTTTTTCCAGTAATCGCCAAAGCTCTTATTGAATTCCGTATAAAACTCACGGGTCGGATCATACGATACATTTAGAAATTCCACACTATCCTTGCTTTTTTCGGCGGTATCGCTGCCACAGCCGACAAGACCTCCGATCGCCAATAAAACGGTAAGGATGATTCCCAAAACTTTTTTCCGCATAATCTCGCCCCTCTTTTTTCATATTCACTAAGTATGTTTTCTATGCTTTTCATAGTTGAAATTATAACCTTCTATTCCTTCTATGTCAATATGTTTTATGAATTTTTATTATATATGTCCTTCCTGTTTACTATGTTTTCGAACAAAAAAAAGATCAGCAAACTGTCTGCTGATCTTTTCCATCGTGAAATTCGAAAGTTATGCCTGTATAGAATTTGTCTTTTTGGCTTCTTTCAAGCTATCGAGCAAATCTTTTTGAAAAACGGCAAAACCTATCCGTTCAATCATCTTCGCCAGACGCTCTTTCTTTTGTCCCCGTGTTTCAAAGAGATGGATGGTTCCTTCAATGAGTTCCATCGCCTCAGCCTCTGTATAAAGCCCACGGAGCGGCTTGCCGATGCGGATCTCTTTCCCCCAGGTGCCGCCGACAAAGACGCGAATCCCGGCTTCACAGCCAGCATTGACCTTGAACGGGCATTTGTCCGCACAACGACCACACTGGATACACTTACGTCGATTCAGATGGCGTTTACCTGCTTCGTCTTTCGTATAAGCATTGACCGGGCAGCTATCCTCACAGCCGCATTTTTTGCAGCCGCGGCAATCTGCCGCATGAAAGATTGGCCGCAGACTGCCGACCAAGCCGATATCATTGAGCATTGGCTTGATGCAATTATGGGCGCAGCCGCCGACACCGATCTTGAACTTATGTGGCAGCTTACGTTCGCGTCCACCGATATAAAAGCGTTCATGCGCTGCCTGGGCAATCGCATGCGTATCGATTTTGCCGAACTTGCAAACCGTCCCCTTGCAGGCAGTGACCGGACGAACTTTATCCCCAGTACCGCCAACGAGCATGCCATTTTTTTGAATAAATTCAGCAAAAGCTTCCAAATTCTCGTAGGGAATGCCCATGACTTCGACCGTCTGGCGAGAAGTCAACGAAACCTGGCCTTCAGCGAATTTTTCTGCCGCCTGTGCCAAGATATTCAATTCTTTTGAGCTCAAACACGTATTTCCGGTAAGAACCCTGGCGGAAAAATTTTCGGTCCCCCGATTATTCAAAAAACCGAGTCCTTTGACGCGGACTATCTCTTCTGCACTTAGATTCAATATACTCTCCTCCATATCGCTTAAAATAAATAGAACTCCTGCCAGTTTAGCACGGAGTTCTATTTATCGTCAACAAGATAACATATATGTTTAATTTTAGGAAGGGCTTATTTAGTCTTTCTTTTGTCCATAATAAGCATCTTTGCCATGTTTGCGCAAATAATGTTTATCGAGCAAAACCTGCTGCATCGGTGAAATTTCACCAGCAAGCGTCACAGCATGATAGGCCATAAAGGCAACTTCTTCGAGCACCACTGATTTTTGCACAGCAGCGATCGGATCTTTCGCCCAAGCAAATGGACCATGCGAGTACACAATGACTCCCGGTACTTCCATCATATCTTTTCCTTCAAAGGTTTCAATGATGACCTTACCCGTTTCTTTTTCATATTCCCCTTGTATTTCTGCATCGGTCATTGCCCGTGTGCAAGGAATCGCGCCATAAAAATCATCGGCATGTGTCGTGCCAAGAGCCGGAATATCTTTACGAGCCTGTGCCCAAGATGTAGCGTAACGCGAATGGGTATGGACAATTCCGCCGATTTCAGGGCAAGCTTTATAAAGCTCGATATGCGTAGCCGTATCGGAAGACGGATTATAATCCCCTTCAACGACCGTCCCCTCCAGGTCAACGACAACCATATCAGATGCCTTCATCTTGCTGTAAGGCACACCGGATGGTTTTATGACGATGAGGCCGCGTTCTCTATCGATACCGGAGACATTGCCCCAGGTGAACGTTACCATTTTATATTCAGGCAGCATCATGTTTGCTTCAAATACTTCTTCTTTGAGCTTTTTCAGCATACTTTCATTCTCCTCTATCCGCATCGAGCGGATGCTCTTTAGCCGAACCAACTCAGCTGCACCTTGAGCATCCATCCCGCTTTAAATTCTTTATTGAGCTATATTGATATTGGAATTTATTTAAGCTTCCAAGCGATATCAGCCAACATGAGATTTTGTTTAAAGGCAACGATATTCGTATCTTTATTGATATGAACAAATTCTATGCCCATGATTTCTGCCCAGTCCTGTAATTGTTCAGCCGTGACACTGTAACTGATGACGCTATGATGAGCTCCGCCAGCAAGGATCCAAGCTTCGGCTGAAGTTTCAAGATTTGGCAATGGTTTCCACATAACACGAGCTACTGGAAGATTTGGCATCGGCAAAACTGGTTTTACTGCTTCGACATCATTGACGATCAAGCGCATGCGTCCGCCCATATCGATTAAAGTAGCTGTAACAGCCGGGCCTTCTTTGCCTTCAAATACCAAACGTGCCGGAGCATCTTTGCCACCGATTCCGAGATCATGTACCTGGATGGAAGCTTTGCCAGCCGCAACACTAGGGCAAACTTCAAGCATATGCGCGCCGAGGATCAAGCTATCGCCTTGATCTGCATAATGATAGGTGTAGTCTTCCATCAAAGCAGTTCCTTTGTCTTCACCGCAAGCCATTGCTTTCATCACGCTAGCCAACGCAGCGATCTTCCAGTCGCCTTCCGGACCAAAACCATAGCCTTTTGATGTCAGATCCTGTGTAGCAAGACCAGGGAGCTGATCCATGCCGAAGAGATCTTCAAAGTTATTGACAAAAGCATCGAATTTGCCTTCTTTAAGGAATTTTCCAATCCCTGCTTCCATTTTTGCTTGATAACGTACGGATTTCATATTGTCGGTCGCAATCGTATATTTTCCTTCATATTCTTTTACGACTTCATCGATTTCTGCTTCCGTAACAGCATCGATATATTTGACAAGATCGCCGACCGGATACGTGTTTACGGACCAGCCCAATTTGATCTGTGCTTCTACTTTATCGCCTTCGGTTACGGCAACATCACGCATATTGTCAGAAAAGCGAGCTACTTTGAGACGACGGCTCGAAGCTACGCCAAAGGCAGTGCGCATCCAACCAGCAATTTTAGCTTGAACTTTTTCATCTTCCCAGTAACCGACGATGACTTTGCGAGCCAAACGCATGCGAGTGCCGATAAAGCCATGTTCTCTGTCACCATGAGCGGATTGGTTCAAGTTCATGAAATCCATATCAATTGCTTCGTTCGGGATTTCTTTATTGAACTGCGTATGCAGGTGTAAATACGGTTTTTGTAATTTTCCTAGACCACGGATCCACATTTTCGAAGGAGAGAATGTATGCATCCAAGTGATGATGCCGGCACATTTTTTATCGTAATTTGCATCTTCCATGACCTGTTCGATCGCGTCAGAAGTCGTAGCTACGAGCTTGAACACGATTTTTGCTGGCAATTTCTTGGATGCATTGAGTTTATCCACCATGATCTTAGAATGTTTTTCTACCTGCTGCAATGCCGTTTCCCCATATAAATGCTGGCTGCCGGCAATAAACCAAAATTCTACTTCATTTAAACAATTCATCAAAAATTCCTCCAATATTTTAATTTTAGCTTTATCTCAAAACAACAATCGTTTTTTACTCCAAGGTCGAAATACCTTTTTATTTTTGTGCCTTTACTTCTTTTTTAAGGGTTTTGAGGCGTTTCATCGCATCATTGGCACCGCGACCGAAATAATCATGCAAGATATCATACTCTTCATATAGCTTCTGATATACTGCTGCCGCTTTTGGATCTGGTATATATACATCATCGCGAAGTTTTCCCATGTCACGCGTTGCCGCAAAGACATCATCATAGCCGCCGCGTTCTTTACCAGCAGCAACCGCACCAAAGATTGCAGCGCCTAAAGCCGGACCTTGCAAAGAACCCGCTATTTTTACTGGCAAGTTGATGACATTGGCATAAATCTGCATTGCCATCGCATTTTTCTGTGAAATGCCGCCCGATGCATAGAATTCATGGATCGGCACACCATTTTTCGTAAAGGTCTCAATGATCTTGCGCGTGCCATAAGCCGTCGCTTCAATCAACGCCCGATACATTTCTTCCGGTTTGGTCTGCAGCGTCATGCCGAGCATCATGCCCGTCAAATCGACATCGACCAATACGGAACGATTGCCATTCCACCAGTCAAGTGCCACCAAGCCAGATTCGCCTGGCAAGAGTTCTGCAGCCAAATCACTCAAATAAACGTGGATATCCTTGCCAGCCTTATTTGCCGCTTCCTGATAAGCCGCTGGTACGCAATTTTCAACGAACCAAGCAAAATGGTCGCCTACACAGGACTGGCCTGCCTCATAACCAAAGAAGCCCGGCAAAATACCATCTTCAACGACACCGCACATGCCCGGAACGATTTTTTCCGCATCGCCGAGAAGCACATGGCAGGTAGAAGTTCCCATAATACCAAGAATCTTACCGACGCCATCGATTTTGACGGCCGGAATCGTCACATGAGCATCGACATTGCCGATAGCTACTGCGGTTCCCGGTAAAAGCCCTGTCAATTCAGCCGTTTCAGCCGTGATTTCACCAGCTTTTTCGCCAAGCGGAGTTACCGGACAACTGAGTTTGTCGGCAATGACATTTTCAAGCCGCGGATCAAGCGCTTTAAAGAACTCTTTTGCCGGATAGCCTTCGCGTTTGCTCCACATCGCCTTATAACCGGCAGTACAGGAATTGCGTGACTGCTTGCCCGTAAGCTGCCAGATGATCCAATCGGCTGCTTCGACGAAATGGTCCATAGCATCGTATATTTCCGGAGCTTCGTCAAGAATCTGCCAAAGCTTAGGGAATTCCCACTCGGACGATATTTTGCCGCCGTAACGCTGCAGCCATTCTTCACCCATTTTTTCAGCGGTCTCATTTAAAGCATTCGCCTTATCCTGCGCTGCATGATGCTTCCAAAGCTTTACATACGCGTGTGGATTGCTTTTATATTGTGGCAGAAAACAAAGCGGTGTACCATCTGCCTTGACCGGCAAAACTGTACAAGCAGTGAAATCTGTTCCTATTCCAATGACATCTTCTGCTTTGACAGAAGTTTTTTCTAAAAGAGCAGGAATCGTATGCGAAAGAACATCCAAATAATCCTGTGGATCTTGGAGAGCCCAGTCTACTCCGAGTTTTGTCCCGTCTGGTAAAGTTTTGTCCATAACCGCATGAGGGTAATCATATACGCAGCTTCCCATCTCCTTGCCAGTTCCTACTTCTACCAGCACAGCACGGCCGGAAAGCGATCCATAGTCAACCCCAATTGCATACTTTGGCATTGTCATTCCTCCTGATTTTTCAACGTATTTATCTCAACACTGCATACAAGTAAATAAAGTGTCATACAACCATAGTAAAACATCATACATCTTGTATTTTTAGTATACTATCCTAACTTCAATTTTTCAATAGTATTTTATAAAAAAATACGAATTATTGTATTTTTTATTATATTCTCAAAATTTATCAAATAAAGCGAGGAAGCGGCGGCAAGCACTTATTGTCTGCTTGCCGCTCGTCCATATTTCATTCAAGCCGACGCACTGAACTGCGTTCTTTGATTTCCGGTGGGAACTTGACCTCTGACGGACAATGCTCCCTTCGAATGATTTTGAGCAGGTTCTCCGCCGCCACCCGTCCCAGTTCTTCTTTAGGATGGATAAACGTTGTCAGATCAACCGGGCCAACCGTAGCCAGCGAGGAATCATCAAAAGAGATGATCGATACTTCTTCCGGCACTCGAATGCCAATGCGCAAAAGAAGATCGGTAACCTTAAGAGCCACTTGATCATTATAGCAAATGATCGCCGAGCACCCTTCAATACGGCGCAGAACTCTTTGCTCAAAGCTTCCCAGCACATCGACGTCAAGGTCCTCTGTCGTAAACCAAACGATGCTGTCTTCTTTGAGTGTCATCTTATTTTTTTTGAGCTCCCCTGCACAACCGGCATAACGCAAATGGCCTTGAATATCATCTGATTTGAAAAGTCCGGCTATGTTTTTATGGTTTCGCTCCATTAAATAAGCGGCTGCCGCCTGCCCACAAGCATAGTCATCCATTGCCACCGAAGGAAAATGCATGCCTTGATACGTTGCATGAAAGAATACGCACGGAATCCCTTGGCGTTTGATTTGGCGATAAAGCTCCATATTGATGTTGGGCAGACCGCTTTTGGTCGGCTCGACAATGAGCCCATCCACCCCCTTTGCCAGCATCATCTCGAGAATCTTCATCTCATTTTCGACTTTATTGTAAGTAATCGCCAACTGCATGGAATAACCGTTGCTCGTCAAGACCCGATCGATGCCCTGAATGACCCTCGGAAACAGATAATCATCGAGATAGGTCGTGATCACACCAATGGTCATCGTAACCGCCCGTTGAACGATGCGCGTCGATGATACATATGTCCCACTGCCGCGGCGGCGCTCTAAGACTCCATCGTTTTCCAAGATGCTGGTTGCCTGCCGGACCGTTTGGCGACTCAAGGAGAAAAATTCGCTGAGCTCATTTTCCGACTGCAACTTATCGCCTACGGTCAACGTTCCATCAGCGATTTGTTTCTTTATCCAATTTACAATTTTTAAATATTTAGGCTCACACTTCTTTTTTTCCACCAAAATCGCCTCATCCGTTTTGCATATTTATATTTTTATGAAAATTCAAATATTGCTTTTTATAACTATCTGATATGCTCAGACAGAAAATGATTTTCTATAAACTAACCTTATCATAAGCCCGCTTTCATTGCAATAAAAATCATACAATTTATCCCAACATGTATTAGTTTTATTGGATTTTTATGTGTCTGAATGGACAGTTGTACTTTTTGCTTTCGTCTCAGCGACAAACAAAATGGCTGACCGTGAACTTTGTTCACAGCCAGCCTCGATTTCGTCTAAGATCATTCACTGAAAAGCGGTGTCGAAAGGTATCTTTCACCGGTATCTGGCAATAAGGCAACAATCGTCTTGCCTTCGTTTTCCGGACGTTTCGCCAGCTCTACTGCTGCCGCAAAAGCTGCTCCGGAAGAAATGCCGACCAAGACGCCTTCTGCATGCGAAAATTCACGACCAAACTTGAATGCGGTGTCATTTTCCACCGTGATGATTTCATCGTAAATTTTCGTATTCAAAGTTTCTGGCACAAAGCCTGCACCGATGCCTTGAATCTTATGCGGACCGGCTACGCCTTGAGAGAGCACCGGTGATGTTGCCGGTTCAACTGCAACGATTTTGACTGCCGGATTCTTGGATTTGAGGAATTCTCCTACGCCAGTCAATGTGCCGCCAGTTCCGACACCGGCGATGAAGATATCGACTTTTCCGTCCGTGTCTTCCCAAATTTCAGGCCCCGTCGTCGCTTTATGCGCTGCCGGATTTGCTTGGTTGGTGAACTGCGATGGTATATAAGCATGCGGCGTTTCTTTTGCCAGTTCTTCTGCTTTGGCAATCGCACCCTTCATGCCTTTTGCGCCGTCGGTCAAGACGATTTGTGCACCGTATGCCTTCAAAAGATTGCGGCGTTCAATGCTCATCGTTTCCGGCATCGTCAATATCGCTTTATAGCCGCGAGCTGCTGCTACGCTAGCCAAACCAATCCCGGTATTGCCGCTGGTTGGTTCAATGATTACAGATTCTTCGTTAAGGAGCCCTTTTGCTTCGGCTTCATCAAGCATAGCTTTAGCGATTCTGTCTTTGACACTGCCAGCTGGATTAAAATATTCCAATTTGACCAGAATATTGGCTTTGAGATCGTTTTTCGCTGCATAATTCTTAGCCTTAAGAAGCGGCGTGTGTCCAATGAGATCCGTAATGCTTTCATAAATTTTTGCCATGATAAATTCCCCCTAAATTTAGATTCATAAAATATCAACAAACTCTGTGTTGTTTCATAAACATATATGATTAATATGTTTATATTGTATACTTCACCCTCGCTATTGTCAATAGATTTTCAAAAATTTCCTATTAAAAACCCATCTTTATTCAGTTATTGACTTTCTTTCCGTTTTCTTATATGATAAGTAAAAACATATATTACAAGTATGAAATGAGTGATTGTTTATGAAGATTTCTGCCAAAGGCCGTTATGGCTTGGCTGCCATGACGTACATCGCCCATAATTACGGCGCCGGCAGTCCGATCACGATTATCAGTATCGCAGAAAAGCTCGGAATATCAAAGATTTATCTTGAACAAGTCTTCTCCTTGCTCAAGCGTGCCGGACTGGTAAATTCCATCAAAGGCGCCCAGGGCGGTTATCAATTGGTCCAAGCACCAAAGGATATCACCGTTTACTCCATCCTCGCCGCTATCGAGCTCTCTCTTGTAGAGTCGACCGAACAGACGGTAAAAGAACAAGCCCCATCCTTAGACAAGGCTCTGCAGCTTTCCGTTTTTTCCGTAATCGATGCGACGCTCAGAGACACCTTGGAGAAGATCAGTTTGCAGGATGTCTTGAATGAAACTGAAAACCAAAAGAATGCCGATGAATTCATGTATTTCATCTGAGAAAAAACCAGCTTTCGACTACAAATCGAAGCTGGTTTTTTCTTTTATTCGCCATTTTTAGGGCAAAACCGCTTGAGCAAACGCTGGTGAAAAAGATATTGTCATACATATTTAATATTAACTTAACAAATCCTGCTTTCTGTTGTATAATGACTTTGGAATGTTGTTTCCTAGGTTTTCACGCCTTAAGTTTCCGTAAGTTTTGGAGGAATTCACATGCTGATCGACCATATTCGAGTTACCATAGAAAATGGTCTTCTTGAAGAAAAAGAGATCCAATATTATATCGATGCAATCCGGCATAGTGCTAAGGGAAAAAGTCTGAAAAGTCTATCTTTCCGAATAGCTGATGGTCATATGGATTTGCGTTATTCTTTCCAGGGCTTTCCCTTCGAAAGGATTCGCCGCGTATCGACGCAAGCGGATGATTCCGCCAAGCGCTATATCGGCTGATTTTTGTCCCAAATACATCGATTTCTATCGGCACCAGCCTAGCCGCTCATGCCTTTTATATTCGCCCAAAAGGAGTATTTCATAATGAAATACTCCTTTTTAGTGAAAACGACACAACCCGTTTTGCGCTGACTCTCCCCAAAGCTGGACCAAAGCGTCCAGCTTATGAGATTCACGCAACTTTGGTTGTGTCGTTTTTTTAATTAAATTCAGTCTTTCTCTCCTCTGGGGTATCGGCAACCAACTCTTTGCCGCAATGAAATGCAACCGACAAACCAAGCACCAAAAGCATGATTGCCAAAATCAGCTGCAAACCGTCGACCATAAAGACAAAGCCGCCATTGACCATCTTGCCATATATGCCATACACGGCCTGCACTAATGCCGTCAAAGTTACCGCAAACATCACGAACACCGGAACATAAAGCATCCAACCCTTGCGTCCGGTAACCTTGAGGAATACCGCCAAGGCGATGAGCACCAACGCACAAAGCAGTTGATTCGCCGCGCCAAACAATGGCCAAATATTCATATACCCGCCAAGACATAGCAGATAGCCGCCCAAAAGCGTGATGACCGTAGCGAAATAACGGTTTGTACAGACTTTTTGCCAAGCGCTCATAGCACCTGCTTGCGCGTCATCACTCATGCACAGTTCTTGAAAAGACATTCTGCCGATTCGAGCTACCGAATCAAGCGTGGTCAACGCCAACGCCGAAACACACATCGTCATAATACAGGCAGCGACATCACGTGGCAAGCCGAACATGGCAAAGAACCCACCGACCGCACCGGAAAAAATCTGAAAAGGCGTTCCGGCTGGCAGCGCACCATCTTTGGCGGCTGAACAAACGATGACTAAGGCGACGACGCCGAGCAAAGACTCAATGAGCATAGATCCATACCCAACGCAAAGCATATCCTTCTCATTGGAAACCGTCTTCGAAGACGTTCCCGAAGATACCAGACTATGAAATCCCGACACCGCCCCGCAGGCAATCGTGATAAAGAGAATTGGAAAGAGCTGTTTGCCTCCGACTTCAAAACCGACAAACGCCGGCATATTGATCGTCGGATTCGCCAGCAGCACGCCAACGACTGCACCTGCGACCATGCCCAAAAGCAAAAATACGCTCAGATAATCGCGAGGCTGCATCAAAAGCCACATTGGCATGACTGCCGCAGCAAACATATACGCAAATACGACATAAAGCCAAACCGTCCGGTCGAAATACAGCGGATAGGCTATGCCAACGGCAAGCATTCCTACGATAAGCAGGATCGCTACACCAAACTGCAGTTTAGCCGAAGGCTTTACTTTCTTCAAAAAAATACCAAAGCATACGGCAACGACTATATACAACATAGAAATCGAAGCGGCTGCCGCATTGGGGACAACCATAGCGCCATCCTTGCCAAAGCCGTTGAAGGTATTGGCTACGATATCGGCAAACGCTGCAATGACAAGCAAGGTAAACAGCCACGAAAAGAGCAGAAATAAGCGCCGTCCCGTTTTGCCGACATACTTTTCCATGATGACACCCATTGATTTCCCATCATTTTTGACCGATGCATAAAGGGCCAAAAAATCTTGGACCGCACCAAAGAATATACTGCCAAGCAGCAGCCACAAAAGCGCCGGCAGCCAGCCAAACATCGCCGCAATGATCGGGCCTGTCACCGGACCTGCACCGGTAATCGAGGAAAACTGATGGGCAAATACGGTAAACTTCGATGCTGGCGTATAATCCTGCCCATCTTCAAACCTATACGCCGGAGTTTTCGCCTTAGGGTCTATCCCCCAAGTCTTCACCAGCCAACGACCATATCCGACATAGGCTGCAATCAAGATGACGATCGCCGCACCGACAATTGTTAAACCATTCATAATAAATCCCTCTTTCCTTTTCCGTACAGGACCAGTAAACAGAACGTTCTTTTAAAATAAAAATAAGTACAAAAAAATCTCCGTCCTCATAATATACACTGAAGACGAAGATTTGCTCCGCGTTACCACTTCATTTGCTGCAAGCTGCAGCCGACTCACCCAGGCCGTGCCTGGTTCCCTCTAACGGTGGATAACCGGTCCGGCCTACTATAAGTTCAGCCAACTGCTCTCGGGTGATGGACACACGCTCTTTTGCTCGTCTTCTCAGCTGCCGACGATTCTCTGCCAAAAGCTTCACGTGGATTCGTTTCCCGATTCTCTGCATCATCTGTATCCTGTTGAAGGATACTATATCATCTACAGAGAACATTGTCAAGAAACCACTGTAAATTTGTAAATGCAGATGACCTTGTAATGCTCTTATCATTCTGAACAAGGCAAACAGATCGTAAAAACAGTACCTTCCACTTCGCCATTTTCCGCCCGGATGGCACCCCCGTGATTTTCGACAAACTGCCTGGCCAGCGCCAAACCAATGCCAGATCCCCCGCTTTGACGGCTGCGCGATTTTTCACCACGATAAAAATGGTCGAAAACATACGGCAGATCCTCCGGTGCGATTCCGGGGCCGAAATCTTGTATCTGCAAAACCAGGCACTCCGCTCCTAAAGCATCTATGCTTTTTTCACTGCGAAGAATGATTGATGTCCCTTCCTTCGTATAACGGACCGCATTGATCATGATGTTATAAAACACCTGACTCATGCGGTCGGCGTCAAGCATAACAGACGGAAGACCCTCTGTTAACGCATATTCAAACTGCAGATTCTTTTCTTCGAGCAAAGGCCAGAGCATGTCAGCCGCCCGGCAAATGAGCCGGTTGACATCACTGGGTTCTTTATGCAGCTGCAATTGGCGTACTTCCGCCAAAGACAGATCCCTCAGGTCCGCCACCAAACGTGTCAGGCGCATGACCTCTTCCTGCATAGAAAATAACTTTTCCGGTTCGGGTTTAATGACGCCATCGAGCATGCTCTCAAGATTACCGTTGAGAATTGCCAATGGTGTCCGCAATTCATGAGCAACATTAGCCAGAAGTTCTCGCCGCAATTGTTCATTTTTGGCGAGGCCTGTCGACATTTGGTTAAAAATCTCCGCCAGCTGCCCCACTTCATCTTTTGAAGATACCGGAACTGTCTGCCCCAGATCACCTTGGCGAATGCGTTCAGCAGCCCGGCTGAGCCCCCTTAGCGGCACAGTTATATTCCGTGCCAACACATAACTGGCAAAAAAACCGAGCAAAGCAAAAATCATGCCCACCCACACAAGCGATTCATGCACTGAATGGAGAAAACCGAGTTCTAAAGAGCCCATCGGGCCCATGTGAAGAATCGCCTCCGCGCCTGGCTGCATGGCTAGATACTCACGAAACTGCTCTTCCATCTGCCAGTTTGCCAAGTAGATTAAACTTAAAACCGTCACCACGAGCAACAAAAAAGTCAAACCGGTAATGCGGTACATAAGGCTATTAATTTTCTTCATTGACTTCACCGGCAAATTTATAACCGACCCCATACACAGTCAAGATATACTGTGGATTCTTGCTGTCCGGTTCAACTTTGCGACGCAAATTGCGGATATGCGCATCAATGGTCCGCTCATAGCCATCAAAGGCGAAGCCATGTGTGTTTTCCATGAGCTGTAAACGATTGAAGACCCGTTTAGGGCTTCGCATCAAGATCTCAAGCAGTTTGAACTCAATCGGCGTAAGTTCCAAGACCGCATCACCGCGCTTGACGACATGCTGTTCAAGATCGATGACCATATCGCGAAAACGCAGGATATGCTTAGGCTCCACCACCTCGCCGTGGACTCTTCGCAAAATCGCCTTGACCCTGGCAATGACTTCCTTTATGCTGAAAGGCTTCGTAACATAATCATCCGCACCTATTTCTAATCCGACGAGCCGATCCGCCTCATCATCTTTTGCCGTGAGCATGATAATCGGCAAATCATTGTCGCGTCTCACGCGGCGGCAGACTTCCTTGCCATCCATCCCCGGCAGCATCAAATCGAGAATCATCAAGCTCGGCTTATACTGACGAATCAGCTGAAGGGCTGCAATGCCATCACCGGCAGTATACACCATAAAATTTTCCTTGATAAAATATGTTTTAAGAAGCTCCACGAGCTTTACGTCGTCATCTACGATGAGCACTGAATAATTCATCAAAAAACACCCCCTATATTACATACTAAACGAAAGCTATCCTTTTGCAAATAATAAAAAAGGCGAAGCTGCTCATAAGCTCCGCCTTTTATCTTATTCTTGGTTCATTTTATGCCCTTCCGGCATCTTATGCTGCATGTCCATCGTCTGTCCGCTGTGGTTTGTCATTTCTTCCATCGCGCTAGCTGGTTTCCAACCGGTGATTTGCGGATTGACCATCCCAAAAATCATAGCGATATGGCTGACCACCAAAAAGCCAATCAATAAAATGAAATGGCGTTTCATGCGAGCCCTCTGGCTCAAATTCTTGCCAAAAACACCTAGTTCAAGCAGCGCTATGCTCAAAAGCGGCACCACGCCCAAAAGATAAGCGCCGACTGCTATCACATCTGCATAGCCGCGCCATTGGATCGTCGGGACTACCTGCGTCACCAAATACAGAAAAACACCGGTAAAATAAAAACCGACCGCTATTCCCAAGTACCGATTCCAGACATGCCAGGCACTGTTTTTCTTATCCTGCAAAAACACCGCGAAAAACTCCGTTGCTACCAAGGCTTCTGCAAGCCCCACAGGAATCACCATAAATAAAATCAAATTCCAAGGCTGATTGACAGCAAGCAGCTCCATGTAATTCGTCATAACCATAAAAAAACCTCCTCGTGATCTTTGTCTTCATTATAAAGATAAAATATGCAGATATGATGCACGAAATGTGAATATCTTATGAAGATTCCACGCAGAGGTTTTCCTTTAACAAGACAAAAGGGCTGCTGCAATTGCAGCAACCCTTCCTTTTATTTTTCAGCCACAGCCTTTATTGCTTTGTAGATATGGATACATTCCAAGGCCAGTACCTTATAGTTTTCTGAGCTCATCAATTGATCTTCCGCATGCAAAATCAAAAGATTGACTTTATCGGCCTGCCCGGAAGCCTCCAGCTGCAAAAGCTGGGTATGGGCAGCATGGCCGCGCGTATACGCGCCATCGCCCTTTTCTATCAATGTCTCCGCCATCGAAAACTCTCCGGCACGAGCGGCTTGTACGGCCTGCAAATAAAGGTTTCTCGCTTCATTCACCGAGGTCACCATCTGAAAAGCAATATTTTCCATCATTGCATTATGTTCCATAAGGCATACTTCCTTTCAGCAATATACGTGCGAATTCCCTGGCACCAGGCAATTAAATCATGCCGATTTTTTCTTTTTGAAATACAGATCTGCCGCTACTGCCACGAGCAAGACCATGCCCTTGACTACACGCTGTACATCGACAGACCAGCCGAGAAGCGACATGCCGTTATTGAGCACGCCCATGATGAACGCACCGACGATAGCACCTGTAACCGTACCTGAACCACCAGCTACAGCGGTCCCACCAATATAGCAGGCAGCAATGGCATCCATTTCAAACATATCGCCCGCTTTTGGCGTAGCCGAAGCATTACGAGCCGAAAGTACGATACCAGCTAAAGCAGCCAATAGCCCCATATTCGTATAGATCCAGAACATGACTCTGTCCGTCTTGATACCAGAAAGTGCCGCTGCCTTACGATTACCGCCGACAGCGTAGATTTGACGACCAGGAACCGTGCGCGTCGTCACGAACGCATAGATGAGGATAAGTGCCAGCATGATCAATAGAACCATCGGCAACCCCATATACATAGCGAGCTTAATACTGAAGAAATTGACGATACCGATGATAACGACGAGCTTAAAAATCGTCATTGGCAGTGCCGGTAGGGCAAAACCTTGTTTTTTCTTATTCTGGCGAGAACGAATCTCCATCATGATGATGACAATCGATAAAAGAACGCCAGCCGTCAAGGCGAGCATCTCGATTTTCATGCCGCCGATATTCACAAAGATCTGAGGGAGATACCCCGCGCCAACAATCGTGAAATCTGCCGGCAAAGGACCTTTGGTCTGCCCATTCAGAGCAACCATTGCCAAGCCACGGAAAATGAGCATGTTGGCCAAAGATGCTATGAATGGCGAGACACCCAGCACAGATATGAAGAACCCTTGCCACATCCCTATGATGACCCCGATAAAAAGCACGACGATGAACGTGATTGGAATGGCAATATGGTAGTCAATGACCATAATCGCCGCTATCGCGCCGCAAAAAGCAACTACCGACCCGACAGATAAATCGACATTGCCTGTCAGACAGCACAGCAGCATGCCTAACGCCAAAATGACCACGTAGCTGTTTTGCATGATCAAATTATTGACGTTCATTGGTGCCGCATTCTTGAAGTCAGTCAAAAATGCAAATATCGCATAGATGAGTACTAAAGCGATGATCATGCCGTACTGCTTGAGCTGCTGGATATGTTCCTTCATCTGTTTTTCGTTTGACACATTTGCCGCTGCATTGCTCATTGTAAACTCCCCCTTTTAGCGGAATGATCCATGATGATTTTCATGATCTGTTCCTGTCCCATATTATCACCACTTATTTCCCCGGCAATCTCACCTTCATTGATGACATAAGCTCGATCTGATATACCAAGGAGCTCAGGCATTTCCGAAGAAATGACGATGACAGCCTTACCTGCTTCCGCCAAGGAATTGATAATCGTGTATATTTCATACTTAGCACCGACGTCAATGCCGCGTGTAGGTTCATCGAGGATCAAGACATCGGGCTCTGACAGCATCCATTTAGCCAAAACAACTTTTTGTTGATTGCCGCCAGACAAACTTTCCACCTTCTGATTAACGGAAGATGCTTTTATATTGATGCGTGAACGATAATCTTCTGCCTGATGGATTTCCTTGTCTTGATTGATGACTTGTCGATCCGAGAACCGATCATTGAGGCTCGCGAGCGTCATATTCCATTTGATATCGTTGATCAATACCAAACCATAGGTTTTTCGATCTTCCGGCACATAGGCAATTTTTTGGTCGATGGCTGTCTGCACATCCGGGATGCTTATCTCCTTGCCGTTTTTATAGATATGCCCCGAAATATTGGAACCGTAAGCCCGCCCAAACAAACTCATCGCAAGCTCTGTCCGTCCAGCGCCCATAAGTCCGGCAAAGCCAACGACTTCACCCTTTCTGACCTTGAACGAAACATTTTTGATGATTTTTTTCCCAGCATCTTCTGGATCACATACGTTCCAATCCTTGACCTCAAAAACAACATCGCCGACCTTGGCGTTACGCTGCGGATAGAGATTGGTGATTTCACGGCCAACCATTCCTTTTATGATGCGGTTTTCATCGATTTCTTCATTATTATTTCGTTCGATGGTCTCGATTGTATGCCCATCACGGATTACCGTGATATTGTCAGCAACGCGGCTGACTTCATTGAGTTTATGAGAGATCATGATGCTGGTGATGCCCTGTTTCTTCAGATCCAAAAGCAATTCAAGCAGTATATTGCTTTCTTCATCATTTAGAGCAGAGGTTGGTTCGTCCAATATGAGCAGCTCCACATCTTTGGCAATAGCCTTGGCGATTTCAATCAACTGCTGCTTGCCTACCCCAAGATCACCGACAAACTGATTCACGTTTTCATGTTCAAGCCCTATGATCTTCAAGACTTCCATGGCCTTGCGCTGCGTCAAATCCCAATCGATGACATTTCCCATGACCGTGTTTTCGTTGCCAATAAAAATATTCTCAGCAATTGTCAGTCGTGGAATCAATGCCAGTTCTTGATGGATGATGACGATTTTTTTGTGTTCGCTTTCCTTGATATCATGAAATTGACACGTTTCACCTTTGTAAACAATGTCTCCCGAATAACTTCCGTATGGATATACCCCCGATAAGACATTCATCAATGTCGACTTGCCTGCACCATTTTCACCGCACAGGGCGTGGATTTCCCCTTTTTTGACGATTAGATTGACATCATCTAATGCTTTTACCCCAGAAAAATCTTTTGTAATATGCCGCATTTCCAATATAGTTTCGGACATCTTGTGCTCACTCCTTTCTAAAAAAGGCCAGGCAGCGATGACATTCCTCACCGCTGACCAGCCCCTGCTAGAAGATTTGTCTTACAAACCTACATCCGCTTTCTTATAGTAGCCAGAATCGATCAGAGCACTCTGAACATTGTCCTTATCTACTGATACCGGCGTGCAGAGATACGAAGGAACTACTAATTTATGGTTGTTATAAGAAGTTTTGTCATTGAGTTCTGGTTCTTTGCCTTCAAGAACAGCCTGAACCATCGTTACGCATTTGTCAGCCAAAATACGGGTATCTTTGAATACCGTCATCGTCTGTTTGCCTGATAAGATGTTCTTGGTTGCCATGAGTTCAGCATCCTGCCCAGTGATTACAGGCCAGTTCGAGCCAACCTGATAGCCTGCGCCCTGAAGAGCTGCCGCTATACCGTAGCTGATGCCATCGAACGGACTGATGACTACATCGAGTTTCTTGCCTGTGCTATAATAACCGGAAATGATATCTTCCATACGTTTTTGGGCAGTTTCCTGCGACCAGCGCAATGTGCAAATCTTGTCAAAATCGGTCTGACCGGATACGCAAACGAGCTGACCTTTGTCTAAGTAAGGTTTCAAGACTTCAAACACACCATCATTGAGGAAATGGGCATTGTTGTCATCTGGCGAGCCAGCAAAGAATTCAATATTGTATGGTCCTTTGCCTTCTTTTAAGCCGAGTTTCTTTTCTACATACTGTCCGATTGCCGTGCCGACACCTTTGTTATCAAACGTAGCATAATAAGATACGCTATCCGTATCCATCAAAAGGCGATCATAGGCAATGACCGGAATATTGTGTGCTTTTGCCTGAGCCAAAGCGTTGACCAATGCGCTTGAGTCAATTGCTGCCACAACGAGGCAGTTCGCTCCATTGGTGATCATGTTTTCAATCTGAGAAACCTGTGCCTGGACATCATCTTCTGCATATTGCAAGTCGACAGTATACCCAAGTGCTTCAAGTTTCTGTTTCATGTTCGCGCCGTCCTGGATCCAACGCTGTGAGGACTGTGTAGGCATTGCCACACCGATTTTCTTGCCATTTGAGGCAACTTTTGCCCCGTCACTGCCGCTGCTCTTCGATCCTGAATCGGAGCTGCCGCAGCCAACCACCGAAAGAAGCATTAAACCCGCTAAAACAATCGCTAAGATTCTCCTGATATTACTCATGTTTTCCCCTCCGCAATTAGAAAATATAAACCCTTGTAAATCTTTTGAATTTTCCGTTTTCACTTGTAGAAGCTTTCACCAGTAAACGTTTTCTCCCAGTTGTTGTACCTTCACCTCCCAGTGTTGAATCGCTGTTGAAATGACATACTTCTATTTCGTCATTATCATACAACTTCGATTTCACCGTCTGATTACATCATACAACTACTGGTAGTTTTTTTCAATAGTAATTTTTAAAAATTCAAAAAATAATTATTTCACAAAATATTTGAGTTAATTGGATAGTCGGTCATATATTTTTTACCGGCCGACCATCCAATTAACAAACCAGCTCAAACTGTCACGATTTAGCCGAGGCTGTATGTTCTGTATTTCCCGATTCCATGGAACTCTTCGAAGACATTTTTTTCTTGCGCTCTGTAATGATTGCCTGCATGATGATGAAAACACACAAAAGCGCGCCAATCACGATTTTGGTCCACCATGCTGACAAAGTCCCTTGGAACGTGATGAAAGTCAAGATCACGCCTTGGATCAAGACACCGAACAAGGTTCCCGGAATAAACCCTACCCCGCCCGTAAGCAGCGTTCCGCCAATTACCGATGAGGCAATCGCGTCCATTTCCATGCCAAGCCCATGCAGCGTATACCCTGACAACATGATCCAGGAATAGACGACACCGCCAAGCGCCGCACAAAAACCGCTGATCACATACACACAGATTTTTGTCTTGAATACTGGCAGGCCCATCAAAGATGCCGAATTCTCATTGCCGCCGATAGCAAACACCGTCCGTCCGAATTTCGTGTATTTGAGGACGATTGCGGCGATGACGAGTCCAAACAGAGCCACGACAGCACCGATTGAAATGAAGCCCACACCGACATCGATGCGTTCACTGGCGATGCTGACGTAAAATGGATTCGTAATGCTGATGGTCTCTCTTGAAATGACCGCCGTCAGCCCCCGGCAAAAGAACATGCCCGCCAAGGTGATAATGAAAGGCTGCATATCAAAAGCCGTAATCAAGTACCCCTGGATCCCGCCGATGACGACGCCTAAGAGAAGCACCCCAACAACCGCAGCAACAACAGGGATAGCTGTGTGCTCAAGCAGATACGCTAGAATCATACAGCAAAGGGCCACGACTGATCCTACAGACAAATCAATGCCCCCGATTAAGAGCGTGAACGTGATTCCGACCGTCACGATGATCAACGCCGCATTGTCGATGAACAGATTCAAAAAGACCTGTGGCTGCATGAAGCCATTATAGCTCATCACACCAATTATATATAAAGCCAGGAACAAGATGACCGTGACGAAAAAAGAAAAGTACTGCGAAGCGACCGCTTCATTCACTAATTTTTTCATGGTCTGGTTCATGCCTTATTCACCGCCTTTCCCTGCGGAAAATCCTGTCGCCTGTCCTGCCGCCGTGATTTCCATTCGCTAAAGACGCGTTGGAAACGCTTGGATTGGATCAGACAAATCAATATGACTGCAATCGCCTTAATGACTGGCAATTGATCTGAGGCCACGCCAACTGCATACATTGTCGTCGTCAGTGTCTGTATCGTAATCGCACCGATCACGCTGCCGCCGATATAGAACTTGCCGCCGCTGAGGAGCGTCCCGCCAAGGGCCACTGCCAAGATAGCATCCATTTCCATATTAAGCCCCGCATTGTTGGCATCTGCTGCCCGTATCAACGAGCTTTCAATAAGCCCTGATACCGCGGCACAAAAACCTGAAAAGGCATAAACCAAAAAGATGACTTTCGTGACATTGATGCCGGAAAAACGACTGGCAACCGGATTGATGCCGACCGACTGCACAAATAAGCCAATCGACGTCTTTTTCATGAGAAATAATACGAGCAGAACCATCGCCAATGCGATAAAAATCGTCGTCGGCAGTATATTCCCCGGTATGGTGCCGCCGATATAGCTGAACGGTTTATAATAGACCGTAATAATCTGGCCTTCTGTCAGCAGCTGTGCCACACCGCGACCTGCTGTCATCAAAATCAAGGTTGCCACAACGGCTTGAATCTTGAACTTTGCTACGAGCAGCCCATTCCAGGCACCGCAGAGAAGACCGGCACCAATTGAAGCGAGCATCGCCAGCACCATCGGCTGCTTGGCAACTCCATCGCCGGCACCGCCGATCAACGTACAGACGACAGCGGAAGAAATCGCCACGATCGCACCTACCGAGATATCGATGCCGCTGGTCGCGATGACAAAGGTCATGCCGAGCGACAAAATAATCAAGGAAGAGGAGCGGTTCAAGATATCGATGAGCCGGCCATACAGTCTGCCATCCTCCGTCATTTGAATCGACAAAAAGCCATCGACAAAGATGATATTGAAAAGCAGCAACGCCGCGAGTGCCACCAAAGGCAAAAACAAGGAGCTCGACGTCAGTTTCTTGATTTGATCCATTATGCATCACCTCCTGCGATTGCCTGCATCACGCGTTCTGAATCGATATCCGAGCCTTCAAGTTCGGCAACTTTCTTGCGATCGCGTAAAACGACGAGCTTTGAACAGGTCCGTATCATTTCATCCATTTCACTCGAAATGAAGATAACCGACATGCCTTTTTCCTTCGCGAGTTTGACTGCCATTTTTTGAATTTCATTCTTGGTTCCGACATCGATGCCTCGGGTCGGTTCATCAAGGATCAAAAGCTCCGGATTCGTTGCCAGCCAGCGGGCAATGATCGCTTTTTGCTGGTTGCCGCCGCTGAGGTTTTTGATGAGCTGTTCCCGATCGGACACTTTGATCTGCAACAGCTTGATGCTTTCATCAGCGATTTTCACCTGTTCTTTATAGGGAATATGCGAAAACATTCCTTCCTTGGCCTGCATTGCCAAAATGATGTTTTCCCGCACGCTCAGATCTCCGATGATGCCTTGCTGCTTGCGGTCCTCGGGACAAAATGCGATTTTTTTCTGCATCGCCGCCATCGGATCTGCCACGTGCAATTTTTTCCCAGATACTTGCAATTCGCCTTTTGTTATTTCATGCACGCCAAACAAAAGCTCTGCCGTTTCGGTCCGGCCTGACCCTAGCAAGCCGGCAAATCCAAGTACTTCACCTTTATGAATTTCAACATCCATCGACGCCAGCCGGCCAACACAGGCAATATTTTTTGCGGCCATAAAGACTTCGTCTGACGGAACGCTCTTATCATCCATTTTACCAAAGTCCTGCATCGCCGATAGATCTTTGCCTATCATCTTGGCGACAAGTTCGACTTTAGGAAGCTTTTCGACATCATACGTCCCAATGAGTTCACCATTACGCAAAATTGTCACTCGATCGCATAAATCGTAAATTTGTTCCAAGAAATGTGAGATAAAGATGATTCCCATACCCTGTTTCTGCAATTTGCGAATAATCGTAAACAAACGCTGTGTTTCTTGTTCATCAAGGCTTGATGTCGGTTCATCAAGTATAAGGATTTTCGCCGAAACATCAACGGCTCTGGCAATGGCTATCATTTGCTGGATCGCCACAGAATAATGATCGAGGGTCTTGGTCACATCGATGTCGACATTGAGCTCCTGCAATAATTTTTTTGCCCGGCTGTTGATTTCTTTCCAAGCAATAAACCCATGCTTGCGGGGTTCCCTGCCAATAAATATATTTTCTGCCACGGTGAGATTCGAGCATAAATTGACCTCTTGATATACCGTCGAAATCCCGCATTCTTGCGCTTCCCGCGGTGTCCCCGGATTTATTTCTTTTCCCTCAAGCTTTATGCTGCCGCCGTTTTTGGGATATACACCGGTGAGGACCTTGATCAGTGTAGATTTTCCCGCACCGTTTTCTCCCATCAAAGAATGGATTTCTCCCGCCTTCAACGTAAAATCGACCTTGGACAAAGCTTTGACCCCAGGAAATCTCTTATCGATTTGCCGCATTTCCAACAAAACCGTTTCCATAATTTCACCTCATCTTCAAGCGAGTAGCTATTTTAGAAAAAAATAACCACACCCTAACCTCTGGGGCAAAGGTGTGGTCATCCGTACCTGTGAAAATCTTAATATTTTCTTTCCGGCAAAGTTTTTGCTGCGATATCAGCCGGGAAGATGCCTTCTTCTACATAAACGTTTTTCGGAACTTCTTCTTTATTCAAGATTTTTTTAGCTGTTTCCATGAGAATAGGTCCTTGCAATGGATTGCATTCTACCGTGCAGTTTGCTTTGCCATCGATCATTGCCTGGAACATGCCTTTGACCGAGTCAATCGAGATAATCGTAATGTCTTTGCCCGGTTTGAGGCCAGCGGCTTCAATTGCCTGGATTGCTCCTAAAGCCATGTCGTCGTTATGAGCAAAGAGGATATCAATTTTGTCGCGATCGGATTTGAGGAAAGACTCCATGACTTCCTGCCCTTTTTGGCGAGTGAACTCACCTGTCTGGGAAGCCAAGATATTGTATTTAGCGGCATTTGGTGATGCTGCCATCGTGTTCTTGAAGCCATCTTGACGACCGATTGCTACGGAAGAACCTACCGTGCCTTCAAGGATTACGATATTGAATTTATCGCCGCTGCGCGGTTGTTTATTTTCCTTTTTCATGTATTCATCGATCCAATTGAATACTTTCTTGCCTTCAGCGAGAGAGTCTGTACCGATTTTGGCTACATACAAGGATTCATCGCTGAGTTTTACATCTCTATCGACAATGATTACAGGAATTTTAGCGTCTTTTGCTTCTTTTAATACGGTGTCCCAACCGGTTTCAACGATTGGCACAAAAGCAATGATATCAACCTTCTGTGCAATGAAGGAACGAATTGCTTTGATCTGATTCTCTTGTTTCTGCTGTGCATCCGAGAATTGCAGTTTCACGCCTGCATCCTTAGCTGCCTGCTTAACAGATTCGGTATTGGCTGTTCTCCATTCGGATTCCGCCCCGATCTGGGAGAATCCCATAGTGATTTGTTTTTCCGTACCGGATCCTTTGGCCGCATCGTCTTTCTTGGCCTGGTCCCCACTACCGCAACCGACAGCCAAAGCCATCAAAGCGATTGCCAATAGCATTGAAATGATTTTTTTCATTTTCTCGACCCCTTTTGTAATAGAATAGACAGACCTCGTGCTAAAACAAGCTCACCTCGCCTTTACCTCTCATCTGCTCCAGATGATTTTTGTCATACAACTTAGCGTACTGTGTTCAACTTCATCATACAACCGTGTGTGATTTTTTTCAATACATTTTTTAAAAATTCTAAAAATATTTTCAATACACAATTTTGTGTTATATTTTTGTTAATACTATACGATGAAAAAAATGCACCATTTCGCTTTCGCAAAACAGTGCATCTCAATTCCGTTGTTATTCTTTTTTCTTTTTCAGCTTGCGCTGGAATACGCAGCGCAGACCCGGCTTAATATGCGGCAGGGCAAAGCAGCGATTGCACGACATGCATTGTGATTTTTCCTGCTCGCCTGATAAAAGCTTCTTGAAGATATCCGGCTCACAAATCAGCGGTCGGCCCAATGAGACCATGTCGATGCCGGACGCGAGAACCGCTTCCATATCAGCTAGCGAGCGGACACCGCCCACCAGGCTCAACGGAATATCGACTTCTTTTCGCAGTGCAGCTACACGTTCTAGATAATAGAGCGTTGCTGTCCGTTCCATAGAAATAAAATCGACACCGCTGCATTCGACAAGCTCCACACCGAGCTGACGACACCGTTTGAGCATGTAGACCATATCCTGTCCATATGCTTCATCATCGGTCTTGCTATCATTGTTGATCTTGACAAAAACCGGGAAGTCCTCGCCACAAGCAGCTTTGATACCTTCGATGATTTCGGCACAAAACCGAAAGCGATTTTCAATGGATCCGCCATACTCATCCGTTCTTTGGTTGAACGTGGCATCGATGAAACGCGACAACAGATAGCTATGTGCCGCATGGATCTGAATGCCGTCGACGCCTGCTTTTTGCAAACGTTTCGCCGCTTCAACAAACTGCTGGCGAATCGATGCGAGCTCTGGCAACGTCAATGCCCTGGCGTGGTGGTTCTTTTTCATTTCTCGTTCTACGACATCGGCCAAATCCTCATTATGGATAGCCCTTGGACCAGCATGGCTGATCTGAACGACAAATTTGGTTCCATACGAATGGACCTTGGCTGCCGCTTCGCCAAACTGCTTGATATACTGGTCATCATAAATAGCGATTTGCTCTTCATTCGCCTGACCAAGTGGGGACACATGACAATGCCCTGTAATGATCATGCCAACATCATTTTTTGCCAGGGTTTCATACATATCAAATTCTGCTGTAGTCATCGTCCCATCCGGGTTTCCCAAAAAACTGTGTACAGCTGACCGAATCAGACGATTTTTACAGCGTATATGCTGCAGATTTATTTCCTGCTCAACTTTATTCATACAAAATGAATCCTCCATACTGCATTAGTATAATAGCTTTTTAATTATATCATAATGCTCTGTATTTTTTCTGAAAAGATTATGCCCCTCTGCCACAGAGGCTTCCCAGCAAACCACAGAAGGACGCTGCATATATCGCAGCGTCCTAAGCTTCCTAGCAATCAAGAATCCATTCATAATTTAAAATTTAAAATTTATTTTTCTGTGCGCTGAATATCCGCACCAAGACAGCAAAGTTTCTGAACAAGGTTATCATAGCCTCGGTCGATGTGATGGATATAACCAATCTGCGTTTCGCCATCGGCTACAAGACCAGCTAAGACCATCGCAGCGCCTGCACGCAAATCCGTCGCCTTGACCTGACAGCCCGTGAGGGTATCGACGCCTTCCACAACAGAAGTCCTGCCATCGATTTTGATGTTGGCGCCCATGCGCTTTAATTCATCGACATGCATGAAGCGATTTTCAAAAACCGTCTCCGTTACAAGACCAGTTCCTTCCGATACGGCAAGCATAGCCATGAACTGTGCCTGCATATCGGTAGGAAAGCCCGGATACGGCATAGTCTTTACATCGACTGCCTTCGTTTGCTTGTCACAGTAGACACGGATTCCCTTAACATCTTCTTCAATCGACACGCCAGCTTCTTTGAGTTTGGCAATGACCGGTTTCAAGTGCTCACTTATTGCATTTTCAATATAAACATCGCCGCGCGTCATCGCTGCCGCCACCATATAAGTGCCCGCTTCGATGCGATCGGGAATAATCGTATAGTTTTTGCCCGTGAGTTTTTTGACGCCATCGATTTTGATGACATTGGTTCCCGCACCGCGAATCTTTGCTCCCATGACATTGAGATAATTTGCCAAATCGATGATTTCCGGTTCCTGTGCCGGATTTTCAAGAATCGTCTGGCCTTCTGCCATACTGGCAGCCATAATGATGTTTTCCGTTGCGCCTACACTTGGGAAATCAAGATAGATGCGTGCGCCCTTGAGGCCATTTGGTGCTTTTGCCAAAATAAAACCATGACCGATTTCAATTTCTGCCCCCAAGGCTTCAAAACCCTTCAAATGAAGGTCGATTGGACGAGTCCCGATCGCACAGCCGCCCGGCAATGAAATCTTGGCCTCACCGCAGCGCGCCAACAGAGGCCCCATGATGAGAAACGATGCCCTCATCTTGCGAACCAAATCATAAGGCGCTGCACAGCAGGCTATTTTCGAACTATCTACCAACAATGTATTTTTAACGGCATCGAATTGCGCTTTGACACCCAATTCAAGCAAAACTTCAGAAATTGTATGTACATCTTCTAATGCTGGAACCTCGTCGAGAAGACTCGGTACATCCTGTCCTAAAAGCGTTGCCGCAATAATCGGCAAAACTGCATTCTTGGCCCCGCTGATTTTCACACGGCCTTCAAGTCTTCGTCCACCATTTATAATTAACTTTTCCATTATATCCTCCCGCAATGTACTGCTAAGTATCAATCCATAGTTTATCATTAACCCTGTCTTCCCGCAATAGGCAAACGGACTTTCCTTTCTTCATATGCAAAATTTCCTCGTTTTTTTGCAGGACTGCGCCTCGCCAACGCCGAATAAAACTCTCACAAAGTAAATTTTCAGAAATCAGGTGTTCTTTTGTACTTCAAAAAAGAAATTGAATCCTATGCACCAGTGAACGTGCAAGAAGCAAGTGACCAGGCTGCTATGCTCAAAATGATCGATGCGTTCCCGCAAACGATTCTCTTGCGAGAAAATCATATCGCTCATATGACCAGCTCTGCTTTTATCGTCAATAAAACTCTGGATAAAGTTCTCTTTATCCATCACAATATTTATAACTCCTGGGGTTGGACGGGCGGCCATGCCGATGGCGAAGACGATATGCTCGCCGTCGCTTGCCGTGAAGCCCGCGAAGAAACGGGCCTCACCAACATATCGCCACTTCTTTTGACCATGGCATCGCTTGATATTTTACCGGTTTTTCCGCATAGGAAGCGACAAGCTTATGTCGGTGCTCATTTGCATTTCTCACCGGCATATTTGCTCCTCGCCGATGAAGAAGATTCCCTCCATCACAAAGCGGATGAAAACAGCGGCGTTCGCTGGCTTCCATTTGCTGATATCCCGAAGGTTTGCTCGGAAGCACACATGCTTCCAGTCTATGAGAAATTGCGGCAAAGAGTCCTGTCGCTTGAGCAAGCATAGCTTCATCTGCTGCCCTAACTTAGGATGACGACGCTGCAAAATACATTCAAGGATGTGGTTATGATGCATATGCACGCTGATAAATTCGCCTACTTCCTCATCGCCTTTGCCGTATTCATCTTACTAAAAGCATTGGCTTTTTACAAAACACTGCCCGTCGTGAACATCCTGTTTTATGTATCTATGGCAATTTCACTTCTTTGCAGCAACGTGCCCCGCGTAATGGATATACCCTATCAATACGCCTATCCGGTCAAACGGGTAGAATACTTCACCTTTTTTACTTCAATCGTTTGTTTTCTCGCGTTATGCATACGCTATATCATTCGGTGAAAAAGACGGGATCGCCCATGCGATCCCGCCTTTTTATTTAACGCCGATCTTGATCCACTAAACTTTGGTCAAGCTCTGCGCCGTATTTGGGTCTCCACCAGGAAACGCTGCGCACCGCATCGATGTAATTTCTAAGCGAGGCATCATCGAGAGGCGGTGTGTCTGTATGGATTGCCTCCGGTTCAAACTCGGGGACATCGGCTTTGCCGATATAATCACCCGTAATCCAAAAACCATAGTTGACTCCGGTCCGATTGCCACGAGTCAAGCTGGTTCCCAAAGAATAATAGGAAAAATCCTTCGGCGCGATGAGCTCGAGCAATGTTGGCACAACATCGATCTGGCTCCCCGCTGCTCCCGCTGGCAAAATTCCTTTACGGACGCCCTTACCGGTGACAATGAACGGTATTCCGTAGCGTTCATACATCGATGGTGTCTTATCGATGTTATATCGATCCGCATGATCGCCTATGATGATAAACAAGCTGTCCGGATATTTCTCTTTTGCCGTACGGATGAACTCCGACATCATTTTATCTTCATACCAAAAATGCCCCAACTGCTTTATTAACTGTGCATCCCCGCGGGCCTCTGGTGGAAGCGCCGCTGCGACTGCCGCCGCATCAAATCCTTCTTTATCGAGATCCACGGTGAACGGCGAATGGTTCGATACATTCAAGATCACATTGAAACTGGCTTGACTCGGATCGATTCCGGCCAAAACAGCTTGATATAAATAGCGGTCATCGCAGCCCCAGACACTGCCTTCACTGGCATTGGCAAAATCGCCTCGGCTATAGAAATGCTCATAGCCCTGTGCCGTCGTGAAAGCGCCGATTCTCTCCCAAGTAGAAGGCCCGGCATACCAGAAATTCGTCTGATAACCGAGCTTTGCCAGCTGAGGCGCACTAGCTGTCGGATAAGGCGCTGCAAAAGCCTCCGGCATGGTCGTCAAATAGAGGTTAGCATCGGCAAAGCCGGTAACGACTCCGGTCACGGCTGAAACCGTACTCGGTCCATTCGGCAAAAACGTACTGCAATAATCGCTGTCACCTTCATTGATGATGGATTTCATGCCATCAGCGATATGAAGGTCTTTATATTTGTCGAGAAGCGGCCAGTTTGCATAGCTCTCCCCGATGATGATGAATACATGCTGCGGCTTTTGGACCTGCGGTCCCTGTGCCGACTTTTGCAGATACACATCAAGATTATCGCTTACCGGCGGTTTTTGGGCTAAGCCCGCCGCCAAGGAACGTATCTGGGCAACGTCAAAATCCAATCCGTTGCAGGCTTCCAAGCGATTGTTCATCGAATAACCTCGCCATACAGCCTGAACATCATCCAAGATGGCTTCATTTAAAAAAGCATCCTTCGTAACACCAGCATTTTCCCAGTCAACCGCGGTCATCCAGTTCAAACTGCCGCCAAAAGTCGCTATTGTCACCAAAAAGTAAACCAAACCTAAAAAAATCGCCCGACCTATGTATTTGGCAAACGAAGCATCAGAAAAATGAACCTGCACCGTATAAGCCAGCCACCGCCGCAAGATACGATACAAAATAAACGTCAGGCAAAAAGCAGCAGCCAGCCGGGCTGGCAGGTAGAATTCTTGCACGAGGGAAATTCCCAACGCATAAATATCTTCATTAAAAGTGTTGAACATCAACTGATTGAAGCTCGAATGGAACTGCCGATAATACGGAAAACGCGCCGCAAAAAAAACCGACAAAACCAAAAGAGAAATCGTATTGGCGAAAAGCCGCACTTGGTTTTCCTTCCGCCAAATAAAAACATTGGCAACAATGCTGCAACCGAGCGAAAAGAGAGTCAGCACTCCGGCGCTTTGGCAGCTGAGCCTAAGCCCCAGCCACAGGCTCAGCAAAATATCAGGCCACGCCGTTTGCTGGCTGATATAATCATGCATCCAAACAATAAAGAACAGACGAAATGCACTGAATACCGCTAAAAAGAAAAAAAACACCTTGATTTCCTGCAGCATGAACCGATAAAAATTCTGCCAGCTAAATAATCGAAAAAAAGTATCTTTCATACACTACAAACCCTTGAATACTGTTCCAACAGCCCCAAAAAGTTTCCCCGCCTCCTAAATACCGCAATCTAAAGCAGTCCATTGCTTACGGCACAATGATTTCCACACCATAGCTAGCCGCTGCCTTTTGCAGCTCTAGGCTCGGCAGCTCATCGGTAATCATACCACTGAGCGTATCGAACGTCACATAATTATAGCTGCCATCACTGCTGAGCTTACGCGCCTCCGCCACGAGATAGGCACGCCGGCTGGCGCGAATGATAGCCGCTTTGTTGACGCCGTCTTCGATATCGAAGGTAGATACGCTGTTTTCCGCTACATCTACGCCAACCGCTCCGACAAAAGCGATATCGGGCTTCAATTTCGAAATGAAATCCAATGTGATTCCGCCCCAAAACCCATCGCGGCTCTTATTGATATTGCCGCCCGCAAAAACCAAGCGAATTTGCGGATTCTGCGCCAAGATCACCAATATATCGATCATATTCGTCACGACGGTGATATCCTTCGGCCGCTGCACCAAGAGCTCCGCAATGGCGAGATTACTCGTTGAAATATCCAAGAACACCATGTCTTTATCATGAATCAAGTCTATCGCGACTTCGGCAATGCGCCTCTTTGCTTCGACGTCGGTATGACGCCGCTTACTGACTTCCATATTATGAAGGTTTTCTCTTAAAACAACTGCACCGCCATAGGTTCTTTTCAATTTTCGTTGTTTTTCAAGAGCTCCCAAATCTTTACGGATACAATCCTCCGTAACTTTAAAGACATCGCTGAGTTCTTTGACCTTGACTTTGCCGTTACGGTTCAGCATATTTAAAATGCTTTCTTGCCTTTCTTCCAAAAACATAAAAACACCTCTATATTTTTCAAAATTATCTAAAACATCCATTGGCCTCTTATTGTAACACGCCTGTCAGATTTCGACAATTGCATTGCTGCAGCCCGCCGCAACTGCACAAGCACGCCACGCAGCCATCTCATCTTTTGTATACGGCGGCAAATTCTCCTTCACGCCATAGGCAAAATCCACATGTGCATACTTTGCCCTCGCCAGCGGATTGTAATTGAGCAACTCATACTGTACCTGCGGATACAGCTGCGACAGCCAGCCGGCAATCGCTGAAATATTTTCCAAAGTTGCAGTATAGCCCGGAATCAAAGGCGTCCGCACCGTCAAACGGTCACGATATTTCGATTCCAATACCATCTTTATATTCGCCTGAATACGTTCACAATCTACACCAACAGCCGCTTTATGCTCCGGCGATGAAAAAATCTTGCAGTCGGCAAAAAGGTGATCGATAAACGGCAGCACCGCCGCTAGATAGCCGCTGTCCACTTGCAAAGAACTTTCCACCGCCGTATGGATTCCAGCTGTCTGAAATCGTTTTAACAATTCTTTCGTGAATGCAGGCTGAAAAAATGGTTCGCCGCCTGAAAGGGTTATTCCGCCGCCCCGAGCAAAAAAGACTTGATCGGCAAGCACCTCATCGACAAGCTCCGCTGCCGTATATTCACGGCTATCAAGCCGCAATGCTCCCGTCGGACAAATATCCTCATAGGCAGATCCATCGCTGACCTTAGTCGCATCAAGCTGCAAGCTTCCATCAAGCTCACGCATAGCTTTTTGTTCAATCGATAAACACTGCCCGCAGTGCAGGCACTTGTCCTTAAAATACACCAGTTTTTGTTCCAGGCAGATCCCTTCCGGATTTTGGCACCAAACGCAGTGCAGCGGACAACCTTTCAAAAAAATAGTCGTTCGGATTCCCTGCCCATCGTGAACGGAAAAACGCCGAATATCAAAAACTCGCCCCTTGATCGGCTCCGTCATCAAACCAGTCCCCTCTTGTTTATTCTTATTTATTATTATTTTACCTACTCAACGCTTTTTTTTCAAGCCACCGATAGATATCTCCGTAAGAATATCTTACCATTTTTTCGAGTATTATGTATACATAATACCTCATGCAAAATTATTGTGTTTTCTTCCGTATAATAATAAAATGGTACTTGTGCTTCTAATAATTTAAACAGGAACACATTCTGCAAATAGTATTTTCTTTAAGCACTCATATCAATAAAGGTTTTAGGAGGTTTTTCCATGGAACAAAGAAAAAAAAGAATGGGGCTCAGCACGCAGATCCTCATTGGTTTAATCGTCGGTGCTCTCTTCGGCTATTTCCTGCCGGATGTCGGTGCCAAACTCAAACCGATTGGTGACGGCTTCGTCCGCATGATCAAAATGATCGTCGTGCCACTCATATTCAGTACCCTCGTCATGGGCATCGCCGGAACCGGCGACTTCAAGAAACTCGGTCGCCTCGGCGGCAAAGCTATTATCTGGTTTGAACTTGCCACAACCGTAGCATTAGCGGTCGGCCTCATCGTCGTGAATGTTTCCCAACCGGGTGTTGGCGTAAATATTCCGATTTCAGCCGATGCCAGTGCGCAGGCTGCCGCTTCTGCACATAAAGCCATCAACATGGTCGACTATGTGCTTCATATCATCCCGACGAACATCGTCGATGCCTGCAGCCGCAATGACATGCTGCAAATCATCTTCTTCACCTGCTTCTTTGGTGTCGGAGTTGCCCATATCGGTAAAGACGGCGATCATATCGTAACGCTTTGCCGCAGCATTGCCGAGACAATGTTTAAAGTAACAGGTTACGTCATGAAACTTGCACCATTTGGCGTTTTTGCCATGATTGCTTATACGGTCGGCAGTTTTGGTATTGCCATGCTGATCCCGTTGGGAAAATTGATTTTGGCCATGCTTTTCGCGACACTCATCTTCATCGCCATCTTGCTTTCGGTGGCTTCGGTGCTGACCAAGATCAATTTCTTCCACGTGCTCAAAGGCCTTAAAGATCCATTGCTGCTTGCATTCTCAACCGCCAGCAGTGAAGCTGCACTGCCAATTGCCATGCAGCGCCTGGAGCAGCTCGGCGTGCCAAAGAACATCGTAACCTTTGTAATGCCGACTGGTTATTCTTTCAACCTTGATGGTTCGACGCTCTACAGCTCCGCTGCCATCATCTTCATCGCTCAGATCTATGGTATTCCGCTCACACTCGGGCAGGAACTTTTGATCATGGCGACCTTGATGCTCTCGACTAAGGGCATCGCTGGTGTCCCTGGTGCCGGTTTCATCGTCGTAGCCGCTACCGCTACAGCCTTCGATCTTCCGGCTGATGGTGTTGCCATCATCCTCGGCATCGACAGAATCCTCGACATGATACGCACCTTCTGCAACGTTTGCGGTAACTGCGTGGCAACGGTTCTCGTCGCTGTCTGGGAAAAAGATTTATCCCGCGATGCTTTTGCTAAAGCATACCAGGACAATTTCGTAAAAGATAATATCTAAAGGGGCTGCGACAGCCTCTTCTGCAATGCAGCAGGACTCTTATGTCCTGCTGTTTTTTTGTGTATTTTATACAAAAACTATGCAAATCTATATGGTTTTTGTATATATTTTATGTTATACTAGCTATAACGTTCGGGAATATTATTATCTTCAATGATTTTCCGTATTTTCCCATTCAAACCAGCTATCACAGCTTGTCCCGGCCTTGATGAAAGAATTTCTCTTTTTTTCTCTTCGGAAAAAGCCTTCTTCATTTTTCGGCTCGACGATACAATTCGGTTACTCATAACGTATATTTATTTACTAAATTCAAGGAGGCTTTCACTATGACAGAAAAAAAATCAAGACTACCCCTCAGCTCCCAAATCCTTTTAGGTTTGGTCCTCGGCGCACTCATCGGATATTTCTTACCGGATATCGCTACCAAATTAAAACCAATCGGTGACGGCTTCGTCCGCATGATCAAGATGATTGTCGTACCGCTCATCTTCAGCACGCTCATCATGGGAATTGCCGGAACCGGCGATTTCAAGAAACTCGGTCGCCTCGGCGGCAAAGCAATCCTTTGGTTCGAGGTGGCTACTACAGTAGCTTTGGCCGTCGGTCTTATCATGGTCAATGTCTTTCAGCCGGGTATTGGTGTAAACATACCGATTCCAGCTGAAGCGAGCGCACAAGCAGCCGCGACAGCCGGTAAGCACATCGATATGATACAGTACCTCTTGAATATCATCCCGACGAACATCGTCGATTCCTGTGCCCGTAACGACATGCTCCAAATCATTTTCTTCACCTGCTTCTTCGGCGTCGGCGTCGCTCATATCGGTAAAGACGGCGACCATATCGTCAACCTTTGCCGCAGCATCGCTGAAACGATGTTCAAGGTTACCAGCTATGTCATGAAACTCGCTCCATTCGGCGTTTTCGCCATGATTGCCTACACGGTCGGCAGTTTCGGAATCGCCATGTTGATTCCGCTCGGAAAATTGCTGGTGACAACACTCGGTGCGATCCTTGTCTTTTTAACACTTCTTCTTTGCACTGCTACCTTCCTCACGGGAATAAACTTCTTCCATATGGCGCGCGGCATCAAAGACGCTCTGTTGCTCGCATTTTCTACAGCCAGCAGCGAAGCAGCGCTCCCGATTGCCATGCAGCGGCTTGAACAGCTCGGCGTACCAAAAAGCGTCGTAACATTTGTCATGCCGACTGGTTATTCCTTCAATCTTGATGGATCTACCCTGTACTGCTCTTTGGCTGTTGTCTTTATCGCTCAGATCTACGGCATTGATTTTTCACTGAGCCAACAGCTTTTGATCATGGCAACTTTGATGCTTTCCTCTAAGGGGATTGCCGGAGTGCCAGGCGCATCCTTCATCGTCATTGCCGGCACGGCAACAGCATTTGGGCTGCCTGCTGACGGCGTTGCCATCATTTTGGGCATCGACCGTATCCTCGATATGGCTCGTACCTTCTGCAACGTTACAGGCAACTGTGTCGCTACAGTCGTCGTTGCCTACTGGGAAAAAGATTTGACCAGAGAAGGTTTCGCCAAAGCGTACAAAGAAAACTTCTTAAACGATGGACTTTCTCAAGAAGCATAACAAAAAAACAGCACCTGGCTTTTTAGCCAAGTGCTGTTTTTTTATCTTAATTTTGATATTTCAATGGAACTTCTTTGCGAACGGTCTCATCCAAAGATATCGCTTGCCGATAATCGCCGGCAGCCTCTTGAACGCGGCCGAGCTTATCATATAATTCGGCTCTGCTCAAATAGCACTGGACATTCTGCGGATCCAGCTCTACAGCCTTATTGAAATCCGCCAAAGCTGCATCATATTCCTCACGTTTCATATAAACGAGCCCGCGATTGTTGTAAGCATTCATGTTTGTCGGCGCTATCGCAATGGCTTTGTCATACGATTGGCGCGCCTTTTCATACTTAGCTAGTTCAAAATAAGCAACGCCCCGGTTGTTATAGGCATCGGCATCCTTCGTATTGAGATGGATTGCCTGATCATAAGACTTGATTGCCTTGTCGTAGGCTCCCAGCTTTGCCTGGACGTTCCCTTGATTGTAGTAAGCTGCTGATACCTGCGGCGTCAGCGATATCACCTTCTGATAATCCGCCAAAGCTTCCGTATAACGCTGTTGATACTCATAAACCAATCCCCGATTTTGATACGCATCCGAAAACGTCGGTTTCAAGGCAATGGCCTGCGTATAATCGACAACTGCGGCATCATATTGAGACTGGCTGGCCTCGACGATTGCCCGGTTATAATAAGCCTTCAGATGCTGCGGATTCAGATTTATCGCCTTGGTATAATCCGCGGCTGCTTTTTCGTATTCGCCAAAGGATTTATAGACATTACCTCGATTATTATAAGCATCTGCATAAGACGGATCAAGCGCAATCGCAGTGTTATAGTCGCGCATTGCCGAACTGTACTGCCCCAAATGATAATACGCATTGCCTCGCTGCTTATATGTCTCGACAGCACCCGGATCCTGCTTGATTGCCTCACTATAGCCCCGAACCGCTTCCCAGTAATCGCCCCGCTGCATCGCAGCCTCAGCCGCCTCGATCTGGCTTGCGGCAACAGGCTCGGCTGCCGCAAATACCACTGAACTGCTTGAAAAAACCAGAAAAGCCATTAAAACAAACGCCATTTTTTTCAATTCCATGAGGTATCTACCTCCCTTAAGATCAGAATAAACACATACCCGCAAAATCATTGAAAGGCTTACCCAAAATTTTACAGCATACTAAAAATGATTTCACCTTTTCCTTCCAAGCTATACTCACCCATTCCCGCAGGAATGAAGACGGTATCCCCTTGTTCCAGCCCAACAGTTCCCGTTGCAGCCTGCAAACAAAGACTCCCCGATAGCGCCGTGACTGCTTGGAAAGATTCTTCACCCGCCTTAAAATGACAAATTCCATCGATATCTGCATGATATACCGTAAAATATCCACACTGCGATAAAAGCTGCAGCTTGCAGCCAGCCATGAAATCTATAGCCAAAGCCGCTGTCCCCGCCGTTTTTGGCGGTTCTAAGTTCGTTACTTCTACCGCTTTATCCACATGGAGTTCACGCGGTTTCCCCTCTTTATCGCGACGATCGTAATCATATATCCGGTAGGTCGTATTCGAATTTTGCTGAATTTCTGCAATCAGGATGCCTTTGCCGATTGCATGCAGCGTACCCGATTCGATAAAGAAAACATCGCCTTTTTTGACCGGAACTTTATTGCAGATCTCAAGAAGCGTGTTATCTGCGATACGATGGCGAAACTCTTCCTTTTCAATTGTCTTAGTGAATCCATAAAGAAGACTTGCCCCCGGCTCACAATCGACGATATACCACATTTCTGTTTTTCCATACTCACCTTCGACGCGCAGCGCATATTCATCGCCCGGATGGACCTGCACCGACAGATTGTCTTTTGCATCGATGAGCTTGATCAATAACGGAAAATAAGGAAACTTTTTCGCCTTTTCGCCAAGAATCTCATTTCCTGCCTTTTTTATATACGCCGCCAAGGTCTGCCCTGCAGCTGCTCCATTTACAATTTCGCTTGCTCCGTCTTTATGGCAGGAAAGTTCCCAGCTTTCAGCAACTTTTTCTAAATCTGTCGTCTTATTGTAAAAATCTTTCAATTTCGTACCGCCCCAAAGGTAATCTTTCAGCGGTGCTTTCAGCTTCATTGGATATAACATATTATCTGCCCCCTTAACATATTATTTTATCATAAATCCTATCTTTGCGTCAGCTTACTTTCTTACATATTCATTCCCCAGAAAAAACAGACTATATACCTACATTAACAAGGAATTTACCTTTTTATAACATTTCTTCTGCCAAAAAAGCTTATCATGGACTTATGACCTGTATCGGCTTAAAAGTCAGCAGGGAAGCCGACTAAATCACTCACAAAAAGGAGTTGCTTGCTTTGGCTTCATTAGAGCAATGTGAATTATTCAAGATTCTCGATGAAGAACTCATCACCCCTGTCTATCAGCCAATCGTCAACTTGAAAGACGGCAGCATCTTAGGCTACGAAGCCCTGAGCCGCGGTCCGCAAAACAGCTTGCTAGCCAGCCCTGATATTCTATTCAAGATTGCCGCTCAATGCGAAGAATCTTTGCGCCTCGATTCCCTCTGCCGAAAAAAAGCCATCAAGCATGCACATCAGTTACGTGCCGATCAATTCCTCTTCTTGAATGTCGACCCAAAAATCCTTGAAGACAAGAAAATCCATCAACACACAACCAAACAATTTCTGACGGCTTCCTCGATTGACAGTGCTCACATCATTTTTGAAATAACGGAAAAAAATCTAGTTGAAGATTATACCGCCTTGCGAAAAACCCTTAAAAATTACGAAAAACAAGGATATTCCATTGCCATCGACGATGTCGGCTCTGGCTACTCCGGACTGACTTTACTGACGAAAATAACCCCACAATTTCTAAAGATCGACCTAGAATTAGTCCAATCCTTACATAAAGACAAAATCAAGCAGGCGATTGTTAAAGCACTGCTCGAAATCGCAGCGATCAAATCCATGGAGGTCATTGCCGAGGGTATCGAAACCCGTGAAGATCTTGAATGTGCCGCCGAACTTGGCATCCATTATGGACAAGGCTATTATTTGGGCATGCCGCAGCCGGTAATGGCAGGCATTGCACTCGATCGAATCGAATGCCTAAAAAAAAAGCCGAAAATCGGCAAGACCCCACAGACAGCGTATTTCTCAACAACCCCATTGGCAGTATTGCCAAGAGGAAGCTGACCTTTTCGCCTGAAACGCTCGGCAAAGATGTCCTTGCATATCTGCAAAACCATCAGCATGAAACAGATATCGTCATTGTCGAAAAAGACATTCCGCTGGGCCTCATAAACAAAGATAGTTTTTTAGGCCAGCTGGCGACAAATTACGGTCTTTCCATCTACAGCCGCCGCCCAATACGGCTGCTATTAGAAACCACTCCGCTGCAGCTCGATTGCAACTGCTCAATTGATGAAGCAATCCGGCAAGCCATGCAGCGTTCTTCCGATCATATCTACGATTCCATCATCATCACCAAAAACCATCGCTATTTGGGCACAGCAACAATCAAGGATCTACTCGAAATCTCCACTAAAATCGAGCTCAATCGGGCAAAAGATGCCAATCCCTTAACAAACCTGCCCGGCAACAAGATGATTGAATCTGAGCTCCTGTATTATTCGACCCGCAAAATCCCCTTCACTGCCATCTATATCGATCTTGACAATTTCAAGGCATACAATGACATTTACGGCTTTGCTGCTGGCGATCAAGTTCTCCTCAGCACCGCAGCCGTACTGAACCATTGCGCCAAGGAAATATGCCCCAAAGCCTTTGTCGGACACATCGGCGGCGATGATTTCATCCTCTTCTTGCCAGGAACCGATTATCAAAAAATCTGTGACTATATCATCGAAGTTTTCGCAGATAAAGCAAAGACCTTCTACACCAAAGAACACCAAATGCAAGGGTATATCATCGCCAAAAACCGCCAGGACCAACTCAGCCAGTTCCCCTTGATGACCCTTTCGCTCGCTGTGCTTTTAGTGAAGACGGCAACTCAAATTCCACTTGAAAACCTTTCCAAAAAAGCAGCTTCCATAAAAAAGGTATGTAAAAAACACTGGGAAAACAACTATGTCATGGAAACCATTGCCTAACAACGCACCAACTTCCCGTTACCAAAAAATCAGCCGGAAATTATTTTCCCGGCTGATTTTTTGCGACCAAATGCGCTCATCCCAAACTAGTTTCCAAATGCGCATGGACGCCAGCGGCTGCCGTACCCTCATAGAGCGATTCGATTTCTGCCATGCTCCATTCGTCTTTGAGTCCATACAACTTAAAAACCATCGGTAAGTTCATCCCGCATAAAACTCCATACTTTTTGGCAGGATTCTTTTTCATAAAATAAGCGGCTTCATTGAATGCTGCACTGCCAAAAAAATCACAGACCATCAGGACATCTTCCTTGGCTTTTATCAGATAATCTTTAAGATTTTGACGAAAAGCGTCCAGATTACGCTCATCGATCCCGATGAAATCAATGGACGGCCTCGCATAAAACCGCTCCATCGCATGATACATCTCCTTGGCTAAATTACCGTTTGAAATCAATAACAGTTTCATATTAACTTCTCCTTTACACCATCCATAACAAAGCGCGCTTCTGTATGTTTGTATCATAATCTCTTTTTTTAGCTCAGTCAACATATTATGTTATGATTCTGTAATTCAAAATGAAAATAAACCCTAAATTGTTACTTTAACTGTAATGAATATGTTATAATAACAAAAAAATCACATATAGGGGTGCTTTATGAATTCGATACAACGGCGAAAAGAAATCTTCACCCAGCTTGAACAAAATCAAACAGTTTACATCGCTGAAATATCTCAATTGCTCAACGTGTCGGCGATGACCATCCGACGAGACCTCAATCGACTTGCCGACCAAGGCCTCGTAACTCTTATCCGCGGCGGCGCAGCCCTCAATCGCGGTGCAGCACTTGAATACAGCTCACGGTTTCGCAAATCGCAGTACCCAGAGGAAAAATATCGCATAGCCAAATACTGCGCCAATCTCGTCACCGAAGGATCTTCCGTCTTCATTGACTGCGGCACCACAGCCGAAAAAATAGCCGAAATGCTCGTCATGAAAAAAAACATCATGGCGATGACAATGTCTTTGCCCACAGCCAATATTCTCAGCACCGCCAAAGACTTGAAATTCATCATGGCACCTGGATTATTCCATGAAAAACCGCTTGGTTTCATGGGCCAGCTGACCAGTGATTTCATCAGCCGCTTCAAAATAGATATTCTCTTTTTAGGCGCGAATGGTCTGGACTTAGTCCACGGCGCGACAACCCCCGATTTAATCGATGCAGAAACAAAACAATCCCTGGTTCAGCAAGCTGAAAAAGTAGTCCTTGCAACCTCTCATACCAAATTCGGGCTGAGCTATTTCATGCGCATTGCCGCCTTAAAAGACATCGATCTCATCGTCACCGATAAAGCCGCTGATCCTCAGATGGTGCAAGAAATGCGCGACGCCGGCGTCGATATCGTCCTCGTTTAAAAATACCCGAACCAAAAGCCCGATTCCGCAAAACAGACTCTCTAAAAAAGAGTTCTCCCTGTTTTGAAGAATCGGGCTTTCTTATTTATCTCTTATGCAGCCAAACAAGCATTTCATTTTCCCCGCGGTTTGCCCAGCAAAAATAAGGAATCAACGTGATTGCCTTCGGCTCAAATTTCGCCATAGCAGCTGGCCTATACAAATCGTCTTGCCAAGATTTCTGCATTTTCAACTTCGCCGCAGTACCTTGTAAAATCCCGGCTCCGCCAAATTTCTTTTCATCAAAAACATAGGAAAACTTCGTCTCATCCGTTACGTGCAAGAGCTGCAAACCTTCACCATTATCGACGCTTTCCGCACAGTACACGATTGGCCCTCGCTGCACGGCTACACGGTCCAAGTCTTCTCTGACCTTTGGATTCGCTTCCCAAAAACGCACGCTCATGTCGAGTTCCAGTTCGACTTCGTCGCCAACTCGCCATTGACGTTCCATAAGAACAAATCCATTTTTAACCGCTTCCTGGCAAGTCTCTCCATTTACTTTCAAACAATAATCTTTAGCCCAGGACGGTATGCGGATACCAAACCCAAACGTTTTTTCCCCACCCGCATTTACTGAAAAATGCACTGATCCATTCCAAGGATATTCCGTTTTCTGTGTAATACCGACCGTTTCCCCGCCAATAGCAATCTCCGCTTCACAGCTCATATAGAGATCGGTATAAACAGCATTATCCTTCACCGTATAGGCATAATGATTCAAAGAGGTCAACAACCTTGCCAAATTGGGTGGGCAGCACGAACACCCAAACCACGCCGGCCTTGTCAGCTTCACATGGCTCTTTCCCGGATCCTTGCGGCTGTATTCCGGCACGGCTTCAAGCGGATTGACGTAAAAGAAATGCTTCCCGTCCAGTGCCATTCCACTGATTACCGTATTATACAATGCTTTTTCCATGATGTCTGCGTATTCGCCCTTGATTTCATTTTGCATCATTTCTTTGGCAAAAAAAATCAAACCAATCGATGCACACGTTTCACCATACATCGTATCATTGGGCAAATCATAATCGGCTGTAAAAGCTTCCCCAGTAACCGTCGATCCAATAGCCCCCGTAATATACAAACGCTTCGTCACAATATTTTCCCACAAACGCTGACAAGCAGCCAGTATCTTTTCATCCTGATTCAAATGGGCGAGCTTAGCCATCGAAGTGCACAAATAAACAACTCGCACCGCATGCCCTTCAGCGGTTTCTTGCTCAAATAGCGGCTTATGAACCTGATAATATTTGGCAGAAAACCCTTCCATTCCTTCAATCAATACCGATTTATCCGGATCGGCCTCAACTTGTTTCCTAAAGAACGTCGGATCTTGCCCTCGTTCATACAAAAAGAAATGGCTAAGCTCCATATACCGTTTTTCCCCAGTGACCTCATATAAACGCAGCAAAGCCAGCTCGATTTCTTCGTGACCATCATACCCTTTGATTTTTCCTGGTTCCGCGCCAAAATGGGCGTCAATGCAATCCGCTAAAGAACAAGCCACCGCCAAAGCCTTATCGCTGCCTACCGCATCATAATAGGCTACTGCCGCTTCAATATAATGCCCCGCACAATAAAGCTCATGACTTTGGTATAGACGTTTAAACTTGCGTGTTGGCGCCTCCACCGTAAAATACGTGTTGAGATAGCCATCTTCTTCCTGGGCTGCCGCGATCAAATCAATTACACCATCGGCAATCTCCTTTAAAGAAGCATCATAGGATTGCTGCAACGAATACGCGACTGCCTCCAGCCACTTATAAACATCACTGTCCTGAAAAACCATCCCATAATGCGATCCCTTTTCGATCCCGGCAGCAATCTTGAAATTTTCAATTGCGTGGCTTTTATCCGCCGGAATATAATCCGCATCGCGTTCCTTCTCAATTACGATATCTGCTTGATCATTTAAGACCTGCCACTGATACGGCAGCATTTCCTCACGAATCAACTTGCCATAACGAAGCCAGAATGGATCCTTTATTTCCACACGTTCAATGCCAAATTCTCTCATTTTATCCACCTTTTATTCTCTTGCTAACTCCAGCAATATTTTCTCTTCCTTTTTCTCATACTTGCTATAAAACAACATCGGCACGATGCCCAGCAAAAAGATAACGGCTGGCAGCCAAATAAATACAATCTGTATCCCCAAAAGTGCCGAAGCAGACTGTACGGCATTTGGCACATAGCCAAAAGAATCCATGACCATCGCCGGAATAAAGCCACCAATACCAGAACCTGCTTTGATACAAAAGGCACTGCCAATCGCTGTCAAAAAGCCACTAGCTCGAATCCCCGTTTTCCATTCTCCATAATCAACCGTATCAGAAAGCATCGCAAACGGCATCGAGCAAGCAATCCCCTGACCAATGCAGCTAAGACCCCAGGCTGCAAGCAAATACGGAATATTCGCTCCCGCTAAAAACATTGCCACATGCCCTAAAGCCGCCAAACAAAAACCGATGATCATCGTCTTATATTTACTCGTTTTACCAACAATGAACGGAATGGATATCATGCCAACCACCTGAATGATCATTGTTCCATTAATGACGGCTACCAAACTCTTATCGCCCAAATAATATTGGCAATAATAAACCACAGTCGATAAACGAATCGTTAAAGCAATCCAAAAAATCAAATTTGCAACGACCAAAATAATCCATGGCCAATTTCCCTGTATGGCTTTCAAACTGTCCTTTACCGGAATTTGTTTTATTTTTTCAACATTTACCTCTCTCAAATTCTTAAAGGCCACGGTAAACAAGATGATTGCAATGATTCCAAAGAATGCCAACGCCATCGAAAACCCTTTTTGGTCATCTCCACCACCAAAAAAAGCAACCAAACTAAGCGTAAAGGTCATACAAATAAAAGCACCCACATTGCCGCCAACCATGCGAAAAGTATTGAGCATAACCCGTTCACCAGGCTGACGCGTTAAATTAGGCAAAATAGCCGTAATAGCAGTCTGGATTCCCGTGTAAAAAATCCCTGCCAAAATATACGTCACCACCGCGTAAATTGTTTTTGCCGTTCCGCTGAGCCCCGGCGTTGTAAACGTCAGCCACATAAAAACCGCAAAGGGAACGCACAACCATAAAAAATAAGGTCGACTTTGCCCATATTTCGTTTTTGTATGATCAACGATAAAACCCCAAACAGGCGCATCCACCGCATCTAAAAGACGTGTGGCTAACAAAATTGCCCCAGTAGTTGCTACAGATAAACCAAAAACATCCGTGTAAAAATACAATAAATAGGATCCGATAATACAGTACAACAAATTACCACAACCGTCAGTCAAAGCATAACTAAGGCGGCCTCTTAAAGAGACCTTTTCGACTTGACTTTTCTCACTCATCCTAACCCCTCCGCTTTTTAATTCAAAAAGACGCTCAATATTTTATTAAATTAAAATATTGAGATAATTCAATCTAAAATCCAGTTAAAAGCCAATAGTGTGCACGTGCAATGCTCCTATACAAATAGTATACGTGAACCCTCGATAGAACGTAATGCAATAATTTCGCTTTTTATATAATAATATTAACTTATATTGTATAATAATATTAACTTATTTTAAAGAAATTCACTGACTCTCTACAGTTATAAACCCATAAAATCTAAACAAACTAAGTATTTAAAGAAACTTATTCATAATAATATAAACATAAGGATGTGAGTTAAATTGTACATTGTTTTCACCTGTCCTCCATTGCCGCACTTGATTGTCGGCGGCAGTTCCGTATTTCGCGAAGGCGACAGTCATCTCAGAAGAGTGCTTCCCCACACATTCGACTTAATTTATGTAACTTCTGGGCGGCTTTATATGGAGGAAAACAAACAAAACTTCACATTGAGTCGTGGTCAATTCTTGATTCTCCCTCCAAACCGGCTTCACCGTGGCACAAAATGCTGTGAGCAAGAAACCAATTTTTACTGGCTGCACTTTTATACAACCGGAGATTTCTTTTTTGACGAGCGCCCCGTCTATGACTCCAATGTCATCCAAAAAAGTGCCCAGCAATTTGCCAAAGAAGAATTTCATGTCAGCCTACCCCAATACGGCACGATCGCCCCAGAACGCCAAGCACAGATGTCAGAAGATATGGAAGCCATCACGCAGGTCCGCATAAATAAAAGAGATCATACCAAACGCTTCTACAACTCAGATGCCTCACAAATCAAACAACAACAACTTTTTTTCAGTATTCTCACGTATCTCTGCGACTCAAGAAGCATATTCGAAAAAAAAGATATTGCCACCGATATCTTTGAATATCTAATGCTTCACTATCAAGAACCGATCCAGCTCAAGGACCTAGCACTACGTTACTCTTTCCACCCCGCGCATATCATCCGGCGGCTAAAACAAAAATACGGTACCAGCCCGCTTCAGCTGCTGCTGCAAATACGACTCGACAAAGCCAAACAACTCCTAGCGGAAACCGAAAAATCCATCAACGAAATAGCCTCACAAACAGGTTTTCTCGACAGTGCCTACTTTTCTAAACAATTTAAAAAGAGCATCCATATGACCCCCTCTGCTTATCGTGATAAATCAAAAGAAAATCCCTTTATCGAACCATAAAAAAGATGCATCTGAAAAAAACAGATGCATCTTTTCTTATTCTATAACTGATTTTACTAAAGATTTTAGTGCTTGCGGTTGACCAAGCAGCGAATGAATCCGCATAAAACTTATTTGGGAAGCTGCATAATTACGAAATTTGTTGAAAGGCAGCCCCGAAAGATCCTTATCTGACATTCCATACACTTCTTTTGCTATTTCTTTTAATGCAATAATTCCATTCTGAGCTGCCGGAACACTCAAGATCCAGTCATGATCGCCTAAATGTGTGATAAAACCGTCCTGCCGCTGCGGCAAAGGAACATGCTCCCCATCTTTTGCCAAAAATTCTTCTTTCAAAGGATCTTTCCCTGCAATTGCTGCTGCCGCCTTTATCCAGCCCACAACATCCGCTTCATCCTTTGGCGTTCCCGGATGATTATGCGCACAAGCCTGTGCCACAATAACATCCGCCGGCATCCCACGATACATAGACTCAGCCAAGCTCAATATATGATGCGATCCCGTTCCCGCAATCGTCATCTCCAAAAGACAACTGCCATCCGCTTCCCATTGAAAAACCCATGGTTTATGCAAATCATGCAAAGCCTCCGAGGCAATGACCACATCACTAGAAATATCATATCCAAAATTTTTGCGGTAAATGCCCAACAAACCAGAAACAGATAAAAGATTGGTCGCCGTATGCGTCGATAAACCTCCCGGATACGAATGATGACTTCCATATCCACTACCGGGAGCTGAAATAAACGGCTGCGGAGCTTTTTGGCTATCCTTATAACGAGGAAACAATTGTTTATCCGATAATTTACTAGTATCAATAAGCCCCATCGACGCCAAGCGACTATATACCAACGTAATCGAACTCGCCGCCCCATACTGCTCCATCAACGTTGGTGCCGGATTTTCAATAATAGTCTGTACCTTGGCTCGCAGCTGTGCATCGCTTATCTTCCCTACCGTCGAAATCACCGTTTCATAAGCCGCTCCAACCAAAGCTGAAGCCTTCGCCGCTACTAAAGGATCTATAGGACAGTCTGCCAAAGAAACCCTCTTATACTCCACATTTTTCGCCAACGAAATCTCCGGCATGCTCATAAAAACAGCCCCCGCCGCCATTCCCGCAGCCGCCTTGAAAAAACTGCGACGGCTTATTGTATACGCAGAATCCGATTCTTGCCTATTATCCATTTTACCTCACTCCTATTTCAGCTTCATTCCCTTAAAACAAAATTTCTACATTCTATCTTTCATTCTAAAGCCTATTAAAAGTCATAAGGTTATGCTTCTCTTAAGAATCTGTAAAAACTAAATAAAAATACAAAGAGCCTAGTTCCAAATATCAATCCAAAATCCATGACCAGCAGCCAAATAAATCTATTCCACAACGCCCCACTCACGCCACCAGCGACCCGCTGCGAAGAGCAGCGTGCAAACCCCGTCCTTCGCTCTTAGAACAAGCAGAGACACCTTCTCTTTCTTCGCCACTACTCATCCAAGCGGAAGGCGAGGACCAAAAGAAAGCCATTGCAACCAAGCACCAAGACAAATACGTGTCCTCCTAATAAAAATACAATAGCCTAGTCCAAATATCAATCCAAAATCCATGACCAGCAGCCAAATAAATCTATTCCACAACGCCCCACTCACGCCACCAGCGACCCGCTGCGA
>Ga0183099_1000108_pt1 | contig 85387 bp, 83 predicted proteins | sample Biomet1_FD_127788 | JGI IMG/M metagenome (GOLD analysis project Ga0183099, IMG submission 127788) | Microbial communities from bioreactor (seeded with anoxic lake sediment) at LBNL, California, USA - Biofuel metagenome 1 | ecosystem: Engineered > Bioreactor > Anaerobic > Unclassified ...
ATTTTCTGGAAATTCTTTTGAAATCTTTTCTTTTATGGCATTGACATATTACCAGATTGCTTTTTCCTCTCAATCGTCTAATACGACATTTTTATTGATATATTGTCCATTTCGCAGTCCATTATCATAATCAATTGCGGCGGCCGGACAACGATGAAAGCAACCTAAACATAGTGTGCATTTTTCTTTGAGCCAAACAGGGTGTTGATTTTGTATCTCAATTATATCCAATGGGCATTGCTTTGCACACAGTCCACATCCGATACAACGTTCCTTATCCAATTTAAAAAGCTTTGTTTTTCTGATTCGATTATAATTTGCTTTAGCCGCCGCTGCCATAATTGCTAGCATTTGATCTGGCAAACTATGCCCTTTTTCACGATTTATTACCTGTTGTACAATTTCTCGCGTTTCTTGTTCGCCATTTTCTTCCGCCCGGCGGTTTCGCACCGAATCCTTGACATTGTAATAGGGACTCCAGTTGTCAACAAATCTTGCGGCATAAAGACTATCAAAGTGTATTCCTTTTACCTGGAATTCTTTTTGCGCCGTTGAAAGGATATTTCCATAATCACAGCCATATGTCGCCACGAAATAGCAGTAATGTTTTTTGCCATTCAACTCAATTGTTGCTTTTTCTAAGTACTCTAATAAAATAGATGGCAATCCTTCCCAGTATGTGGGCATGACGACACCAAAGCTTTCGCCTTCTGCAATGTTTAGGTGATACTGCTTTTTTCTTATTAATTGTTTTAGCGAAATAATCTTATCTTTTTCAGCCAATGCTAATTGCTCGGCAACATATTTATTGTTGCCGGTTGCACTAAAATAAAGAATCAAATTTAGACACCACCTTATAAACTTCTAACCCCTGCTCTATATTTTTTTAAACTATTCTCATCTTGCATGTCTATAACTTTTTGCAGCTTATCTATCATCTTCTCTTTATCTTCTGGTATTTTGCCGTAAATAGGAACTGGAATCGTCACATGTTCTGCTTTAAACACCGTTGCTGTTTTTAAGCAGCGAATAAATTCCTGCATTTCTTCAAGACGTTCTAATTCACTAGCTTCAGAAAACTTACCTAGTTCTACATCTTTGGATAGTGGAGTATCTGGAAATAAAGTGAGCTCAGATGCATATACCAGTGCCGGCTGAAGTTCATTTAGGACGCGAGCTGTTTCTCGGGCATGACCAAGTCCCCAGCCATGACCGCCAAGGCCACCGAGAAAATTACCGATATAAAGCATTCCAGCCGCATCCATTTTTTGGCACTGCTCTATGATTGTATCTGAATGATAACCTTTATTCATTCGGTCGAGCAATTTATTGTCGCCACTTTCCATCCCAAAATAGAAATAACTGTACCCTGTATCTTTAAGACTTTTCAATTGTTTCACTGTCTTATTTTTCAAATTGTCTACCCGGGCATAGCCGCCAATACTTGTAACTTGTGGCAAATATCTATGAATCATATCTGCTATCTTCATTAAATCTTCATAGGTGCGAATAAATGGATCTGCTCCCTGTAAATATATACGATCGAATTGCCAGGAAGAATCTCTCAGTTCTTTTATATCTTCTTCAATTTCTGCCAAAGGCGAAAGCTTGAAGGGAGTTTCTTTATAAAATGTACAGAATTCACATTTACCATGGCTGCAGCCAGACGTAATCTGCAGATAGGCATCTTGTGCTTCATAAGGTGGACGATTAATACCACTCGAAAAATGCATACCTTACACCCCTTATCAAATTTACATATCTAAAAATGAAGATATGTTTTTGTAAAAATAAATTTGCTTATATTTCTTTTTGCAAAAAAGCTGCAAATTGTTGAAGAATTTTTTCATTACGCTTGTAATAGGTCCATTTCCCACTACGATAGGATGTCAAAAGTCCAGCTCTTTGCATTGCGGCAAGATATCCAGAACAGACGGACTGTGATATGCCCGCCTTTTCCTGAATAACTTGTACACAGACTCCATCTCGCCAATCTTTTACATCGCAGATTGAAGGTGGTGGAAAATTTTTGTCAGGGACTTTTAACCAATGCAATATATTTATTCTAGTTTCATTCGCCAAATTTTTGCTGATTTCAATAGGATTGATATCTTCAAATTGTTTCATAGACATGGATTTCTAATTCACCCTTAATAATCTGTTTGACGGCTTCAATTGTATCAACAAAATAATCCATTTTCATATGTGCGTCCAAAGCGGGTTGATCTTGCCATTTCTCTAGAAAAAAATACTCATTTGTATCCTTTTGCACTTCTGTCAAAATATCATAGCTGGTATTCTTTTCTTCTTGACGACTTTTTTCAGCCAAATTATATGCTAATTCCTTGAATTTTTCTTCTTTGCCTTTTAAGACTTCACATTTTGCAAAAACAGCAATCATTGTAATTCCTCCATATTTTTACGAATTATAGTATTTTTCCGTCCCAGCCCCACTGGTTGATGGTTTGAAAGGTAGTATAGACCTGTGCGCCATCAATATCAAACGCCGTTTTGAAAATTTCACAAACCTTAGATGTGAAGCGATCGGCATCTTCCGTTTTTATTTCTCCCATAAGACTAGCCGAAAGATATGCTCCCTTTTGAAGCTTTTTACCGGACATCCATAAGTCAGCTTCTTTTTCCACATGAACCATCACATATTCAATAGGTTTATGGAAAATGTCTACAACTGCATTGGTCAAGTTTTCATGCAATTTTACCTCTTGTTCTTCACTCATTGGTATCGTAAGTTTTACTTGAATCATTGGCATAATATTTAATCCCTCTTTCTTTTAGCAATATATATTTACATATCTGCTTTTGTAGATATTATAATCAACAAACCATTGTCCCCACAAGAAGGCACTTTTTTATTACCCAGTCACTTTTTTGTAACCCATCGACTCTATTTCCTCATTTTCTTAACATATTCTAATCTAGCTAAATTCAAGAACAGTCCATACTGCAACACAGTATAAAAATAGAGCAGCTGGTATTTAACCAACTGCTCTACACCTATGTTCTTTATATTTTAAATTTTCCGGTCTCTTCTTGTAATTCCATAGCCATCTGCGCCAAAGCCTGCGAAGCGGAGGCGATTTCTTCTGTTGATGCGGATTGTTCTTGGGTAGCTGCTGAAATGGTCTGCGTATGTTCCGATGTTTCTCGGCTCACTTCATCAATGGAATGTACTGCAGATACAATGTGATTTGCTCCACCAGATACTGCCTGTACCGAAGATTGTATCGCATCGAGTTCTGTATTCATATTCTTTACCATGCCCATAATCGAAGCAAATTGCGCACCAACATCTCGAATTGACTGTGCTCCATTTTTAACTTCATCTGTACCGCTTTGCATCGATAATACGGCATTTTGGGTATCTTCTTGAATTGATGCAATTCTTTTCTTTATTTCTTCAGCAGAATTCTGCGATTCGGAGGCGAGCTTTCTAACCTCTTCCGCAACGACTGCAAAGCCCCGCCCATGTTCACCCGCCCGTGCCGCTTCAATAGCCGCATTGAGCGCAAGCAGGTTTGTTTGATCGGCGATCGCGCCTATGGATTTGATGATTTCACCGATTTGTTGAGAATTTTCACCTAACTGCTGTACTACATTGGCAGAATGCAGTACCTTTTCTTCAATTGTTTCCATTCCTGCCATTGCCGTGTTCATCAACTGCTCCCCTTGTTGCGCGGCGTTTGCTGTTTTTTGCGAAGTTTCCGTAATGGAAGTCATTTTATCGGCAACAGAAGATATATCAACACAAACGCGATCAACTTCAGACTTTGTGCCATCGATATTTTTCATCTGATCTTCCATTCCATCAGCAACTTTGCTTACAGTTGCTGCAACGTGATTCGAAGCTTCTGCTGATTGCTGGGAACTGGCTGTCAGTTCTTCAGAGGACGCTGCCACATGCTCAGCGGCTGCTGCAAGTTTTTGCAGCAGCGTTCGTAAGTTTTTACTCATTGTGTTAAATGCAGTAGTCAACGCACCCAACTCATCTGTAGATGTAACTGGTAATTCTTCTATCCGCAAATTCCCACTGGCCAGTGAATCCGCATGCTGTTTCAATCGAATAATCGCCCCGGTGATCTGATTAGAAAATTTAAAACTGACAAAAAGAATCAATACTAGCCCAATTATTGTTAAAACAATATATGTAAATTTCAATTTTACAGTCTGCGCAAAGACAAAAGATTCTGGAACCGAAACTCCGACAATCCAGCCTGTGCTAGCAACTGTGGTATAGGCAAAAACTAGATTTTCGCCATTTTTCTTCGTTATGAAATATCCTTGACGATGTTGCAGAATTTCTTGAAAATGATCTTTTAGACCAACATTTTCCGTAACTTCCGTCATCGTTTCACCATCTTCGGAGGAGGCCAGGATCTTACCGCTTTTTTCAATGATCATGCCTTTACCTTCACCACGATAGTTCACATCGCCAATTCTTTTTTGCAAAACATCCAAGGCGATGTCTCCACAAATTGCACCACGAAAATTTCCATTTTGGTCTTTGTATGGTACTGCTGCAGATACAACCAAAATATCTTTCGTCACATCTTTGTACGCATCAGTAAATACTAGTTGTCCTGACGCTTTTGCAGCAGTATACCATGGACGTTTTCGCGGATCTATTTTCCCTGTAAGATTTCCACTCGACCATGACATAAAGAATCCATCTTCATCCCCGGCTGCCAAACTTAAAATATCCTTGTCATGTGCGCCAAGACTTAACATCTCACGCATCGAAGAAATATCCTTTTTTCCATCCAATGCCGTAAAAAGACTAGCTGCCGATGCTGCCGGCTGAGCTTTCTCTCGAAGCCAGCCATCAAAAGACTGCCCTTGGACTTCAACGGTTGCGAGAATTTCTTTCTCCACACTTTCACGTAGGTTGCTATATGCTGTATAATATCCTACACAAGATACAACTACCATTACCAAACCAATTAATCCAGCCATTAGAAAAAACTTTTGTCGAATCCCCATATCTCTCCACCTATCAATTAAAATATTTGCTCGTTAAACATTATATAATTTTCATGAAATTACTTCAATTAAAAATCATTAAATTTCTAATAAATCGTACCATAATATGGTATATTCTACACTTTCCAAACCATTCCGATAGTTTTCGATTGTGAAGCGATATATTTTCTGCCATGAGAATTGTTTTTATTATAAAAAGGTTTTTTTGAAAGGTGTATCGCTTTTACTGTAGAATTTAAATTACAAGAAAATATCATTTCGATTTAAAGTCGAAGCTATTGGGCGATATATTAACGGACTTAGACACCGCAAGTGCTCGTGGTATGGGCTTGATATGTCTACTTTATATCCATTCTATTATCTGAGATAATCTATGATATAATAAGATTATAAATCCATTAAAAAGAGGTCATCTTATGAAAAAATCCACTGTTTTTCCTTTGATTATGTTTTTTCTGCTATTACCAATAACCTGTTATGCGGGAAAGTACCCCGCGTATCTAAATGGCAATGCGAATTACCCTCTTATTTATGGTTACATGGATATTGGCACATACTTGGACAAATCATCCGCTATTCGTATAAGCAACAATACAGAAAAAATATCTTTTGCTGAAAACTGTATATCTTACGATATTGACACGCATGATATTTTAGGAACCTATACCGTATATTTCTATCAACTCCACAATAGATCCGATTTCAATGGTGCATACGTTAGCCATGACAGGCATACATATACAAAATTTTTTCTCGATGATACACATGCCTATAACATGTCAACTCGAAATAGCTTCTTAATGGGTTGGAAGCTTTTATTTTATAATGAATGGCCAACAAATCCACTTCCGATAAAAAATCCAAAATGATTTGCCATGTATATATCACGATAATTCGACCGCTACCATAAGCGGCAAAAAAGGAGTTTTACCATGGAATTTGATGTACCACAAAAATATCGAGGAACAATAGGCGGTGTGCCTATTGCTAACATTATTGTAGAAATAAATGATCTACCGCTTCTACAACAAGATGATCTGCTGAAAAGCCTATTTTCGCAGGCGCGTATAAGCAAGGAAAAAACCAATGTTTTAGAAGACTTAAAAAAGATGCCATTGAATGAACGAAAAGATTTTATGAAAGAATTGATTGATACCTTCTGACTTCATTCGTCATAATCAAAATAACTGCTGTATTAATACGTAGACGAACACTGCTATTTCGGTTACCTCGATTCTTATGGATCAGACAAAGTGCAGTGTATTGCTAAATTCGCGATACGCTGGGAAACAAATCATTTGCTTTAACGAATCTTCAAAAATTTCGTCAAAGGAGTGTTTTTATGGACTGGTTATATGATCCTCAAGCTTGGATGGCCTTGCTTACGTTGATTGCGTTAGAAGTTGTTCTTGGTATAGACAATGTCGTCTTTATTTCCATTCAAGCAAGTAAGCTTCCGAGTCATCAACAAAATAAAGCTAGACGTTTAGGTCTTGGTTTAGCGATGTTTACAAGGATTGGTTTGCTTTTTTCCCTCAGTTGGTTAATGGATCTCACCTTTCCTTTGTTTACTCTTTTTTCCAATGAAATTTCCGGGCGAGATTTGATTCTTATCATCGGTGGACTATTTTTAATTTGGAAAAGCACGGTAGAAATTCACGAAAAACTCGAAGGAGCACAAGATGGTGATACAAACGCCCGCGGTAAAGCGACTTTTCAATCGGTTATTTTTCAAATATTGCTTTTAGACATCGTTTTTTCCATTGATTCGATTATTACCGCTTTGGGTATGGCAGATCAGCTAAGCATAATGATTTTAGCAATTATCATAGCGGTTATCTTTATGATGTTGTTTTCCGAAAAAATCAGTGTATTCGTAGAAAGACATCCTACGATAAAAATGCTTGCCTTGAGCTTCCTGTTGATGATTGGTATCGCACTTATCGGCGACGGCCTCGATATGCATATACCTAAAGGATACATTTACTTTGCCATGGCTTTTTCTGTTGTTGTTGAAATGTTCAATCTAAAGCTTCGTCAAGGTACTCCTGTCAAGTTGCATGAGTATCATATAAAGAAAGATTCGGATAAGATCCTTTAAAGGCGTTTACTACCCCATGGATTATAAAACACAATAAAAAAACCGCTTCAGCTGTTATCCATTAGATAGCTATAGCGGTTTTTTTATGTAAAAACACTTGAAAAATCAGCTGAAAGCTAATATCGCTTCTTTTTCTTCAGCAAATCGGACGGCACTAGCTGCTAGTATTTGCGTGGCATCAATATAGTTTTCGTCTATTTGATACATCTTGACGGCCACAGGAATTTCTGTACAGCCGAGAATAAATGCTTCGGCCCCCCGGCTTCGCATTTCTTTTAGGACTTGCTTAAATGGTGCGGTTTCATACTTTGTATTACCAGCCTTTACACCAGCATAGATTATGTTTTGCATAATTTCTTTTTGCGCAGCATTTGGCTCAACTAAAGCAATCGAGTGCTTTTCTAATTCTTGATGATAAATTTTCCCGGCATAAGTTCCTTCAGAGGCTAATAAACCTACTTTGCTCAAGCCAGAATTTTTACAGAACCCCACCGTTTCTTCAATCATATTGATAAAAGGAAGCCTAATCTGGGGTAAAATCCATGGCAAAAAATAATGTGCCGTATTGCAGCCCATGATAAGAACATCGGCCCCTTGCTCCGTTAGACGATTGATTGATCGCATGATTTCTGGTACTGGTGACTTTCCAGTGCCTAGAATGGCTGCTGTACGATCTGGAATAGCCGTATTGTTGTCAATCAAGATAGGAATATTTTCTTGATCGGAATGAGCCGCTGTTGCTAAAATGATTTTTTGAAATAAATCTGAGGTTGCCAGTGGCCCCATTCCACCAATAATGCCAATTTTTTTCATATCCAATTCCCCCGATACATTCTTTGCTTGCTTTTAGAATAGCATTCGGCCATAATATAATCAAATACATATAATGATATAGTTTCTATAAATATATTTTATGAGGTGAATCATGCAAGGAATGGATTATGTTTATGAAGTGTACCGGGAAAAGAGCTTCTCTACCGCCGCCCGAAAGCTTTTTGTATCACAGCCAGCACTTAGTTCGGCTGTAAAAAAAGTAGAACAGAGTCTCGGCATCGAAATTTTTGATCGCAGTACATCCCCCATACAGCTTACACCCGCTGGCAGAGCTTATATCGAGGCAGCAGAACAGATTTTCACCATAAACCGTAAACTGAAAAACTACTGCAATGATTTAGCAAATCTGCAAAGCGGGACACTCTCCTTAGGTGGAACCAATTTTTTTGCGTCATGTCTTCTGCCGCCCATCATCAAGAAATTCAGTGAATTATATCCAAAAATCCAATTGCGCATCACTGAATCCGACTCCAATGATTTATACAAAAGACTTCTAAGCGAGGATCTTGATCTCATCATTGATAGTGGTATTTACGATGAAAAAGCCTATGACAGCATTCCTTTGCTCGAAGATCATATTTTACTGGCCGTTCCAACGGATAACCCTATCCATAGAAGCTACCAGTCCTATCGCTTTTCTCAAGTCGACATTATTGAGCGGGCTGATGATCTGCAAGATATTCCTGCCTTACCTTTGGCAAAGTTTGCTGCAGAGCAATTTTTACTGCTTGGCAAAGGTAATGATATGCATCGCCGTGCTATAAACCTTTGCCAAAATGGCGGCTTCATCCCTCAAGTCCGACTTTACCTCAACCAACTCATGACAGCTTATCATATGGCTTGCCAGGGACTTGGATTGACATTTGTCACGGATTCTTTGGTTCGACATGCAATGCCAAGTACTGCTTTGAGCTATTATAAAATTGAGGACATAGATGCCACCAGAAAAATATTCATTGCCAAACGAAAAAACAGTCATCCCGTAAAAGCCATGCAAGAATTTATTCGAATCGGAAAGTCTATTCATTTTTAAGTAACTACAACATTTATCAACGGTGCGCTATCTCCGAACAAGCAAAAAAGATACGAGCCTTCAGCTTATGCTTTGACTCGTATCTTTTTTATTGCTATTTTGTAATTTTATTTGCTTTTGCATATTTTTCACCGCGCTTGCATTTAGGTGCTCGAAGATCACAGTGATGTTTGCAGATCGGACAATTGGTCTCTAGCGCACCTTGTGAAAATGAAGCCTCTTCGTCTCCAGCCAAGTCATTCTCTTTGCAATCACGTTTTTTATGCTTACATTTTTTCGTAGAATGCCCATGATGATCCTCTCGATGATGGTGCATGTGATGCTTTAAAAAGGCTTCATGATCTTCTGGCAGTTCGGCTTTAAGCTCATCTATCAATCGTTCCATATACGTTAACATCACAGACTGTTCCTCTACGGTAAGGCAGCCAAAGATATCTTCACTATTTTGTTCGGATTCGAGCAAATCTTCATTTTCATTTGCGGATTGCATGCCTTTCTCTGTCAGTTCAATATCTAATGCCCGTTTGTCTTCTTCAGAAGGCGTTCGCAGAATGTCTCCATTTTGTTCGAGTTTTACTAATAATTCACCCATAGATTGCGGACGTATGCCCAATAAAAAAGAGAGCTTTTTCTGGCTCATTTTAGGTTCTATCTTAAGTAACGAAAGAACCCTGCCTTGCCCGCGATAGGGGCTGTGCATGTGATTGCCTTTCATATGATGATGTCTGTACATGAGAAGACGGCTTAGCGTGATGAATTGTTCCATCAAATTTAAATCCTGTTTTTCCATAAAATAATCACTCCTTTATAATTATAAGGTACCTTAATTATCATTATAATAAGGTACCTTATAAAAGTCAACATTTTCTTCTCATTTATACCTGTTTGGCTCTTTTTTGTATGGCGAAATTAAAAATTAAGGCAAGAACCAACAAAAACAAGGCAATCAACATAATATCATGCAATCCAGTGTACATGATTTCTCTCATTCGCGGCAATAAATATTCCGGCAACTCGGCAATTCGTTGTGAATTGCTTAATTTATTCAACATAGCAATTGTTATTTCGCCATTAGAAGCCTCTACTCCTTTCAGGAGCGAATGATTCAAGACGACGCCATAAATCGATGACATGAATGTTTGGCTTAAGATCCGGAGTAGATAGGCAAACGAAGTAGCTATTGGAATATCCCGTTTCTCTGCATCTTTTTGTACGCTGATCTGTAAAATGTTAAAGCACAAACCTAGACCAAGACCTTCCAAAGCTCCCGCAACCAATAAAACCCAAAAAGGAGTATCTACATTAGCGAGCATCATGACCAAAAAAGCAAGTAGAAATGCCAATGTTCCCAATGTAACAATTCGATATTTCCCGTCTCCTCCTTGCATTCTTGTCCCGATTATCGATCCAACAAAGTTAGTCATGGCACCAGGAATTTGTGTCAGCCCACCAATCAAGGCACTAAAACCCAATATCCCTTGTGCCCACATGGGGATGTAGATATTAAAAGCAATGAACGCTCCCCATAAAAGTGCAAACATCAGAAAATCGATAACCAATGGAATGTTTTCAAAAAGACGATTGGGGATAATTGGGTCCATTGCTTTTTTCTCAACGTTCAATAAAACAAGCAATAAAAAGAGTCCTAAAAAAAGCAGCGCTGCGATAAGAAGCGGCGCACCTGTGCCAATCAATTGAATCCCACTTAAAAGGGAGACCAATGAGAAAATCAGCAAACAAGCACCTAAAGAATCCACTTTCTTTCTTTGAGAACGTATGTTTTCTTCCTTGAAAAAAAGCTGTACACTTAGTATCGAAAACAAAGCAATCGGGATGTTGATGTAAAACACCCAATGCCAGCTAAAAACATCGACAATCCAGCCACCAATCAGTGGGCCGATGATAGAAGCCACGCTGAAGCTAGCTGTAGCATACCCAATGATGGCACTGCGTTTTCTCAAATCATCATATAAATCTGCATAAATAATAAATGGCAGCGTATTCATTCCGCCTGCACCAATCCCCATAATAGCCCTGGCAATCAAAAAGAATGTCATATTATCAGATTGTGCCTGACATATAGAGCCGAGAACAAATAATAAAGTAGCCATCTGATACGATTTTTTATTTCCTATCCGTTCGCCCAGTTTACTCCAAAGCGGCGTGACGACGGCCATACCTAATAGAAACACGGCAACAATCCAACCAATATATTGGATACCATGTAAATCGCTTATAATCGCTGGCAAAGCTGTATTGATGATTGTTCCATCTAGCCCTGCCATTGCATTTGATAATAAAAGCCCCATTGTTACAATAAAAATTCCACGTTTATTCATAAAACTCTCCTAAAATCTAATCATACTGCCTATTTTTGCTAACTTCTGTTTGTATTTCTACTGCGCCCTCCTCTAACGCAAACAAGGTACCCTAATAAGTGTAGTAAGGTACCTTGTTTATGTCAATATTTACAGATCATCAATCAATTGAAATCACTTCATAGCTTGCGTTTCCCATCTTAAGGTCTCTCATAGCTGCAAGTTGATGCAGCCCATGTCTTGACTCGATGCGTTCTACTAAATCGTGGTTATCGATTCGCTGATATACCATATCGATAGAAGCTTGATCTACTGCTAAAATATCTGTCGACGCAACAATTCCAATATCACCAATGGTCGGTGCGGCTGCACTTGTGCCCGCACAGTCACAGTCAACTGACATTTTGCGCATGACATTGAGATAAATAATATGTTTTCCAAAATAGTCCACGGTAGCTTTTCCCGAATCCGCTAACAACTCCATGAAATAATCCTGCATGGGCCATTGGCTAAAATCTGCCGGCATCTGATCGACAACGCCATGGACCTGACGTTTACCAACTTGACCAGAAGCACAACCTATAGCGATATTCTTTAAAGAACCACCAAATCCTCCCATTGCATGTCCTTTAAAATGGGTAAGGACTACCATTGAATCATAGTTGGTAAGGTGTGATCCCATAGAAACTTCTTTCAAATGTTTTCCGCCTCGTACCGGCAAGGATACATCGCCGTCTTCATCCAGGATATCAACAGGCGAAAAATCCCACCCATTTATTTGCAATGTTTTTCTATGATTTTCTGTCGTATAGCGCCCGCCTTGATAAAGCGTATTGGTCTCTACAATAGTGCTATCTGGAATGTGCGTTTGAAAAGCCTTGACCATGTCCCGGGGCAAAATATTGGGACCATGGGGTTCTCCTGTATGAAGTTTAATCGCGACTTTCCCATATATGCCTTCATTGATGATGTCATGAAGCTTTATCAGGTGGTTGGCATCAATGTTTTTGGTAAAATAAACTTTTGCACAAGACCCCGCACCGCTTGGCTTAGTCATATAGGTACTGCCAATCACCGGAGCTTGGGCAAAAGCATTTTTCAAACCATTAACCTGAGATAATGCTAAGCCTGCTGCTACCGAACCTGTCATTTTTACAAAATCACGCCGATTGATGTTTTTCATCATAACCCTCCTAAACTCTTATTGACTACATTCTATTCCTTATAGTGGACTCCATGTCAATAAAAATTTTTTGTTTCGGAATTTTCATGGATCGTCGCTTAAAATACTTTCGCTCTCCTAATAAAGGCATGGCACATCTTTTTAAGATGATGTAAAATAAGATTAGAAAGGCTCAATATTTGCTCGACCTAATTGCTGTAAATGATCTTTGTATTTTCTATGCATGAGATACTTATTATGCACGATGAAACGGGGCGATATAATGAGAAATTTTTCTATTTTCACATTAATCCTGCTGCTGCTTTTGACGTTTTTTTCCGCTACTGCTTTTGCTGAGCAGGAAAGCGGTCGCTGCGTCTATAGTGATGAGCTGATCGCCGTGATAACGGATTCTTTAGGCCATTATTGCGGTATTATTTATTATTCAGCGGGCCGCATGCATGAAGGTGATTTGATTTTAGGTGATTTTACACTTTACAATGCGCAAACGATGCATAATGTAGATACAAACAAAGACGTTGCTGTATGGGTTGATCGAATTATGATGTCTCGAGAAGATGCTATTATTTGGATCAATGGCACATAATCGATAGCAAAAAGGACATTTCATGAATAGAACCTTTATCGTTATGTCTACCGTAAAATATTTCCTATAAGATTTTTTGGGCATAGCTTTCTAAGTCCTTAGCGAGTATAATTAAAATTAAGATATTTCATCTCAAGAGTCATACGCACCTCTAGTCTATCTGTCTAGCAATTCATCTTATTTTGCAAAGATATTGATATACTGGAGGTTTTATTTTTTATTCACCACTTACATGTAAGACTGAAAATGAGGAGGAGTTATTATGAGCTGGTTCAATCAATTGAAAGTCAGACAAAAACTTATCTTTTTGGTTTTTATGTTCAGTGCCGTTATTTTAGTTATTGGAAGCATTGGTTACCAAAATCTTCAACAAAGCAATACCTATCTAGATGATATATATTCACAAAAAATGAAACAAATGAAACTTGAATATGAAAATAGGATCTTTATCAGACGCATTCGCAGTGATTTATTTGAACTGATGATCACTACAAATTCTTCTGAAAACGCCGCTCTTTTGAAGGAAATCGTCGATACTAGAAACACATATGATGAAAACATTGCTCAATTAAGCAATATGCCATTATCACCGGAACTTTCCGTTAAGCTTGATGAGTTAAAGGCTGTTGTCGCGGTTTATCGCCCACTCAATGAACAAGCAATTGCCTTGGCAAAAGATAATAAAAATGCAGAAGCTTATGCTCTTTACAAGGCAAAAGTAGAAAAACCGGCTACACAAACCACTAATATTTTGCGTGATATGACCAAATTATCAGAAGCCGAAGCAAATTCGATGAAAATACTAGCGGATCAGAATTTGCAATCTATGAGTCGTTTATTTATTGGCATAACCTTTGCCGCTATTTTGATTGGATGCCTTTTGGGCTTCGTCATCATTCAACAAATCACAGAGCGATTGAAACATTCAGTCAGTTTTTTAGGGAAAATAGCGCTTGGAGACTTTTCGCATACCATAAGCGAGCAACATCTGCAAGATCGCAGTGAGTTTGGTTCTTTATCCAATGCAATAGAACACATGAGTCAAAATGTTCGTTCGTTGATCAAGCAGCTATTGTCTACATCCGAGCAAGTAGCTGCCGCATCGCAAGAGCTAGCCGCTAGTGCTGATCAATCGTCAAAAGCTTCTGCCCAAGTAGCCGATTCTATCGTAAAAGTATCGGAAGGTGCGCAAAGACAGCTCGACATCGCCGTGGCAACCAATCGAATTGTCGAAGAAATGTCCTTAGGTGTCCATAAAGTAGCCAAAAATGCGATGGCCGTCAGTGAATCTGCCACAAAAACATCAACGGCTGCCCTTTCCGGGCAAGATGCAATAGAACAAACATTCCAACAGATGAAAGCAATTGAAAAATCCACCGAAAACACAGCTGCTATGATTGATAGTTTAGATGAAAAATCTAATCAAATCGATAAAATGGTCAATTTAATCTCAACGATTGCAGAACAAACCAATCTTTTGGCATTAAATGCCGCAATTGAAGCTGCTCGCGCGGGATCAGCCGGGCGTGGTTTTGCTGTAGTTGCCGATGAAGTTAGAAAACTGGCCGAACAATCCGCCTCAGCCAGCAAAGATATTACATCTCAAATCAGTGATATCAAAAGCAAGACGCATACAGCCGTCACTTTCATGAAAGAAAGCCAACGCGAGGTAAATCATGGTTCAGAACTAGTCCACATTGCAGAAAACAACTTCAGTGAAATTTTAGAAATGATTCAAGGAATTTCTACTGAAATCCATGATATTTCTTCAGCTGCGCAGCATCTTACCAGCGGTGCAAATGATGTCTTGCACGGAAGCATCAATGCTAAAAACGAAATACAAAAAACCTCCGAGGAAACCGAAACCATATCAGCAGCTACTGAAGAACAATCTGCTTCCGTAGAAGAAATTGCCTCAGCAAGCTCGCATTTGGCAAAATTAGCAGAGGAATTGCAGATGGCTATTCAAAAGTTCAAAATATAAAAAAACTTCAGTCCATAGAAAAAGGACCTTTAAGCGATAGATTCTAGATCTAACACCTAAAGGTCCTTTTAGCAGCTTACATTAGACGTTAAACTGCATAGTATTATCTTCGTGCTTTTTTTACATCTTTGTTTATTACGATTTCCCATTGAGAAAGGACTTTTTTGGGAAGCTCATATTGAATGATCGCCCCCGTCGAAGTATAGACTTTGAGAAGAACTTTATCGGCATCATAGGTTTTCTCTAAAGTATCCTTAGTTAGCTTTATAAAAATAGAATTTTCTCTGACAAAAAAATTATCGTCAAACATAATATCTATTTTACTGTTTTGATGATATACCTCGATATATGGCATTTGTTTTTTTGAGAAAACAATAGGATCTTTTCGATAACTATCAAGATCAAATAAGTAAATATAATATGATTCATCAAAAAACGTTTGGGAAAAAAAACTTTGTTTTTCTACTTGGACGCAAAATTCACCAGTCCGATTATCATCTTTATATATTTTATAAGTGCTGCTCAGTAAGGTCAAATTATCCATTACATTTTTTTCTAGTTTAGGATTGTCCTCTACCTTGTCTTGCGCCTTATCTTTGCTAGATGCTGTTTTTTGTTCAGCGATAACTGCAGTTTTTTTGTCGCTGCCCTGCTCTGCAGCATGTACCATCGGGCTCCATATAAAAATACCCGCCACCATCCAGATGATTAATTTATGCGAAATCCTTTTCACGTAAAATCCTCCTATATGCAATTGTTTCTTAAGCTACTATTTTATAGAGAAATTTTTTCGTCAATTCACCATAATTTTTTCATAGCATTTGCTTAATTCTAGCACATTGTCCATCGAATCGCAATTTCGAAAATTTTACGAAAAACTAAAACAAGGGGAATTTAGCTTTTTAGCGAATAAGATGTTTAGAGTGTTGAACTTCGGGAGGTATATATATGGCTTCAATTGAATGGACATCAAACTTTAGTGTAAAAATTCCTTTGTTCGATGCAGAACATCAAAAACTCATAAAAATGATAAACTCTTTGGAGCAAGCCATGAAAGAAGGTACGAACAAGGAAATACTGTCTGGCCTTTTGACCGATGTCCTAAATTATACGCTGCGCCATTTTGCTCATGAGGAAAAACTGATGATACAATACAATTTTCCATTTTATGCGGAACACAAGGCGGTACACGACCATTTTGCTAAAAAAATCAAAGACTATGAAAATCTCCACGATCAACAATTGTTGCAAGCGAATCATTTGCTGAACACCCTTAGAGCCTGGCTCATCGATCATATTTGCCACACCGACCAGCAATATGGAGCCTTTCTTAAAGATAAGCTTAACATAAAAACGCCTTGATTCTCTAAGTGATATCAAAAAAAAGCTGCTATATGCTACATATCCGAAATAAATACACAAATACTCCTAAAAAATATACTCTATTTTTAGAATGGTTCGTTTATTTTCAGAAAATGTTTCACCTAGCAGCTTTTTATTGACTAATTTAAACCGCATCAAGCCCCAAAGCTTGTGGTTACCTCTTAATATTGGTATAAGATGTTTTCCCTCCATTAAACTCACAATCAGAACCTACACAAATAGCCGCATCAATGCACTCAATGGAAGTGATTTGGTCCTTGCTCGTCCCCGGAATTGCAACATGCTTTTCCATTAGAGTCACCGACTCTTCACAACGCCTGCAATATATGTCTTGCTCAACTAAATTAACCCCCATAGCAAACCATTCTCCTTTTATGTTTAATCTGATTTCATAAGTATAACCTTCGCCAAAACAAATCAGGTTCCTGCTGCTATCTGATAATTTAAAATTGTTGTTTTTCTTAATCCCCTACATTCTTTTCAGACAAAATTCATCTAATCCGTGATATACTTTAAGAGTAAAAGTTTTATTATTTTTACATTCTTTTTTTCATAAGTTTTATGCTTTTGTCCGTATGATTGCCAAGTCATACGGATTCTTTTTTTGAAATACTCTTTGTGAAGTAAATATTTTTAGTATTTTGTTTCCAATTTCGAAAAAAATATATTATAATAAATATAGTATGAATTTATAGGATTGGATTCATGTCTACACCTACAAGATAATCTTTATATTTCCTCTGAAAAAAGGATTTGCATAAGAAAATTATCGGTAAAGTAATCATAAAAAGGAAATTTTCTAAAATAAGAGAGGCGTTTGCTATGAAAAGGATTTCAGCTTTATCGTTAGTTCTATTACTATTATTACTGTGTTCTACAGCCTCTGCGGCAGAGCGGTGGCATTGGATTGGATCGAATGAAACAGGACTTTATTATTTTTCTGTAGATGACATAAAATATGCACCAGACCGTGAACGAGGAATCGATAAGAATATCATCCAATTCGTAACCATCCATGAGTTATCTGCTGAGGGCGTTACTGCACTTAGCGATCAAATGAAACGATACAATAATAATAGAATTGAATGGAACCGTGTCTCCTACATCATGAATTTTGAGGCCATAAATATACGTGATAGAAGCCTCAGAACTTATACCACGATATTTTTCGATGAAGGCCGGCACATTCTTTATAAACAATATTGGCGTGTTTCTAACAATTATTCAAACTGGAAGGAGATCCATCCTTCTACAATTAATGATCTTGCCTATCAGCATGTCATTACGTATGCCAGAAAGCATGATAGAGACATGGTAAAACGCCAGTAAGGACCAATTATGGACTATACAGGACGCATTACAGGTATTTCTATTTTATTTATAGTAATTGTCGCAATACGTACGTATGCTTATGTTTACTTGAACTTCCCTTTGACCGTGATTCCTTTTCCGGGTATTGCCGCGTTGTTTTTGGGCTACTATTTAGGAAAAAAATATGATCAAGTAAAATTTTATGCCGAAAAGGACGTTTTGACCAATCTATATAATCGCCGCTTTATGTACAAAAAATTCAGTGAAGTGCTGTACACCAAAAAGTCTGTTGAAGTATTGCTATTGCTTTTTGATTGCGATGATTTTAAAAATATAAATGATGTCTATGGACATTTAAAAGGCGACACTGTTTTAATTGAGATATCCAATACACTTTTGAAAACAAAAGGTAAATCCGATATCATCGCTCGTTGGGGCGGCGATGAGTTTTTGATGCTTGTATTTGATAAAGACGAAAAAAGTCTGTATCACCAACTCGAAGCTATTCATTGCCAACTAGAGGTTTTATCACGAAAAATGGACATACCCATTTCAGTCTCAAGCGGATATGCCCGATACATAAAAAATAAAGATACCATCGATGATTTGATTCGCAGAGCTGATCAAACGATGTATGCCAATAAAAGTAACCGAAAAAATGTAAACGTAATGTAATCGTTGACTTTATCATATGGTTGCAAAATACTACTGAACCCTGAAGCCATTTATCCTTCGGGGTTTTATTTTATTCTTTTGGATAATTAAAACGAATCAACTTTTACAGACTTATAACCATAATGTATTAGACATTTATGCGTATTCATGTTGAAATCTAAGCAAGGTATTTATTTTAAAATATGGTTAGGATGTGGCTCTCATGAAGTTTATTCATTACGACCTTAATTATGTAAAACAGTCGACATGGGTTGAAGTCGTACTTTCAGCACAAGCTAATGTCGGGCTGATTGATCAAGAAAATTATCATTTATATAAAAACGGAGAGAAATTCATCATGCATGGCGGTTGGGCAAAAACCTCACCGATTCGCTTACAAGTCCCCTATGATGGCGTTTGGCGAATTGTTGTTGATCTGGGCGGGTATAAAGGCAGCGTCAAAGCAACATGCAAGATTATATCATAAAAATAAGCGGCTGCATTATGGCAGTCACTTATTTTTATGATATGCTTGAGTAAACTCTAGTTTTGTCCGGAGGTATTCACTTGCATATCGGCTAAAACCCTATTTATAAAGTTAACTAACGAGATCAGTCCAAATGCAACAGCTTGTTTTTTTGCTTTTTCAACTTTTTTTAAGGGATCCCACCAATCGTTGATTTCTAATTTGTTCTCAATATAGGATTTGCCCTCGCATGTTATTTCTGTTTCTCTACTAGATAAAGAATTGGGAGGATTATTTGAAATCGCATGAATAGAAATCAGCTTTTCATTTAGTAAAGCGTCTACCCCAGCTTCAAATTTCGCTTGTTCAATCGCCAAAACATCACTGGTGACTTCTTGTGTATGCGGATTGTTTTTTTGGCTTTCCACGTAGATTGCCGTCATGATTTGTTGCTTTTTATTCAAATTCATACTTTCCCCAACCCCTCTCGCTTTTTAAAAATTTATATGAGTTTATCTTCTGTATAGTTTATGAAAACCCTCTTTTTAAAATAAAACCGGCCAAACAAATTTGCTTGGCCGGTTTTATTTTTATGAAAAAAATTCTTAAAAATCTCTTATTGTATTTTTTTGAAACAGTCCGTAAATCCAGCCGATACAAAGACCTAAAATAGCGGGAATGACCCAGCCCATGCCAATATCGAAGTACGGTAAGATTCCTTTATAGAAAACTAATATACCTTGTACAACGTTTTCATCTTTAATGAACGCCGGCATTGCATTCAATGCATCACCAATAGCAGCCAATAAAGTGAAAAAGGTGGTCACCACATATACACTTTGCCGATGCTTAAATAGGGGCGACAAAAATGTAAGCAAAATAAGTGTAATGGCCAGCGGATAGAGAAACATCAAAATTGGAATTGCCAAAGATATGATTTGCGTCAAACCGATGTTTCCAATGAGAAAAGATACTACCGTGAATAAAATGACATAGGAACGATAGCTGAGCAAATTTGGATATAATTCTTGAAATGTTTCTGAACAAGCTGTAATCAAACCAATGGCTGTTTTTAAACAAGCTAAGGTTACAATGATAGCTAATAATACGCTGCCTGCCGGGCCAAAATAATAAGAAGCTATCTGTGCCAGCGCTATTCCGCCATTAGCGGATATTGGATATGCAGATACACTAGCAGCACCTATATAGGCTAAGCAGCTGTATATAATGCCCATGAGCAAAATGCTGATGAACCCTGCCTTGACTGTTCCAATTGCAATGTTTTTAGGATGCGTGACACCAAGATCTCGCAGGGTTTGTACTACAATAATGCCAAACGCTAAAGATGCTAAAGCATCCATTGTATTATATCCTTCGGTAAAGCCTTTAAAAAAGGCCTCATTTACATAAGCTCCATGGACTTCTGCCGTAGCGGCTGTTCCCATAGGCGTTAAAAAAGCACAGATGATCAATAGGCCCAAAAATATTAAAAATAAGGGATTCAAGATTTTCCCCACCCACGTCAAAATCTTATTTGGCTTTAATGAAAAAAATAAAGCAACTAAAAAGAATAAAAAGGTGAAGATTCCGAGCCCCAGTGTCTGCTGCGATGCACTGATATACGGTGCTAGCCCTATTTCATAGGATACGGTCCCTGTACGAGGCAAAGCAAAACAAGGCCCGATCGTCAAATATAAGAGCACGGTCATAAAGGCTGCATAGGCAGGGTGCACACGACTTGCCAGACCAAACAGTCCATTTGCTTTCGATATGCCTATAGCGACGACACCTAAAAACGGAAGGCCTATTCCTGTAATCAAAAAACCAATAGAAGCAAGGAACACTTGGCTACCGGCTTCTTGCCCCATGTGGACTGGGAAAATCAAGTTTCCGGCTCCAAAGAACAAGCCAAACAGCATAGATCCAATAAGAATATAAGATGATAATGTTAGTTTTTTATCCATAATAATAAAATCAAACAACCCTTTCTTTTTGAAACTCTTTAATTTTGATGCCAGAAAAAATTTACGTATGCAAGAGGTTGTACACTTGTTCACTTGTCATTAAAATTTCTCGTGGCTTACTTCCGTTGTTCGGACCAATAATTTGTAATTCTTCCATCGTATCAATAAGCCTAGCCGCTCTTGTATATCCTATACGAAAACGACGCTGCAGGCTCGATGAAGAAGCTTGACCTGTAGCCAAGACTGCGTCTATAGCTCTCTCTAAAAGCTCATCTTGCTGTGTTGCTTTATCAGCCGTCGGCTCTTCTTTCAATGCATTTTCCGTAAAGCTGATAATCTCTTCATTGGCTTTCGCTTCCGCTCCTTGTCCTCGAATGAAATCAAGCAAGTCTTCTACTTCTTGGTCACTAATAAAAGCACCTTGGACACGTACGGGTTTAGACGCCCCCACTGGATAGTAAAGCATATCACCCTTACCTAATAATTTTTCTGCGCCGCTCATATCTAGTATCGTGCGAGAATCGATTTGAGAGGATACCGAAAAAGATATTCTCGACGGGATATTCGCCTTGATTATCCCGGTAATTACATCTACAGAAGGGCGCTGTGTAGCCAAAATCAAGTGCAACCCAGCCGCACGTGCTTTTTGTGCTAAACGGCAAATCGCATCTTCCACATCATGAGGTGCCACCATCATCAAATCAGCTAATTCGTCAATAATGATGACGACAGCCGGCATCTTGTCTTCTGGTTGGCTGCGATTATAGCGTTCCATATCACGCACACCATGTTTAGCAAATTTTGCATAGCGGTTTTCCATTTCTTGAACCGCCCAGTTAAGCACAGACGCAGCTTTTTTTGCATCCGTTACAACCGGTACCATTAAGTGTGGTATACCATTGTAATTCGATAGTTCAACCATTTTAGGATCGATTAAAATGAATTTGACCTCATCTGGCTTGGCTTTAAATAAGACACTGGTAATGATCGTGTTTATACAAACACTTTTACCTGATCCCGTTGCACCGGCAACTAAAAGATGCGGCATTTTAGCTAAATCGGCAAAAATAGCTTGTCCGCCAATATCCATTCCCAGTCCAACGGTCAACCTTGACTTTGCAGCATCGAATTTATCACTTTCCAAAACCTCTCGCAATTGAACGCCTGCTAACTCTTTATTTGGAACCTCGATCCCAATCGCAGCCTTGCCTGGTATTGGCGCTTCGATACGAACCGAAGGTGCCGCGAGTTTCAAGGAAATATCATCCGCTAAATTCACGATTTTACTGACCTTGACCCCGGCAGCAGGCTCTAACTCATAACGAGTGACCGCTGGCCCATGGCAAGCATTTACCAATTTCGCTTTGACATTGAAACTATTTAATGTAGCCTCCAATATCTTGGCATTGTCGGCAATTTCCTTTTCTAATTGATTGTTTTTTCCTTTGATTTTTTTGCTTAAGATATGACATACCTCTGGCAATTGATACGTTGGAAGCATTTTCTCATCAACAATCACATCACCAGAAAAAACTTCTTTTTCTGGCTCTTTTACAAAAGGTTGTTCTGGTTCTGCGGGGATTTCCGGTAAAACGGATGTTGACGCACCATCTGGAACATCTTGTGATTCAGCCTCCATGAACTGGATTGAAAAATCAGTCGCCGCAGGTTCCGCTGTTTCTATTTTTTCAGGAGTCATTGGTAAACTTTCTTGTTCGGTTGCCGCCGGTTTATCACTCGTTTCTCTTTTCCTTTTTCCAAAGTCCTCTTGCGTCGCTTCTATTGCCCTATCTTCAGACTCTTTGAAATGTTGATCTTTTTCTTGGTTATATACAGAATGACGAACTTTTTGTTCTACTTCGATAATTTTTTCATAAGTTGCAGAAATGGTCTGCTTGGCCGTAACCATTCCATTTTGAGCTTGTTTTTGGGTCTTCAAAAGACCTACAGCCAATGACCAAGTCGTAGATAAAAGTACGGAGCCTATCATTCCTGCAAATAAAATAATAATAGCGCCATCTACACCAAAAAATTTACGCAAAATAAACAAAATCGTACCACCAATCAAACCACCACCTGCCGGTAAGCTGTCTGGCAAAATTTCATTGCCGGGCAAAATCATGAAATGGTGATATATTGACAAAATGGAAAAAAACAAGGCCACAATACCAAAAAAGCGCATAGAAAACGTCACCTTTTGGTGGATGCAAATATATCGCCACCCCAAAAGCATTCCAAAAAGCGGAATAATATAAGCACCAATGCCAAACATGTATAACAATACCTTAGCAAAATAAAAGCCGACAAAACCGACATTAAACCCCAGTAGACCAACCATGGAAATAAGTGCTATTGTAAAAAAAGCTATGCCGAGCAATTCATAATTCCGATCATGATTGATTCTTGCCGGCACTGGTTTTTTCTTTATTTTTTGTGTAGGTTTTTTCTTTCGCATTCGGTTCACCACTTCTACTTATAAATTCATATTAAATGTCCAACGCTTTTTTTGCTAATTTGTCAGCCAACTCATTGCCTTCGACGCCTGTATGCCCACTGACTTTTCTAAAGCGGACCCAGCCAAGATAGTCCGACATAAAATTGGCGTATTCTTGTGTCACGACCGTATTGGTTTTCCAACGGCGTTCAGCCCATTCTGAAATTCCTATATAATCGTGAAGGATCAACACAGATGGCAATTTTTCCTGTTCAGCCCATTTTACAGCTTGTATCGTCGCTTCCACTTCGCCGGCTACATTGTGCAGTTTGGCAGCTTCCGCAGACGAACCAACGCCATTGGCTGTATGCATGAGCTTTCCTTGAAGATAAACGGCAAATCCCCAGCTATAACGACTGTTGAAGTAAGATCCATCCACATAAATGTGATAGCAGCCATCGTCTGCCTCAACTGTATTTTTGGCTGTTATCATGGATGCGTCACTTTGTGATCCCATATAATTTTGCGCTTCTTCTAGCGTAACAAAACCTTTAAATAAAGCTCCCGGAAAGCCTTGCACTTGTTTTTGGCATTCAGCCCAAGTGCTGAAGATGCCGATTTTTCGGCCATTTTTCACGGCATAAAATTTCTTTTTTAAGGCCAAAAAAACCTCTCCTTAAAAAAGCCCTGCGATTAGGCAGGGCCTTTTCTTTATTTTGTAAGATGTGCTGCACAGCGATTCGCTTCAAAGATAATGCGTTCTTCATCAAGTGTCAAAAGATGTCCTTTTTCCAGTAGCATTTTCCCATTAACAAAAACCGTATCTACCGAACTTGAATTTGCCGAATATACGAGCAAAGAAACAAGATCATGACGAGGCGACCATTGCAATCCCGTCGCATCAAACAATGTGATATCCGCTTTATATCCCGGAGCAATTTTCCCTGTATTTTTTAGTCCAACTGCCATCGCGCCATATTCTGTTGCCATCTGCAGGCTTTCAAAAGCCGGTACTGCAAGTGGGTCAAGCGTATCAACTTTATGCAAAAGTGCCGCTAAATTGACTTCTTCGAGCATATCCAAGTTGTTATTGCTCGACGCTCCATCGGTACCGAGTCCTACGACAATTCCTGCTTTTAAAAGTTTTGGTACCGGTGCGATGCCACTGGCAAGCTTCATATTACTGCCAGGGTTATGTGCAACGCGCACAGCATGTTTTTTCATAATAGCGATATCTTCCTCGGAAAGATGTACCGCATGTGCCGCTAAAACACCAACATCAAAAAGCCCTAGCTCTTCCATTAAGGCAATTGGCGATTTGCCATATTCTTTAAGGCAATTTTCTACTTCACCTTTTGTTTCCGATAAATGCATATGAATTTCAGCACCTAAGTTCTTTGCCTCAGCAACGACTTGTCGAATAAAATCCGGTGGACAAGTATACGGTGCATGAGGCCCCAGCATTACGGTAATACGGCCATCTGCAGCCTTATTGAAGTCTTTGAACAAACTGCAGTTTTCAGCCAAAGCAGCCTGCCCATTTGGTGCAGCGCCAATGAGTCCACGGGATAAAACCGCACGAATCCCGGATTCTTCAACGACTTCTGCTACCTTTTCCATATCCGCATACATATCGGCAAATGTTGTCGTCCCACTTTTGATCATTTCTGCAACTGCTAACATTGCACCCCAATATATGTCATCTTTCTTCATTTTTGCTTCAATTGGCCAAATCTTGTTCTGCAGCCAATCCATCAGCTGCATATCATCTGCATAACTGCGCAATAAAGTCATTGATGCATGGGTATGGGCATTGACAAAACCTGGTACAGCAAATTTCCCCGAGGCATCTACCGTTTTATCGCAATGCCAGCCTTCTGCTATTTCACCAACAAAAGCGATATGATCATTTTCTATGGCAATATCTGTAGTTTTTACCGTTCCATCTGGCAATAATACAGATGCATTTTTTAACAAAGTATTCAAGATAATACCCCATTTTCTTCTTTTTTAGATAATTTTACATAGATATCATTCTTGTGAAAGATATTCGCGTTGAGCCTTGGTCAATTTATCAATATTGACACCGGTTGCCGCCAATTTGATTTCGGCGATACGTGTGTTGATTTCCTCTGGCATAAGATGCACGCCATTTTCCATTTTCTGATGGTTTTGCACAATATGAAGTGCTGAGAAGAACTGCACCGCAAATGAGAGATCCATGATTTCAGCTGGATGTCCATCGCCCGCCGCTAAGTTGACCAAACGGCCTTCAGCCAATAGATAAATCTTACGGCCATCAGACAAGACGAATTCTTCAATGTTTTTACGAACAGGACGCGTAGACACTGCAATCTCATTGAGATCGACTTTGTTGATTTCAACATCAAAATGTCCGGCATTGGCCATCATTGCTCCATTTTTCATCACAGCAAAATGTTCTTTGCGGATGATATCATTGCAGCCCGTAACCGTCAAGAAAATGTCACCAATTTTTGCAGCTTCTTCCATCGGCATTACACGGAAACCATCAAACACGGCTTCAATTGCTTTGATCGGATCGATTTCAGTGACAATGACCTTAGCCCCAAGTCCTTTTGCACGCATTGCAGCACCCTTACCGCACCATCCATAACCAGCAATAACAACATCTTTACCGGCAACAACAAGATTCGTTGTGCGCATGATACCATCCCATGTCGACTGACCTGTACCGTAGCGATTGTCAAACAAATACTTGCAATACGCATCGTTGGCAGCAATCATAGGGAATTGAAGCTTGCCAGCTGCAGCCAGTGCCTTCAAACGAATGACACCTGTCGTCGTTTCTTCCGAGCCACCAATGATTTTTTCAGCTAATTCAGCGCGCTGTCCGTGCAGCATAGAAACCAAATCTCCACCATCGTCGATGATCATGTCCGGACCTTCATCCAAGGCTTTGTTTAAAAAGACATCGTATTCTTCATTCGTGCAATTGTACCAGGCATAAACCGTAACACCTTGATCAACTAAAGCCGCCGCGACGTCATCTTGTGTCGATAATGGGTTACTGCCCGTAACAATGACCTCAGCTCCTGCGTTTTTTAAAACAAGACCCAAATATGCTGTTTTAGCTTCTAAATGCATGGTAATAATCATTTTTTTACCAGCAAAAGGTTTTGTTTTCGAAAATTCTTTATCAAGTGCCCCTAAAACAGGCATGAAATTCTTTACCCAATTAATTTTATCGTGTCCCTGTGGTGCTAATGTAATATCGCGAATCATTGATTTCATTATAATAAATCTCCTAACATCTTCTTTAAATTTTGTATTGCTGTAGTATAATCACCGCTGAACACTCCATATTCTGTAATGATGCCCGTGATATATTCATTTGGCGTAACATCAAATGCCGGATTGAATACATCGATATCGAGTGGTGCTGACTGAACACCTTGAATATGCGTGACTTCGTCTTTATTTCGTTCTTCGATTGGAATCTTCGTTCCATCTTGAAGAGAAAAGTCAAAAGTAGATGCTGGTGCTGCGACATAGAAAGGAATGCCATGGGCTTTAGCCAAAACAGCAACACTATAGGTTCCTATTTTATTTGCCGTGTCGCCATTGGCGGCTATTCGGTCTGCACCAACGATAACTGCATCGATTTTTCCTTGCTTCATGCACCATCCAGCCATATTGTCCGTAATCAAGGTCACTGGAATTCCATCTTGCTGAAGCTCAAATGCCGTAAGTCGGGCTCCTTGCAAAAGAGGTCTTGTCTCGTCCGCAAAGACTCTTTTAACATGGCCTTCTTTATAGGCTTGACGAATGACTCCGAGCGCTGTTCCCCAGGCAACCGTAGCTAAAGCACCGGCATTGCAATGCGTAAGTATCGTCATCGGCTTTCTAAAGAGCACAGCGCCGTGCTCAGCCATTTTATGGTTCACCGCTTTATCTTGCGCAGCTATATTTTCGGCCGCTTCAAGTAATGCTTCTAATAAAAGTGCTCGAGGCTTTTTGAAATTTTGCCTAAAGCATTCATCCATACGATCTAACGCCCAAAACAAATTGACGGCAGTAGGACGCGTAGAGCGCAAATAGGCCGCAGCATCTTTCATTTGCTCTAAAAATGCAGATTCTTCTGCTTCGGCGAATTCTTGCCCAGCTAAAACAAACGCATAAGCTGCAGCTGCACCAATTGCAGGCGCACCTCGCACTTCAAGTACCTCAATAGCCAAACCGACTCGTCTATAAGATTCGCAGCTTATATAAGAAACTTCTACGGGAAGTTTTGTCTGATCTAAAAGCAGCAGCGCATTTTTATTCCATTTCATTGTATCCAAAACACACGACTCCCTTTGCTTAAAGCTTAAATCCGCCAAATTCTGCTAGAATGCTCGGGCAGCTGCAATCTGCAGCTGATAAATCAACTAGCTCAATGGCTTTCATAATTAATTTTTTGATGTTTTCACCATTAGCCGCCATTGTCTCAACAACTTCGCTATGCGTGAGATGCGTTGGCGAGATACCAGCGGCATAATTCGTAACCATCGATACCGTTGCATAGCAAATCTCGGCTTCATGCGCCAGTACAACTTCTGGAACGTTTGTCATACCGACTAAGTCACCGCCTAACGTTGCAAACATCTTGATTTCTGCAGGCGATTCAAAGCGCGGACCTTCCGTACACACATAAACACCTTGTTCATGAACAGACAGCCCCTCTTGCGCAGCAGCTTTGCTGATTGTTTTTCGTAAGTTAGGACAATATGGCTCTGTAACATCGAGATGGACAACGCCTCGTTCGCCACCTTCATAAAACGTACTTATACGATTTTTGGTAAAATCCAAAAATTGATCGATCAGAACAAAATCGCCCGGTTTCATTGCCGGATTCAATGAACCAACCGCTGTAGTAGCAATTATTTTCTGGACACCGATTTTTTTAATCGCCCAAATATTTGCTCTGTAATTGATCATGTGCGGTGGTATCGAATGTTGGCTGCCATGACGCGCAATGAAAGCAATCTCTTTTTCAGCATACTCACCAAGCATATAGTTTACATCGCCATAAGGCGTAGCGATAGATTCCGCTCGAACATTATGAAGGATACTCGCATCATAAACACCAGTTCCCCCAATAATCGCAATTTCAGCCATAAATCAGTTACCCTCTTCTCTTTAAAGTATAGCATTCCCCTAGTTTTCCCCAACAAAAAGAACGATGTCAGTCTTTTGCTGAAAGTTTGCCTTCTATAGCAAGGTAGTCTGTTAAATCGATCTGCAAAGGGGTGATGGAAATATATCCTTGATTCGCTGCAAAGATATCGGTAGCTTCATCATTTTCTTTATCAACGATTTCGCCCGCCATTTGATATGACACATGCTTTTCCTCATCAACAATACGATGAAAAGCATTTTCATAATCTCGTCGACCTAGTTTTGTAAAAACAAAGGGGTCTTTTTCCATATTGATAAATTTAGGGAAATTGACATTATACAAAAAAGGCCCATCTGCCTCTTCACACCATTGCGTCAATTTCATTTTAACTTGTTCCGCTGCCCACAAAAAACTGAATTTTGAATGTACGTCGAGCGAAACCGCAATCGATGGAATTCCATGTAAGAAGGCCTCGATTGCAGCACCAACAGTTCCAGAATACAAAACATCTGTCCCTAGATTAGAACCTCTGTTTATTCCAGAAATAACCAAATCAGGTGGAGCTTCTGTAAGCAAAACTTCCAAAGATAATTTCACACAATCCGCTGGAGTACCATGTATCTTCCAAGCCTGTATTTCGTGGTTGGGTAAACGCAAATCATAGTTTTCAACCCGAATCGGTCGATGTACAGTAATGGCCTGAGCCATACCGCTCTGCTCTGTTGCCGGTGCCGCGACTAAAACTTCATATCCCTTTACCTCAGATAAAACTTCACATAAAGTCTTTATCCCGGAAGCAGCAATTCCATCATCATTTACTAATAAAATCCGCAAAAAAATATCACCTCTTGCATCTACATTATATTGAGCCCGCAAAATCAAAAAGCAATAAAACCAACCATATTTATAAAAATAAATTAACAATTTGCCGCGATAGCGTCTACTTAATATTAGATGAAAAAAAGCAATACGTCAACTGTTGGCACACAGAAGCATCGGGCTTGCGACAAAGGGTTCAAAGACTTTATGGCTCTTTGATTGTTTTTGGTTTTCAGATTTTTTATCTTGAATCAGCCAAAACCTTTGACTGGCGATTACTTGATTTCTATTTGATTCAAAAAGAAGCCATCCAAAAGTTCAATGAACTTCCGAACAGCTTCTCTTTGAAAATAGTCAACAATATGTCAACATCTTGAACACGATCACATCGCAACTGCAAATATATCAAGGTTTGTTTATTTTTTACATTTGTCCGATCATTTTATGTGTCTGTGGAATGACCCGAACATCTTTCAATATAGCTAATGCTTGTTGCTGATATTCTAATACCGCCGCCGGAGAAGCTGCATTGCAGCCATTAGTCGGTGTCACTGGCTGTATAATAAATGGAATTGCTGGATCCACCGATTCAACCAAGCGAATGGCCCGTGAAAACTCATCTGTCGTTGTTTCTTCTGAAACAACTAACTTAATATATAAATCTTTAGTTTTCGCAAGTGACATAAACTTTTCATGTACATCCCAAAGTTCTTTACCCGTGATGCTTGGCAATTTAATATCCATACTGATTATATCAATATCATTGATAACTTTTTTCAGTTCTTCCGTCAATGTGCCATTTGTTTCTAAAAATGTTTTACAATGAATCTTTGGTGCCAGCGCATGAATAAAATCCGCACGGTATAGGGGTTCTCCACCGGTAAAACTGACCGAGTGATGCGGAACTTCTAATAAGTGCTGAATCCGTGGACTCAATTCTTCAATGGATACCGGATTATCGAGCTGGATAAATTTTCTGCTGCCCGCATCTTCTTCAGTCATGCAATAGCGATACGGCGCATGCGATACCAATGTATCACAGTACCTACACCTTAAATTGCATCCTGAAAAACGAACAAAAACCTGCCGACAACCAACGTACTTTCCTTCACCTTGTATCGATGAAAAAACTTCTACAACATTTGCCCGCACATTTATTCACCCTTACTGTATATAACTGCTGATTTTGCTGATTCCCACACTTTTACATTTTTAAGCTGGCATTCCTGCTTAAAAACAGTCCGATCAGCCAATGCATTGTAAATATATTCCGCAATATGCTCTGCTGTTGGATTATGACCTTCAGCAAATTCAGGAAGTTCATTTAAATACTGATGATCTAAATGCTCCATTACTTCGTTGACTTCTTGTTTTAAATCCTTAAAATCAACAAGCATTCCGAGTTCATTTAGTTTTGTTCCTGTTACATTGACCTCCACGACCCAATTGTGTCCATGCAAACGGTTACATTTTCCAGGATAATCTACAATTCTATGAGCAGCTTCAAACTCTACTTTTACGCTTAATTCAAACACTTCGTCACATCCAATTCTTTATTTTACTACATAGCCAAAAAAAGGGCGAGTACATACACTCACCCTTTCGCCAGCATATTATTTACACTTTTATTTGCTTACTTCTCGGCTAAGGATCGAATCACCCTTCGCCTTTCCCATGAGTTCATCATAACTCAACGAACGCGTGTGTTTTGTATGACTCCACTCATGCTCATTACGATGGATAAAACCTAAGAACACGATTGGAATCCAGCTATAGATAAACACTGGATACAAAATCAAATAAAACCAAGCTTTCCATTTCACTTTGATCTTGAGCAAAATGATAATAGGCAAAATATACTGTCCCAACATAATCACTGTCATCAATTCCGATGGCATGAAATTATAAATATTGGTATAAAACGGTGGAAATGCCAACTGTATATAGCTGACAACAATGAAAAACGTCGATAGCAACAAGAAATGTGGCTGCAATAAATGCAAACATCCATCTAAAATGCGGATATCACGTTTTTGAATCCCTGCTTTGAGCATTTTCGGGATAAAACGATGTGCAACGTCAAATTGTCCTTGTGCCCAACGTTTACGCTGATTCCATGATTGTTTGAACGTCAACGGTTTTTCATCGTACACAATAGCATCATGTGCCCAAGTCGTCTTGATGCCTTCTGTCAACGATTTCATGGTGAATTCCATGTCTTCGGTTAAACAGGTTGCACCCCAGCCGTGCCGTTTCAAGACTTCGGTCGTAATACACATACCTGTTCCACCAAGAACAGAAGACAATCCAATATTCGTCTTTGCCAAGTGCCAAATGTGATCAATTACCCAAAAAGAAATGGCAAAAGTCCCCGCAACCCATGTGTCATAAGGATTTTTAGCATCTAAATACCCTTGGACCAATTTATCACCTTTACATAGGCGATTGTTCATTTCAAGCAAAAATTTAGGATGTACCAGGTTGTCCGCATCAAAAATCGCAACGGCATCATATTGCTTTTCAAAGGTGAACAATTTTTCAAACATCCACTCCATAGCAAAGCCCTTGCCTTTTTTTTCGGCATTCGTTCTTTCACAGACAATTGCCCCTGCACTTTTTGCAACAGCAACGGTATTGTCTTCGCAATTATCGGCAATAACATAAATATCATAAAGGTCTTTAGGATATTCTAAGGTTTGCAAGTTATCGATCAATTGTCCGATAACGGGTTCCTCATTATGCGCTGCAACAATAACGGCAAATGTTTTTTCTGGGATAAGAATCTTTTTTTCTTTTTTGCGCCACAAGCCGCAAAACCCGATCAAAAAGTAATACATGGTGAATAAAAATATAATGATCTGTATAGGAACCATTATATAGTCAAAAAGATAATTCATGGATTTTTTTCTCCTTTAAAACTCCAGTAAAGCAGACAATATCAAATATTGTTATCTGCCTCTCTAGCTTCGGAAACCGCAGAAACTGCAGTATTTAATACACCAAACATAGCATAGGTGATGAAGATAGCAAACATGATTGCGTTGAAAATAGCGTTTTTGCAAACAACCAGTATCGCAATCGCTAAAACCAGCGAAAGAATCAGCGGCAAAAGATGTGCTTTTTCGCCTTTTCCTTTAAAATCTGGATATCGAACTTTACTTACCATCAGATACCCAAAAAACATGACTAAAATAGGAAATGCCAAACCAAAAATTTCTGGATTTATGCCAAGCATTACACAAAGCATGATGAACGTAGAAATGAGGCATCCACCCGCCGGAATCGGCAAACCCATGAAATAACCATGTACAATATTTGTGCTGACGTTGAATCTCGCTAGACGCAAAGCACCACAAAGTGCAAAGACGATAGCAGCTGCCCAGCCTAAATACCCAAAGTTATGCAAATAAAACACATAGGCCAAAAATGCAGGAGCCACACCAAACGAAACCAAATCACACAAAGAATCCATTTCTCTGCCAAAATCGCTACTGACACCAAAAAACCTTGCAGCACGACCATCGAGCCCATCGGCAATCATCGCTATGACTACGAAAAGCGCGCCATAAAAAAAATTCCCATGAAAAGTAGAAATAATTGAACACATACCAAATACCAAATTGGATGATGTCAACATGTTCGGGATTAACGTTCTATACATTATCATTTACCCTCCCAATAATTGTTTCGCCGCCGATTACCTTCTCGCCTTTTTTGACAAGGATATCAACATTTTTCGGCATAACGATTTCCGTGCACGAACCAAAGCGAATCAAGCCATACCGTTCGCCTTTATTCAAATTATCATCAAGTGTAACCCACGAAACGATTCGTCTAGCTAAAATGCCCGCGATTTGGGTTACGGTAACACGCAAATTATCATTTTCTATACCAATCATATGTCGTTCATTTTCAAATCCAACCGTATCTTTATATGCGGGACGAAAACGGCCGCATGTATATTCTTGATATTTGATTTTCCCTTCGATCGGACTTCTGTTGATATGAACATTGAATACAGATAAAAATATAATTACTTTAGTTCCTGGCTCTTTGACAAATTCGTCATTTTCTACAGGAACGATGTCCATAACCTTACCATCTGCCGGAGAAACCACCAAGGACTGATCCATCGGGATATCTCTCACCGGATTACGAAAGAAAAAAGCAAAAAACGCTGCCAAGACCCCTGGTACAACAGCTGCATAAGGGCTTATCGCATAACCGACAATCACTGCAATCAAAAGCGTTACCGCAATAAAGCCATAGCCTTCTTTTATTACAGGAGCTTTCACCATAAACTCCACCTCCATCTAAACACCATTTTTTTAACACTCAAAAACACAGCATAACATAGTGCCATCCTGTTCTTTAGTAATTATAGTTCACTGTTTTTGCTTTGTCCACTACTTTTTATAAGCACGTACCTTCAAGACAAAACGCGGCAAAGCCATTAACCGGCCAATTCGCTTTGGTTGCAGCAATCCACGAAAGAGCCATTCAAGCTTCGCTTTTTGCATCCACAAAGGAGCTCTCTTCATCACGCCAGCCATTACATCAAAAGTGCCGCCAACGCCGATAGATACAGGAACACCAAGGACATCCTTATATTCATCGAGCCATTTTTCTTGTTTAGGAACGCCCAAGGCAGCTAACAAAAGATCTGGTTTTGCAGCTTTGATTTGAGCTATGATATCAGGTTCTTGCTCTTTTTTGAAATAGCCATCGAGCACACCGACAATATCAATGCCTGGGTATTCTCGCTCCGCCTTTAATTTCGCTTTTTTGGCAACCCCAGGTGCTGACCCGAAGAAAAAAATACGTCTTTTCTTTTCCGGTGCCCTAGCCAATAAATTTTGTGTCAAATCATAACCAGCTACGCGTTCTGGCATCAAGGTTCCTAAATAATTAGAAGCCCATACTGTCCCTGCACCATCAGGAACAACGAGATCGGCTTGATTCAAAATCTTTTTAAGAACTTGATCTTGGTCCGCCATCATAATCATTTCCGCATTTGCTGTAGCAATCAATGCACCTTTTTTTTCGTCCATATATCTTTCTACAGTCGCAACAGCCTCATCCATCGTAAGTGAGGCAACGTCTACATCTAATATCTTAACCTTTTGAAATGACACCGCTCATACTCCTCTTTCGAAAAATTATCCCTATCTTTATATTGTATCATAAGATTAAGGACCGGGCAATATAAGACCACAGCGCTAATTTCCCACAAAATAAAACACAAGATACGTTTTAGCTGTATCTTGTGTTTTATTTGTCTTGCCCTTATTTTTTCTTTGAAGCCACTGCTGTTTTGATCGATAATTCCTTCAACTGCTTCGTATCGACCTCTGATGGTGCCTGCGTCATAATGCAAGAAGCACTTTGTGTTTTCGGGAACGCAATAACATCACGAATCGAGTCACGTTTTGCCATAATCATGACCAAACGATCCAAACCAAATGCCAAACCGCCATGAGGTGGTGTACCATATTCAAAAGCATCGAGCATGAAGCCAAATTTCGAGCGAGCTTCTTCTGCTGAAAGACCAATGGCTTCAAACACTTTTGCCTGCATTTCGCTATTATATATACGTAAACTGCCGCCGCCGATTTCCGTGCCATTTAAAACCATATCATATGCTTTTGCTTTGACTTTGCCCGGGTCCGTCAATAAATACTGTACGTCTTCATCGCGAGGAGCCGTGAACGGATGATGCATTGCCGTCCAGCGCTTATCTTCTTCATTGTATTCAAACATAGGGAAATCAACTACCCACAAGAATGAAAGCTTGTCTGGATCGATTAAATTGCGACGACGACCCATTTCCAAACGAAGTGCACCAAGTGCTTGTGCGACAACAGCTGGTTTATCTGCAATGATCAACAAGAGATCATCCGTTTGTGCATCTGTAGCAGCTTGAATATTCGCCAATATTTCATCGGAGAAGAATTTCTTTATTGGGGATTTTAGACCTTCTTCGACATATTGCATCCAAGCTAAGCCTTTAGCACCGTAATTGCTGACATAATCAACCAATCCGTCAAGTTCACGACGCGGAATACCAGCGTAGCCTTTGACTTTGATTGCCTTCACCTGGCCGCCGGCTTGTAAAACTGCTTCAAAGACCTTGAAATCTGAGCCTCGGACAACTTCAGAAAGATCCATCAATTCCATGCCAAAACGTAAATCCGGTTTATCTGAACCATATTTCTCCATAGCTTCATCCCAGGTCATGCGATAAAACGGAGCTTGAACTTTAGCGCCAATCGAGCGTTCAAATAATTCTTGTACCATGCCTTCCATCATTGTCAAAATGCTTTCTTGATCAATAAAAGACATTTCAATGTCGAGCTGCGTGAATTCAGGCTGACGATCCGCACGTAAATCTTCATCGCGGAAACATCTGACGATTTGGAAATACTTTTCATAACCAGCAACCATCAAAATTTGTTTAAAAATCTGCGGAGACTGTGGCAAAGCATAGAATTTTCCAGGATTCACACGGCTTGGCACTAAGTAATCGCGTGCACCTTCCGGTGTGCTTTTGGTAAGCATCGGTGTTTCGATTTCAAGAAAATCATTGCGGTCAAAATAATCACGCATGATTTTTGTCACCCGGTGGCGTAAAATGATATTTTTTTGCATTTCCGGACGACGTAAATCCAAGTAACGATATTTAAGACGAAGCGTTTCATCTACATCAATATTATCTTGGATATAAAACGGTGGAGTCTTTGCTTTATTTAAAATGCGCAATTCTAAGCAATACACTTCAATTTCGCCAGTTTCCATATGGTCATTGATGGTTTCTGCTGAACGGCTGTAAACAGTCCCTCTAACAGCGATAACGAATTCAGAGCGAAGTGATTCCGCTTTTGTAAAAGCATCATCGCCCATTTTTTCTGCTGAAAATACAACTTGGACTAATCCCGAGCGATCGCGTAAATCAACAAAAATCAGGCCGCCATGGTCACGGCGTCTCGATACCCAGCCGCATAATACAATTTCCTTTGTTTCATCTGTTTTTCGGATTTCTCCGCAATGATGTGATCTTTTCAATCCTTCTAATGTTTCCATTTAATCCTTCACCTCAGCATATAGCTTATTTACTAATTCTTCTCGGAGAACTTTTTCCTGTTCCCCTGTCTGCATATTTTTTAAGACCGCACAGTCGTCCTTAATTTCATCTTCACCAACAATGACCGCAAACTGTGCTGCAGCTTTATTTGCCTGTTTCATCTGCGCTTTCATGCTGCGACCGGCAAAATCCATATTTGCTCTAAGGCCTTTAGCACGAAGATCACATAAAAGCTTGAATGCTTCCACCTGTGCTCCATCACCAAGAGCAATGACAAAAGCATCGCTTCCCAAGTCGTTAACAGGTAAGAGTTCCTGTTTTTCAAGTGCTAAGAGCACTCTTTCTAGACCGACAGCAAAACCAACGGCAGGAGTAGGGTTTCCACCACATTCTTCAATGAGGCCGTCATAGCGACCGCCACCGGCAACTGCACTTTGTGCACCTAGTGGTGCATATTTGACTTCAAATGCCGTTTTGGTATAGTAATCCAACCCACGTACCAGTCTTGGATCCAAATTGAATTTTATGCCGGCAACGGTAAGAAGCGACTGTACTTTCGTAAAATGATCTTGGCATTCATCACATAAGCAATCTGTGATATTTGGCGCCCCGACAGATAATTCTTTGCATTTGTCATTTTTGCAATCCAAAATACGCATCGGATTGCGATCATAACGCGAACGACAATCTGAGCAAAGTCCGTCGAGTTTATCACGGAAAAAGTCCTGCAGCTTTTCACGGTATACAGGACGGCATTTAGGACAGCCCACAGAGTTGAGGCTAAGTTCTAATTCCTTTAACCCCAGCGTTGTTAAAAAGTGAGTCGCCAGCATTATAATTTCAGCGTCTACCGCTGGATTATCACCGCCAAGAGCTTCTATTCCAAATTGATGGAATTCACGGTATCTGCCTGCTTGCGGACGATCATAACGAAACATCGAGCCGATATAAAATAGCTTGTTAAGGCTTGATTCAGCATAAAGTTTATGCTCTAAATAAGCCCGCACTGTGGCAGCCGTATTTTCAGGACGAAGGGTAAGGCTCCTTCCACCACGATCGGTGAACGTATACATTTCCTTTTCCACAACATCCGTAGTTTCGCCTATTCCACGCAAAAACAGCTCCGTATGTTCAAAAACCGGCGTGCGAATTTCTTTGTATCCGTATAAAGCACAGATATCACGTACAGCTTTTTCGATATATGACCATTGTCCGACAGCATCCGGCAATATATCTTTTGTACCGCGAGGACCGGTTGTCAACATCAAAAAATTCCTCCTTATTGATCAAACGCTTCATCTAGCAAAGCCGATCGTTTTTCTATATATTTATCCACACAATTAAGATATGTAGTTAAATCCTTAGCATTAAAAGATGTTTGCAATCGCTGCGTCACAGGATGCACAACCTTGGTGGTTGCTGCGCCGCCAATTCCAATAATGGTTTGATGCTCTTCCATGATTTGAATGTTATACATGCTTTCGGCACCTTTTCGGCTGCATCCGACATTTTCAAGTTGTCCGCTCATATATCCTTGTCGATATAAATAATACGGCTCCAACTCCATTTTATTTACATGGTATAGAGCAATCTCAAACATTTTTTGCACAGACTCATCACTTGGCAGATCTATATCTTCTATCTGCATTTTCAGCTTCGAACCTTTTTTCAAGGCCAACGCATGCAAGGTTATATCGTCAGGTTCAAGTGCAACGACCTTCTTCATCGTATCTTCAACATCTTCTGGTGTTTCTCCGGGAAGTCCTATGATCAAATCCATATTGATATGCTTCATCTTCGCTAAACGAAATTGCTTAAACATATCGACAATAGCTTCTGGCGTATGCTGACGCCCTATTTTTTTCAGCGTTTTAGCCTGCATCGTCTGCGGATTTACACTTACGCGATCAACGCCATGGGCCATCATAGACTCTATTTTCCCTGGTGTAATGCTGTCTGGACGTCCTGCCTCGACGGTAAACTCCACCGTAGCATCGGTATAAAAAGCTTCACAGACCCAGTCTAGCAACGTGTTAAAATACCCATCAGGCAAGCTTGTTGGCGTACCACCGCCGATATAGATGCTCTGTACTTTAAGCCGATGCTTTTCTACCGATGCCTTTGCTGCCAAAAGATCTTTTTTCAGTACAGCCAAAAAACGCTGCAGTTCTAAATCTTTCGGCAAGACATTCGACGGGAACGAACAATACAGACATCGCGATAAACAAAAAGGAATTCCAACATAGATACTGACCGTCTGAGTATCCGATGTTTGCAAAAACGGGCGTTGTTTATAAGCGAGCTTTGTTATTGCCTCCGCTTTTAACGAGCTGACTTCATAATCTGTTTGCAATCGCTGCGAAATATCTTCGGCCTTTATGTTCGCATCAATATAACGGTGTACGATTTTTGTTGGGCGAACACCATGAAGGATTCCCCATGGCGCTGCTGGCATCGAAAGCTCTTCCAAAAAGATATGATATAAGTTCAATTTTATTAAGCGATGCGTTGCTGCTTTTGGATTTTCATCTACTTTTGCAATACAAAAACGCTCATAAAAAGTTTCCGGCGCACCTTCCCTTTTCATTATGAATTGGGTTTTGACTGATATCGGATCGCTATTTCCTATATGGTTTTCAATCTTAATCCATTCACAGTCACAAAGCTCATCTTCCGCTTGCGCAATTTGGACTTTAAACAGCGTCAATATTTCCTTCACGATTTTCACGATGACTTCTTTGTCGCTGTTGAGATAAAACTTTCTAATCTTCACGCTTTTTTTGGCACTCCTGACAATAGCCATAAAATTTTACTTGATGATCGACTATCTTGAAATTACTTTTTTCAGAAACATCTGCTTCCAAAGGTTCCAATAAATCATCGGCAAATTCTTTGACTGTTCCGCAATCCAGACAAATCAAATGATGATGCTGATGCTGTTTGGGATCGGTATCATTGAGTTCATAGCGACTGCGCCCATCACCAAAATCCATTTTTTGCAATATGTTTAAATCTCCCAGCAACTCTAAGCTGCGATATACGGTAGCGAGCCCGATTTCTGAGCTATCGCCTCGCAAAATAGCGTGTACATCCTCGGCACTTAAATGCTCTCCGGGACGGTTAATAAACACTTGTAAAACTGTCTGTCGCTGCGGTGTAAGCTTATGCTGCCGTTCTTGCAGCCTCTTTTTTAAATCATCCATCGTAATTTTTTTTGGCATGTTATGATCCCCTCTATAAAATTCAATGAGCCCCTTTAGATGAACAAGTCGTTAAACTTACGGTTCAAATAACTCCATTTTATCAAAAATGGCAAAAGAATACAAAGAAAATTTATCAACTGCCTGCTATATTTAAACCAAATACGGATTATACAGGCGTTCTCGCCCTATTTTACTGCTTGGACCATGCCCTGGATAAACAATTGTTTCATCTGGCAATCCTAGCAGTTTTTTCTTGATATTTTCAACGAGCTGCTGCATATTTCCGCCAGGGAAATCACAGCGACCAATGGATTCAGCAAATAACGAGTCCCCACTAAATAAAACCGTTCCGGTATAAAGACAAATCCCCCCTGGCGAATGGCCCGGCGTATAAATGATCTCAAGGCTAACTTGACCAATCTCTAGTTTATCGCCATCTTTTAAAAGAAGACCTGCTTCCGGAGAAATCACTGGTGCACCGCAAAAAAGCGATAAGTTCTTTTTTGCATCCGTTAACATCGGCAAATCTTTTTCATGAATTGCCAAAATCGCCCCGGTTGCCGCAAGCAGCTCTTGATTTGCTCCAATGTGATCGGCATGACCATGCGTGTTGATAATATATTTTACTTGCAGCGCTTCTTTTTTTATATACGTCAGAATCTCGTCTGCATCTGCTCCAGGATCGATGACCAAGGCTTCTTTTGTATCCTCATCGCTGACTACATAACAATTTACGCCTAAATCACCTACAGTAAACGCTTGTATTTTCATCATTCAGTCCTCTTTCATATTTGCTGCTATATTTCTCGTGACGCTGTACACATCTTTTACCCGACGGAATTTCGTCATGATTTGTTCGAGCTGCAATGCATTTTTGACATCCAGGCTCATCGTAATCGTTGATGTTTTATTGCTTTTATTGGCTCTGGCATAAACTGCACTGATATTGATTTTGGATTCAGAAGGAATTGCCAAAAGTCCGGTAAGCACACCTGTCTTATCATTGCAAGTAACATCAATTGTGACGGTATAGACCTTATCAAGTCCAATATCCCAGTTTACTTCAATGACGCGCTCAAAATCACTGTTTTCATTGATGACATTCGGACAATCTGCACGATGAACAGATACGCCCCTGCCTCTAGTGATATAGCCAATGATAGGATCGCCTGGAATCGGGTTGCAGCAACGGGCCAAACGAACCAGCACCCCACCTTCACCTTCTACCAATATGCCATGACTTGATTTTTTCTTTTGGCCTTGCGGTTTCAATTTTTCCAGCATTTGCGAAATATCTGGCGGCGTCGTTTTTTGAAGTTCCTTTTTGTGCAGCTCAATGAGCTTCATTATGATTCCCGTCGTGGTTAAGCCACCATAGCCTAGGCTGGCCAACAGATCATCTTGGTTTAAAATATTTAGCTTCTTGGCAACGACCATGAGGCGGTTGTCTTTTAAAAGTTCTTTTGTTTCATAGCCAAGGCGCTTGGCTTCTTTTTCAATCAGCTCATTGCCGCGAACAATATTTTCTTCGCGTGAAGCCTTTTTGAACCACTGGCGAATTTTATTTCGAGTTTCTGAAGACGCGACGATATTGAGCCAGTCACGACTTGGTCCATTGTTTTGTTTATTGGTGATAACCGCCACGATATCTCCATTTTTGAGCTTATATTCAAGCGGAACGATTTTGCCATTAACTTTCGCGCCAATACAATGATGACCGACATCTGTATGGATTCGATAGGCGAAATCAAGCGGAATTGAGCCTTTCGGTAAATCGATGACATCACCTTTTGGCGTAAAGACGAATACTTCATCGGAAAAGACATCTACTTTCAATGCCTCTACATACTCTCGCGGATCCGAAACATCTTGCTGTAAATTGACAAGCTGACGGAGCCAGGATAGTTTTTGATCGTATTCTTTAGCCGCGCCAACGCTTTTTCCTGATTCTTTATATTTCCAGTGAGCTGCTACACCATATTCAGAAACCCGATGCATAGAAAATGTGCGAATCTGTATTTCCAGCGGATATCCTTTCGTAGCAATGACCGTCGTGTGTAAAGATTGATAACCATTCGATTTTGGCATAGCTATATAGTCTTTGAATCTGCCGGGAAGCGGCTTCCACATAGCATGGATGATTCCCAAAACCCCATAACAATCCTTTACGCTGTCAACTAAGACGCGAACAGCCGATAAATCGTAAATTTCACTGATATCTTTTTGGTCACGTTTCATTTTTTTATAAATGCTGTAAAAATGTTTGGCCCTGCCTTGTATCTCGGTTTTAATTGCCGCCGCATCGAGTTGTTGTTGCAGCTGCTTTGTCGAATCTTCAATGAATTCCTGGCGCTCACGCCGTTTTTGTTTTACTTTTTCAACTAACTCATAATATGTTTCCGGCTCTAAGTAACGTAAACATAGATCTTCAAGTTCCCATTTTATATTGGATATCCCCAAGCGGTTCGCTAGTGGAGCATAAATCTCCAGCGTCTCTTTTGCAATACGCTTTTGTTTATCCTCACGCATGAATTTCAACGTGCGCATATTATGCAGTCGATCTGCTAATTTAATCAAAATGACCCGAATATCTTTAGCCATTGCCAAGAACATCTTCCGATAATTTTCCAGCTGTTGTTCTTCTTTTGATTTATATTCCATCCGGCTCAGTTTAGTGACACCATCGATGAGCATAGCCACTTCTTCACCAAAAATTTCTTGCATTTGATCAATCGTATAGGTTGTATCTTCTACAACATCATGCAATAAAGCCGCACTGATTGTCAGCGGATCGATTTGAAGATCCGTAAGAATCTTAGCTACACTAAGCGGATGGTGAATGTATTCTTCCCCAGATATTCTTTTTTGACCGGCATGGGCCCCATGCGCTAAGTCATAGGCGCGGCGAATCAAATCAACCTGTGCGTCCGGTTGATATCTTACAACTGCCTGAATAATATCATCAATCGTAATGGCCTTGTCGGCTGTTTCTTTCATTTTATTCAACCCCATTAAACAGTATCTTAATAATAATAACAAAAATCCTTTTTATATTATAACATTATTTAGCAAAAAGCACTGCTATATTTGCATTTAATGTAAACATTTGAAGAAATGCTTTACGAATTCACCGTTTCGCTGGCAAATGTGGGGGATTGCATCAAATCCAGTTTTTTTTCTGGTGGTTTTTGTAAATAAATATGCGTTTGCAAAAACTCTTTTTCAACTTTAACCAAATCCAGCTCAGTTAAAATTTTCAGGATAACATCAATAAAAAATGTGGATATTTCTTCTTGATATCGTTTTTGGTATGCGGCAACAATCTGGCTTAACGCCATACTTAACTTGCCATCGGCTTTCGCCGAATGTTTTAGCAGTATATAGACTTTACCGACAAGTTCACGATTTAAAAAAATCTTCTCTTTTTCCATTTTTAAATCTTGAAGTTTGAACTGAATGCTTTGCCGACCTTGCCAAACATTGAATTCAGGTTGAAAAGCAATATCCACCGTAGTTTTTGCAACTTTTTCTGCGAGCTCACCTTTATTCCAGGCAAGCGCTGCGGTTTCTTTTCCACCCTGTCCAAGGCTTAAACGCAAGTGAGATCCATCTTTGCCGATTTGTCTAGCAGAAACAACCTGCACGTGTTCACAAGAAAAAACCGGACGAGGATTCCCCATGCCATACGGTTCCAACGAAGCCAATTCATTTAATAGCGCATCATCGATTTGTGTCATCGACAGCCTAGCCTCTATATTGAGCACCGGAATATAGTCTTTTTCTGATAAAACATCTATCGCCGCTAATGTCAACCGTTCCCGTAATGCATCAATATGTTCAGGTAAAATACTAAGCCCCGCTGCCTGTGCATGGCCACCAAAACCCAACAGCAAATCCTGACATTTCTTCAAAGCATCTTGCATGTGAAAGCCTCGAATGCTGCGACAAGATCCTTTTCCGATGCCATCTTTTATTCCAATAATGACAACTGGCTTATAATACTTTTCTACCAGGCGCGACGCAACGATACCGATGACACCTGTGTGCCAATCTTCTCCGGCCAAAACTAAAACTTTTTGCGAGGCAATATCTGTTTCATCAAGCTGCTTTTCTGCTTTTGCCAAAATTTGTTTTTCAATAAGCTGACGTTCGCTATTTTCCTCATTGAGCTTTTGAGCTAAGTCCATGGCCATCAGTTTATCATCACTGAGCAAAAGCTCTACCCCCACGCGAGCATTCATCAGACGGCCAGCTGCATTGAGCCGCGGTCCCAAAATAAAGCCAACATGTCCGGCATCTATCTTCTTTCCATTTAAGTCGCAGGCCTCTAGTAAAGCTTGTAAACCGATTTTATCGGTATTTCGCAGTTGTTCCAATCCCTGTTTCACCATACGTCTATTTTCGCCAAGCAAGGGCACAATATCAGCAATCGTTCCCAAAGCGACGATATCAAGATCTTCAAGAAAATCCTGACCTTTCATATCCCGCCACAAAGCTTGACATAATTTAAAAGCCACGCCCACACCAGCAAGCTGCTTATCCGGATAAGAACAATCAAGGCGTTGTGGATTAATGACCGCTGCTGCATTTGGCAAATTTTCTCCAGGCAAATGATGGTCAGTTATGATGATATCGAGTAAAGGACTTACTTGTTCTACTTCATCAATCGCTGTAATGCCGCAATCGACTGAAATCAAAACTTGATTTGTTTCAGAAAGTTTTTTCAATGCACCTGCATTTAAGCCATATCCTTCTTCTTGTCTGTCTGGTATGTAAAAATCGACTTTCGCCCCAAGTCGGCGAAGCGTTCTTAATAACACGGTCGTAGAGGTAATGCCATCGACATCATAATCTCCATATACAACAATATTTTCTTCCTGCCTGATTGCCTGCTTGATACGATTCACGGCCTTATCCATATCCTTGAACAAAAAAGGATCATAAAAAGGCTGCTTTTCAACATCAAGAAAACGTCGTACTTCTTCTTTGTCTTTCATGCCCCGGTGCAGTAAAATTCCAGCAATGACTTTTGATATGTTAAATTCTTGGGCAAATGTATCTAATTCCGCTTCATCTATCGCAGAAAAATTCCATGTTTTTTGCATGCCAATCAAAATTCCTTTCCCTAATGAAAACCGCTGCAGCTTATCTAAAAACAGAGCACAGGATACGCCCTGTGCTCTGTCTGTATTCATTATTTAGTAGCTGTAACAGGTTTTTTAGAGCGTTTGTTATCGCTCCATTTCCTAAAGGTGACCCATAACGGACTCGCTATAAAGATGGAAGAATACGCTCCGACCGCAAACCCAATGAGCAGTGCAAACGCAAAGTCTTTCGTCGTATCTCCACCAAAGAAATAAAGGGCAAAGGTCGTAAAGAGAACCGTGCACACCGTATAAATCGAACGCGTCAATGTTTGATAAACACTCGTATTGACGAGTTGCTCGATGTCGCCGCCTTTTCTAAAATGAAGCTTCAGATTTTCTCGCACACGGTCAAAGATAACGATCGTATCCGTTGCCGAATACCCAACGATAGTCAGCAATGCTGCAACAAAAGTGACATCCACCTGTTTTTGCAGAATCGAAAATACACTGAGCACAACTAACACATCATGAACCAAAGCCAAGACCGCTGCAACACCAAACTTAAATTCAAAACGATAAGAGATGTAAAGTACGATCATTAGCCAAGAAAGCATGGTTGCCCAAAAAGCCTTCAGTAAAAGTTCTGACCCCATCGTCGCTCCGACTTTTTCTTCTCGCAAAACGGTATAATCACCAAGCTTATTTTTTAAAGAAGCCATAACGGTTTTTCTTTCCGATTCTTCAAGATCAACCGTACGAATCATTACATCGGTAGCTACGGTAGAACTGCTGTCCTCACCAGAAAGCTGTATTGTACTGTTGTCGAGTTTATATTCTTTTAAGACATCTCTAACATCTGTAATCGTAACTGGCTGAGAAAATTTCATGTCCATAATTGTTCCACCAGTAAAATCAATGCCCAAATTAAAACCTCTGGTGAGCATACAGATGATTCCTGGAATAATAATCAAAAGAGAAAGCGTATACCATATCTTTCTTCTGCCTGCAATATCAAACTTTCGCATTCTTATCCACCTCCGCTGACTTAACCGATGCACCATAAATATGCGGATTCTTGAAGTAGCTCGCTCCAAACAACAGACGAAGCATATATTGTGTAAACGTCGTTGCGGTAAACAAACTCAATGCTGTCCCTACTCCTAACGTAATAGCGAACCCTCTAACGGTGCCTGATCCCATGCAAAAGAGAACAATAGACGCTAAAATCGTTGTAACATGCGAATCCAATATGGTCGTAAATGCACGTCTATAGCCAGCTTCCATGGAAAGCCTCAATGTCTTGCCTAAACGTACCTCTTCTTTAAAATGTTCAAAAATCAAAACATTGGCATCGACGGCCATACCAATGGACAAAATGATACCGGCGATTCCCGGTAATGTCATTGTTGCATCCAATAATTTCAAAACGAGCAACAGCATAATGACATACGCCATCAAGCTGACATCTGCAATGAACCCGGACAAACGATAGAATAAGAGCATAAACAAAATAACGGCTCCAATCCCGATTGCAAAAGCGAATTCACTTTTATCTTTAGAATCTTGCCCTAGTGTAGGCCCTACCGTTCTTGTTTCTACGATTTGCACTTTAACCGGCAGCGCGCCTGAACGCAATAAAATTGCAAGATTATGTGCTTCTTCCAACGTTCTAGATCCCGTGATAACTGCTTTTCCACCTGTGATTGGTTCTTTTACATTTGGTGCCGTCAATACTTCACCATCTAATAAAATAGCAATTTTTTTACCAACGCTTTTGGCTGTTAAATCTGCAAACTTTTGACCGCCTTCATCACTGAATTCAAGTGCGACCAAATTCTGGTTTGACTGATCTGTCTGTTCCTGTGCATTCTTTAAATCCGTACCAGTCAAAACCGTATTGCCTGCTTCATCTTGAAATTCAAGCATTGCTGTTTTGCCTAGGACCTGAATTGCCTTATCAGGATCTTTTATGCCTGGAAGCTCAACAATGATGCGGCGGCTTCCTTCTCTTTGAATCATTGGTTCTGTCAAGCCCAATTCATTTACACGCTTTTCAATGATTTTTACGACACGCTGCATGGCATCGTCATTTACACTAGCCTGCGGCGTATCCACAGCTTCCAAAACAACATGGGTTCCGCCCTGTAAATCTAGCCCCTGTCTTATCGAATATGCTAATGGCGATACAAAGTATGCAAATACACCAATGATAGCAACGATGACAACAAACAGTTTTATGAATTTATCCTTTCTCAACTGCCGACCCCTCCTACTATTTTATCTAATCTAAAAATTTTACTATATCTGGTATTTATGTAACCTTAAAAATCAGCTGTTACTCATATTTTTTTGCTTCGTCAAAAAATCAACGACTCTACTCAACACCTGCTTGGCACCGAGCTCATCTGTTTGGATATATAAATCGGCATGTTCTTTGGCATCTTGCAAGCGTTCATGCTGCGCCACCAAACGCGATTCATCCCAGTAAACCAATCGTCTTTTTTTTATAGCTGCCAAACCAGCATCAATCATGATCAAATATTCAGGCTGGTGCTTATTCCAAAATTTTTTGATGCAGGAGTGTTCCTGCGCTACATTATAAGCATCAAATCCAGCATCCTTGAGATTTTTCACCAAAGTCGTTTTACCTGACGCACATACACCAACAACTGCAATCAACATACTAACAGCTCCTCATTTAAAACGGATACGTTGCACTCACACGCTGCACTTTATTGGTTTGTCCACCTTTGCCGGAAATGCCTAAGACTACAACCGTCATATCATCACCTGGCTGTTCATGATCTTTGGTCAAAGCATATTCGAGAATACTTTGTGCGATAAATTCAGCATCCTCTGCCGTATTATCCCTTATGATCTGTTCAATGACGGCAAAATCAGCTTGATCGCCGCCGCGTTTTCTTCCAGCTGCCTGGATTCCATCGGTATAAGATACAACAATCATATTCGGCGAAAATGGAAGCTCATACATCAACGGCTTCATATGACGATGTACACCGATTGGATTTACCTCATCATCATAAACAGACAGATAATCCTCTGTCTTAACGATAACTGGACAGTTGGAATTGCGGCTTATCACGACTGTTTCTGTTTCTAAATCTGCACTAAGGACAGTCAACGTGCAAGAAACTTTTTTATCCTTCATCGCATACAGATAATCATGCACCGCTCTAGCTACCGCCCCATCACGAGCTCCATCAGTCAATAGCGAAACCGCCTTATTGACCACCCAGCTGCTCGTATGATGCGCTGATAGCCCACTTCCCTGTCCATCAGCTAAAACCGCTGAAATGCCGCCATGAGGCCGTTCAGCAATCTCACAACTATCGCCGGAATGTGATACTGCATATTTTTTTGTCTTTGCTATGCCAATTTTTATTTCCATATTGATCCCCACTCAAATAAGGTATACTTTACTTTTGGTCACCAAACAACCTAAGCTCTGTTAAAACCGCATTTACAGTATGATCATGTATCTCGTAAGGTACTTTTTCGACAACCTGACATTCAAAAGTCAATCCTAGACAAAAAGCCTGCTTCGCCCTTGCGAGAAAACGGTCATAAAAGCCACCGCCAACACCCAAACGATGTTTTGTTTCATCAAAAGCCACACCTGGCACAAGCACAAGGTCTATTTGCATAGGGTCCACGATTTGTGCCTGTTTAGCATCAATCGACAAGATGTCAAATGTACCTGCTACTAAATCATCAAGAGATTTCAAGACCACAGCATCCATAATACCAGCTCGATCTTGAATAAAAGGGATGCAAACCGTTTTCCCTTGCGCTAGAGCCAACTCCATGATCTTATATGTTTGCACCTCATCTTGTAAGGCTGCATAGCACATCACGGTTGATGCCGTCTTAAATTGTGGCAGTTCTATCAGTTTTTGAAAAATAGCCTGACTTTTCATCTCTACTTCTGAAAAAAGAACATTTCTGCGTTTTTGCAATATAGCCTTACGCAATATCTTCTTTTCAGCAGCAATATCTATTTTTTCTATCATTTATCCGCGGGGGTCTTTTCCTGCGAAATATTTGCACTGACAGAAGCACGTGCCACTTCGATTTCTACCTTATCGGCGATTTTTACCTTTACTGTATTTTCGTTAAGGCTTATAATCTCGCCATAAATCCCACCGATTGTCATGATGCGGTTACCCTTTTTCAAAGTCTCCAACATTCCTTTGCGACGTTTCTGTTCTTTTTTTTGAGGTTTATACAATAAAAAGTAGAAAATCACGACCATTACGACAATCGGACCATATGATGCAAGCATCCCCATTGTATCCGAATTCAAATCCATTATAAAACTCCTCCTTTATATACTTGTATTTAACCACAATTTTATTAAATTCGACAAAATCTACTGATTTCCTCTTAAATCAATGGACATAATTCGCTAAAAATTTTGCTCGAAACTCCACAAAACGATCCTCTAAAATCGCTTGGCGCATCTGACGCATAAAGTCCAAAAGGAAATATAAATTATGTGTAGTCATTAAACGCAAGCCAAAAATCTCATTGACTCGAACCAAATGCCTGATATAGGCCCTGGAATAATTTTGGCAGGCATAACAGCCGCACTGCTCATCAATCGGTCTAAAATCACGAGCATACTCTGCATTTTTAATGACCATACGGCCTTTCCAAGTCATCGCCGTACCGTTTCTAGCCACGCGCGTAGGAAATACGCAGTCAAACATGTCGATCCCGCTGCTGACGCCTTCAACCAAACAATCCGGGGTTCCAACGCCCATTAAATAACGAGGCTTTGTTTTTGGCAACTGTGAAACGGTATGATCAAGAATTTCATACATAAGATCCTTTGGCTCGCCAACACTAAGGCCGCCGACAGCATAGCCAGGAAAATCCATTTCCACCAAGTCACGTACACTCATGGTCCGCAGATCCTTATACATGCCGCCTTGCACTATACCAAAAAGTCCTTGGTTCTCACTTGTCAATGTGTCCTTGCAACGCTTGGCCCAACGAGTCGTCCGTTCCGTTGATTGCTTTGCATACGCATGATCTGCTGGATAGGGCACACATTCATCAAAAGCCATAATGATATCTGAACCAAGATCCATTTGTACCTTGGTCGCAACTTCAGGCGATAAAAACTTTTTTGAACCATCAATATGAGAACGAAATGTCACGCCCTCTTCCGTGATTTTACGTAGATCTCCCAGGCTAAATACCTGAAACCCACCGCTATCTGTTAAAATCGCTTGGTCCCAATTCATAAATTTGTGCAATCCACCGGCTTCTCTGATCAGATCCGATCCTGGTCGCAAAAACAAATGATAGGTGTTGCTCAATATTACACCAGCCCCCATCGCCTTGAGTTCTTCTGGTGACATTGTCTTGACCGAAGCCTGTGTCCCAACGGGCATAAACATCGGGGTATCAAAACTGCCATGAGGGGTATGGATTTTCCCGACACGTGCCCCCGTTTTTGAGCATTCTTTTATTAGTTCGTAGGTTATTGCTGTCAAAATACATCCTCCAAATCATTTCACCTGCGGTCTTTTCACAGGTATCGTCCTCATATGTCTTGTTAAACGCATAGATAAGACTTCTATGTGTTTAGCCCATCACATATGTTCCTATCATAAAAGTATAACAGTATATCCTTTTTTTTTCAATTAGAGTAAGCGAACTAAGCAGATTTCACTTTTTTGCCAAGAGGCCACTAGACAGCAGCTCTTCTCTGAGTTCTTGTATGATTTTATCCTGGTAAACCAAATGTTCCATGATAATCCTGGTTTCTTCTTCCGTTTTTTTATTGATATCATAATCGAGCTGCGCTGCTAAACGATCCTTTGCCCCTTGACGATTTTGGCTCATCATGATGATCGGTGTGCTATAGGCCGCCTGAAAACTCATCGCCAAATTCAATAAAATAAACGGATATGGATCAAATGACTTTTCCGTACTCAACCAATATATATTTGCCGTAATCCACAAAAAAATAATAACGCTTTGGATAGCAATAAAATACCAGCCGCCCATTATCTGTGAAACTTTATCTGCAAGTTTTTGCCCAAAAGACAATTTTTCTTTAAATGCCTGATTCAAGTTGATTACTTGATCGTTTTCATGTTTATAGAGCCCAGCCGGGCCCTTTGGATATGTATTTATAATAATCCCATCCTTCCAACTCAATGTACTTTTCTTGATTGGCTTGTTTTTTAGTTCCTGCACATCTTTATGCATTACGTTTACGTACTGGTTTTTATAATATCCAGATAATAAAGCGATGATATGGCCGGCAAGATATCACGCGCCAAATCGATACGACCACTATTGGCCAAGTACACGATATCGCCATCGCTTAGAACATAGTTTTGACTTAAATCCCCCTTTTTCAAAATATCGTTATAATTCACTTTAATAAGCGACCCCGGTTGATTGCGCCGAATAATAAAAACTTTTTTCTTCGCGGTATCTCTCGTATCACCACCAGCTGTTCCTATCGCATCGAGCAAAGTATGATCTTTTCCGATATCATACATACCAGGTCTAGTGATTTCTCCTAATACATAGACTCTAGTCGTGTGAAACTCCAATACATTGATATCAATCGTTTCATTATGAAGTGCACTCCCCATAGCTCTATCGATTTCATCGGTCAACGCCGCTATAGTCTTCCCTCCCGCAACCAATTCACCGGCTAAAGGAATCGATACCTTTCCATCTGGGCGAATCCGTATATTTTCATTTATATAGTTTTTGGGCACCAGCCGCTCAACACCCCATTCTTCAACACTAAGAAGATCTCCTGGTTCAAGAATATAGGCATTTTCTGAGGAATTCAAACGAACCATGGGATGGATTAAATTCTCCTGTGCTTCAACTTGCCCATAAAAAAGAAACACACAACACACTGCAATAAAAATACTGTTTTTCATGTACGTTCTCCTAAATATTTTCTATATATGAGAAACTACCGTTTCATAAAGGCATTTTACAAACCGTCATCTACTATACGGTGTTGAAATGAAAATAGCATGTAGAAAACGATTCGTATGCTTTTCCTGAAACAACTACATATTTTATTCCGGACAAAAAAACTCCCGTTGCGTTTTTATTCGACAACCAGGAGTTTTCCACTGCTATTATTCTTTGTTTTTCCCCTTCAGTATAAGCATCGCGTCGCCAAAACTAAAGAATCTATATTTTTCCTTCACTGCCGTCTCATAGGCATGCAGTACAAAGTCTCTTCCAGCAAAAGCACTGATTAGCATAACCAGCGTAGACTTAGGCAAATGAAAATTTGTAATGATTGCGTCAACAATCTTAAACTCGTAACCTGGATAAATAAAAATATCTGTCCAGCCGCTTTTGCCTTCAATGAAATCTTTCTTTTCTGCAGCAGATTCTAGTGTCCGAATCGATGTCGTCCCCACTGCAATCACACGGCCGCCACGTTTTTTCGTATCGCAAATAAGTTTTGCCGTATCTGCTGAAATTGAATAGTATTCTTTATGCATAACATGTTCTTCTATTTTTTCGACGTTAACCGGTCTAAACGTTCCTAACCCCACATGAAGCGTAATAAAGCCTAGGTTTACGCCCATAGCTTCAAGCTCTTTCATCATTTCTTCTGTAAAATGAAGTCCAGCTGTCGGCGCTGCCGCTGAACCTTGCTCTTTTGAATAAACTGTTTGATAACGTTCTTTATCCGCAAGTTTTTCATGGATGTATGGCGGTAAAGGTGTTTCACCCAAACGATCAAGAATTTCTTCAAAAATCCCCGTATAATTGAATTTGACGACACGACCGCCAAAGTCTGTATGAGAAAGCACCTCACAAGAAAGCTCTTCACCAAAACGAATGACGGTTCCTACCTGGGCTTTTTTCCCAGGTTTAACTAAAGTTTCCCATTCATCACCGTTAATTCGACGAAGTAAAAAAACTTCAATTTTACCACCAGTTTTATCTTTATGGCCAATAAGCCTTGCCGGCATGACTCTTGTATCATTGAATATCAACGTGTCTCCCGGTAATAAATACTTTTTCAGATCATAAAAATGCTGATGTTCTATGTTTTCTTTTTGGCAATCAAGGACCATCAAACGTGAATGGTTTCTCGGCTCGCAAGGTGTTTGTGCGATCAGCTCCTCTGGTAAATGATAATCAAATTCCGATAATAACATATAATCTATCTCCCTAATATATCTTCTTAATTTCTATATTTGTATAATAATGCGTCAAAATTTTAGCATACTCATTATGCTGAGCCATCTCCTTGGCGCCCCATTGAGAAAGACCTAGCCCATGCCCCCAGCCACGTCCAGCAAATACAATATCTGCTACTGACTGCTTTTTGAGATTTTGCCTGTTCACTTTATCCGTATAGCGCTCATTCTTGGCATAATCACTGCCTGCAACAAGCAAATCATCATTTTTTCTTGTCAATCCGTGGATATCAAAATAATTGCTTTTCAAACCCAAAATGCTGCGCACCTTTGTTCCCGTCAAGGAAATAGAAGCTGCGCTGCCAATAAATCGTATGTTTTTTACACGGCCAGAAGCAGCGCGGTCACCAAAATTTTCCCCTGGCAACTGCAGCGGAGAAAGCTCAATGGATTGCAATGCTCCGATTGTATATCCTGCATCTTGCAGTTTCGCTTCCAACTGTTCCTTTGTAAATTTCACTGTCCACTGCTGCGAAGGCGCAACTGTATCCTCATCCTTTACCGCTCGCAAATAGGGCAGATAATTCCCCCATACGTCTTCACTGTTTTCAGTAAAGCCGCCAGATGCTGTATGAAAAGGTGCGTATATCGGTTTCCCGCCAAAAAACATCACTTGGCCTCGCGTAGCCAAAACAGCAGCACTGCTGCGCGGTTGTTCTTCATCAGCACCACCATATACTTGACAATGCGTAGTTGCACAAAGATCAAAGCCTTCGGCCTCATGTTTGTGCAAATTATACAAAGCAAACGTCCGCGCCGCTACCGACTGTGCTTTTAGTGCTTCCACTGGCCAATCTGCAGGCATTTCCTTTGGCACTACGCCAAGTAAATAATCCTCCAGTAAAAGTTCATTGATTACACCAATTCCATTCATTTGATTACGCAAATGAATAGTACCACGATACGCTTTATCATTGACCACAATGGTTGTTGAAGATTTTTCAGGGTCATTTTCTATATCAATGCTCTCTGCTTTAGCTATCACATCATTAATATACAAGGCTTTATTTTTCCAAGTAACCAAAACCTTAGCATCCGCTCCATAGCGACCAAGCAATGCATGGTTTTTTTGATTTCGAAGAACAAACGGCTGCTTTGATGAAACCATCACCTGCATTTGCCCTTCTAATAACCCAATACGTAAAACAGGCTCTGCCATTTTCTGCTCGGCAGATACCAAAGATGAACTAAAACAAAAAAGCAATAGGCATATCACAAAAAAAGCTTTTACAGTATGCACTAAACTTGCCCCCTTATACGATGTTTTTATGAAGCAGATTCTGCTGCCTGTGCCTTTTTCGCTTTAGCAGCTTCTTTTTGTTTTTTTCGCCATGCTTTGCTATAGCGCTCTTCTTCACTGAAAATACATCCACAATAAGGTTGACGATACAGTTCTAGCTCTAAACTTAAATTCGTGCCTTCTTGCCAACCGGGGCGAAAATCTTCATAGAAAAACTCGATGCCTTCTGCCGTGGCAATTTCTTCTGCTGTTTTTTTCATCACTTCATGCTGCTGATATGGACTTACAAAAAGCGAAGACGTAAATGCATCAAATCCGTTCTCTTTGGCGAATCTGGCAGCTTCTTGCAAGCGCCAGGTATAACACATGCGGCATCGGCCATTGTATTTTGCTTCACCTGGCAATGCTTTTTTTAAAAACTCGCGTAATTGGTAATTGTCATCTACATGCATAGTCAAGCTAACTTTTTCAGCATATTCCTTCGCTGTTTCCAATCGGTGCATAAATTCTTTATAAGGATGTATATTCGGATTGAAAAAATAACCCATTGGCTCATAGCCAAGTTCTCTAAGCCGTTTTACCGGAAAACAAGAACATGGTCCACAGCACATATGCAATAATATTTTCTTCATGATTTCCACCTCGTTCTAATCTTCCGGATAGGAAATTCCCAGATGCTCATATCCTGCTCGTGTTACAACACGGCCTCTTGGTGTTCGGTTAATAAATCCAAGTTGCAATAAATAAGGTTCATAGACATCTTCAATCGTATCCGTTTCTTCACTTATGGATGCCGCCAAGGTTTCTACGCCCACTGGGCCCCCAGCAAACTTTTCAATCATCGTCTGGAGCATACGACGGTCTGTATGATCTAAGCCCATCTTATCGACTTCAAGCATTGCCAGTGCCTGATCAGCAATGCTGTCCGTAATGATGCCATCGCCACTGACTTGTGCAACATCTCTAACCCTTTTTAACAAACGATTGGCAATACGAGGAGTCCCTCTTGAACGGCGAGCTATTTCTAAAGCACCTCGATCTTCAATAGCAATTTCGAGGATTTCCGCTGCCCTTTTGATGATAAAAATCAAAGCAGCCGGCTCATAATACTCCAGTCTTGAGATAACACCAAAACGGTCACGAAGCGGCGGCGCCAAAGCACCTGCTTTCGTTGTCGCTCCAATCAAGGTAAACGGCGCCAAATCGAGACGAATCGATCTGGCACTTGGCCCTTTTCCTATAATGATATCTAAGGCAAAATCTTCCATAGCCGAATACAAGATTTCTTCAACGCTGCGTGATAGTCTATGAATCTCATCGATAAACAATACATCACGTTCGCCAAGATTTGTCAAAAGAGCTGCCAAATCACCCGATCGTTCGATGGCTGGACCTGAGGTGACACGGAAATTAACCCCAAGCTCGTTGGCAATAATCGCTGCCAAGGTCGTCTTACCAAGCCCTGGCGGACCATATAACAGAACATGGTCGAGTGCTTCTCCACGAGCCAAGGCTGCTTTTACAAAAATTGACAGATTATCTTTTACTTTATCTTGCCCTATGTATTCTTCAAATTTCCGCGGACGTAAACTGTATTGCCACTGATCGACTTCTTGCTCATCGCCAACGACAATCCGATTTTCAAATTCATCCATAGTTTACCTCCTTCCCGCAAATTCCTTCAATGCAAATTTAATGATTTCTTCAACCGATGTCAATTTTGCCGACTTCTTAAGTATCGGCATGATTTCCGCTTGTGTATAACCAAGTGCCAGTAATGCAGCCGATGCTTCTGAAATCAAGTCATCGCCTATTACACCATCATCTTGATATACCAAGAAATCTTCATCTTTTCCACTTGACTGCACTTTATCTTTAAGCTCTAAGATGAGCCGTTCTGCTGATTTCTTGCCGATGCCCGGCAGTTTTGTCAATATGCCGATTTGTTTTTGTTCAATAGCTCGGCATAGATTGTCTACCGTAATGGCTGATAACATGCCAAGTGCCACCTTAGGGCCGATTCCAGAGACTGAAATCAACTTATGGAACAAATCGTATTCATCCTGTGAATAAAAACCGTATAAAAGCATCGCATCGTCACGCACATTGAGATAAGTAAATAACGTGACCTCTTCCTTTAGATGCAATTTTGTCCGAGTCGAATTGGCAATAAAGACTCTATAGCCCACGCCTTGTACATCGAGCAGGCAGTAATCCACCAACAAATGCGTGACTTTTCCGCGCAGATAACCAATCATAGCCTCACCTCTTTTTCCTTTGTTTTTATAGTTTGTTGCGCCAAGCAAGGCTATTGATACAATGTGTCGTACAAATAGCAACTGCCAACGCATCCGCAACATCATCAGGATGCGGAGCTTTAGGCAGGTGCAGTATTTTCTGTACCATATAGATTACTTGTTCTTTGGTTGCTTTTCCATAACCAACAACGGACTGCTTGACTTGAAGCGGCGTCCGCTCTACCAGTTCGAGATGGTTCGTCGCCGCTGCCAGTAAAATAACCCCACGGGCCTGTCCTACCGGAATCGCAGTGGTTACATTCCGGTTAAAAAACAGCTGTTCTACGCCCATGACATCGGGTTTGTATTCTTTGATCAAATCGTTGAGTTCTGTATATATTTTGAGCAGCCTGTCTTCCGGGCGGCTTTTAGGGCTGGTGATTACAGCGCCATAAGCTACTGCTTTTAAGCTGCTGCCTTGCATATCGACCAGACCGTATCCGCAAATAGCGGTCCCGGGATCTATTCCTAGTGCTAGCATTGTTGATTCTCCAAACTAAAGCAATCCCCCACTTCGATTCAAACGAACTGAACAAAGTGAGGGACACCTGCCTTTTATTTAAACTTGCATTTTTTATTCTTCTTCATCCACATCATAGTTCGAATAAACATTTTGCACATCATCATGTTCTTCTAATGCATCGATGAGGTTTTGCATTTTTTCTGCATCTTTTCCGGCTAGTTTAACCGTCGTATCTGGCACCATAGTGATTTCAGATTCCGCTGCTTCTATCGAATTATCTTCTAAAGCTTTGGCAATTGCATCAAAATCTTGTGGATCGGCTGTAATCTCAAAGCAATCTTCTTCGGCTTTAAAATCATCTGCACCAGCTTCAAGTGCCAGCATCATAAGATTTTCTTCATCTGAATATGTTTCTTTGTCGATGATGAAAACGGCTTTTTGTTTAAACATCCAGCCTACACAGCCCGTTTCACCAAGATTTCCACCATTTTTTGAAAACAAGTGGCGAATGTCTGCTGCCGTACGGTTACGATTGTCTGTCATAATATCGAGCATGACTGCTGATCCTGCCGGGCCATAGCCTTCATAAACCAACTCTTCATAATTGGCTCCATCTACAGCACCTAACCCTTTTTGAATAGCTCTTTGGATGTTGTCTTTAGGTACATTGTTCGCTTTTGCTTTTGTCAAAGCCAGTTTCAAGCGCATATTACCAATAGGGTCACCGCCGCCCATACGTACTGCGACTGTTATTTCTCTACCGATTTTTGTTGTCACTTTACCACGTATCGCGTCAATTGCACCTTTTTTTCGTTTGATATTTGCCCATTTAGAATGTCCTGACATAAAAAAATCGCTCCTTCTCCAAAAACTACCTCATATTTTACCATATTTAGACTGTTTTCGCAAAATTATGCTTTGATCAAACGATAATATTTCTTCTTGCCCTTTTTGATTAAAGCGCCATCTTCGCCAAGGTCATCTGCGTGCAATAAACGTTCAATATCTGTTATTTTTTCATCATTGAGCGAAATTCCATTTTGCTGCATCAAACGACGACCTTCACCTTTTGAGGCAACGATATTTTCGCGTGCCAATAAATCAATGAATTTCATTGAAAAATCAGCCTCCGTGATGGTAATCGTCGGAACATTTTCAAGGTCGCCCGTACCGCCAAACAAAGCTTCTGCTGCCTGTTGTGCCTTTGTTGCTTCCTCTTCCCCATGAACCAATGTCGTAACTTCAAAAGCAAGCACTTTCTTCGCTTCATTTATCGCTTGGTCTTTGAGTGCACCTAAGCGGCGAACTTCATCCATCGGTAAAAATGTCAAAAGCGATAAGCATCTTTCTACATCGGCATCGGCAACATTTCTCCAATACTGATAAAAATCATATGGCGAAGTTTTTTCTGGATCAAGCCACAAAGCACCTTTTTCCGTCTTGCCCATCTTTTTGCCTTCACTTGTCGTCAACAAAGTAAACGTCAAACCAAAAGCTGATTTGCTTTCTTTGCGGCGTATCAGTTCAACGCCTGCAATAATATTTGACCATTGGTCGTCGCCACCCATTTGCAGTTTGCAATTATAGCGATGTCCAAGCTCCATAAAATCATAAGCCTGCATGATCATGTAGTTAAATTCAAGGAACGTGAGGCCTTTTTCCATGCGCTGCTTATAGCATTCTGCTGTAAGCATGCGATTTACGGAAAAATGTGCGCCAACATCACGTAAAAGTTCGATATAATTGAGCTTTTTAAGCCAATCGCCATTATTGATCATCAAAGCTTTATCATCCGTAAAATCAATGAAACGTTTCATCTGTTTTTTAAAGCAATTACAATTGTGCTCAATCATTTCATCCGTGAGCATCTTTCGCATGTCAGTCTTACCCGATGGATCTCCAACGGTACCCGTTCCACCGCCAATCAGACAGATTGGACGATGACCAGCTTTTTGCAGATGAGACATCGCCATCATGCCCATAAAATGCCCTACATGCAGACTATCTGCTGTCGGATCGAAGCCAATATAAAAAGTTACTTTTTCTTTTTCAAGCAATTCACGAATTTCCGTTTCATGTGTTGCCTGTGCAATAAAACCGCGTTCCTTCAGTTCATCATATATATTCATCTCAAAATCCTCCCACAGCTTAACTGCTGAAACTATTTGTATTTTTAGTTCTTGCCTTTACCAGCAGTTGCTCCGATATCAGGTGCTGTAGGTGCCGGTGCTGCTGGCTGGTTGGTGCCTTCTTTTGCAGGGTCGGTACCAGGTGCCGGGCTTTTCCCTTGCTTCGCTGCGTCGAGCTTAGCTTTATTGGCTGCTTTTTCTTTATCGGTCAACTTACTGTCTTTATCATTTTTTTCTTTATCTTTGGCTTTGTCGCCAGAATCGAGCTCCGTTACTGCATCCTCGACGCCAACATTATTTGGTCGTACAAAATCTTTTGCCTTCACTCCAGCAAGCGCTTTTTGCATGAAAGCTTTCCAAACAGAAGCTGGCTCTCTACCACCGGTCATACCATTCATCACTGCATTATCATCGTTACCGATCCATACAGCAGCGACCAAGTCTGGCGTATAACCGACGAACCAAGCATCTTTATAATCACTTGTCGTGCCGGTCTTTCCAGCTGCCGGTCTGCCAATATTGGCTCTGCCACCTGTACCATGTGTAATTACGCCTTTTAACATATCCGTCAAAAGATAGGCAGATTTTTCACTGACGACGCTTCTTTCTTTTTTCTCGGATTGCTCCATAACCTTGCCATTGCGATCGAGAATCTTGATGATTGCAACCGGCTCTGTATGAATCCCCCGATTAGCAAATGTACCATAAGCACTAGCAAGCTCAAGCGGCGTCACACCTTTTGTCAAACCACCCAAAGCCGTTGCCAGATTCTTATCATTTTGTGGACCATCCAAAACAAGCGTAGAAATTCCCATTTCCTGTGCATAATAAATCGCACGATCGATTCCTACTTTTTGAGCTACTTTTACCGTCGGCACATTCATGGATTCTTCCGCTACTGTACGCAGCGTCACTTTCCCACTAAAGGTCCGTTCATAGTTTTGCGGAGACCAATCGCCTATCGTAATCGGACTGTCATCGATTATGGTTGAAGGCGTCATCTTATTTTCCAGTGCCGAAATAAAGACAAAAGGCTTAAAGGCCGATCCTGGTTGGCGTTCAGCCATCGTTGCCCGGTTGAACTGATCTGTTCCTCGTCCGCCTACCATTGCCTTTATATAGCCAGTCTGCGGCTCAATTGCAACAAGTGCGCCTTGCGGCTGCTGCAAGCCATTGCTATCGGTATGATACGTCGGTAATTGCTGCATAGCAGCTTCAGCGGCATGCTGCATATCCATATCAAGTGTCGTATAAATTTTCAAACCATCTTTATAAACGGCATCTGCACCGTATTTATCAATGAGTTTTTGCGTGACATAATCAACAAAATAAGCTGCTGGTGTTTTTTCGGATTGATTTGTTTTCTTGACAAGCTTTAAGGATTCTTTTTTTGTTTGATTTGTCGTTGACGGATTAATATATCCGTATTTTTCCATTTGATCAAGCACTGTGCTCTTGCGTTCATTTGCCGCTGCTAAATTATTGAGCGGTGAATAATAATTCGGGCTTTTAGGAATTCCTGCCAGCATTGCACATTCTGACAAATCGAGGTCTTCTACATTTTTCCCGAAATACGTCTGTGCGGCAGCCTGCACTCCATAAGCACCTTGACCAAAGTAAATTTGGTTCAAGTACATTTCCAAGATTTCTTGTTTCGTATATTGGCGTTCGAGTTGCAGAGCCAAAAACATTTCTTGGATTTTACGCTTGATTGTACGATCTTGCGTCAGATAGGCATTTTTCGCTAGCTGTTGCGTAATCGTACTACCACCTTCAGATACTGCGCCATCGGTCATATTGGCCCAAACAGCACGTAATATGCCGCGGGGGTCGACTCCATAGTGGTCATAAAAGCGCGCATCTTCGACAGCCACAAATGCATTTTGCAAATTCTGCGGAATCTTATTGATTTTCACCAACACACGATTTTCTGAAGCATGTACGTTGGCAATGAGATTTCCATTGATGTCATAGATCTGTGAAGATGCCGGCGGACGAATATCGTCGGCCAAATTAGGTTTCGTATTTATACTGGCGGTAAGAAAGCCACAGCCTATTCCAGTAATCATGACAGCAAAAATGATGGCGATACAAAGCATCGTCTTTTTTAAACTGCCACCTTTTTTCGGAACATTTCCCCGCTGATTGTTATTCCTGCGTTTCTCCATGAGGAACCTCCTTATTAAATCATATGTTTTCTATTGTAACACAAAAACCTGGCTTAAGAAAACATGGCTTTTTTTGCTATTTTAGCTCTACAACAGTAACGCCGGAACCGCCCTCATTTATATCGCCCATTGAACTGGTCAATACATTGATATGGGTCTTTAGATAAGCCTGTATGCCCTTACGAAGTGCCCCTGTTCCTTTACCATGGATGATCAGTATTTGCGAAAGACCTGACATGACCGCATCATCGATATATTTTCCTAGGACAGACTCTGCCTCATCGACCATCATGCCTCGAATATCGATTTCTCGCCGTACTTCGCTGGCTTTTTGTACAAAACCACGAGATTTTTCCGGCTTGCTTGCCAGCTTTTCCTTTGGTGCTGATTCAACGAACATGCAATTCGCTGCCTTTACATTCATTTTCATACTGCCAAGCTGCACTTCGATTGTTTTTCCCTTAGCGGAAAGAACCGTGCCTTTTTGATCGAGTGTCGTCACATAGACAACATCTCCCGCCATGAGACCATCAACCTTTACTGGCTTATTATAGGCTTTTTGCTTAAGTGCTGCCGTAGTCGTGCGATCCACGCCGTCCTTTATCTTCGCCCGAGCTGCATCAATAGCATCTTGACGTTTTTGTATGCCTTGGTCGTTGAATTGTTCTTTTAAGCTTTTGATGATTTGTTCCGATTCGCGCCGCGTTTTTCTGACAAGTGCCGCACTGTCTTCTTTGGCTTTACGCATGACCTGTTCCTTGCGTTTTGCCAAATCTTCCTTCATCGTTATGATTTTTTGTTCTAGCTGCATGACTTTTTGCTGACGCTCAGAAATATCCGCATTTCTTTGTTCATACATGAGTTTTTCTGATTCTAATGTGTTGAGCACATTGGAAAATTGCGCATGATCTGCCTTAATTAGCTGTTTTGCCCGAATGATCACAGACTCAGGCAGACCTAATCTTTGACTGATCGCAAAAGCATTGCTGGCGCCCGGAACTCCGATGAGCAGCCGATATGTCGGACGCAGACTATTGATGTCAAACTCGACACTGGCATTTTCGATTCCCTCTTGTGCATAGGCAAATGTCTTAAGCTCACTGTAATGCGTCGTAGCTACTACCTTTGCTCCGATACCCATGAGCTGCTCTAATATAGACATCGCCAAGGCGGCACCTTCCTCTGGATCGGTACCTGAACCAAGTTCATCGAGCAATAATAGATCTTCATATTCGACTTGGTTTAAAATCTTGACCAAATGAGTCATATGTGCCGAAAATGTGCTCAAGCTCTGCTCAATACTTTGCTCATCGCCAATATCGGCAAAGACGTTTTTATATATAGAGATTTCCGAACCAGACAGTGCCGGTAAAAAACAGCCCGATTGTGCCATGAGTACATGCAGGCCAAGGGTCTTCATGCTTACCGTTTTACCGCCGGTGTTTGGCCCTGTAATCAGCAGCGTATGAAACTCTCTGCCTAATTTGATGTCAATTGGAACAATTTTTTCTTTATCGATCAATGGGTGTCTAGCCTGTTTTAGATCTGTATAGCCAGTATCATTCAAGATAGGCTGCACAGCTTGCATATCTTGCGCCAATTTTGCTTTTGCAAAGGTAAAATCAAACAGCGCGAGCAGACGGCAGTTTTCTTCTAAAACCGCTTTATATTTCGCCACCTGCATCGATAAGGATTTTAAGATGCGCTCACGTTCCCGTTTTTCAGCAACAATAAGCTGTTTTACATCATTATTTAAATCAACAATCGCCATCGGTTCAATAAAAAGAGTCGATCCACTGGCTGATTGATCATGAACAATCCCTGGAAAAAACTGCCTATATTCTTGTTTGATTGGCACTACATAGCGGTCGCTGCGCATCGTTATGATTGCATCTTGAAAATATTTTTGATACTCCGATGCATGAAGAACGCTATTTAAGCGATCTTTTATCCGACCATGTGATGATTTGATTTCGCGCCGAATCCGTTTCAATTCTACACTGGCATCATCACGCATTTGCCCATGCTCATCGATGACATTTTGTAGATTATTTTCTAATTGTCCTAAAATTTCTATTGATTTAGCCCACTGCGACAAGACGATGGCTTCATCTTCTAGCGTAAGTTCTTTGAAAAAACGTTTGATATTGCGCATTGCATACATCGTGCTTATGATATCGACAAATTCGTAATCAGCCAACACCATTCCCATATGCGCTTTTCGCACGAATTCGCGAATATCACGAATTCCGCCAAAAGGAGGCTGCGTTGTCTGCAAGACAGAAAAAGCCTCACTTGTTTCTTCTAACGCTATCCTGACCTCATCAATCTCGCTCTTAGGAAGGAGCTGATGAACCAGTTCCTTGCCTAGAGCCGAGCTTGCCTTATCTGACAGCAGATCAATAAATTTATTATATTCTAATGTTTTTAATACTGCTGAATCCATAATTCCACCTTTATAATACGCCGCGGAAATAATGTCCGCGAGTGATTTGTCCATCTTCGATTTTTTCTAGCTGGTCATTTTTCATCATCGGATGATCCTCGCCCCAAGACATCAATTCCTGATAAAGCTTGGTCATCTTCTTTAAGCGATTCACATCCATATATTTGCCTTCGATGCGAACCCTCTTGATTCCCATTGGTCCAAATTTTATGATATGTGGCAGCATGCTCAGCTCCTTACCATTTAGCAAATGCATATTGCAAAATTGATCGGTCACCAGTGGGAACTTTTCATTTTTTCGATCTTTTAACCAATATTTTTGCTTTTGGCAAGGCTTCGTGCAAGGACCATTTTCAAGATTGCCGAGGAAGCTTCCCATCGCACAATAAGCCGAAACCATCAATTCTAAATTACCGTGAACAATACATTCTAACGGCAAAATCGAATACTGTGCCACCGTTTCGACCTGAGACATATTAAGCTCTGGCGAAAGCGTAACACTGCTGACACCAAACTCCTTGAGAAAATCGATGGCCAAGTTATTATAGACATTCATCGAAAAATCTGCCCGAATTGGAGCTGTACAGCATTCTTTGACCAAGGCGAGCATCGCTATATTATGCACATGGATTTCATCTGGTACACAAGAGACAAACGATGCCAACAACTTCTTGAACGCTGGCACATAAGGCTGACGTAAAATACGCGGCGTATTGAAACTGATTTTTTTACCGGCCTTTCGGACGAGATCATAGGCTTCTTGATACATTTTTGCCGATATGTTGGCATGATTATATGATTCCCCGCCAAAAACAATCCAGTCCGCTCCGTATTCAAGTGCCGCCTGTACTTTAGCTATCGTATCTACACTGACAGCCAAATCCGGTTTGGTTTTATTCGGACGATTTGTCCGATTGAAATATTTTTTACGGATGTTTTCTTTTTCCGGCAGATCTTTGCGTTCAAATTTCGCCAGACGTGACTGCATAGCCATTTCGACGGCTTTACGGCGAGCTTCATTGATCTCACTGACAGGAACCATTACATCACCTTTGATTTGTGCCGAAAAATCATGTATCGCATAAATACTCGTCCCTAGGCGATCAATCTGTTTTTTTATCGTTTCATCCGTAAGCGGCCGCTTTCTTGCAGCTTCGGCGATGAATTCGGTTTCTGCCCAGCCTTTATACCCATCTTCGTCCTCCACTTCAATACGCAGCGGCAACCCAATCTGAGCCGTAACCGCTACCTTAAGCCCAATACGACGGACCGGCGCACCTGTATTGAAAAAAAGGCGAGCTTTTTCCATCAATTGTGCATCAAAGACCTTGAAAACACGATCATGTTCTTTAACTGGCACATCTAAAGAAAAGGTAATCGCCTCATTTGCTGCAGCTTTATCTACTTGTTTCTTGCCGACCCACATCTGTGTAATGGTCGCGCTGACTCTGCCGCCGACTTTTACCCAAAAATCCACAATATCATTTAAACATACTTCTTCCGAGAGCTTGACTGTTACCATTTTATGTTTCATATCATATTGGACAACACGCCCAGCAAGCGCGCCGCGATTATTCGGTCGGCGATCGCTCATCATTTGACGATTTGGCCGGCCCAAAAGATAATCCGTCGTAAAATCACGATTAAAGATCTGTGATAAGTCCTTATGATCTTTTTCATCGATTTTATAGGAATCACTGCCAAAGGCAAGATACGAATCAATAGCCCGTCGATACGTATCGACAACTGTTGCCACGTATTCCGGACGTTTCATGCGCCCTTCGATTTTCAAGGAAGCCACACCGGCTTCAATAAGCTTTGGCAAAGCATCAATCGTCTTTAAATCACGAGGACTCAACAGATACTGACCCGCATCTGCTTCCTTTAACATATCTTCATCTTCTTCATTGACCAAAGTATACGGCAAACGACAAGGCTGCGCGCATCGGCCTCTATTGCCACTTCGGCCTCCAATCATACTGCTCATGAGACATTGCCCCGAATAACAAACGCAAAGTGCACCATGCACGAATACTTCGATTTCCACATGGCTATTCTGGCAAATATATTCAATATCTTTTAGCGAAAGTTCTCTTGATAGAACGACACGCGTAAATCCGATTTTCTCTAGCGCTAAGACACCTTCAAGATTGTGTACCGTCATCTGTGTGCTGGCATGGAGCGGCAAATTTGGAACAATCTCATGGGCAAGTTTTGCTACGCCAAGATCTTGTACCAATAAAGCATCGGCACCAACTTCATATAAAAATCGTAAATAATCACTCAGTTGATCAAGTTCTCGATTATCCACCAGAGTATTTACCGTCACATTCACCAAGACATTGCGCATATGGGCAAAATCAATAGCCTCTTTCATCGAAGTCTCATCAAAGTTATTCGCCGAAGCCCGGGCTCCAAACATCTGCCCTCCAAAATACACAGCATTAGCGCCGCTTTCCACAGCAGCAGTCAATGCTTCCCGGCTACCAACCGGAGCTAACAATTCAACCAAAAAACTCATTCCTTCCTATCCGTCCGTACAATAAATATAAAACAACTTTTTAAGAGCCGTATTTTCTCCGAACTGTTCCAATATATAGTCGATTATAACATGCGTAAATAAAATTAGAAAGTCGCTGCATCTCAAATTCCTAGTGAATCTACCCTATAAATCTCCACTCTAAAAAAACAATTGTTTTCCAGGCTGCCCTCAAAAAAAACAAACAAGAAGCATCCCTACGGATGCTTCTTGTCTTCATTCACTTTTTAAGATTTCCAGTAGCTCTTTATAATCGTCTTGCAATTTCAAATACTCGTCACAAACATTCATCGCAACTAAGACCGCTAAGCGCGTAGGCGGCAAATTGTGGCAGCCCTTAGAAATCTGCCGCATTTGTTCATCCACCATCTTTGCCAATTGCTGGACACGCTTGATATCCATATCGCCTTTCAAAGCGTAGGTATCCCCAAAAATCTCAACCGTTACCTTTTTTTTATCCATCAGCCTCACCTATTGCTTCAGTGTTTTATTTTATAGAAATTCTGCTAGTCTCAAGTAAATTCCTGCCGACTTCAAAAATAACCAAACCGCCAAAATGCGATATTAACTTCTAAGTTTTGCCGCAAATTCCGCTTCTACTTTTTGCAAGATCGCATGAAACGGCACTTCTACTTCTTCATCTGTCAACGTTTTGTCCTTGGATTGGAATTGCAGCGAAAAGGCCATGCTCTTTTTGCCTTCTTCGATTTGTTTGCCCTGATACACATCAAATAAGCAAACATCTTTCAAGAATTTACCGCCATTTTGCACAATGATTTTTTCAATATCCGCTGAAGGAACTGCTTCATCAACGAGCATTGCCAAGTCACGGCTGATTGCCGGATATTTGGGCAGGGACTGTGATTTAAAGCTCGTTGCCGTGTATTTCATCAGGGTAGCTGCATCCATTTCAAAGATGTACATTTTTTTTGTAATTCCAAAAGCTGCCAAAACAGCCGGATGTACTTCGCCTACCGTCGCAATCACTTCACGGCCTTTTTTAAATACAGCCGTTTTCCCTGGATGCATCGCATAATGTTCACCTGCGGCAACTGTGTATTTTCCGATGCTGAGATTTTCGAGCAAGCCTTCTACAATCCCTTTTGCATCATAAAAATCAACTTCCTGGTTTTGTTGATTCCAACCGATAAGCTCACGGCGACCAATAAGTGCTCCCGCTACTTTCAAGGTCTCGATTGGAAGTTCTGTTACCGGTAAAGCCTTAGGACTGAATACCGGTGCCACTTCAAAAATCTGTAAATCATCATTTTTACGAGACAAATTGCGTACAACATTTTCAAAGATGCTGCTAAGCAGTGTCGTGCGAACAAGTGGGTATTCGTCCGTAAGCGGATTCATGATAGGAACCGCATTTCTCAATTCGCTGTCTTCTGGAATATTGAGTTTATCAAAAAAAGATGGATGCGTGAAGCTGAACGAAACCGTTTCATTCATGCCCAAACCACTCAACGTAGTTTTGATCCGATCGATAAAGTTTTGCTTGTCACTTTGTCCACCCTGCATAACGGAACCAAACGGTGTAGTTGCTTTGATATTATCGAAGCCATAAATACGAGCAATCTCTTCCGAAATATCTTCCATATAAGTGACATCATAACGCCAAGATGGAACATTTACCAAAATCGTGTTTTCTTCCGTTTCCGTTACGCCAAACTCCAATTTAGTCAAGATATCCAGCATCGTTTCTTTTGAAATATCTGTACCCAAACGACGATTGACCTGTTCAACTGCAAAAGAAAAGGCAATCGGTTTCTTTGGTGCCGGATATACATCGACAATTCCTTCGCAAACCGTGCAAGCGCCCATCTCTTGCAGGAGCTGTGCTGCGCGGTCTAAAGTGCGCTTTGTTTTTGTTTCATCTACACCGCGTTCAAAACGTCCTGATGCTTCTGAATGAAGACCGCATGCTCTAGCCGTTCTTCGAATGCTTGGACCATTGAAGCAGGCCGCTTCCAAAACAACCGTAGTAGTCTTAGTCGTGACTTCTGTTGCAAGGCCACCCATAACACCAGCCAAGCCTGCTGCTTTGGCTTCATCAGCAATAACCAGCATCGTTTCCGTTGCTTTTCGCGATGAATCGTCGAGCGTATGCACTTCTTCTCCAGCAAGAGCACGGCGAGCCGTGAGCTTTTTGCCAGCAATTTGATCATAGTCATAAGCGTGCATAGGCAATCCCAATTCCACCATAACAAAATTGGTCACATCGACAATATTGTTGATGGAACGAATTCCAGCACCTTCCAATCTTTGCTGCATCCATTCAGGAGATGGACCGACTTTGACATTTTTAAGTACACGGGCAGAAAATCTCGAACACAAATCTTCGGCTTCTATACCAATGCTTACGAGATTTTCACTCTTGTCGCCAGCATCTTCTTTGACTTTAATATCTACCCACTTAGGCTTGTTGCCTGTAAGAACAGATATTTCACGAATCAAGCCCCAGACGCTAAAACAATCGCCACGATTTGCGGTAAGCTCAAATTCCAAAACAACATCATTTAAACCTAAGATATCCTTTACCGGCTGACCGACTATCGTTTCTTCCGGCAAAATAAAAATCCCTGTCTTTTGCGGCTCTGGAAGTTTTTCTAAATCCATTTTGAGTTCCTGCGCCGAGCAAAGCATGCCATAAGACATCACGCCGCGAAGCTTGCCTTTAGAAATCTTCATTCCATTTGGCAAATGCGCACCGATCATCGCTACCGGAACAATCTGACCTTCTGCTACATTTTGTGCACCGGTCACGATGATGACTGGTTCTGCCGCTCCGACATTTATTGTACAAATCTGTAAATGGTCGGAATCCTGATGTTTTTCAAGTTTTTCTATGCGTCCCGTAATAACTTTTTCGAGTCCAGCACCTGGATCCACGACGTTTTCTACGGGAATACCTGCCATTGTGAGCTTGTCTGCCAACTGTTCAGGAGTCTCTGTAAAATCTATATAATCTTTAAGCCATTTTATCGATACTTGCATAATTGGTCTCCCTCCAAAATCCTATATTAGAACTGCTGTAAAAAACGCATATCATTATCATAAAACAATCGTAGATCTTCAACCCCATAAGAAAGCATCGCTATGCGTTCTACGCCTAACCCAAAAGCAAAGCCACTGACTTCTTTTGGATCATAGCCGCTCATTTCTAATACGCGCGGATGAACCATACCCGCACCAAGGATTTCGAGCCAACCGGTTCCTTTACATACTCGGCAACCCTTCCCATGACACATTACACAAGAAATGTCGACTTCAGCACTCGGTTCCGTAAAAGGAAAGAAGCTTGGACGAAAACGAACGCCTACATCTTCACTGAAAATTTGATGCAAGAACAATTCAAGGGTCCCCTTCAAATCAGAAAAACGGATATTTTTGTCGATAACGAGGCCTTCGACCTGCGTGAACATCGGTGAATGCGTAGCATCGTAATCATCACGGCGATAAACACGGCCAGGTGCGATGATGCGAATTGGGCTGTTTGGTTCATGTTCACGCATCGTTCTTGCCTGCACCGGAGATGTTTGCGTTCTCATTAAAATATCTTCTGTTATATAAAAAGAATCTTGCATATCACGCGCTGGATGATCTTTTGGCAAATTCAATGCTTCAAAATTGAAGTAATCCTGCTCGATTTCCGGGCCCTCAGCTACAGAAAAGCCCATATGAAGAAAAATGTCTTTAATGCGGTTCATCGTCAATGTCAAAGGATGCAAATGCCCAGTTTTTTGCTTGCGTCCTGATAAGGTAACGTCGATTTTTTCTGTCGACAAACGCTGCGCTAGTTCAGCTTCTTTTAGTTCAGCATCTTTTGATTCCAGCAAAGCTTCGATTTCCTGCCGCGTTTCATTAACCAGTTGTCCTACTTTAGGTCGCTCTTCAGGACTAAGTTTTCCCATCCCGCGTAAAAGCCCCGTTAAAACACCTTTTTTACCAAGATATTTAACCTTAGCATCACTTAATTCTGTAATTGATTTTGCTGCTTCAATCAATTCCACAGCTTCTTGTTTCAATTCTTTCAATTGCTGTTCCATATGTACCTCCTAAAATATTCGTAATGAGCAAGAAAATAAAAAGACTCCCGTCCCCCATGCAAGGGGCGAAAGTCATATTTCGCGGTACCACCCTAATTGATACTCCAATGCGTTAACGCCGCCGACGTTCCAGCTAAACTCTTCACTGAAAAAACTCCGAAGTGAACTTCAACTAAGGGCCTCGATATCGTTCTCAGTCTCGACAATATCTTCCTGTACAAGGCATAACTTAGCCTACTCTCTTCATCATCGCTTGCTGTTATATAATACTATGAAAAATAGTATAGCATATATAGGTAGGAAAAACAATCTACCCCTTCATTACACTGCGCTGACGTAGTCCTTCAAATAGGACAACTGCCGCGGCTGTCGCCACGTTGAGCGATTCAGATTGGCCCTCCATCGGAATAAAGATTCGCTGCGCAGCCCCGGATAAGATTTCTTCAGAAAGGCCATTGCCTTCGTTGCCAAAAGCCACGGCAGTGGGGCTAGTAAAATCCACGGAAAAATAAGGTTTTGCCGTAGCATCCAACGCCGCCGCCTGCAAAGAAATCCCTTTTTGCGATAAAAACGCCAAAAGATCCGCTGACGAAACATCACTGATAACAGGCAAATGAAAAAGCGATCCCATAGCAGCACGTACCGTTTTCCCCGCATAAACATCTGCGCTGTTTTTCGTTAAAATGATTGCACTACAACCAGAAGCATCCGCTGTACGAATGATCGTCCCTACATTCCCAGGGTCTTGCAATTGATCAAGTACGATGATATGCGGCGTCTCTTCTATTTTTTCCAGGTCCTTTAAATCTGCTGCTTTTTTATGAAGTACCAGCATCACGCCCTGCGGCTCTTTCGTATCACTGACTTTATCATATAAATCCTTAGTTACCTGGCAGACTGGGCAACCCATCTGTTCAAGCCGCTCAATCAAAACTCGCCCTCGCTCTGCTCCCATAACGTCAGGCGTGTACAGGCAATAGGCCGCCGGCCATCCGGCGTCAGCGGCCGCTTCGACAAGGCGGATCCCCTCCGCCAAAAACAGACCTTCCTGATCGCGATGTTTTTTTTGCTTCAAGCTTGCTGCCAATTTGATTTTTTTATTTGCAGCACTCACAATAACTTCCATTCATGAAACCTCCGGCATCGAATTTATTTACCATTCAATATAAAATACAAACAACAGGACTGCTATCTCTATTTTACATTGAAGGCGTAGAAAACACATCAAAAAAGAGGCTGTATAAACAGCCTCTCCACTTTTTATTTCAATTGGTCTTTTGCTACTTCAACGAGCTGAGCGAAAGCTTTTGCATCAGTGATAGCAAGATCTGCCATCATTTTGCGGTTAACTTCAACCCCAGCTTTAGTCAAACCGCTGATTAAACGGCTGTAAGAAATACCATTGATACGTGCTGCCGCATTGATACGGGCAATCCATAATTTACGGAATTGGCCCTTTTTCGAACGACGGTCACGACGGGCATAGTAAAGGCCCTTCATTACGGTTTCGTTAGCTTTTTTGAACTGTTTGCTCTTTGCGCCTCTGTAACCTTTGGCTAATTTTAAAATTTTATTATGACGTCTATGTGCAGTCACGCCTTTTTTAACTCTTGGCATGTTTCGTTCCCCCTAATAATCTTATTTTTAAGCGTACGGAAGCATCTTGCATACGCGTTTGTAGTCTGCATGAGCTACGATAGCTGCTTTACGTAAATTACGTTTACGTTTTGGAGATTTCTTTTCTAAGATATGGCTTTTGAAAGCCTTATTACGTTTGTATTCACCAGTACCAGTTGCGGTGAAACGTTTTGCTGCAGCTCTGCGAGTTTTAATTTTTGGCATTGCTATTTCCTCCTTTAGATTGCGCCTTTGGTGCTAAAATCATAATCATATTTTTACCCTCAAGTTTGGCATCGCGTTCAATTATCACTAAGTCTTTGAGTTTAACGGCTACTTTTTGCAGCACGGCTCTGCCTAGATCTTGATGCGACAACTCTCTACCACGGAACATAATGGTAACTTTTACCTTATTACCTTCCTCTAAAAAGCGGAGAGCATTTTTTAACTTGACGTCAAAATCGTGGTCTTCAATATTTGGACGAAGCTTCACTTCTTTGATTGTAACAACCTTTTGTTTTTTCTTCGCCTCTTTATCACGTTTTTGCTGTTCATAGCGATAGCGGCCAAAATCCATGATACGACAAACTGGCGGCTTTGCCTTTGGTGCAACTTCAACCAAATCCAGATGTTGTTCTTCTGCCTGACGCAAAGCTTCCTGTGTCGTCATAATGCCAAGCTGTTCTCCAGTGGCGCTAGTAACACGAACCTCTCTTACGCGAATTTCATCATTAATTCTTAACGTTTCTTTACTAATAGTAAATCCACCTCCCATATTATAGTTAGCAATTATAAAAAATAAAAAAGGGCGGCTCACAGCCACCCTAAAATACCAAAATAAATGATATTGACCTAAGCTGACTTTGTCAGTAAGGTGAGAAGCGGTGGCCTCTGCTTAACTAAACTACTCAAATAGAATAACATGTCTAAAATCTTCTGTCAAGTTTTTTTATGCTTTTGTTGCAACTTTTTCTTGAATTTCTTTAATAAATGCATCTACGTCCATGATTGAGCTTTCTTGCTCACCATGTTTACGTACAGCAACTTGGTTTGCTTCCATTTCTTTATCACCGACAACCAAGATATACGGGATTTTTTTGACCTGGCTTTCGCGCATCTTATAACCAATTTTTTCATTACGATCATCAACTTCGACACGCAATCCAAGATCAAACATTTTCTTTTTCAATTCATAAGCATAATCTGCATGCTTATCTGTAATCGGAAGAATATTCACCTGAATTGGTGCGAGCCATGTCGGGAATGCACCCGCATAGTTTTCAATCAAAATGCCAATGAAACGTTCGATACTGCCATATACTACGCGATGGATCATTACCGGGCGATGTTTTTGCCCATCTTCCCCAACGTATGTCAAATCAAATTTTTCCGGCAGCAGCATATCGAGCTGAATGGTTCCGCACTGCCAAGTACGACCAATGGAATCTTTCAAATGAAAATCGATTTTCGGACCATAAAATGCTCCATCGCCTTCATTGACAATATATTTTAAGCCACGATGTTCAAGTGCATTGCGTAGTGCAGTCGTTGCAGTTTCCCAAACTTCGTCTGAGCCCATCGAATTTTCTGGACGAGTGCTGAGCTCTGCATGGTATTCAAGACCAAATGTACGATATACGCGATCGAACAACGTAATTACTTTTTGGATTTCATCTTCGATTTGGGATGGAAGCATAAAGATATGGGCATCATCTTGCGTGAAATTACGCACACGCATCAAACCATGCAAAGCGCCAGATAGTTCATGACGATGTACCAGGCCAAGCTCTGCTGTACGGATTGGGAGTTCACGATAACTGTGCTGATGTGTACGATAGACCAAAATCCCACCTGGGCAGTTCATCGGCTTGATTGCATAATCTTCATTATCGATCTTAGTGAAATACATATTTTCTTTATAATGATCCCAGTGTCCCGATTGTTCCCAAAGCTTGCGATTTAAAATCATCGGTGTTTTTATTTCTTGATAGCCAAACTCGCGATGAATTTCACGCCAATACGTAATCAATTCATTGCGGACAACCATGCCGTTTGGATGAAAGAATGGGAATCCCGGACCTTCTTCTTGTAAGCTGAACAGATCAAGCTCTTTACCAAGCTTACGATGATCACGTTTTGCTGCTTCTTCAAGCATTTTCAAATATTCATCAAGGTCTGCTTTTTTTTCAAAAGCAGTTCCATATACACGTTGCAGCATTTTATTCTTTTCACTGCCGCGCCAGTAAGCTCCAGCAACACTTTGCAATTTGATTGCCTTTACTTTACCCGTGCTTACTGCGTGCGGGCCAGCACAAAGATCGATGAACTCACCTTGTTCATAGGTTGAGATGACAGCATCTTCTGGAAGATCTGTAATAAGTTCTACTTTGTATTTTTCACCTTGTTTTTCAAACATATCTAAAGCGTCTTTGCGGCTGAGTTCACGGCGAACAATCGGTAAATTTTCTTTTACGATTTTTTCCATTTCTTTTTCGATCTTAGTTAAGTCATCTGCAGTCAACTGATATTCCATATCAAAATCGTAGTAAAAACCATTGTCAATTGCTGGTCCAATAGCCAATTGAACATTTTTGTCTTTATACAAACGTTTTACAGCTTGTGCTAAGATATGCGATGCACTGTGGCGCAGTGTCCACTTGCCATCAGCATCTTCAAATGTAAGAAACTCAACTTTACAATCTTTTGTAAGCTTCGTCATAAGATCCTTAGTCTCGCCATCAATCTTTGCCGACAATACTTTTTTAGCCAGACTATTGCTGACTTCTTTTGCAAAATCCAATACAGTGTCTGCCGCAGTTTCCCGTACAGCACCATCTTTTAATGTTATTTTAATCATCTCAAAAACCTCCTCAAAAATAAAAATAGCCTTCATCCCTAATAGGGACGAGGCTATGCTTCGCGATTCCACCCTGTTTGCCGCTAAAAGCGACCAACTCAGAATTGATAACGGAGCTTATACTCCGGCACAGCTTACTTATTTCAGCCTGCAGTTTGAAAGTGGTAATCATAAACGCCAACTAGAATGCTCTCAGCTTTGCATCCCTCTCTGAAAATCAAGCTATCTATCATCTTGTCTTTCGCATTACCTTTAACTATTACATAGTATAGGCTTATCCCCGCTTTCTGTCAATCAAAATTTACCGATATTTTAGTTTTGTGAATCGGCAAGAAGGGGAACTTTCAAGACTTGTCCCGGAACAAGCCGTCCCTCATGATCTAGTGCATTGACCTCATGGATTGCCTGCGTCAATTCGCGAATTTCTGTATTGTTTCTGGCGTATTTCTCAGCAATCGACCAAACGTCATCTCCTTGTTGAACCGTCACTTTATCAAAAGTACTCGCCCTAAGATACGCATTGGATAAATGCAATGGTGCTAATGCAATCAAAAGCAATACCAAGAAACACCCTGTTATAATTTTCATAAAAACACTCCTTTACAGAACGTATTTTCTATAGAACTTTTGTTCTTTTTAAGATTTTATCACAGAACATACATTCTTTCAAGAGGTGTTGCAGAAAAATAGAACATATATTTCATTTTATTTTCAGAAATGCCTTCACGCCTTTTGGGGCAGTGTTCGATTTTCTTATTCCGCCTTATGTTCCCAGGGATTTGTCGTTGCATACTGCTTCGCCATTTTCACTTCATCTTCTGTCAACATATGGTCTCGAAGTTTGGAAATCCACTTACCAATGGTTCGATTCAAAAAACGAAACAGCATCGACTTTCGCTGTAATTCATTTTTCATATAGCGAATACATTCTCCACACTCTTTATTTTTAACATGTGGCCTGGCTTTGATCCGATAAAAAACAGCCATCATGCGAAGCCCTAAAACAAAAGGCTCCCTTACCATCCGAAACCATGGATGTTTTTCATAACACCATCTCGCCAAACGATTTGCACAATTTTTACATACGATAGATTCAAACGTTTCCATACAAAGTCCTCCCAATCATTTTATCAACAACGCAAAAACGGTGCCCTGAACAAAATCCTCTTTGTTCGAAGCACCGCAGCTAAGTTAATCATTCAACTGTCTTAATTGTAGCACCAAGTAAACTCTTTGTAAAACCAACAAAGACTTCTTTTTATTGCAAGGAATCATCTATTTTGTTCATATATATAGTCAAAAATCTCATGATTATCCAAAAAGAGATCTACCATAAATGGTTCAAAACGTTTTCCTCGCTCACAGGCTATGATTGTACAAGCCTCTTTATGAGAAAGTGTATTTTTATAAGATCGTTTTGCCCTCAGTGCATCATATACGTCACAGATAGCGATGATCCTTGCACAAAGAGGAATCTTTTTTCCCGAAATCCCCAACGGATAGCCGGATCCATCCCAGTTTTCATGATGTGAAAATGCCATTTCCATCGCCATGATCAAAAAGCGATTATTGGGATATTGTTTTACAATAGATCCAATCGTATTCGCACCGATTTTTGTGTGCGTCTTCATTATAATGAATTCTTCATCTGTCAAACCCGAGGATTTGCATAAAATATAATCAGGGATACCTACCTTACCGATATCATGGAGCACAGACGCATGCATAATCGTTGTGATAAAGATCTCATCAATTTCGTTTTGATACGCCTCATGATCTGCCAATACTTTTGAAAAACTTTGGCAATAAAATTTTACGCGCTCGAGATGATCGCCGGTATCATTATCACGGCAATCTGCCAATTTTGCCAAGGCAACGATCATCGCGATCTGCGATTTAGCCACATTCTCTTTTTCTTTTAAAATCTGACTATATTGCTTTTGTACAAGCTGACGCAACTGTTCATTATACGCATTTACATTTTGCTGCAACCGCAAAAGTTTTAGATGTGTATAAACGCGCAGCTCAACTTCCCGAATATCAAAGGGCTTGGTAATATAGTCAACCGCGCCAATTCCAAAAGCTTGTGTTTTATCATGAATTTCATTTAAAGCACTGATAAAAATAACTGGGATTTCTTCAAACTTCTTGTTTTTCTTGATTCTTTTGCATACTTCAAACCCATCAAGAAAAGGCATTGTTATATCCAAAAGGATCAAATCCGGCATAAAACTTTCCATCTCTTGCAATGCCATTCGTCCATCTAAAAATGATTTGGTTTCTGCACCGAGACTTTTCAATACAGACCCTAAGATTTCGATATTGAGGATAGAATCATCAACAATCATTATTTTTGAGCCACTTATAATACTATGTGTTCCCATAGATTTAACCCCTCTTTAACCCAATTTATGAAAGGACGCCCCCGTCGATTGGCAACATAAATGTGTATGCAAAAACTTCATTACATTTTCTGAAACACACACTCCAAGGATTCGACTGCTGCTGGATGATAATATATTTTTTGCTTTTTTTTGATTTCAGCCAGCGCCTGCTCTGGTAAAAACAATTCTATATCATACATACTAGAGTACACAGCCGTAGTAATACAATCAAAAGTATCCGCCACACTCACTACACTTGCAGAAAAATCAATTTCATTGCCCAAAAGCCCATCGGGATAACCTTTGCCGTTATACTGCTCATGATGCTGCCGCACAATCGTACAAACAGGTGCCGGAATTGCATTTGACATCAATAATTCATAACCTAATATAGGATGCTGTTGGTAAAAACATTTTTGATCTTCTATGGTTAAATTAGACGGAATCAAATATTTGCGTGGAATCAAAATTTTCCCAACATCGTGAAACAAAGCGCCTATAGCCAAATTCTCCAAAGCTTCATCAGATAACAACAAATTCCTTGCCATGGCGATCGATAATAAAGCCACATTGATCGCATGCGTATAGGTACAACTATGTGACATCGAAAATATCGCCAAATTATCGCTTAAAAATGTATTTTTTTTGATTTTTTTGAAAACATCAAGCAAAACGGTCGTTGAATAATCTACTACTGCATCTTCCAAATAGCGAAATTTGTCGCCTAGATAGTGATGCAAGGTTTTATAATTATCTTTTTCAATTTTTTTAAAATCATAATCCCAAAAGCCTAGTATTTTTTTAGCAGACAATTCGTAAGGTAGGTGCCGTTGCTGTAATTTTTCACAAATCAAAGATGTCACAGGAGTTCCTTTTTGTAATAACAAATTCGAATGTTCATCATATATATCCTTTGTTATGTATCCAATAACATCCTTTAGATCTGCATTCATATAAGCTTCTCCTTCTATTTTCAAAATAAAATGAAACGGAAATAGTTTATAAAGATTGGATTTCAACAGCAATATATAAAATACAAATTTTAGAAAAAACAAGCGCATCCACTAGAATTTACTGCTTACTTTCCATTATATCAAATATGAATAAACATTATCAACAAATATTATTCATCCTCAATCAATACACTATATTGTACTCTCATCAAAACGACAAAAAGGGCAGATACGTTTGCCGTATCCGCCCTGCTATTAATAAAATTTATAGAGACTCAATCAATTCTAGCTAAACCACTATCTCTCGCCGCTTGTGCAACAGCCTTTGCTACCGCTTTGGCTACACAAGGATCGAATGCAGTTGGTAAAATATGTTCGGCATTCAACATGTCGTCAGGGACAAGACCTGCAATCGCTGTAGCTGCCGCAATTTTCATGGCATCGTTGATATCGCTGGCGCGAACATCTAGTGCCCCACGGAATATTCCCGGAAATGCCAGTACATTGTTGATCTGATTTGGAAAATCACTGCGGCCAGTGCCCATGATCTTAACGCCCGCTTTTTTTGCCTCATCTGGCAATATTTCCGGAATCGGGTTGCCTAGAGCAAATACCACTGGCTCTTCATGCATCGAACGCACCATTTCTGCCGACAACACGCCTGGCGCTGAAACACCAATGAAAACATCCGCACCTTTAATGACCTGTGCTAAAGTTCCTTTTTTCTTATGCAGATTTGATACTTTTGCTATACGTTCTTTTTCGCCATTGAGCCCTTCTCTGCCCTCATAGATTGCCCCTTGCCTATCGCAGATAATAACATGTTCCAAGCCCTTGGCCATCAAAAGTTTGGTTATCGCAATCCCCGCAGCACCTGCGCCATTTACTACTACAGAAATATCATGAATATCTTTTTCTAATAGTTTCATCGCATTCATCATTGCCGCTAAGACGATGACTGCGGTTCCATGCTGATCATCGTGAAAAACAGGGATATCACAGCATTCTTTGAGCCGGCGCTCTATTTCAAAGCAACGTGGTGCTGAAATATCTTCCAAATTGACGCCGCCAAATGACCCTGCCAATAGACGTACTGTATTTACAATTTCATCCACATCATTGCTTCGAATACAAAGAGGAAACGCATCCACATCCGCAAACGCCTTAAAAAGTGCACTTTTCCCTTCCATAACCGGCATCCCAGCCTCTGGACCGATATTTCCAAGACCTAGCACCGCAGAACCATCCGTCACGATTGCTACAAGATTCCAACGGCGCGTATATTCATAACTAAGATTCTTGTCTTCAGCAATACGTTTACAAGGTTCCGCAACGCCCGGTGTATAAGCCATAGCTAAATCCTCTGCCGTCTCAACCGGGCAGATTGTCGATATCTCTATTTTACCTTGCCATTTTTTATGTAAATCTAATGCTTCTTTTAAATTCGTTTCCATCATTATTCCTCCTCATGGAATATACCCATTACGATATGTTTCATTTATTACATTTATTGTAGCAGGTTTAATCAGAAAAATACAATAATTCTATAGGATAGCAATCATAACCAAAAGGCATATTATATAATTCACCCTGCTTTGCCTGAAAGTGCTTTGAATTTACTACTAACGACCCAGAAATCCTTATGCGCACTTGTCTTCAAACAGAAAAAATCTATAATATACTCTGTTCGCCATTGCCTTTTAAACCCCTGCGAATAAAAAGAATATTCTGTTTCATTAACATGTAGTCTTCTATAATCTTTTTTCAAAAAGACGTTCATATAAAATTCTCCGCAGAAATTATTTTTCACAATACAGAATTTCAATAAAATAATTTTCAAACCAGTGACTTTTATCACAGACAAAATCAAACAAACAATTTATTATTTAAAACATACATGTTTAATAAGTTATAGAAAAGAGGCCATATATATGCAACATTCCTGGAAAGATCGCATCGATTTAAATAAAAATGAACAAACAAAATTGCAAAAAGACGGCTTAGCTATTTTTCAGGACCTTGAAAAATTCCGCGAACTCTCTATGGCAGAAATGCTTCCTGAGGATATCGAGCTTTTAAAATGGGCTGGTGTATATGCACAACGGCCAAAAGACGGTCACTTTATGCTGCGCATCAAAATACCTTCGGGAAAGTTCAGCGCACTGCAAGCACGCGAAATCGCTTTACTGGCAAAAAAATACGGACATGGCGAAATCCAGATCACAACGCGTCAAGCGATGCAGCTGCATTGGCTAGAACTAAAAGATCTCCCCGACATACTTGAACGCCTGCAAAAAATAGGTTTGACAACCACAGAAGCTTGCGGTGACTGTCCTCGTAACATTCTCGGAAATCCGCTTATGGGCATCGACCCGGACGAACTTATCGACACGACGGCAATTGTGGAAGAACTCATGGCTTTTTTCATCGACAATCCTGAATTTTCCAATTTGCCGCGAAAATTCAAGATATCCGTGTCATCTAATCCACACGATACCGGCTACGCTGCAATCAATGATCTAGCTTTTATACCGGCCTCACTCACTACAAATGAAACAACCATTAACGGCTTCCATGCTCTTGTCGGTGGTGGCCTTTCCGCCGATCCTCATTTGGCAAAAAAACTGGATGTATTTCTCACTCCAAAGGAAGTTTTACCTTTTGCTAGAGCAATTGCACTAATTTTTCGTGAACAAGGCTATCGTGTAAAAAGAACCCATTGTCGCTTGAAATTCCTTATTGAGGATTGGTCACTCGAAAAAATTTATCAGGAAATCAAAAACATAACCGGACCACTCATCCATGGTGGACAAACCCATTCAAAGGACTGGAATCCTGGTATTTATCATGGTATACATCCACAAAAGCAGACGGGATACTCTTATATCGGGGCAGATATTCCCATGGGACAATTACGAGATGCAGACCTTCTGGCATTTGCTGATCTTGCTGAAATACATGGAGATGGAAATCTTCGCACGACGAATTCACAAAATATCTTGTTGATCAATATTCCAGACAACAATGTACCGCAAATTATCCAGGCCCCTCTTTTACAGAAATTTTCTATTGAACCAAAATTTTTCAGCGGCTACGCAACCGCTTGTACGGGCAATACCTATTGCAATTGGGCCCCAATTGAAACGCAGCAACGATTGCTTGCCCTTGCGCAAACGCTCGATAAAGAATTCCCTAAAATCAGCAGTCCCATCCGTCTCCATCTTTCCGGCTGTCCACATTCGTGTGCACAAACACAAATCGCAGACATCGGCCTTTGCGGTGGTTTAGAACGCATTGGCGATATCTCCATAGCCAGTTTCACCATCTCTATAGGCGGCACACTCGGATCCACACCAGCCTTTGCTAAACAGCTTAAAGGCCGCATTAAGGAAAATGACGTATTGACATTTCTCCGTAAAATCCTCGAGCTATTTATGGCAAATCAAAAAAACGCTGAATCATTCCATCAATTTTCTCAGCGAACAGATTTTGCTGTTTTTCAGCAAATTTTTGATGATTGCCGATAATTATTCAACTTAGATTTTACGCTCGCTAATATTTCTTGGTAAAATATATGAACAGCACTATAGTTTCATATAGCAATGAACCTTTAAATTCTTTTCTAGATTAAGCATTGCAAAAAAGCGCCTCAAAACGTACGCAGGTCGTAGGTTTTTGAGGCGCTTTATTTTTAGTCCAGTATCTCACATAAGTGATTGCCGATTCTACATTACAAAACATCACAATTTTGCAAAAGTCACCGCATCCTATGATGACTGCTCATAACATCATGTAAAATTCTTATTCCTTGTTGTATCTCATCTACTTCTAAATGACCATAACCCAAAAGAAGTTTGTTTAGATGCGTATCCTTCCGTATTGTATGATACGAAACCGGAACAATTCTTAGGCCTGCTTCACTGCATCGTTCAAAAAACTCGGCATCAAAAATTTCATCTTCAAATTCTACTGCCAAATGGAGGCCCGCTGCATCTCCCCAACTTTTCCAAGCCTTGCCAAAATTGAATTGTAACGCTTCCAATAATATATTTCTTCGTTGTCTATATAATTTTTTCATGACCTTAATATGTCGATCAAATTTTCGTGTATGCAAAAATTCTGCCAATGCAGCTTGCTCATAAGGAGCATTTTGAACATCTGTATGCAGACGAAGATCATACCACCTTGCCTGAAGTTCTTGCGGTAAAATCACATATCCAATTCGAATAGCCGGAAATAATATTTTACTAAATGTCCCGACATAAATCACTTGCCCAGGTGCCATAGCATATAGCGGAGCTATGGATTCTCCAATATAACGAAACTCGCTATCATAATCATCTTCGACTAGATACGCTCCATTTTCTTTTGCATAACGAACCAATGCCGCACGACGGACCGCTGGTAAAATTCCACCTAAAGGAAATTGATGTGACGGAGTGGTATATATGGCACGAAAATTATTTTCCCGTATCTGTTCCACTTGCATCCCTTCTTCGTCAACAGAAATAGCCTCTACCCTACAACCCGTATTCATGAGTGTTTGCAAGACGCCTTGATTGCAAGGGTCCTCTACGGCAATTTTATTTTCAATTCCGCCAAGAAGGTTGCTGATAAGATGCAAAGCCTGTGTAGCTCCTGATGTTATGAAAATATCTCGTTCTTTTACGTATAAGCCTCTATTTCGAAGCAGCCATGCTGAAATTTCTTGACGTAACACAGGCATTCCCTCTGGATCTCCGTACCCTAAGTCCTCCATTGCAAAATCTTTAACTACCTTATACATGATTTGCTGCCATGCATATTGGGGAAATTGTTTTAAATTAGGTCGTCCTGTTTGAAAATCTACCGTATACTTCACTTTTTCCAGTGGGATGTTTTTCATTTTTTTCTCAGAATACGCTCCAATGCAAAGCCCTTCCGCTACCCGCGTTGGTGCACCTTGACGATGTAGGACAAATCCTTCTACAATGAGCATTTCATAAGCTTCGCACACCGTATTGCGTGATACTTTTAAGTTTTCAGCCAACTCTCTAGTCGACGGTAAAACTTGCCCTGCAACAAACTCCCCAGTAAGGATTTTGTCTCGTATATTTTGATAAATTTGTCTTTTTATCGGAATTACATGGTTTCGTTCTATTTGAATAATATTCATATAGCCCTCCACTGGCCCACTATATTCTTTGGTATACTGGAACTTTATCTATACCAGTTAAGCCAATATAATTATAGCATATTAAATTCAAACAACCATATGGAGGGATATTCATGAAACAAGCAAAAGGATTCTTTTTTTTAATAGGAGCTTTCATGTTAGCCGGTACAGCTGTCATTGCTGCGCGCTATGTTACTGGAAAAATAGGCCCCTATACAATAACGTGCATCAGCTTATTTTTTGCCGTATTATTTTTATTCCCATTTATGAAAAGAAATAGCCTACAACATATTTTCCATCTAAAAAAGCAGGACTGGCTCCACCTATTATTTCAAGCAGTCTGCGGTGTATTTTTATATCGCATGTTTTTATTGTCCGGCCTGCTTTACACAAGTTCTGCCGAAGCGGGTATTCTCATTGGCACAACACCAGCTATTACGATAATTCTTTCAAAAATTCTTTTTAAAGAAAAACTATCTTCCTTAAAAGCCCTTGGTATTTCAGGCACGCTTATCGGGATTTTTTTAATCCAAAACCTGTTTACAAGTTCAATTCATTTTTCAGCATCTCATATACTGGGGAACATATTCGTATTATGTGCTGCAACTTGCGAATCATTATTTAATGCTTGCTCAAAAATCATGGCTAACCAGAATCAATCTAAGAATAATGTACTTTCTCCTATGGAACAAACTGTATTAGTCAGTTTAATCGCAATTGCACTTTGTCTACTTCCCGCCAGTTTTGAACATCCCTTATCAATGCTTGCACAATCAACCCCAAACGAATGGTTGGCACTTATTTGGTATGGCATTTTCGTAACAGCCCTCGCCTATATTTTTTGGTATGCCGGAATCCAGCGTTGCTCACTTTCAACAGCAGCAGCTTTTTCTGGTATAGTTCCATGCACTGCGATGCTTTTATCCGTTTTTATCTTAAAAGAAATCCCTACTACCGAGCAGTGGATTGGCTGCCTTTTTCTTATCGCAAGCATGACCTTAATTGGATTTGATAAGAACCATTCTCCGGCAGCGGCAACCGCAAGATAAACTATCTATCGAATGTCCCTAACCAGATTTTTTAAAATCCAACGAATCCCTCTGGCTAAGCGTTCCATTGGTTCATCAAAGTGGCCTCCTGGATTTTCCTCGAAAATCGTTTCTACACCTGCTTGTTGCAAAAGCGCTGTTGCTGCTTTGGTCCGAATCTCTACCAATGCCATTTTAGGATTTTTTGTCTGTTTTTCTTTACTGCCCAATGAAAAATATGCTTTTTCCGGCAAAGCTTCCATCGAATTTTTCTGCATAAACTCCAAAAATCCATCATACCATAGAGAAGGCGACACACAGACGACTCGCCGAAAAGCTGAAGTTTTATACAAAGTGTACAAAGAGCATAACCCCGCCAAAGAATATCCGGCACTTACACGATAGGTAGGTTTTACCGATAAAGATTCTTCTACTTTAGGTAAAACCCGCTCTTCTAAAATCTGAATATGTCGATCAGCCTTCCCACCAAAAGCTTTTCCTGTCCGAAAAACTTTCTCTGCTGGCCAAGGAGAAAGATCATCTTGCCACGACAGTCCGCTTATTGCTACCAAAACAAATTTTTGATCTGCCAAACACTCTACCAAAGCTCTAGCATCATTAACTTCCATTACCGAATACACAAAAGGACAATCCTCATCGGACATTACAAAAACATCTATGCGATATTCCCCTTCTGTATAGTTAAAAGTCTTCATAATTTTCCTTTCTATCCCCTAGGCAAACCAATACCTTCAAATATGTTTACCTTTATTTTTCCAGTTTACGCCCAAGTCAATAAAATGTCTATGTTATTGATCACCGACTTTATCTTCTCGAATATACACACAGGCATACATCGCTGGCAGGACAATTAAAGTAAGCACCGTAGCAACGAGCAATCCAGCGCCCATAGCAATCGCCATAGGCCCCCACAAAGTGTTGCCCGTCAAAGGAATCATTGCTAAAATTGCAGCCATAGCCGTAAGCATAATAGGGCGCAAACGACTTATCGAAGCGTTGACCAATGCTTGTTCTACCGACTCTCCCATCGCACGATGTTTTTCTATTTGGTCAATAAGAATAACCGAGTTACGGATAATAATCCCACAAAGCGCTAAAATCCCCATAATCACTACAAAACCGATTGGGCGGCCGGTCAACATCAACCCACCCACAACACCGATAATTCCAAGCGGTGCCGTAAGCAGCGTAATCGCAGTCTTCACTACATTTTGCAGTTGAAGCATCAATA
>Ga0183099_1000109_pt1 | contig 83660 bp, 86 predicted proteins | sample Biomet1_FD_127788 | JGI IMG/M metagenome (GOLD analysis project Ga0183099, IMG submission 127788) | Microbial communities from bioreactor (seeded with anoxic lake sediment) at LBNL, California, USA - Biofuel metagenome 1 | ecosystem: Engineered > Bioreactor > Anaerobic > Unclassified ...
TTGGAGATTTTCTAACCCTGGCGGATTTCCCCCTTCCCCTGAATGACTTCTTTAAATTTAGGGGCAAGCATCCCCGTCATCGCAGCCGATACATCGTCAATGGCTTCATAGATAACCCGATAGGTTCGGATATCAATGCTTTCCGTATCAGCCAACTTGCGGGCATTAGCATCCGGGCGGACATTGAAGGCAATGATCAGCGCATTGGCAGCTGTAGCCAGCATGACATCGGATTCATTGACGGCACCGACACCGGAATGGATGATGTTTACGCGGACTTCATCATTTTTATTAAGAGCCAGCAGGGAACTCGTGAGAGCTCCAACAGAACCTTGGACATCGGCTTTGATCAAGATATTCAAGTCCTTGATATCACCATCTTTGATCTGCTGGAACAAGTCATCCAAAGAAACCTTCTTGGAATGGATCAATTCGGTGCGCTGTTTTTCTATGCGTTTTTCGGCAATCGAACGAGCCAATTTTTCGTCGAGCACGGCTAAGATATCGCCAGCTTCCGGCACATCAGCAAGGCCAAGGACTTCAACCGGAACAGATGGGCCGGCTTTCTTGATCTTTTCACCGCGGTCATTGATCATGGCTCTTACTTTGCCATGGGCAGTACCGGCAATGATCGAATCACCAATGCGCAAGGTACCATTTTGTACGAGAACCGTAGCCACTGGGCCGCGGCCTTTATCGAGCTGTGCTTCAATGATAATGCCGCGCGCATCGCGATTTGGGTTCGCTTTGAGTTCCTGCACTTCAGCTACCAGCAAAATCATTTCAAGCAGATCGCTGATACCCATTTTTTGCTTGGCAGATACCGGAACCATAATTGTTTCGCCGCCCCAGTCTTCCGGAATCAATTCGAATTCAGCGAGCTGCTGTTTTACGTGATCCGGGTTGGCCCCTGGTTTATCCATTTTGTTGATGGCGACAATAATCGGCACATTGGCGGATTTCGCATGGTTAATGGCTTCGATCGTCTGCGGCATTACACCGTCATCGGCAGCAACAACCAAAATTGCGATATCCGTGACCTGGGCACCGCGGGCACGCATTGCCGTAAAGGCTTCATGCCCCGGCGTATCGAGAAATACGATCTTTTTCCCCTGGCACATGACCTGATAGGCCCCGATATGCTGGGTGATACCGCCAGCTTCATGTGAAGTTACCGATGCCTTGCGGATGACGTCGAGCAGCGAGGTCTTGCCGTGATCGACATGGCCCATAACCGTTACCACTGGTGGACGCAAAACCAAAGACTTCGGATCATCTTCAATTTCCGGAATTTCCGTCGGATCCTGTTCCGGCGGCAACGCTTCTACCGTAACGCCGAATTCACCAGCCAGAAGCGTAGCTGTATCAAAATCAATTTCCTGATTGATTGTAGCCATAACGCCTAATTTCATGAGTTTCTTGATGACTTCCGTTGCCGTGTAGCTCATTTTGCTGGCAAGATCTTTAATTGCAATAGTTTCTGCCACTTTTATCAATTTCGGACGGGCGATTTCCTGTTTCGGTGCTGCATTTACTACAGCATTTCTGTTGTTGCGGTTATTCCGGTTGTTGCGGTTGTTGCGATTGCCATAACTGTTGCCACCAAAAGCCGGACGATTACCGCCGCGATTATTTCCCTGTGTGCTATACGGACGGTTTCCAGCAGCAGGTGCCGGACGATTTCCCGTAGCAGCTGCTGGGCGGCTGCCTGTAGTCGCTGCTGTAGCTGGACGATTGCCTGCAGCCCCAGCCGGGCGATTGGTATTGCTCGTGCGATTAGTAGCAGTCGTACTATTATTAGTCATCGGGCGATTGCTGCTAGTATTAGTACGATTGCCACTATTAGCATTGCTGCCGGCGGTGCGATTCGTATTGCTCATGCTGCTGTTCGGACGATTGGCATTATGATTTCCCACTGGGCGGTTCGTTTGACTTGTATTGTTTGTTCCAGCGGTATTCGCTGCTTTTGGTCTGTTTCCGGTGTTCATGTTATTCTTCCTTTGGTCGTTATTTCCTACGGCCGGTCTATGAACCGCTTCAGCACTTTTGGGCTTGTTGTCATGGATTGCCGGTTTAGCAGCAATCGTATTGGCTGGCATTGGCTTTGCTGCAACCGGTTTGTTTCCAGCAAATACCTTCTGAATGATCGTTTTTTCCGTATCACCGACACTGCTCATGTGATTTGTTGCAGTTGTATTATTATTGCGTGCTAATATATCAAGAACCACCTTACTTGTGGTATCAAATTCTTTGGCCAATTCATATATTCTATATTTGGACATCGATCCACCCCCATTAAATTTTCGGTTCTGCTTCTAAGAGTTTCTTCAAAGCGTTGCTAAATCCCTTATCTAAAACAGCTGCTACAGCCCGATGCGCTTTTCCAATGCATTGCCCCAGCTCGTCTTTTGTCAAAACGTGATAAAGCGAAACATTATAGGCAGCGGCCATATCAGTGTATTGTTTTTTACTGGCTTCAGAGGCATCAGCAGCGACTAAGAGAAGCTTTATCTTCCCCGTTGGCACAGCCTTTTCGACAGCAAATTCACCGGATAATAATTTGTTGGCTCTTTGCGCCATGCTCAATAAGTTCATTATTTTTTGGTCGTTATTATTCATTTTCCTTAAAAAGTCCTGCTCTTAATTCTTCGTAGATTTTGGCGTCAATCATGCTCTTAAAAGATTTTTCAAAACGGCGTTCTTTGACCGCTTTGTTGAAACAATCCTTGTTATTGCAGATATAAGCGCCACGACCAGATTTTTTGCCGGTAAGATCCACGGAGAATTCACCTTCTGGACTGCGGACAATCCGAATTAAATCGCGTTTTATACGCATCTGTTGACAGCCGAGACACATCCGCTCCGGCAGTTTTTTTTGACCAGCCATATCATTCACCTTCTGTGGAGAACGCTTCGCTCTCTGGTATTTCTACAGCGACTACCCCAGCTGCATCGATTTCGACTGCCGCCTGCGTTTCGCTCTTAATATCGATTTTCCAACCGGTAAGTTTTGCTGCCAAACGCGCATTCTGACCTTCTTTACCGATGGCCAAAGATAACTGATAATCCGGCACGACAACCTTAGAAATCTTTTCCTCTTCGTTGACGGCTACAGAAACAACTTTAGCCGGACTCAAGGCATTGGCAATATATTTGGCTGGATCCGTATTCCATTTCACAATATCGATTTTTTCGCCTTTTAATTCATCGACAATTGCCTGTACGCGCATGCCTTTATGCCCTACGCAGGAACCTACCGGATCGATATCTTCGTCCTTAGAGAAAACGGCAATTTTCGAACGCATTCCCGGTTCACGGGCTACGGACTTAATCTCCACAATACCGTCATGTATTTCAGGAACTTCCAGTTCAAACAATCGCTTTAAAAGCCCCGGATGGGTACGTGAAACCATGATTTGCGGCCCTTTTGAAGTCTTCTTGACTTCGACGATATAGGTCTTGATGCGGTCGCCATGATTGTACTGTTCAATCGGAATCTGCTCGGACGGCGCCAACACAGCCTCTGTTTTGCCGAGATCAATAAATACATTTTTAGCTTCTATCCGCTGCACAATTCCGTTTAAAATATCGCTTTCCCTGTTTGAAAACTCTTCATAAATGATGCCGCGTTCCGCTTCGCGAATTCTCTGCACAACTACCTGCTTGGCGGTTTGAGCGGCAATACGGCCAAAATCAGCCGGCGTCACTTCTATCTCTACAATGTCGCCTACTTCATAAGCTGCATTTATCTGACGAGCTTCATCCAGACCCATTTCGGTAACGTCATTATCGCTGACTTCCACAATGGTCTTTCTGCCATAAACGTGGAACTCCCCCGTGGTTCGGTCTAAAGAAACCCGTACATTCTGCGCTGCACTAAAATTTCTTTTATAGGCAGAAATCAACGCCGCTTCAATCGCATCAAAAAGCACTTCCGGGGCAATTCCCTTTTCCTTTCCTAACTGTTTAAACGCCTCCATAAATCCTTTGTCTTTACTACTCATTTAAATCCCCCTTATTCAATTGTAAGATTAAAATTCAATATGCAGTCGAATCACTGCTATTTTATCGAATGCAATCCTATTGTCGCCATCAAGCGTAACGCTTTCTTTATCGAAGCCAGTCAATTGGCCGACAAATAATTTTTTGCCATCAATTGGCACATATGTAGTTACGTCGATTGCTTTTCCCATTTCCCGCTCAAAATCACGGTCTTTTTTTAAAATCCGATCTAAACCGGGTGAAGAAACTTCTAAAATATAACTTTCTTTAATCGGATTTGTCACATCCAATTTTTCTTCAAGTTGTTCACTGAGCTGCTGGCAGTCATCGATTTCGATACCGCCCTCTTTATCTATAAAGACACGCAAATACCAATGTTGTTCTTTTACGTACTCAACATCGACCAATTCAATGTCCTTTTTTTCCTTTAATAGGTCCGACACGATTTTTTCTACCAACTGTTCTGTTTGATTTGCCACAAAAACACCTCCCGCTATCTGAGCTGAATAAACTAAATTTACGATGATATTCCAAATATAAGACTAAAGAGTGGGTTTGCACCCACTCTTTAGTATCACACCTTAAATTTGCTATATTTCATTATAGCATCTGCCGTTATAAATGTAAACTCCATATTCCACCCTGCTGTAGGTCTTCCTGCCATTGCTGCAGGCACTCCAACAGACACGCTATTCGTCCGTTTTGCTTTGCAAGAAAAGCAACCTCTTCCTACATAAACAATTCCATCTGATCACTTTCATTCATGCCAGCCAGGCAACCGTGTTCCCGCAAGATTTCAATAGCCGTCTTGGAAATTCCCGTGCGCTTTTTCAGATCATCAACGGAAGTGAAATCGCCGTCCTTGCGGGCCTCAACGATATTTTTCGCCGCATTGATGCCAACGCCGCCCAAAGCGGCAAAGGGGGGCAGCAAGGACTTCGTATGGATGACAAATCGATCCGCTTCCGAGGTATACAGATTCACCTTTTCGACCGAATAACCGCGCAGATACATTTCCCATGCCAATTGCAGGACGATCTGCAAATCTTTGTCCTTGATGGATAACGGCTTTTGCCCTTCCATCTCATCGATCTCCTGCATCTTCGCCTTAATGGCCTCCCTGCCCTGCGCGATCAGATTGGCATCGAATTCTGCTGCCCGGATCGAAAAATAGGCCGCATAAAACGCCAACGGATAGTGTACCTTACAAAACGCTATGCGATAAGCCATCATTACATAAGCTGTGGCATGCGCTCTTGGAAAAAGGTATTTGATCTTCAGGCAGGATTCGATATACCAATCCGGGATGCCGCCCTTTTTCAGCGTTTCAATGACTTCCGGCGCAAGGCCTTTTCCCTTGCGGACATTTTCCATTGTCTTAAACGCCAACAGCGGTTCAATGCCATTATGAATCAGATACATCATGATGTCGTCACGGGCTGATATGGCATCGGATAAAGTTGACGTACCATTGCGAATCAACTCCTGAGCGTTGTCAAGCCATACGTTTGTCCCATGAGAAAATCCGCTGATTCGCACCAAATCACTGAATTTTCCAGGTTTGGTATCGTCAAGCATCTGCCGCGTAAAGCTCGTGCGAAATTCCGGTATGCCGAAAGTTCCCGAGTTGCTGCCGAGTTCTTCCGGCGTTACACCCAATGCCGTAGTCGAAGAAAATATGCTCATTGTCGCCGGATCGTCAAACGGAATCGTCTTCGGATCGCGATGCGTGAGGTCTTCAAGCATTTTAATGACTGTCGGATCATCATGACCCAAAATATCGAGCTTGACCAACCGGTCATTGATAGAGTGATAATCAAAATGTGTCGTAATCGTCGTCGTATTTTTATCATCGGCCGGCCGCTGAATCGGCGTAAAATGATGTACATCCATGTTGCGCGGGATAACCATGATGCCACCCGGGTGCTGTCCGGTCGTTCGCTTTACCCCCGTGCAGCCCTCAACCATGCTGTTGATATAGGCATCGCGTTTCTTCTGCCCTTTTTCGTCAAAGTATTTGCGAACATAACCGTAGGCCGTCTTGTCGGCCACAGTCGCAATCGTTCCGGCCCGGAATACATTGTCCTTGCCGAAGAGTTCTTCGGTATACTTATGGGCGACCGGCTGATAATCACCGGAGAAATTCAAATCGATATCAGGGACTTTGTCGCCGTCAAAACCCATAAATACGGCAAACGGTATATCGTGTCCGTCTTTTACAAGATCCGTACCGCAAATTGGGCAGACTTTGTCCGGCAAGTCAAACCCGCAGCCATAGGAGCCGTCCGTAATGAATTCGCTGTACTGACAATGCGGGCAGCGCCAATGCGGCGGCAAAGGATTTACTTCCGTAATATCCGTCATCGTTGCCACGAACGAGGAGCCTACGGAACCTCGCGAGCCTACCAAATAGCCGTCATCGAGGGATTTTCTTACGAGCTTATGGGCAATCAGGTACAATACGGCAAACCCATGGCCGATGATTGAGGTCAGTTCCAAATCCAAGCGGTCCTGGACAATCTGCGGCAAATTATCACCGTATAAAAATTTTGCTGTAGCATAGGACATATTGCGAATCTGATCTTCCGCCCCCGGAATCATCGGTGAATATAAATCATCAGGAATCGGTTTAAAGACCTCGACCATATCGGCAATCCGCCGTGGATTCGTCACCACAGCCTCATAAGCTTCCGCCTCGCCCAGATAGCCAAATTCTGCCAGCATTTCCTCCGTCGTCCGCAAGTAGAGCGGCGGTTGCATGTCTGCATCGCTAAAGCCCTTGCCCTTCATCAAAATCGCCCGGTAAATCTGATCTTCCGGGTTCAAAAAATGCACGTCACAGGTGGCAATCAGCATCTTGCCAAGCTTTTTGGCAAGTGCAGCCACCTTCAGATTGATTTTTATCAGATCCTCGTCGGACTGGATATGCGGAAAATCATCGCTGCGCACTAAAAATTCGTTGTTGCCAATGGGTTGAATTTCCAGATAGTCATAGAACGCAGCAATTTCCGTCAAGTCCTCATCCGATTGCCCGGCTACGATCGCTCGAATGAGTTCACCGGCCTCGCAGGCCGAGCCAACGATAATGCCTTCGCGGTATTCGCTGATGATCTTGCGCGGCAGGCGCGGCTGCTTGTGCAGGTAGCGCAGATGCGCCAATGACACCATTTTATACAGGTTGCACAAGCCAATGGGGTTTTTAACCAGCAGTATGATGTGGTTGGCCCTTTTCTGCTGGTAGTCTTCACCGACAAGATAGCCTTCCATGCCGTAGATGATCTTGATATCCAGTTTATTGGCCTTTATAACCTTGGCGGCTTCCGGGAATGCCTGCACGACGCCATGGTCCGTTATGGCAATGGCCGGCCAGCCCCAGCGCGCCGCAGTCGTCACGAGTTTCTTTACCGAAACCACCGCATCCATATTGCTCATATGCGTATGGGCATGAAGCTCCACCCGTTTTTCGGCGGCGTGGTCTTCCCTTTGCTTCAGTTCGGTTTTATAAAGGCTGTCGACAAACATGACGAAATCGTTTTGAAAGGTATCAAAACGAATCGATCCCTTTATTTTCACAGCCATCCCATTGGCCATGCTGTTTTGGACGCGCTCGAATTCATCCTTGTCCTTAAAAAAAGTCTTGCAACTGATGCCGTCCGTCTTATCCGCTAAGGAAAAGGTCAGAAGCTTGGTGCCGGTCTTGAACTCGCGAACATCAAAGGTCCCGATGATCCCCGCCAAGACGATACTCTTCATCTCTCCGTCAAGGTCGCTGATGGGAATTGGTTCCCCTTGGACATTCTTGCCGAAAATCAGCGGAGAACTGCTCGCTTTCGGTGTGCTTCTATCGTTGCCGGCCGCTGGGACATCCTGTCGCTGTTCATGCTGCAGCGCTTCCAAATATTCAGCGGTCATGAAGTCATCGGATGGCAGCGTCTCTGCTGTCTCTGCCGTCTGGCAGTCGATCTCACAGGCAAATCCCAATAAATCCTTGATCGCCTTTTGCATCATGCGGACGACTGCATGCGCCTGCATGATTTCTTCCGCCAGCTCGCCCAAAACCTCAATGGTCAGGCGATTGCCATCAAAATGGCGTTTTGCCTTCAGCAGCAGATGCGTAACCGTCGGATTGCCATCGGCGCTGATTTCCCGGATTTTATTCCAGTTTTTTTCAATCTCAGCTTCGAGGTCAATGACATCTTGATAAAATACGACCTGCCTGATTTTGCATTTAGCGGCTATATATTCGCCCGCAGTTTCCAAAAGCGAATGGGCCAGGCGGCTGCGTGTCTGCAATAAAATCTCCCATGAATTTTGTTTCAAGCTGATCTCCACATGCTTGATCTTGCATTCCTGTAAAATTTTCTTGTCCTGCTCAGACAGCGGTAACCCGCGGACCAATTGCCAAAAATCATTCCCTTGCCGGGGAATAATACAATATTTTTGCATACTAACCGAGCCTTTCTCATTATCCATTACTTTTCATTTTATCATTAAATAAATTTAATGTATATCATCCAGGCTGTATAAGAATAAATATTTTCTGCTTTATTGCCTTTTCTTGCTGACCGATCCAGACGTTGCTTATTTATTCAGATGGGCGGTGCTGTTGAGCAGTTCAATCATTCGCTGCTCTTCATCGTAACGAATGATGTTCACTGCTGTATTGTCCTGGCGCAGGGACCAGATATAGCGCAGCGGCATGTGCAGTGTTTCCGCCAGAATTGTTCGGATGATTGCCCCATGCGCTGCCACAACGACATTTTGTCCGGGATGATTTTTGACAATTTCCTGTATGGCAGCCACGCCGCGCTGCTGCAAAGTGGCAAAAGTTTCGCCCGCCGGAATTACCGCCTTATCGGGATGCGTGAAAAAGTCCGCCAGCATTTCCGGCCATTGTGCTTCGATTTCTTTATAGGTCAGGCCTTCCCACTGGCCAAAAGCCAACTCACGCAGCCCGCTTTTCGCTACTACATTTAAACCAAAAGTATCGGCAATATAAGATGCCGTCTTATAGGCTCGCTGCAAATCGCTGGAATAGACTGCGGAAATATCCGCTGCCGGGAAATTATTGGCCAAAGTCTCCGCCTGCCGCATTCCCGTTTCCGATAGTTCAATATCCGACTGCCCCTGATAACGGCCCATTAAATTCCACTTGGTTTGCCCGTGTCGCACTAAAATTATTTTTGTCATATGCTCGTCCCCTTTAAAACCTTGCGCATAACGCGCAGTAAAATTTCATTGTCTTCCCGCAGTTTTACCGCAATGCGAATGTAAGCGCCATCTAACCCGGGATAATTGCTGCAGTCGCGAACCAGAATATTTTCTGCCAGCATTGCCTGGCGGAACTGTTCTGCGGTAAAGCCACTACCAGCCACATCCAGCAAAATAAAATTCACGGTAGGCTCATATGCCTTTATGCCGTTTATTTTCTGTAGTTCCTGCCAAAGATAAAACTTTTCCTTATGGATACAGGCAATGGTATCGGCCTGGTACTGCGAATCGGCCAAAGCAGCGATTCCTGCCTTTTGGGCCAGGAGATTCACATTCCAGGGATCCTTACCCCATTCCATTTTCTTTACCAAGGCTGGATTGGTCATGGCAAAACCCAGTCGCAGTCCGGGAATCGCGTACATTTTAGTCAAAGACTGAAGGATCAGCAAATTTTCATGGTCTGCCAACAAAGCGCGGCCCGTATATTTTTCGTTTTCCGGCACGAAATCGATAAAAGATTCATCCGTCACGACAAAGCAGTTTTGCTTTTTGGCCTCAAGCAAAACTTGCCGCAAAGTTGTCTCAGGAACAAACGTTCCTGTCGGGTTGTTGGGATTGCCCAAGACCAGACAATCTGCCTCCGGCAATTTTGCCATGAGTTCCTGCCAGTCCAGCTGAAAATCCTGCTCGGGAGACATCTCCTGATAGAGGATTTTTGCCTGGGCCGCACGAGCCGCCCGCTCATATTCACCAAAAGAAGGAACGGGAATGAGCACTTTTCTGGGCCGCATCGCATGAAACAGGACGTATAGAAGCTCGACTGCACCGTTTCCGAGGATGAGCGCTGCTTCCGGAACCCGATAAAAGGCGGCGATTGCCTGTTTAAGCTCAACAGCCTGCGGATCGGGGTAATGGATGAGTGCTTTTAGATTCTGTTCGATAACCGCCTGCACCGTTTGGGGCATGCCCAAAGGGTTTATATTGGCACTGAAATCGTGCAACGGCTTGGCCGAACCCGCTTCACGCAGTATTTCATAAATATTGCCGCCGTGTGTAAATTTATCCTGCACAGCAGTCACCTGTCCTTTCCTGTTATCAGACAGCCGCCCGCAATCAGACGAGCTGTCTTCATATAAATGAGCCGGGGAAAGGCACGCCGTAGAAGGCCAACAGCCCCAGCTATCTTTTCTTGCGGAAAATCGGGAGCGAAGAGAATCCCGAGCACTGTGCCGCTATGGGCAACATTGACGCCGATGGCGCCGGTGTTTGCAGCGGCGGCGATGATTTTTGGCAACGCTGCTTTATAGAGAATGCTCTGGTTGGCCAGAGCGCTGATGGTAGCCGCCTGCCCCAGGCAGTTAACCTCGCGGCTTGCCAACAAAGCAACGGCTTTTTTAATAGCCGGCTCATTTTTCCTGTTCAGCCGCGCCAGATCTTGCCGCGCATGAAAATGCAGGGTGTCCACGGTGCCGCCCAAATCGAAAACAGCGATAGAGATTTTCGGCAAAGTGCCGAAGCTCTCGCGGCAACATCCGGTCATCTGATTCAGGCTGACGATTCCCTCAAAAAAAATGCCATCCGTCGGCTCAATGGCCGCAGCAATTTCAGCAACTTTTTCTGCCGATAGCGTTTCACCGAGCGATGCGGCCGCAGCAAAACAGACGGCGGCGATATCGGCGCTGCTGGAGGCCATGCCTTTTCCCGGCAGCAACTCAGATTCCAAGCGCATCGCATAAGGATATTCCTTGATTTGAAAGAGCTCCATTACTTTTTGCAGGGCCTGTTGCGATTTAGCACCTAAGCCCTGTGGCCGAGTCTTTCCCTCCTGCACGGTAACCTTTGTATAGCTGTCAATCGGGCAGGTAACAAGAAAGGGTTCGCCATCCAGGGTTCCTTGAATGAGCTCGCCGCAAGATCCGGGTACTTTTACCTGTATATGCATATAGTAAACTCCTATTAGATAATGTGAAGGGCAACGAGAAAGACCCCGAGGACCATCCATTCACTGAGTTCCGCGATGGCGCCGTAAACATCCCCCGTAAGACCACCCAGCAAACCCGTTATATATTTTGCCATGCCAAAGGCGAAAAAAATTGCGCTGATCATACTTATTATAGCAAAAATCCCCCAGGGAACAACGAAAATGCAGGCAGAAAAAAAAGCAAAGAGCAAGGAGCGTCGGTTTGCATAATCCGCAAAGGCCTTGCCCATGCCCTCGGGCCGCGCATAAGGAAAGCAGATAATTCCCATCACCATACAAAACCGCGCAATAATCGGCATGATGAAAAGTGCCGCCACGATATGCTCGCTGTTGAAATCAAGCAGTATCGCCCATTCGCTTAAGGCGTAAATCACAAAGGCCATCACGCCGTTGGCGCCGACACGGCTGTCCTTCATAATTTCCAGCATGCGCTCGCGTGAGCGCCCCGAAAATACGCCGTCCATCGTGTCCATAAACCCATCGCAGTGCAGGCCGCCGGTCAAAAGCATCGGCAGGACCAGGAAAATAACGCTTACGAAATGTTTCGGCAATTCAATATGGTAAGACGGCAAAAAAACGAGCAGCACATAGGCGATTATCGCATATATGCTGCCTAAGACTGCCCCGACCAGCGGGAAAAACTTTACACTTCTGCCAAAGTCAGCGGCCGTCCATTCACTTTGTTTTACAAAAGACAAACGGGTTAAAAATTGCAGCCCGACAAAGAATGCTTTCAAAACGCTATTCCTCCCCCTAAAATAATTGCTGTGGATGCCAGCAGAAGAAATGCCAGCGTTACCCCATACATCAAGCCTATGGTCTGCTGTATATGTGCCGGCATCAGCTCTTGAAGGGCTTCTCCCATATACGAACGAAATGAAGGTTTGCCGAAATAATAATTGAGGCCACCCAGGCGGATGTTCAGGGCTCCGGCAACAGCGGCTTCCGGATAACCGCCGTTAGGGCTCGGGTGCTTTTTCGCGTCACGCCGCATCACCCTCCAGGAACCACAGTAATCCAAACGGTATAAAAAGGCAATGGCAACGATCAGGCCGCCGGTCAGGCGGGCGGGTATGAAATTGAGCAGGTCATCCAAACGCGCCGCTGCCCGGCCAAAATAAAGATACTTATCATTTTTGTAGCCAATCATCGAATCCATGGTATTGACCGCTCGATAGAGCATGGCCAGCGGCAGGCCGCCGACGAAGAAATAAAACAGCGGCGAAATGATGCCGTCCACTATATTTTCCGCAATGGTTTCAACCGTAGCCCGCGTAATATTGGCAACATTAAGATTTTCCGTGTCCCGGCCGACGATCCAGCCGACTTTAAAGCGAGCTTTAACCAAATCGCCCTGCTCGAGGTAACGATAAATTTCTTTTCCGGCTTCCGCCAAGCTTCGCGGCGATATTGTGGCACTCAGCAGCAGGGCTGCTGCGAAGCTGACAAGCTGCGGATAATCGCCAAGGTATCGCTGCAGCAAATAAAAAATCCCAAAAATGACAAGATATGTACTGCCCAACAGGCAGATGACCAGCAAAGTTCCCGCCCATAATTTTTTCCGATCAGACTGCTCTTGCTGATCAGTCTGCTCTTGCTCGATCCCTTGCCGAGCAAGATCACCGGATGCCATTGGCTCCGGGGATCGCCAAGAATGCAATCCTGAAAAAAAGCCGCCCAGACAATGGTCAGGATTTCCATTGCGCTGTTTCATCCATTATTTCATATAATCGCTTCATGTCAAGGCTTTGGCGTACGGTATCTGCCAACCGGTTGTAACTCGACTGCTTAGCCGCATAGGTGTTCACGGTATTTTCCAAAGGCGGCAGCTTTTTATGCACGCGAATGGCATTCAAGACCGCCCGGCGGAAAGCATCGTTGTCAAAAATCCCGTGAATATATGTGCCAAATACATACCCATCAGCGCGGCAAAGGCCTTCCGGGCAGGACATCGTTTCATTGGAACGCTGGGTTATGACAAAAGGCTGCCCCGCCTGTTCCTCGAGAAAAGCCGTCTGCCCCATATGGATTTCATAACCGGTTAAATCCGCTGCAAAAATTTCCGCACCCAAAAAATGCAAGGCCGGACAATGTGCTTTAACCTGAGAGGTCAGTTTGTGCTGGCCGAAAGTTGTTTCGAGCGGCAAGAGCCCCATGCCAGCCGTTTGTTCATGCTCAGATTCAGTATGATAAGGATCATAAATCGCTTCGCCGAGCATCTGATAGCCGCCGCAAATACCGATCACCGGAATTTTTCGGCAGACCGCCGCTTTGATCGTTTTTTCCAGACCAGAGCGTCGCAGGTACAAGAGATCTTCCGTCGTATTCTTGCTGCCAGGCAGAAGGATCAAATCCGGCTTGCCAATGGATTCGCCTTCCTTCACGTAATAAAGCGAAACATCGGCTTCATTGGCCAGACAATCAAAATCCGTAAAATTGGAAATTTTCGGCGTCTGGATCACGGCAATGGCAAGATCCTTCTTCTTATGATAGTGCGTTTTTTCTTCAAGCGATACGGAATCCTCGTCATCAATCCCCAGCTTATCCAAATGCGGGATAACGCCCAGAACCGGCTTACCGGTTTTTTCTTCCAGGAACTGGATTGCCGGCGTCAGAAGCGTTATGTCGCCGCGGAATTTATTGATAATCAGGCCCTTGACCAACGCCCGTTCGTCTGCGTCCAGTAATTCCAGCGTTCCGACCAGCGCCGCCAAGGCTCCGCCCCGGTCGATATCGGCAATCAGAAGCACCGGTGCCTGCAGATGTTTCGCTACGCGCATATTCACGATGTCATTCGCCTTGAGGTTGACTTCAGCGGGGCTGCCAGCCCCTTCGATGACAATCGTATCATACGCACTGTCGAGCCGCTCCAAGGCCGTCTTTACCGCGCTGAATGCCTTTAAAGAATAGCCTTGATGGTATTCCCGAGCCGACATATTGCCAATAGCTTCGCCCATCAAAACGACCTGAGAACAAGAGTTCCCTGTTGGCTTCAACAAGACCGGATTCATATCCACCATCGGATCCAGTCCCGCAGCTTCAGCCTGCGCCACTTGTGCCCGGCCCATTTCCTTGCCGTCCTTTGTCACATATGAATTCAGCGCCATATTCTGCGCTTTAAACGGAACCACTTTCCTGCCATCCTGGTAAAAAATCCGGCACAAAGCTGTAGTCAAAATGCTTTTCCCCACATGAGAACTCGTCCCCTGCAGCATGATATAATTTGCCATGCTTATCCCTCCAAGTTTTCCGCTATTTTCTTTATGTTCACGGGAATGCCGCAAACCACCAGATACACGGCCGCCGCTTCCCGGGCCACGAGCTGATTGGCTAAACCGGATAAATCGCGATATTCTCTGGCCAGCGCATTTTCCGGGACAATACCGGCCCCGACTTCATTGGTGACCATAACAATATCGCTGTCGATTTTCTTTCCTGCCTGCAGCAATCCTTCCATTCGTTCCGTGACATAAGCATACTGGCTGGCAAGCTCCGTTGCGGCCGCCCTGCGGCAGAGCATGTTGCTCAAATAAAGTGTCAGGCAGTCAAAGAGAATCATGTCATGGCCGTCGTCCGCCGCCTGCAGGAGAGCCTGCTGGGCATCATAAGGAGCCTCATAGGTCTTCCAGGAACTGGGCCGCCGCATCTTGTGCAGTGCCACACGGTATTTCATCTCTTTATCATAAATCTCAGCGGTCGCAATATAGGCAATATTTTTGCCGTGTTTTGCCGCATAGGCCTCAGCAAAACTGCTCTTGCCGCTGCGGGCACCGCCGGTTACCAAAATGATTTTTCCCATTTATTTCGCCTCCGCTTGCATGCGCTGTTTTTGAAACGTGCGACAATGCCCGATAAAGCATTTTGCCGCCGACAAATTACCAGCAAAATGTAAGTGCAGGTAAGAAGCCAATACTGCCCCTGCAGCAAAACCGCCCAAGTATTTCTGTTGCGTGCGGTTTTTCTTGAATTCAAACGCCCAGGGAAATGGCTCTTCTTTTTCAGCTGCAAGGCTTTGCGAAGAAAAGTGAAATTCGTGACCGCGCAGCACAGTTTCCGCCGGCCCTAAGATTGTATTGACCTGCATTTTCGCCTCAACATAGCCTACCGTCTGCAACTTTACATTCATTTGACAGCCGCCCGGTATAATACCGGTCATCGCATATTTTTCTCCGGCGAAATCCGTCAAGAACTCCGTCAGATACATAAAGCCACCGCATTCGGCATAAATCGGCAGCTGCTTTTCGGCCGCAAGGCGCAGCGATCGCCGCATCGCGCTATTTGCCGCCAGACGCTGCGCAAACACTTCTGGAAAACCGCCCCCGATGATAACACCATCGGCCGCAGCAGGGATGGCAGCATCCACCAGCGGACTGAAATACACGATATTGGCTCCCAGTTCTTCCAAAACAGCCAAGCTGGCCGGATAGTAGAAGGAAAAGGCTTCGTCTTGCGCAACCGCGATCGTTATGTCTTTTTCGCCTGCCCCTGCGGCGTGGGGCGGCAAGGGCAGCAAGGGCGCGGCTGCTGCAATCCGGCGAATTTCAGCGACAGCCACACTGCTGGCAATGACTTCGCCGATTTCATTGATCAGGCCAGCCGCATCATTTTCACCGGCCGGCAACAAGCCCAAATGGCGCTCCGGCATATGCAGGTTCTCATTGCGAAATACTGCACCAAGAACCGGGATGGCAAGTTTTGCCAAAGCTGCAGCAATCATTTGCCGATGATTTTCCGAGCCAACCCGGTTCAATATCACGCCAGCGATTTTGACTGCCGGATCATAATTTTTAAAGCCCAAGGCAATAGCCGCAGCACTGTCGCCCATGGATTTTACATCCAGTACCAAAATAACCGGGGCCTGCAGCAACTTGGCAATTTCCGCCGTTGAACTGATGCCGTTTTGCCCGCCATCATAAAGCCCCATCACGCCCTCAATGATCGAAATATCCGCCGCGGCAGCGCTCCGACAGAATATATCCTGTATTTTATCGGCCGGCACGAGCCAGCTGTCAAGATTATGTCCCTTTCGCCCGGCAGCGATTTCATGATAGCCCGGATCGATATAATCCGGCCCTATCTTATAGGGCTGTGGCTGCAAGCCCTGCTTTCGCAGCGCCGCCAGCAAGCCTGTTACAATCGTTGTTTTTCCCGAACCGCTCTGGGGCGCGGCAATTACAATCCGGGGAAATCTTCCTTCTGCCATTGGATCGACCTTCTATCTTCTGTTATCTAATAAGTACATCATCGCATTGACCACGGCTGCGGCAATCGGGCTGCCGCCTTTTGTGCCCGTCACAGTGACATAAGGTACCGGTGATGTTTCGACCAGCTCAGCTTTTGAATCAGCCGCACCGACAAAACCGACCGGAATTCCCACAATAACGGCCGGACGGATATTTTCCTGCCGCATCAGCCGCAAAACTTCAAACAAGGCCGTCGGCGCATTGCCAATTGCAACGATGGATCCTTCAAGCTTTTTGCCGAAGCTCCGCATCGCTGCCATGGAACGCGTGATCCCTGCCTCCTTTGCCCTTTCGGCAACAGCGGAATCAGCAATCAGGCACTCTACCTGCCCGCCGAAGGAAGCCAGTTTCTTCTTGTTGATGCCTGTCCGAACCATTTCAACGTCCGTATAGATGTTACAGCCGCTTTTAAGTGCTGCCTGCGCCGCCGCAATAGCCTGCGGGTGAATCTTAATTACCGAAGCATATTCCACATCGCCCGCCGCATGAATGATTCGCGAATACACCTTGGTTTCCGCCTCCGGCAACTGCAATTTCGTCAAAAACGGGGCAATAATTTCCATACTCTTGGTTTCAATTTCCATTGGTTTCGTTATGAATTCCATTAATATCCCTCAGCTCGTTTTATATTTTTCAGCAAAAGCAAGAATTTCGGCATATGCCGCTGTCATCTCCGGGTAGTCAAGTGCTGGACGCTCGATCATGACGATCGGCAGGCCGAGTTTCATCGCCGCTGCCAATTTGCTATCTGTCCCACCTATTTTACCACTGTTTTTTGTCAGGACGACATCCGCTTCATATTTTTTGTATAATTCTTCATTTAACGCCTGCGAAAAAGGTCCCTGCATGGCAATGATATCTTTCGGCATAAAACCCATCTGCCGGCATTCTTCAATTACAGCAGGATCTGGCAGTACGCGGGCAATCAGTCGGCAAGCCGCACAGGCCGGATCCTTTTTCAGCAAGGCCAAGTTACGGCTGCCCGTCGTGAGGAAAATGGTTTTGCCAAGTGAAGCCGCCAGCTGCGCCGCCGCCTTATAATCCGGCACGCGATAAAGCGCCGCATACTCCGGCAAAGCCGTTTGGCTGCGCTCATATCGGATATAGGGAATAGCTAATTCTGTACAGGCAGCCATCGCATTTTTTGACACATTGACGGCATAGGGATGGCTGGCATCGACAAAAGCCGTCACCTCGTGCAACTGCAAACATTCCCGCAGCGCCGCCAGATCAAGCGGTTTTTCATTGATGCGCAGCCCCGGTTTGGCCGCCAGCAGCAGCTTACCGTATTCGCTGACAACCGATGCCAGTACGCGATGTCCCGCTGCCAAGAGACACTCGACAATTTCCCGGCCATCCTGCGTACCCGCGGCGACAAAAATCATAAACGATAGCCTCGCGGCGTGATCATATACTCATCCTTCACAAAGGTTTTACTATTGCCGATGATGACCAACGAAAACATATTGATTTCTTCTTTGGTAAAATCCGCCAGAGTAGAAATTACGGCTTTTTCCTCATCCCGCGATATGCTGTTGACAATGCCGACAGGTGTCTGCGGATTCTTGTATTTCAGCATGATTTCCTGGATTTCTTCGATGTTTTTTACGCGTTTCTTGCTCTTGGGATTGTAGAGAGCTACGACAAAATCTCCTTGAGCCGCGAGTTCCGCACGTTTTTTTATCAGATCCCACGGCGTCAATAAATCGCTGAGACTGATCACCGCAAAATCATGCATTAACGGTGCGCCTAAAATAGCAGCCCCGGCGTTGACCGCGCTGATGCCTGCAACAATTTGGACATCCGGCCGCTGGTCTTTATCATATTTCAGCAGGAGTTCGAGCACCAACCCAGCCATACCATAGACACCCGCATCGCCGCTGGAAACAACCGCTACATTTTTACCGGCAAGAGCTTGATCCACGGCCATTTGACAGCGATCAATCTCCTGCATCATCGCTGTGCCGATAATTGTTTTGCCTTTGATGATTTCTTCGATTAAATGAATATATGTATTATAGCCTACAATGACCTCAGCAGCTTCAATGGCCTGACGCGCCCTTGGCGTCATATCTTCAAAACTTCCCGGGCCTATACCGATTACTGTTATTTTTCCCATGCGATTGCCACCGTCACTTTCTCATATTTTTCTTTTGGCAGTATGATTTTTTTTGATTTTGCCGCGTAAAGAGCGGCCGCTTCACAGACATTGCCGATGCCGATCTGGCTATAGACAAATGCAGAAACCGCCAGACCGTATACATCGATCATCTGCTGCAATGGAGCATTGTCATAAAAGCAGACAGGTACCTGCAACGCGGCCGCAGCCGCTAAAAGACCAGCTTCCTTCTGCTTGACGACCGTGCTTGCCACGAGCGCTATATCTGCACGGGTTTTGTTGATTTTCCGGCAGGCCTTATCCACCGCTGCCAAAATTTCAGTCTGCGTCGTGCCGCGGCGGCAGCCTATACCCAAAACCAGGCGGCGCGGCTGCAAAAACAACACCATAGCATTCGTTTCCAAACATTTCTTATCCGTCAGAACAACGCAGGGAACCGGCAGCTTGTCGATTTCCGAATAAGCGACAGAGTCTGCCGCTATATTGCGTTTGGCCAATGCCGCGCGGTAAAAATCCTTACCGCGTAAAGATGTTTCAATATAGAATCCAACCCGCCGGCCAGCGGCCAAAGCACCGTTGATTTTTTTCAGGTTTTCCAGCGGCGAGAGTGTCATTTCGAGATCTGCGGCAATTACGTCAGCCGCCGGCTGGCCGTTGACATCCGTGGCCGTCGTAATCACCGGATCGGCTCAAAGCAGTCGGGCAAGTTCTCCGTCAGGCGGTTGGCTCCGCCGATGTGCCCGGAGAGCAGACTGATGACATGCTTTGCCTGCTCATCGATCACAAGGACCGCCGGATCAACCGTTTTATGCATAAGATGCGGGGCAATCATGCGCACGGCAATCCCGGCAGCCGCGATAAAGATCAGCGCCTCATAGCGCAGAAAAATCTCTTCGATGCAGTCTTTAAGCCGAGCGTACTCACAGCAGTCTTCCGGTAAAGGATGCTGTCCCTGCTTGACAAAAACAGTCACCGGCACAGCCATTTTTTGCTGCAAGTCTGCCGCCAGAGATGCTCCGCGCTCGGTTACGGCAATGATCGCATACTTCATTTGGCATCCCGATACATATGGCTGAATTCCGGCGCGTAGAGGCGCGACAACTCATAGTCCGTATCCAGGCAGCGGCTGACCACAATCATCGCCGTGCGCATGATGTCCTGCCCCTCGATCGCTTCCACGATCGTTTCCAGCGTAGCCCGGACGATCTTCTCTTCCGGCCATGATGCTTTCTGAACAATGGCAATCGGCGTATCGGCCGCATAGCCGCCGGCAATCAATTCTTTGACGACATCAGCCAGCATGTGTATGCTCAAGAAGATGCACATGGTCGCGTTATGGGCAGCCAGGCTGGCCAGCTTTTCTTTTTCCGGCACGGGTGTCCGGCCTTCATTGCGGGTGATGATGACCGTCTGCGATATTCCCGGCAGGGTGTATTCCTGCTTCAGCGCCGCTGCTGTTGCCAAAAAAGAACTTACGCCCGGCACCACCTTGTACGCAATGCCCCGGCGGTTCAGTTCATCCATCTGTTCCTGAATCGCACCGTAAATGCTCGGATCACCGGTGTGCAGGCGCACGACCATTTCCCCGGATGCGACGGCCTTTTCGATGGTCTCGATGACGTCCGGCAGGGTCATGGACGCACTGTTATAAATTTTAGCCCCCTGCTTGACCAGCCCCAGCAAAGCCGGGTTGACCAACGAACCTGCATAGATCACGACATCGGCGCTCTGCAGTAACTTCTGCCCTTTTACAGTGATGAGTTCCGGGTCGCCCGGACCCGCGCCTACGATAAATACTTGCATATGAAATACCTCCCGATTTATATCTTTTCACAGGTTACGATGTGGATCGGATTCAGCGCCTCCGCCATATCATAGCTGCCGACGCTGTTGAGCCGATTTATCTGCACCTGGATTGCTTCATACTGATAGTTCCGATTCTGCCGCATATACGTTACGGCTTCATATAAAGTCTGCAGGGTTATGCAGTTCAATACGATGCGTCCTTTCGGATTTAAAAGGGCTGTGGCCTGATCAAGAATTTCCTTGAGATACTTTCCACTGCCGCCGATGAGAATTACATCGCAGGCCGGAAGCCCTGCCAAAGCGACCGGTGCTTCGCCCTCAATGGCGATAACATTTCCCGCCCCAAACTTTTCGGCATTGCGGCGGATCAATTCAATTCCCTCACCCTTGCGTTCAACGGCATAGACCTGACCTTTTTCAGCCAACAAAGCCGCCTCAACGGAAAGTGAACCCGTCCCGGCCCCGATATCCAGAACAATGTCTGTTTCTTTTATCCTGGCCTTTGTCAATGTCAAAATCCGAATTTCCTGTTTTGTCATCGGAATCTTGCCGCGGATAAAATCCGCATCGTCAATTCCCAGCATATGCTTCATGCGATCACCACCATAATGCAATGTGTAATTTCCCGCTCGGCGACTGCCCGCTCCAGCGTCGTCGTTATAATTTCTTCATCTTCATAAGAAAGCCGTGTGCATAAAGACACCCTTGTTTCCTTTGGCCAGTCATTTTCCAGTAAAAAGCGGGCAATCCGCCGCGAAGTATACAGGGTATCCGTCAATATACCCAAGACAGCACCAACCTTATAGCGATAATCCTGCGGACGCGGCTCGCGCCCATGCAGGCTCAGGAGCCGGGCATCCTGCCATGGCAGCGCCAGCCGCGCAAAAGCCAGTTGCAAGGAGCTTATTCCCGGTATGACCAGAAGCTCTGCAGCTGTAAAATGCAGCCGCAGAGCCGCCAGCAGTGAATAATAGCCCGGGTCTCCCGATACCATGACAACCACTTGCTGTTTTTTTGCTTCAGTTTGAATAAACTGCAGTACATGCTCTATATCACCGGTGATAGCCTGCATTTTTGCCGTTTTGCGGCCAAACGTCTGCAAAGCCCGCTGGCTGCCGACCAGCACAGCCGCTGCCGCGATGTACTTCATGGCAATGGGCGCGATGTAATCGGCCGCACCCGGGCCGATGCCGACAACAATTATTTTATGTTCCATCCTAAATCCTTTCCGATTTCCCGGGCTGCATCATCCATGCCCAAAATGTCGCCCTTTAAGGTGACAAGTACCGTTCCAACCTTGAGTTCATTGAATACATAGCGCTCAGCTCGCAGGCTGGCCCTCTGGGCCAGCACTTCATAGAGCCCCATTAAGCCATGCGCTTCAATAATCGGCATAGCCGCTTCCGTCGTTGTCGCCTGCAGGATTTCCTGCAGACCGCTCGGCGGCATCCCCATAGCACCTGCATATGCCGCCAGCGTTTCCATGCGGGCATCGGCGATTCGGTTATGCGTGTAAAAAATGCCGGCCGCCGCCTTGACCATTTTCCCCAAATGCCCCAGCAGCAAAACCCGTTGGATTTTTTCACGTACCGCCGTCTCCAGCATATGCCCCAAAAAATTGCTGGTCTGCACAAGCGCCGCTTCCGGCAATCCGCATTTTTCCAGAGCCACTTTTTCACCGATTTTGCCCGGCACAAAAACCAAGGTATCAAAACCGGCTGCCTTGCCCACGCGAATCTGCGGCTCCAATGAAGTCTTAAACCCCTCTTCGGACATCGGCCGAACGATACCGGTCGTGCCAATGATCGAAAGCCCGCCTTCAATGCCGAGCACGGGATTAAGCGTTTTTTTTGCAAGTTCTCTTCCCTGCGGCAGAGAAATCGTGATATCACACCCCCGCTTTTCGCCGAGAAGCTCGCGAACTACCTGGCGCATCATCTCCCGCGGTCCGGGATTGATCGACGGCTCGCCGACAGGTACGGAAAGTCCGGCTTTCGTAACTGTGCCGATGCCAATGCCGGCGTGAAAAACAATCGCCGAAGAATTGTCAGAAATATGCACCTCTGTAAAAACTGCTGTGCCATTTGTAATATCAGGGTCATCCCCTGCATCCTTGATGACTTCAGCTGTCGCACCGTTTGCCGTCAACGCAACACTTTTAATCGGCACCTGAATCCGCTCACCATTTAAGGAACGGATTTCAACCCGGGAAACATTTTCCCCCTGCAAAGCCAATAAAGCCGCTTTAGTTCCGGCTGCAGCACAAGCCCCGGTCGTATACCCGCAGCGCATCTCTTTTTTCAAAAAACAAACCCCCTGCCATTTGGTAGCAGGGGGCAACAAACACACATATATTGAAATCAACAGCAATTCTTTGCATTTGTACCACCTGCCCATCACTCGTAGGTTGTATATGCATTAACATATAACGGTGTCGCTAAACAGGCAGGTCTCCTGGCTAAAATCATCATATTTCCGGCCTTCCCAAGAATCTCTCCCAGTGGCAAATTGAAAATACTCCTTAATACAGTGGCGGGACCGCACCAGTATCTCACTGGATTTCCCTATTAAGTAAAAAATACGCCTGTTTCAAATTATATAATTTTATCATTCATATAGATTATAGCACATTCTCGGCAATAAGCTACTGCCTTATTGCAATTCCTCACCGATTTGCGGAAAGAAAGGCTGCCCCTGCAGAATCAAATTGTTATCGACTTTTTTTAAAAGCAGCAACTTTTGTTTTGTTGATGCAGCAAGCCGATTGTAATCAATTTCACGAAGAATAAAATAGGCCTGCGGATTATCCTGCAAAACCTTGTCGATATCCGGTATTCCATCCCGGGTAAATAACAACTCGTTTCCATAAGTATCCGCATAAAACGCCATGCCCGGCCGCAGAAACTTCGTGATATAGACCGGCTCTGAAACAGCTGCAACGGCTTTAAAGTCCTGCGCCACCGCCAGCGAAGAAAACTGCGGCGAAACCGCCGGAAAAAGAGAACCTGCGACACTCAGCGCCAAAGCCACCATGCCCAGAATGTGCAGAAAAAAAGCATTGGCAATCTGCCGTTTCCAGAGAAAATAAATAGCAAATATTCCTAGGAAAGCAAAGACGAACAGCAAAAACAACGCGCTCGTTTCGGTTCCCGGCAAGGCCTGCAACCCTACCCAGCTGCCATAGGCAAATCCGAGACACAAAAGAAGCATGCCCACAATCCAGCCATAAGGCCTTGCCGGCACGTAAAACTCATCCCACAGTTCATTCACATACCAGCCAGTGATAGCAGCAACAGCCGGATACATCGGCAGTATATAAGAAACGAGCTTGGTCTGCGCTATCGAAAAAAACAAAAAGACCAAAAGGGCCCAAATATTAAAGAACAACAGCTGCGGGAAGTGTTTTGTCGCATGCGTCAATGATCGGTAAATTGCCTGCGGCAAAATCGTACACCAGGGGAAAAAGCCGATCAACAGCACCGGAATATAGAAATACCAGAGGCTTTTATCCGGATGCTCCGGCGAAGCGAAACGGGTGATATTATGAAAGCCGAAAAACGTATCGATAAAATCGCCGCCATGCAAATACGCCATCATAATATACCACGGAGCAGCGACGAGCAGCATCAGGCAGGTACCGGAAAAAAGCTTGGCATATTTGAGCTCACGCAGGTTCTGACTGCAAAGCAGATATGTCAGGCCGATGATTCCCGGAAAAAATCCGATCGGACCTTTTGTCAAAACAGCCAATCCCATAAACAAATAAAACAGATAATATTTTTGCCGGATAAAGCTCAGTAACGAAATAGTGATAAACAGCGTTAACGTGATGTCCGTGACCGCGGCTTTCGACAAATAAAAATATTCAATGCTTGTGACCAGAATCAGCGCACTGATAAAAGCCGTCCGCCGATTAAAGATATCCTTGACGAAAATATATAGCGTGAACGGACCGATCAGCCCCAGCAAAGCCGACGGAAACCTAGCCGCAAACTCATTGATGCCGAAGAGCTGGGCGGCTCCCATAATCAACCAATAATACATCGGTGGTTTATCATACCAAAAATCCCCGTAAATCATCGGCGAAATAAAGCTGTGCTGCGCCAGCATTTCCTTGGCGGTTTCCGCATAAACGGGTTCATCCGGATCCAATAAAGGTATCCCGCTTAAATTAAAAAATATCACGATGCCGGAAAGCAGGATGATGATCCCGATATCCCAATAACTGTTTCTTGTCATAGTGCCCTCCTAAAAATGTTTTGCCAAACTATTTTGTGAGTTGCTTATTAAGAAAATCCCGGCCAAAAACTTTAACCGTATAATAAAAACCGATGAGAAAGGGTATGTATTCGGCTATAATTCGCCAAAACACAGCAACAATGCCCACGGTTCCAGCCGGAACAAGCTCGTTGAACAAAAGGACAAAGCCGCCTTCCGCAATGCCCGATCCACCCGGTGTCGGCGAAAAATACAACAGCATATTCAGGAAAATCATCCGCCCCATAACACTGTACCAATCCACTTCTACCCCTAACCCCAGGAGCAAAAAAGGGACAACGCTGTAAATTGCCATCAGGCTCAGGCCGGACTCGATAAACACCCGCAGCATGCTGCGGGGCGCAGAAGACAGTAAAAAAACGGCCCCCTTGATATCGCGGTAAAAAGCAATGACTTTTTTCCGGCGTTCCCGGGCAAATCGTTTGGCTATTTTTATTACAAAATAATCCAAAAAGTTGGTTTTAAAAGCCCAGACAATAAAAATTATGCCAATAAATACGCTGAGCGAAATGACCATCAGCATTTGATCGGAAATCCAGGGCAAAATCTCCGAATCGTGGAAAAATATAAATGGCATACACAGCACCAAAAAGAGTATGGAGACCAGCGTCCGGACAATGACGAGCACCGTCGCCTTGCCTGTCGGCACTCCCGCATGGCGCAAAAATATCAATTGGGCCACCGCTCCGCCGGTCGCACCCGGCGTGAGCAGTGCCAAGAAATAGTTACCGAATACGACCTGCACGGCCTGCGTCAACGTAATCTGCTCATTGGATATCTTAACCAGATGCATTAAGCGGCTGCCGTCGAGTACCAGGCCGATGCCGACAAACAGTACTGCCAAAATAACCGACCACGCTTTAAATGCCGTCAGATTCTGCAAGGTGTTAATATCCACCGTAAAATAAATGACGGAACCGGAAATAGCCATTAATAAAATCATTAAACAGATAAATCGTTTGTAAAATTTATTCATGCGCTAACTCCTTAAACGAAATCAAATTTATCTGGTTTTCTTTTATATACTGCAAAACCCGCGCGGCCGTCACCGCCTTGTATTCATCGGTCCAATGGTACTGCCAGGCATACGACTGCCCTAAAATATCGCTGTGCAATCCCGGATGGATCATGATTTCTGAGCTGCCTTCCGGCAAGGCTTCGAGTACGGCCTGAAAGTATTTCTCTTCCATATGGCCGCCGGCAACCATGCCGAAAAAATGATCCGGCATCACCATGCCTTTTTTTTTGGCTTTGCAGCGGGCAAGCTGCGCCAAAAACGTCAAACCGCATTTAGCGATCATTCTGCCTTTATCAGCCGGATAGCCACCAGAAAAAGTATAGGCTTCTGCCGGCAGGCGCATTTTTTTTATTCTATGCTTTTCGGCCAGTTCCAGGCAAATATCAAACAGTCCCGGCAAAACATGTAAATGCTGGTGGCTGTCCAAATGGGTGGGCTTAAGCCCCCAATCTTCAATCCGTTCAATTTGGGCAGCGCATTCCGCACGGAGTTCTGCCATGGCAATTTTTCCCATAAGATATTTCTTTATGAAGACCATGTGATCCGGGAAAAACCTGCCATCCGCATCCACTAAAGACGGCACCTTTTCTGGAGGAAGAACCGGCCGCTCCGCAACCAGCGTCAAATGTACTCCTACCCCCAAGGTCGGCGTTTCTTTTGCCAAAGCAGCAGCAGCTTCTGCTGCCGTTCCTGTCGGCATCAGCGAAGTGCTGGTAATACAGCCCAGTTTATGGCCCTGTATAATTGCTTGATTTACATCCGCATGCAAACCAAAATCATCGGCATTTACAATCAATTTTTTCACAAAGCATCCCAGCCTCAATCTTCCACAAATTCGACATGACTTGCATAAGCGCTGTGATTATGGATGGACTCATAATTCTCGCATTCGATCGAAAACCATACGACTTTGTCTATTTTGCGCAGGGCGATTACCAGATCCCGCAAGATATCTTCCACGAATTTAGGGTTTTCATAGGCCGTTTCCGTGACATATTTTTCATCCTCACGCTTCAGCAGCGGATAAATCGGGCAGGAACCCTGCTGCTCCATAATCGCCGCCACATCTTCAATGCAGAGATCTGTGGCGTTTTCCGCCAGTTGTATATTGACTTTCATCAGACCGCGCTGGTTATGGGCTCCATATTTTGATATCTCTTTGCTGCAAGGGCAAAGGGAGGTAAACGGCACATTCAGGCCCAAAATGAATTTCATGGTATCCCCATGCGCTTTTTCCGCTGTAAACGAGCAGTCCAAATCCAATACAGATTTGCGATGGCTTACCGGAGCGATCTTATCGATAAAATACTTAAACTCAATTTTCAAATAGGAGGATTGTGCGTCCAGTTTTTCCAGCGCATCACCCAGGATGTGGTCCATTTCCTTCTGACCGACGGGTTTTTGATTCCAATCGCTGAGTATCTCCAAAAAGCGGCTCATATGTGTTCCCTTGTATTCCATCGGCAAATCCACAGTGAATTTTATCTTGGCCAATACCTGCTGGAATGAACCATCTTTGGCTTTGATCAAAAACGGCAAATGCGCATCGTTGATGCCTACCTTTTGAATTGCTATGCCGCGCTTATCCGCACTACTTTGTACATCCTTCAAATCGTTCACTCCTAAATTAAAGGTAGGCAATCGGATCTTTAACCCCTGCCTCAGCAAATCCTTTTAACCGCAATTTGCAGCTATCACAAGTGCCGCAGGCTTTTTCGCCGCCATTATAGCAGCTGCGGGTCAAATGCAATGGTGCCTGTAAATCATTGCCCAGCAAAACAATGTCTTTTTTTGACAAATCCTGCAACGGCGTCAAAACCTTGATCTGCTTATGCTCCGCTGCTGTGGCTTTGGTCGCGTAGTTCGCTAAATCCTGGAATTTCTGAATAAATTCCGGGCGACAGTCCGGATAACCGGAATAATCCACGGCATTGACGCCGATATAGACATACTCCGCCCCTAAAACTTCCGCATAGCCGAGCGCATAGCTCAAAAAGATCAGATTTCTTGCCGGCACATAGGTCACCGGAATATCCGGGCGTTCGACATCACCAGCCGGCACGTCGATGTGGCTGTCCGTCAAGGCAGACCCGCCGGGATTTCGGTTCATATTCGTATCTATAATCAAATGCTTCTTTACCTTAAAATAGGCGGCCACTTTTTTAGCACTTTCCAATTCAATGCTATGGCGTTGATGGTAGTTAAAACTGATCGGATATACCTCCAACCCTTTTTTTTGCGCCACGGCCATGCAAACCGTTGAGTCCAAGCCGCCGGAAAGTAATACAACTGCTTTCATTCTCTATTCCCCCTGAACAAGATCTTGGTATTTATTTTATTGGCGCAGCGCCGCAATGGCTTTGCCTGTATCGGCCGCATTGTAGACAGCTGAACCTGCCACCAGAACATTGGCCCCGGCGGCAATGACGAGTTTGGCTGTTTCTGCGTTGATGCCGCCGTCAAACTTCTATATCGACCGCAAAATCATTGCCATCGATAATGGCTTTTAAGCGCTCGATTTTATCGAGAACCGCCGGCAGGAATTTCTGTCCGCCAAAACCGGGATTTACCGTCATGAGCAACACCATATCAAGATCCGGCAGGATTTCTTCGATCAAAGACAATGAGGATCCGGGATTCAAGGCTACGCCCGCTTTAACGCCCTGCGCTTTGATGTCCTGGATCAGTTTATGTGCGTGCTTTGTTGTTTCTGCATGGAACGTGATGATATCCGCACCGGCTTTTGCAAAAGCGGCGATTTGACTTTCCGGATTTTCTACCATCAGATGTACATCAAAAACGGCCTGTGTTGTCTTGCGCAAAGCCGTTACCACCGGCGATCCCAAGGTTATGTTTGGCACAAAACGTCCGTCCATCACATCAAGGTGAATGTATTCGGCACCAGCGTCGGTAACCTTTGCTATTTCATCTGCCAAATGCGAAAAATCCGCGGCCAGAATTGATGGTGCTATTTTTATCATGCGTTTAAAATCCCCTTTTTTTGTTTTCTATTTCATTCAATATGTTGAGGTACGATTCATACCTTTGCTGCGAAATGCTTCCGGCTTCAACAGCTGCTTTGATCGCGCAGCTCGGTTCGTGATCATGGCTGCAGGTATGGTACTTGCAGTTTCCAAGAAAAGGCCGGAATTCCGGAAAGTAATTTCCCAGCTCCCGCTTGTCCATATAATTAAAATCAGTTGCACTAAAACCAGGCGTATCAACGACGAATCCCCCTTGTGAAAAAGGCATGAGTTCCGCCAGCCGCGTCGTGTGCTTGCCGCGCTTGATCTTATCGCTGATGACTCCGGTAGCCAAGCTGAGATCGGCATCGACTGCGTTCAGCAATGTCGATTTTCCCACACCGGAAGGCCCGGCAAAAACCGAAATTTTATCCTTTAAATGCTGCTGCAGGGCTTCAATCCCACTCTTTTGATATGCCGAAACGTATAAGACAGTATAACCGATGGATGAATAAGTCGCCAGCAGTTTTTTTATTGCCGGTTCATCAGCCAAATCCAATTTATTTATGCAAATCAGAATATGTGCCAGCCCGGAGTACTCCGCCATAACCAAAAAACGATCCAGCAGCAACGGATGAAGCTCCGGCTGTGCCCCGGCAAACGTCAGAATGACCTGATCGACATTTGCCACCAGCGGCCGCTTCAGGACGCTTTGGCGCGGCAATATCACTTCAATAATTCCGGTGTGATCGGCCAATGGTTCGTATTGCACACGATCCCCTACAGTAAGGGAAAACCGTTCTTTTTTGAAGCGCCCGCGCAATTTGCAGGCGATGAGGTCACTGCCCTGCTGAACATAATAAAAACTGTTAAAAGCCTTGATGACTATACCGTTCAACATTTACAGAACCTCCTGCCAAAACTGAATTCAGCGCCCATTTTTAGCAACATCCTCTGTTTTTGCATTTTTATCAATCTCTTTGCCGGTATTTTTAGTAGAATTTTTTGCTGTATTTTTTTCAGCCGCCTTTTCTTGTTTCGCCACAGTGAACTCAATGCTGCTACCCTCATCAATTGCCGTGCCGCCAGCCGGACTTTGCTTTAAGATGGTTCCCGCTGGTTTCGGACTTTCCACTTCGACGACATTGCCGATGTGCAGATTGAGGCTCTTGAGCTGTGTTTCTACGGAATTTATCATACTGCCTGTAAAATCAGGCACATTGGTTTTTTTCGTCTTTTTCCCCTTGCTGACGGTGATGTTCACCACCTGGCCTTTGGCAATCTGGGAACCGGCCCTTGGGTTTTGATTGATAACCATGCCGGCATCTTCGTCGGCGTATTCCTCATCGACCGTGCCGAGTTTCAGCCCAAGCTTTTTCAGCTTGGCTTCAGCATTGGCCTTTGTCAAGCCGCGAAGATCCGGCATTTCGATATTTTCGCCGCCCTTGCTGACATAAATCGTCACCAAGCGCTTTTCTTTCACGGTGGCGCCGGCTTCCGGTGTCTGTGATACCACCTTGCCTGCCGGCATATTGGCATCATACGTTTCTGCGACATTCACGCGCAGTTTACTTTCTTCTAAAAGCTTCTTGGCCACATCGGCCTGTTTGCCGACAACGTCAGGAACTTTGACTTCGCTGTTACTCCAAAATTCGCCATACGACAGGAAGGCCCCAATCAAAAAACCAAACGTCAATACCGCTACCAAACCCAAAATAAATTTTTTCGATTTGAAGCCGCTGGCATTGCTTTTTTCAGGAGTACGCTTGCTGTACTGCGGCAAATCTTCCTCCTGCACCCGCTGCAAAACCTGCGTGGCAAAAGGGTCTTGTGTCGTGGGAACTGCTGCAGCCGACTGCTGAAACAGTATCCGCTCCGCCCGGACAATTGCCTGGATCATTTCCGTACTCGTAAAGCGGTTGGCTGGATCTTTTTCCATGGCTTTCAAGACAATCGCCTCGACCAGCGTTGGTATTTCCGGATCCGCTTTGCGGATGGACACCGGCGTCTCCTGCAAATGCTTCAACGCGATGCTCACCGGAGTCTCGCCGGTAAACGGCACAGCGCCGGTAAGCATTTCATACAAAACAACGCCCAAGGCATAGACATCCGATTTAGGGCTGATTGCACTGCCTTTTGCCTGTTCCGGCGAAAAATAGTGCACGGAGCCGACAACTGTGCCGCTATAGGTCATGGTGGAGGCGGTAACCGCCCGGGCGATGCCAAAATCGGCAACCTTTATATGATTCGCTTCCGTCACCAGAATGTTGTGCGGTTTGATATCGCAATGCACGAGATTATTGGCATGGGCATGCTCTAAGGCTTCGGCAATTTCCCGTGCCATGCGCAGAGCTTCCGCTACCGATAAACGGCCCTCGCGCTGAATACGGTCTTTTAAAGTTTCGCCAGCTACATATTCCATCACAATATAGTGTTTCGTGCCTTCTTTTCCAACATCGTAGATATTTACGATGTTCGGATGGGAAAGTTTTGCTGCGCCCTGCGCTTCCCGGCGAAATTTTTCGATAAACTCTTCATCATTTGCAAACTGCGCATGAAGAATCTTTACTGCCACATAACGATCCAATAGCTGGTCATGCGCTCGGTAAACATCTGCCATCCCACCGCCGCCGACATGTTCTAATAATTCGTAACGGCGGTCTAAAATCTGATGGATCATGGAGAAACCTCCTCATTATCTAAAATATTTTTAATGATTTGTCGGGCAATTGGCGCAGCTTCTGTGCCACCGCCGCCGCTGTTTTCGACAACAATCGCAAACGCAATATCTCTTTGCGGCAATGCAGCAGCACCGATAAACCAGGCATGATCTTCCCCGCCGGAGTTTTCCGCTGTTCCGGTCTTGCCGATGACATCAATGCCTGAAACAGCCGCACTTCTTCCTGTCCCGGCCATTACTACATTTTTCATATAGCCTTTGATCAGCTGTGCCCTGTCAGCAGTCGTGACTTCCAGCCATTTTTGTGCCTGACTTTTCTTTATTATAACACCATTGGGAGAAATGATTTTATCAATGATATACGGCTGCATAATAACGCCATGATTATCAAATGCAGCGGCAAGCATAGCCATGCGCAGGGGCGTTACCAGCACCGTGCTCTGTCCTATGCCGACCTGGCTGATTTCCCCGTCGCTGAGCTGTTTGAAGTTCGGCAGCTGAATCGGTGCTTCGCCGATCTCATTGTCCAGTTTTTTCTTAAAGCCGAAGCGGTCGAAGGTGTTTTCAAGCTTGTCCGCCCCTAGGCGCAGCGCCAAGGTGCCAAACGTCACATTGCAGGAAACGGTCAGTGCTTCTTTTAAATCAACTTTGCCATGAACCTCATGATGGCTTTCGTACAGGGTGTAATTGCTGCCGACTTTCAAATACCCCGGACATTCAAAAATCTCACTGCTGTCTGTTACATTTTCCTTCAAAGCCGCATCAGTAATCATCGTCTTTAAAATAGATCCCGGCGGATACAAGCCTTGTGCCGCGCGGTTCAACAAAGCGCTGTCCGCGGCATTTTGCAGATGATCCCAATTTTCTTCAATGGTATTCGGATCAAAAGATGGCCGGCTGACCATCGCCAGTACGGCGCCCGTACGGCTGTCCAAAACAACGACAGCGCCACGCCGGTTTCCCAGTGCCGCATAAGCTGCCTTCTGAACCGAGGCATCTACGGTCAATTGCACATTGTTGCCCTTATCAGAGGCAAACAATTGCGAAATTGGCCCGAATTTATGCCAGCTGTCCGTGATGCCTACAAGATCGCCATTGGCATAACCTTCGATTCCGGCATTGCCAATGGTTTTGCCGACATACCCGGTTACCGGCGCCGTGACCGCAGCCAAAGGATAGCGGCGCCTGAACCCATCGGCTGTTTTTTCCGTATAGGCTATTTTGCGCCCTGTCGCATCCAATATCATGCCACGCTGCACGTGTTCTTCGATTTCGGCAGCGCGCCTGTTTAAGGGATGATTCGCCAACGCATCGCTTTTTACGGTCTGCAGATACGTAATATAAAAAATCAGGAGAATAAACAACGCCAAAAGAAAAAATGCACTGTAAAGAATATATTTTTTTATGTTTCGATTATGCATTGCTATTCTCCTTTGTCGACAAAACAAACAACAGGCCCAAAACGATAAAACTCGATACCATCGAGCTGCCGCCATAGCTGATGAACGGCAGCGTGATGCCTGTTAAAGGCAACAGTTTTGTCACACCAGCCAGGATGATGAAAACCTGCAGGGCCAAGCTGGCCGACAAACCAGCAGCAACCAGCATGCTCATCTCATTGCGGCACTGCAAAGCGATCTTGAACCCACGGTAAAACAAGAGCAGATAGGCCGCGATGAGTGCCAGCGAACCGAGCAGGCCCAGTTCCTCGCCGACAGCGGAAAAAATAAAATCCGTGTGGACTTCCGGAATGAGCCCCGGATAGCCGTGGGCAAACCCGCTGCCGAGAATTCCGCCCGAACCGAAAGCAAATAGAGACTGGACGATCTGGTAGGCCTGTCCATTGGGATCGGCCCATGGCTGCAGCCATATAGCTACGCGCACGCGGACATGCCCAAAGAGAAAATAACTGACGGTCGATGCCGCGCTAAAAAACAGCATGGCCAAAAAAACATATGATTTATTGCCGGTTGCCATATACGTCATGAAAATCGCGATGCCGAAAAACAGCAATGCCGATCCTAAATCCCGCTGAACGACAAACATCAGTATGGCCAGCCCCCAGATCACAACCAACGGCGCAATAAAGCGCAAAGGCGCCAGGCGCAGAAACAGGATCTTGTTGCTCGGCAAAGCCAGAACATTCTTGTGGTCGATCAAATAGGCAGAAAGAAATAAGATAATGAGCAGCTTGGCAAATTCCGACGGCTGGACTTGCAGAGGACCCAATAAAATCCAATTGCGGTTGCCGCCGATGTCCGTACCAAAAAGCAGCGTTGAACACAAAAGGCCGATGCTGCACAGCCCGACCAAATACTGATAATTGACAAGGCGGTGGATCTGACGCGTGCCGCGGATGACGAGCAAAAATACAGCCAAGCCGATCAATACCCAGCGCATCTGCGGCACAAACAAAACCGGCTTCAGGCGGTCAATCAGGATCAGCCCCATACTGGTAAAAAACATCGCCAGAGGAAACAGATAGGGATCCGCCGCCGGATCGTATTTATGCAATAAGGCGTCAACGGCAAGCGACGCCAGCAAAACAGCAAAAATCCACGGGTAGGCTGTGTAATCAACCTGGGGATATTTTTTTAAATCGATTACAAATACACCCAATAATAAAAGCAGTCCCGGCAACAGGCTGAGTTTTTGTCGCAGACTAAGCATGGCTTTTTTCCACGACAATCGCTGTGATGTTATCCGTTCCCCCAGCCCGCAGGGCCAAATCAATCAAATACTGCGCTTTATTGCTGATTGCTGGCGCTAAAACCGCCGCTTTGATATCATTTTCACTTACCATATTCGTAAGCCCGTCCGAGCACAGCAAAAATTTATCGTCATGTTCCACCGGAAAAGTATGCACATCTACTTGCAGTTCCCGATCCACACCGACAGCTCTTGTCAAAAGATTTCGCTTAGGGTGCTGTTTTGCTTCTTCGGCCGTAATTGTTCCATTTTCCACTAAATCCCAAACCAAAGAATGGTCTTTCGTCAGCTGCTGCATTTCGCCGGACCGGAATAAATAGATACGGCTATCGCCGACATGGGCCAAAATACCCGCATCATCTTTTATATGCAGTATGCTGGCAGTCGTTCCCATGCCGGCATAACCCTTATCCTGTGACGCCTTGTCGAGAATTTTCTGATTGGCTTGCAGGATAACTTGCTTTAAGGAATCCTCGCTGAAAGCATCGCTGCCTGCATGACAGAGCAGTTCCCCGGCAGTTTCTACGAGCATGCCGCTGGCCACTTCACCAGCAGCATGCCCGCCCATGCCATCAGCCACGACATAGACATCGGTAGCAAGGCAAATATAACTGTCTTCATTTATTGGTCTGACTAAGCCAACATTCGTTGCCGCTGTTCTTGTTAACAAAGTTGTCACCTCTCAAACTTAAATGTAACAAATCCTATTTTGATGATATCTCCATTTTGCAAGGCTGTCTTCTGTGTCAGCACCTTATCGTTCAAATATGTATGGTTCACACTGCTTAAATCCTCGATGATGTACAGATTGTTTACCTGGCTTATCACCGCATGGTGATGCGACACATAGGCATCGTCAATGACAATGTCGTTTTCCTGGCCACGGCCGATCGCAATCCCGACTGCAAACGCAAAGCGCCGCGATTGGAGATTCTCCTCAGCCGACTCGATAACCGTGAGCACGGCTTCTTTGCTCCCGCCAGGCTTCTTGACAGCAGCCTTTGCACGCAAATCCGCATAAATCAAGCGTAAGAGCAGATAAAGAAAATAATATATGACCAGCAAAATGCCGTATTGAAAGATGACACTGAGCACCTTCAAAAAGAAAGATAAATCCGGCAATTTAAATCACCTCATAGAGAATCATCGTATTTCCAATTTGGATTTCATCGCCATATTTCAGCCGCCGCTCCGCAATCTTTTCCCCATTTACATAGGTTCCATTCAAACTACCGGCATCATATAATACATGGCGATATTTTTCAAAAGCAATATAAGCATGCAGCCGCGAAGCATTCTTGTCGGTAAGCAAAAATTCATTTTCTTCACGCCGCCCGATATGAACTTGCTTTTCGCCGAGTTCAAGATAAGAATCCGATCCGGTCCGCGCAATCAGCAAAGCCGCCGCTTATGTTCAGCCAAAAGCACTCCTGGCTCAGCCAGCGCCGGCTTTTCCATGACAATGGTATGCGCCTCGATTTCCTCTGGCAAAGGCTCTGCTGCCGCAAATTCGTAAAACGATTTGACCTCGCAACTCCCCTTCGCCAGACCGGCGTCGGTTCGGAATTCGATCGTCAAAGCTTCATCAATCAGACAATCCTGTAAGATCGTCTGGCGAATCAAGCTGGTATAAAGGTCAGCTAGCAGCGCATCTGGCTGCAGACGGGTGGCATCTTCCTGGCTTATATAGAGAAGATACTTATTGGGCAGGTAGGAGGCGCCGTCTCGTTTTTTCTTTTTCAACTGCATTTCCCGCTCCAAATACTTTTCGATTTCGGCAAGTTGCAGGTCGCTGGCAAATTTTTTATTAAAGAATCCTTCAATGTGTTTTTCTAACACAGATTCCCATTTGCGAATGAACATATTTCTCACCTCTAAATAACATACCCCATATTATATTCCCAAAATTTATGCAAGTCAAAGGACGTTTTTATAAATGTTTATTGCGCAGCTGACCGCAGGCTGCCTGAATGTCATTGCCCATTTCCCGGCGGACCGTAACAACCATATGATGTTTGGTTAAAATTTCCTCAAATAATTTCACCTGATTTTCCGCCGGCCGTTTAAAGCCTTTCTCCACTACCGGATTGATCGGAATCAAATTGATGCTGGCCATCTGCCCGCGAAGCAATGCCGCCAATTCCCTCGCCTGCTCCGGCTGATCATTTATACCGGCAATCAGGATGTACTCATAGGTAACGCGGCGCTTGGTTTCGTTGGCATAAAAGGCTCCTGCCTGCACAACTTTTTCAATGGGAAACTTGTCGTTGATCGGCATAAGCTGCGAACGCAGCGTATTGTTTGGTGCATGCAGGGAAATCGACAGGGTCAGCGGCAGATTTTCCTGCACCAACTGTTCGATCTGCGGCACAATCCCCGAGGTGGAAATCGTGACATTGCGATACCCCATATCCAGACAATATTTTTCATGCGCCAAGCGGACAAACGCCAATACGTTATCATAATTTGCCATCGGCTCACCGGATCCCATGATGACGACATTATTGATGCGCTGCTCTTCTTTTTGCAGCAGCTCACTGATGAAAAGAGCCTGCGCCAGTATTTCACCGGCCGTCAGATTTCGCACCATTCCATTGAGCCCCGAAGCGCAAAATGCACAGCCCATATTGCAGCCGGCCTGCGTGGAAACGCAGATGGTGTTGCCGTAAGGCTGGCGCATCAATACGGTTTCAACGGCAACCCCGTCGGCAAACGCCAGCAGAAATTTGCTGGTCCTTGCATCGGTAGAAGTCTGTTGGTCAACGGCATCCGCCCGAAAAATTACAAATTTGTCCGCCAGCTGCGCGCGCAGCGGCAGCGGCAAATTCGTCATATCCGCAAATGTCAGCACGTGTTTCTGGTACATCCATTCGATGATCTGCTTGGCCCGATATGCCGGTAATTTCAATTGTTTCAAAGCGTCCTGTAAATCCGGCAAGGTCATGCCAAAAATATTTGTATTCAATCTATACACCTTTACTTTCGTTTCATTCGCACGATGAAAAAGCCATCCGTGCCATCATTTTGCGGCAAAAGCTGTAGCATCGCCGCTTCCCTTTTATGCAGCGGCAAATAGCCGCCTGTATTTTCCAGTTCAAATTCCGCATGCGCCTGTAAAAAAGCTTCGACAACCGCCTCATTTTCTTCCCGGGCAATCGTGCAGGTACTGTAGACGAGCACCCCGCCCGGCTTTACGGCTTTGGCTGCACTTGCCAAAATAGCGGACTGCAGTGGCGGCAATGTTTCTAAAAGCTCTGCCTTGTTCTTCCAGCGGGCATCGGGCTTGCGCCGCAGGACGCCGAGCCCGGAGCATGGAGCATCGACAAGCACCCGGTCGGCCTGCTTTGGATAAAGCTCCCCGATTGTCGTCGCATCCAAAAGTCTTGCCTCAATGATGTCTATGCCCAATCGCGCCGCATTTTCCTCAATGCGCTGCAATTTATGCTCGTAAATATCCCCCGCTAAAATACGGCCCTGGTTCTTCATCAGCGCCGCCATATGCGTCGTCTTGCCTCCCGGCGCACTGCAGGCATCGATAATAAACTCGCCCGGCTGCGGGTCAAGCACATGTGCCACCAGCATCGAGCTTTCATCCTGTATCTGAAACAGACCTTCCTGCAGGGATTCCATATGGTCCAAGGCTGGATGGTCGGTGCAAACAATGCCCTCCGGCGTCCAAGCCGAGGGCTCCGCTACCGCGCCCTCAGCCGCCAATCGCTGCAGAAGCGCTGGTCGATCCGTCTTTAAGGTATTCGTGCGTAAAGACAGCGTCGCATTGGTATTATCAAACTCGCAGAGGGCTACCGCCGCATCATAGCCGAATTCCTTAATCCATCGCTTGACGAGCCATTCCGGATGCTGACAAACCAAGGCCAGGTTTTTGGTCGCATTGCCCTTGCCTTCCGGAAAAGCCGCTTTGGCGGGTTCACGCACCGCACTGCGCAGGACAGCATTGACAAATTTCACGGTTCCCGGATGCCCATAAGTCTTGGCAAGTTCCACCGCCTGGTTGCAGGCAGCCGAAGCCGGTACTTTATCCATAAAAAAGATCTGATACAGGCCAAGACGCAGTATGTTGCAGATGACCGGTGGGATTTTAGCCAGCGGCCGGTTGACATACTGCCGGAGCATCCAGTCCAGGGTAGCTCCGGCTTTTACCGCACCGTACACCATTTCCGTGACAAAACGGCGATCCTGCTCTGACAGATCCGCCCTTCTAAAAGCCTTGGCCAAAGCAACATTGGCATAGGCCTCCTCTATGTAAACCGCATTCAAAATTTTTAAAGCAACTTCCCGTGCGTTCATTTAATCATCCTTTTCAATCAAAAAACTTCGTATTTCTTTTTCCACGCTTGCCATATCCACCTGGGTGTTGAAGCAAGGACCGTTCGGGCGGATATTTAAAACCCCAACCGCCGGCAGGGGATAAACATCCTGAATGCCGCTCGTCAAATCCCGTTCGCAGGCAATTGCCAGCACGGCCATCGGCCGAATCTTTTTGACTGTCTGCCGGGCCAAGGTACCGCCGGTAACAACAAAAAAATGGAAGCCAATTTTTTCCGACAAGTCCACCAGCGCCCCGATATTGCAGCCGCCGCAGCGTTGACAATTTTTCGGATCGCGCGTTATCTTATGCGGGCAGGTAGCAAGCTGTAAACAATGTGGGGTGACGACTAAAAGCCGATCAGCGGGAACCTTTATATGCCGCTGGTGGATGATCTGATTGCTGACCGCAATAAATGACCGCTCGATGAGCCGGCGATTGCAGCCAAACAGTTTCCCCAGCATGACAGCCAGCGGGAACAAAAAATTAATAACCGCATACGTCTGCTTTTGGCAGATGTGCAGCGGCGGCAGTCCCCAGATAGCGGCCACCATGCTGACAATCCCCAGACAGGTCAGTAAAAACCCGCCAGCAAAAATCAGACCTAAAAAAAGCGGCAGATATTCATGGATTTCCATCAATCCCAAATAACTTATTTTCCAAACCGCATAGCTCAAAGCTCCCATGCAGAAAAGGCTCAGGCACAAAAGTGCCATAAATACCCTTTTCCGCGGCCGCTGTGCTATATCATTCATCGCCAATCCCTCTATTCAAACTGCGTGTGTACAGGCAAACCGTGACCGATAATATAATCCTTCGCGGACATTTTTTTCTTACTCGGTGCCTGTATTTCTAAAATTTCCAATAACCCATCACCGGTGCCGATCAGAAAACCGCATGAGCTGATTTTCACAACTTCGCCAGGCTTTGCTGGACAAATTTCCCGGCTCACTGCCGTGCGCCATATCTTAAAATTCTGGCCGCCCAAAACGCTGTAGGCCCCCGGCCAAGAGTTCAGCCCGCGGACAAGATTGTGTATTTGCCCGGCGGATTTTGTCCAATCGATCCGGCCCGTTGTCTTTTTTAAAAGCGGTGCGTAATTGGACGCAGCATCGTCTTGTTTCTGGCGCTCAGCCGTACCGTCAGCAAGGGCCTGCAAAGTCTCGAGCAGCAAATCCGCTCCGGCGACCATCAATTCGTCGTGCAATTCCGCTGTCGTCATTTCAGCCGAAATCGGAACTTCCGCCTTTAAAATCATATCCCCGGTATCCAAACCGGCATCCATAAACATCGTCGTCACGCCGGTTTTCTTTTCCCCATTGATGATCGACCAATGCAGGGGTGCCGCACCGCGATAGCGCGGCAAAAGCGAGGCATGCACATTGATGCAGCCAAGGCGCGGAATATCCAATATATACTGGGAAAGAATCTGCCCGAAAGCAACCACGACGATGACATCCGGCTGCAACGCGGTCAGGGCAGCTTCAACTTCTGCTGTTTTGATCTTTTCCGGCTGCAAAACCGGCAGGTCGTGCGCCACGGCAAAAGCTTTGACCGGCGACGGCAGCATTTTCTGTCCGCGGCCGCGCGGCCGATCCGGCTGGGTGATTACCGCCAGCACCTGACAATTCTCCTGCAGCTTGGCCAGACAGGGAACCGAAAAATCCGGAGTTCCCATGAAAACCACTTTCAATTCTTTTAGATTCCTCATGCTTTTTCTCCCTGCTTTAAGCTCTTGGCCAAATCGATAAACAATACACCTTCCAAATGGTCGAGTTCATGCTGCAAACAGCGCCCTAAAAGGCCCATCCCGGTCAATCGCTGTCTTTTGCCCCGTCGATTGCAAAACTCAACGGTGACTTTTTCGGCCCGTTCAACCTCCCCGAAAATATTCGGGATGCTTAGGCAGCCTTCGGTGTCGATCACGCTGCCTTCGCGGCGGATGATCACCGGATTGATCAATTCGATAAGACCTTCGCCGACATCAATGACCACGACCCGGATCGGCAGGCCAACCTGCGGTGCGGCCAAGCCTACGCCCTGCGCCTCATACATCGTTTCCGCCATATCATCCAGCAATCTTTTTATTTTATTGTCAACCCGCTCCACCGGCTGGCAAACTTCCTTTAAAACCGTGGCTCCCGCTTTCTTAATTTCCAACAACGCCATCTTCTATTCCTCCTAAAGAACAAGCAACACTATACTTTTATCCTTAAAATTTTATCATACAAACAGATAAAAAGCCAATCTAACCGTCACAACGTATTCAGCGGATTGATATCAATCATGACATTGGTCTTCAGCTGCAGTTCGTTTTCGCACAAAAACGACCGCAGCCGCTGCATGTTCTGCGTCTTGATCAGCAGATTAAAACGATAAATACCGCGCAAATTGGCAATCATTGCCGGTGCCGGGCCAATGATCTGTTCTCCCTGTTCTGCCGAAAAAACTGCCTGGAATTTATCCGCCAAAGCCTTCGCCTCTGTCAAAGCCTTCGCCTCGTCGGCATGCTGTACTGTCAGCTTTACCAGCTGGCTGTAAGGCGGATAAAACAACTGCCGGCGCATAGCGATTTCTTCTTTATAGAAGCTCTCGTAATCCTGGGCAATGCCGCATTGCACCGCATAGTGTTCGGGATTATAGGTCTGGACGATAACACGGCCCGGCCGCTCGCCGCGCCCGGCCCGGCCAGCCGTTTGGGTGATCAGCATAAAACAGCGCTCCGCCGAGCGAAAGTCCGGCACATTCAAGCTCGCATCGGCACTGATAATTCCAACCGCCGTGACATTCGGTATATCATGTCCTTTGGCCACCATCTGCGTGCCAAGCAGTATATCGTACTCGCCTTTTTTGAATTGGTCCAAAATCTGCGCATGGGCAAATTTCCGCGAAGTCGTGTCCCTGTCCATGCGGATAATCCTGGCACCGGGAACGAGTTCCTTCAATTCATGTTCCAAGCGTTCAGTTCCCGTGCCGAAATACTTGATGTAGCGGCTTGAGCACTTCGGACAGACATCGGGCACTGGAGCCGTTATGTCGCAGTGATGACACTGCAGCTTGCCGCTTTTATGATAGACAAGCGGCAAGCCGCAGTCTGGACACTTTATAACCTCCCCGCAGGAACGACACATGACAAACGTCGAAAAGCCCCGCCGGTTCAGCATGATGATAACCTGTTCCTTTTGCGCAATAGTTTCTTCGATGAGCTTTTTCAGCTCCCGCGAAATCACATTGCGGTTCCCCTGCTTTAGTTCCGCACGCATATCGACGGACTTCACCTTGGGCAGCGGTATATTGCCAACACGCTGGGGCAAGGCCAGTAATTCATATTTATTTTTTCGGGCATAGGCAAAGGACTCGATCGAAGGCGTCGCACTGCCAAGAATCAAAACGGCTTGATGGATGTCTGCCATCTCCCGTGCCACATCCCGCGCATGATAGCGCGGCGATTCATCCTGCTTGTAGGATGGGTCATGTTCTTCATCCAAGATGATTACGCCAATATTGTCAAACGGCATAAACAAGGCCGATCGCGCCCCAATGACGATGCCGATCTCATTTTGTCGAATCCGCAAAATGGCATCATTGCGTTCACTTAAAGAAAGCCGGCTGTGCATGACGATGATGTCCTGGGAAAAATAATATTTAAAGGAACTCACCAACTGCCCGGTCAGCGCAATCTCCGGTACCAGCACTACAACCTGCTGGCCCCGCGCGCGTGCCGTGCGGGCCGCCTCAATGTAAACCTGCGTTTTGCCGCTGCCAGTGACCCCATGCAGTAAAAACATGTGTCTTGCGCCTTTTTCGATAGCAGCCTTCAGGCTGGCAACTACCTTTTTCTGGTCATCAGTAAGCGTCAATTCTTCTTTGCCGCAGGCCGCGGCATTCTTATAGCTGTCCTGCAAAAGGCGCTTTTCCCGGATCTGGACCAAAGAGCTTGCCACCAGTGCCTGTACTACCGGCAAGGACACTTTTTCTTTTTTCAGCAGGCTCAAACGCATCACCTTATGTTCCAGCAGAAGTTCCAAAAGATGTTTTTGCGCCGGACGGCGCGCTAAATTTGCCAAAGCATCCGCCGTCGTCCCTGCCGCCAGCTCGACAAATTTCTCATACGTTGCCGCCGCATTTTTCTTTGCAGAATAATCCTTGTAGACGATTTTCTGCTGCAAAAGGCGGTTCAAAACAGACTCCAGATCCAATACCTCTGCCGGAAAAGCCTGCCGGAGTTCGGGCAAAGCAACCCCATCTCGCTTCTTTATGAAATCATAGACCGCAGCGTACATATGCACCGCCAAGAGATGGATTGCCTCTCCTGCCGCATTTTCTTCAGAGGCCTTATAAACCACTTTTATTTTCAAGCCGCTTTTCCCCGGCATGAACAGTCGCATGCTTTCGGCAAACGAACACAGGTAGAAACCGGCTAACCAGCTTGCTGTCTGCAGCATTTTCGGCGTAAACCAGGCTTCCTGATCCACCGCAGCAAGAATTGGCTTTAAGTCCTGGCGTTCGTTTACCTCGCGCGCAGCGACTTCCACAATAAAGCCCTCCACTTTCCGGTTGCCAAAAGGAACGAAGACCCGCCAACCAGCTTCTAAAAAAGATAGTTCCGCGGGAATTTCATAAGAATACGCCTTGGCTATGCTCTTGACTGGTATATTCACAAACACATTCGCTATTTTTCTCATACACTCACCAAATCATAAAATTGAATTCATTCATCAGATAAATTAAAGGAGGCTCCACTGAGCCCCCTCTTAATATACCATCAAATTTAATTATAAACCAGCCTGTTGTCTTAATGTTTCTGCTTTATCCGTATGTTCCCAAGGCAGATCGATGTCCGTGCGGCCGAAGTGGCCGTAAGCGGCTGTCTGTGCGTAAATCGGACGGCGCAGATCCAATGTCTTTATGATACCTGCCGGACGCAGGTCAAAGTTCTTATTGATGAGTTCTGCAATCAATTCTTCTGAAACCTTTGCCGTGCCGAATGTTTCCACCATGATGGACACCGGACGAGCTACGCCGATTGCATAGGCGAGCTGGATTTCACACTTGTCCGCCAGACCTGCAGCAACAACATTCTTTGCCACATAGCGAGCGGCATAAGCTGCCGAGCGATCCACTTTTGTGGCATCCTTGCCCGAGAATGCCCCGCCGCCATGGCGCGCCATGCCGCCGTAAGTATCAACGATGATCTTGCGACCGGTCAGACCGCAGTCGCCCTGTGGCCCGCCAATGACGAATTTCCCAGTTGGATTTATGAGATATTTCGTCTTGTCATCCAATAAATCTACGGGAACAATCGGCTTGATGACCTTTTCGATCAAATCTTTTTCGATCGTAGCCAGATCCACTTCCGGGCCATGCTGCGTCGAGATGACAATGGTGTCGATGCGAACCGGTTTGCCGTCTTCGTATTCGATCGTCACCTGGGTTTTGCCGTCCGGACGAAGGTATTTGAGCTCGCCGGTCTTGCGGACTTCCGCCAAGCGGCGGGACAACTTATGCGCTAAGGCGATGGTCAGCGGCATATATTCTGGTGTTTCATTCGTGGCATAACCAAACATCATGCCCTGATCGCCAGCGCCGATGGCTTCGATGTCTTCCATTTCGCCTTTTTTGGCTTCCAATGCCTTATCAACGCCCATCGCGATATCCGCCGATTGTTCGTCAATGGAAACCGATACGCCGCAGGTATCGCAGTCAAAGCCGTATTTTGCTCTTGTATAGCCTATTTTACGGATGGTGTCGCGTACAATTTTAGGGATATCGACATAGCAGCTCGTCGTTATTTCCCCAGCCACATGCACCTGTCCGGTTGTGATCAATGTTTCACAGGCTACGCGACCCATCGGGTCTTTTTCTAAAATAGCATCCAGGATGCTGTCGGAAATCTGATCGGCGATCTTATCCGGATGGCCTTCTGTTACCGATTCTGATGTAAATAATATGCGTTTTTTATTCATTTTATTACCTCCTTGTGCTAAATAAAAAAACTCTCTATAAAAGAGAGTTTAAACGCTCTCATCTTATAGGCTGTACCTACAGGAATTGGCACCGTTTGAACGAATTCAATGGTTGCCGCAGCTTCATAGGGCCATTCCCTCCACTGCTCTTGATGAGTCAATATTCAGCTATGTTTAAATGATAATAGATATCCACGAAAAAGTCAAATTATTTTTTTTAAGTTACAACATAAACAGGGCTTATTTATCATTTCCCTGCTATAAATATGGCAGAAAAACGTATATTGCATATCTTGTTTCCGTCTGTGCCACCCATTTTTTATGTTGCCACCCGGCTAAAAAACGACTTTCTCAAGCGCTTTTCGTGCAGCCTCATTATTTGAATGTGCCTACGTTGACATTATAACCTCATATGTCGCCCATCCACCAATACGCTGCACTGTAGGGATATCTTAACCAAATATCAACAGACTGAAACCATCACGATTCATACGATACATTTTGCTTTGACGATTGCTTGCGTCTGTATAGATAGTTTCATAAAATAGGTGGCCTCAAAATTTCACCTACACTTCTCAACACGTCATAGTGTCTTTTATTGAATCAATACTCTATCTGCCACTAATTCGACTAAAATCATATCTTCTTAAAATCTAGCATATCTTTAAAAGCTGCATCAATCTGTTCTTGCAAATTCTGCAGTTCACCTTGAATTTCCGATAATCTCTCTCTATTTTTTTCATATTCAGTTAATTGTACATTTGCGCGTATATAGCTCCGCAGTGTTAAGTTCAGCTTATTTGCACCATTAAGTTTTTGGATAACATCATCTGCTAATAAAAAATAGTTTTCCGGATTTGACAATGAATTGTTTTTGCTTATATGATCAATAATCTTCGTTACATCTTCTTGCGTATATTTTCTTTCATACTCTTCATACTCACTCGGCAAATTTATATTTATTAAATCATCTAAAAACCCTATACATTCATTACGGATTTTATATCGCTTCTCATACAAAGCCAGATTGATCTGTCGCCGCGTCATTTCATTTTGTTCTTTTACAATTTCATTTTGTTGAATTGCCAATTTTGCTTGTTTTTTTCCTAAAGAGATAGTCATGATAATAATTATTCCAGCAAAGATAGCTTGAAAAGCAGCAAAGACAGCCTGCAACACGGTTCCATAACTCGCCCAATACATAGCCATGTCTGTAGTATTAATATCTGTTTTCATTATACAGTAAAAACTACTCGCTGTAAAAATAACTGTAAATAAAATTACCAATAATCTTTTGTCTGTATCTTTATCTATTTCCTTAAAATCCATAAAATTTTACTTTACCCCTTTATTGTCAGGGTTTTCTATTCCAGCAAGCTTATCTTGAGGCAACTTTTCATATCTTTCTGGAATCATTTTATATCTTACATCAAGTTCATCTGCTATCATATTTACCAGTTCAAAAAAAAATTCACACTTTTCGGATTATCACGTATATCAATGTTGCCACAGCTTCATAGGGCCATTCCCGCCCCTGCATTATTCCCGCACTTTTTTCATCGTCCACAAGCACAATCCCAGCAAGACAATAATATAGCCAAACAATATCCCCCAGGAAGTCCCGGTCACTGCTCCGCCGCTACCTAGTGCGCGCAGGGCCTGGCTGGTATGCGTCAGCGGCAAAAGCTCGATGATCCAGCGAAGAACTACCGGCAGCTTATCGATGCTGAAAAAAGTCGCGCATAAAAAGGACATCGGCAAAAGCACATAGGTGTTAAACTGCCCCATTTCCTCATGCGAGTTGATCAGCATAGCCGCCACAAACCCCAGCAAGGAAAAGATCAAGCAGTTCGCTGTCAGAATGGCAACAAAAAGCGGCCCGATCGTAAAATCCGCACCAAATACATAGCCCAGAAGAATGATGATCACGGACGAGATCAAGCCGCGCAGGGTTCCCGCGAGCACTTTGCCAATGACAAATGAGAGCGAGCTGATCGGCGCTACCAAGTACTCTTCCAGTGTTTTATGATATAATCGGCTCATGTTCAGCGGCGAAGCCACCGAGCTGAAGCTGATGTTCATCGAATTCAAGGCCAGGATCCCCGGCACGATGTAATCGAGATAATTGCCCTGACTGACCTGCACGCTGCGCCCCACGCCCCAGCCAAAAGCTACCAAATACAAAATCGGCGCCACCATGCGCGAGAAAATAAAACGCGTCATCTGCCGGCGCAAAACAATCCAGTCGCGCCAAAATACCGTTATAGCATCCTGCAGCATCATTCAGCCACCTTTCTGCCGGTCAGTTCCACAAAAACATCTTCCAAATTGGTCTGCCGGATCGTCACCGTCATCGCCAGTTGCCCCGCAAACAACGCAGCCTCTTCCCTGCTGTGAAAAAACCGGGTTTGCCGCCTGTCATCCAAATACCATTCGGCGACATAAGCGCCAAGACCTTGGCATAATGCTGCTGGACTGTCCAGGGAAATCAACTTTCCTTTTTCCAAAATCGCCACGCGGCCGCACAAAAATTCCGCTTCTTCAATGTAATGCGTCGTCAGCAAGACCGTCAGCTTGTCATGAGCCAGCCGCCGGATAAGATCCCAAAGGCGGCGCCGCACCTGCGGATCCAAGCCCACCGTCGGCTCATCCAGAAACAGCACCTTCGGCTCAGGCAAGAGCGCCCGGGCAATCATCAGGCGACGCTTCATACCGCCGGAGAGCCGCTGCACCCTGTCGTCCGCTCGATCCGCAAGCTCGACGTATTCCAGTAAACTGGCAATTCGCTTTTGCCTTATTGCCGCCGGAATATGCTGCAGACGGCCATGCAGTTCGAGATTTTCCCGCACCGTCAAATCGCTGTCGAGATTGAAATGCTGTGGCACAATGCCGATGATCTGCTTGATATGCGCGGCATCTGCCGGCAGCTTCCAGTCGTGAATGCGGATTTCTCCCGCCGTCGGCGCCGTCAACATGGTCAGCATCCGGATTGTCGTCGTTTTGCCGGCCCCGTTCGGACCCAGAAGGCCAAAAATTTCTCCTTCCTTGATCTGCAAAGACAAGCCATTCACTGCCGTGCGCTCGCCAAATTTTTTAACCAAATCCGTTATCTGAATCATGCGTTCAACCTCTTCAACCTAAAATATTTATAAAAAGATCAGCGGACACCGCCCTCTTCAACCAGGGACGTCGGCAGCAATATCTCTGCCCCGGCTGGGCTTACAAAGCGCTCGACCCGGACCCCAAACACAGTTGCCAGTAATGCGGGCGTAAGAACCGCCGCTGCTGTTCCCTGGGCAAATACCTGCTGCTCCTTAAGGACAACAATTTCATCGGCGTATTGCCGGGCATGATTGATATCGTGCAGTACCATGATCACGGTGATCTTATACTCGCTGTTGAGCTTTTTGACAATCTGCATGACTTCCAATTGATGGGCAATATCCAGATATGTCGTCGGTTCATCGAGCAGTAAAATTTTCGGCTGCTGGGCGAGTGCCATGGCAATCCAGGCCCGCTGGCGTTCCCCGCCCGAAAGCGTCGCGACCTGCCGGTCTTTTAGCTGCTCGATTTTCGTCTGAGCCATCGCCCAGGCCACGGCCTCCCGATCGGCGCGGACATCCGTTTTAAACCAGGAGCGGTGGGGAAAGCGCCCATAATCGACAAGTTCGCCAACCGTAAGATCCGCCGGAGCTGTCGCCCCCTGCGGCAATATGGCCAGCTGGCGTGCCAGACTTTTCTTGCTAAAAGAGGTGAGTTTCTGCCCCGCTAACAGCACCTCGCCTTGATAGTTACGATTCAGCCCTGACAAAGCCCTTAAGAGCGTCGATTTGCCACAGCCATTCGGACCGATAATGGCCGTGCGCTTCGCTTTAGCAAAATCCAGGGAGATTTCGCGCAGGATTTCCTTTTGCTGCAGCTTTACGCTGAGATTTTTTACCGATAAAATACTCATCATAATTCCCTCCGCAATAAAAAGAGAAAAAACGGTGCGCCGATGATCGCCATAATAATGCCAACGGGCAGCTCCGTCGGCGCAAAAGCCGTACGGGCAAATGTATCACTGGCCATTACCAGCGCCATGCCAAAAAGAGCGGCGCCCGGCAGTAAAAACCGGTAATCGGACCCCAGCAAGAGCCGCACGACATGCGGAACGACCAGCCCGACAAAACCCAACAGACCGACAACCGAAACGGCGCTGGCAGCAAGCATTGCCGCGACAGCGGTTAGTGCCAGACGCGTGGCCTCTACGCGAAGTCCCAGCCCTTTGGCGATCTCATCCCCTAGCTGCAAAATATTCAAATGCCGGGCCCCGAGCAAAGCCAATACCAGCCCAGCCAGAGCATAGGGCAAAATAATTTCGACATGCGGCCAGCTGCGGGCCGACAATCCGCCAACCAGCCACATCAAAGCCCCATGCACCCGATCGCTGTAAAATATCAGCAGCCCGGAAATGCCGGCACCGAAAAAAGCCGATACAGCCACACCAGCCAGAATAATCCGCACCGGCCGTATGCCGCCTTTCCAGGCCAATATGTAAATAGCAATAGCAGCGGCCATTGCTCCCAAAAAGGCCGCCGGAGCAATCAGCTGTTCCAGTGAAGGATAGAGGATCATGATGATGATACCCGTCAACCCAGCCCCTGAGGATATCCCGATAATATGCGGATCCGCCAGTGGGTTTTTCATAACCGCCTGTAAAATTGCTCCGGCAAGTGCCAGGTTCATGCCGACCAACGCGGCTACAATGGTCCGCGGCAGGCGAATGTTCAGGATGATCTGCTGGTTTGTTCCCGGTATGCCTTGGATTGCCTGCCAGATTTCTTCTGAAGATACCGGCACCGCCCCCTGCATCAAACTGCCTAAACCGGCAGTCAACGCCAAAATGGCAAATACCAGCAAAACCAGTATCCGCCACTTCGCCGCAACAACGCCAAATCTTTTATTTTCACTGCCGCTATTCTGCATCTTTAAAAACTCCCGGATAGACAATTTTTGCCATAGTTTCTACCGCATCCGGGTAGTGCAAACCTGGATTGAGCAAGAACAATTCCTGCGGCAAAAAGTAAATCTGCTTTGCCGCTACCGCTGGCAAAGTTTGCCAGGCCGGATTGCTTTCGACATTCTTCAACATGCTCTTTTTAATGCTTTCCATATCCCCCATGCTCGTCACCAGAATGATATCCGGATTCTGCTGCACCAGCGTTTCTAAGCTGTAGGGAGTCGTGTCGGGATTTTTTTCCATTGGCTGACTGCCGGAAGCTACGTTGATAAGCCCCAGCATCTGCGCGACTGAGCCGGCAATGCTGCCCTCAAGCTGTACGCTTACCTGCTGGGTCGTGCTGTGAAGAATCGCTGCCCGCTTTCCCGTTGGCGGCAGTTTCGCCTGCACTGCCTGAATTTTGTCATCCATGGCTTTGACCAACGCCTCACCTTTCGCTGGTTCCCCGCTGATTCGGGCAAACAGCTGCACCTTGGATTTTACGGCTTCATAGGTCTTCATATCGACGACCAGCACCGGTATGTTATTGCTCTCGAGCATCGGCACAAATTTATCATGCATGCCTTTATAGGCAATGACTAAATCCGGCTGCAGCGCAATAACTTTTTCCATATTGATCTGATAAACAGCCCCTACCTCCGGCAGCTCTTCAGCGGCTGTTGGTATGCCAGTCTTTGAACTCGGCCGGCCGACCAGCTTCGCATCGACTGCCTGCAGCGGTTCTAAAAAAGAAGCTGACAGGGCCACAATCCGCTCCGGCTTCTTGGGCAGCGCGACCATTCGCCCGTTGTCATCGGTAACCGTCAGATAGGCATTCTGGCTCTCAGCCGCCGGTTTTCCCGCCGCACAACCGGCAAACAACAGACTGCCCAGCAAGAGCAGCAGGCAAAGGCTGCAGCATAACTTGTGTTTCAATGTGCTTCCCCCCCAGACAAGAACTGTGTCACTTCAATGCATTTACTGCCGTCTTGCCAAAATCGTCGACAGATAATTTACTTTGCGATCCTTTTCCGCCTCAATGTCATAGATTTTTTCCTCATCCGGCAAGCCGCAGCGGCTTACCATGACGGACCGTTTCGCCATATCATTTTCCGCCAGCGTGTCGACGATCTCGCTGAAATTCTTGTAAACCTTCATCAAGACCACATTGTCGGTAACCGCCATGACCTTCTTGATTTTTTCCATATCGGCTGTAGCCGGAACAATGCTCAACACATCATTGCCTTCCACCAGGGGATAATTGAGCATACTGCCAATTGCACAAAACGCTGGAATGCCCGGTATCGTTTGAATGTCAATCGCTTCTTTTTCTAAGAGCCGGTAAATATATATGTACGTACTGTAAAACATCGGATCGCCTAATGTCAGGAAAGCCACTTTTTTGCCCGCCTGCAAGAGCGCCATAATTTCCCGCTTGTTCGCTTCCCAAGCCTCCGTTGATTCCTCAAAGCGCACGACCATCGGAAAGACCTGATAGACAATTTCCACATCCGCTTTCAAATATTCCTTAGCGATGGAAAGCGCTACGCTGCCATCTTTTTTCTCTGTTTTCGGGGCAATGATCACATCCACCTCGCGCATCGCCTTGATCGCCTTAACCGTCAAAAGTTCCGGGTCTCCCGGGCCAACACCGATGCCATAAAATATTCCTGCCATAAGATCCTCCTAATATTACATGCGTTATTCTTTACACAAGTATTTAACTTCCATTATTCCTCGCCGTAGGCGGCGAATTACCAGCTGGCCGAAATCCCAGTAAAATTTCACTTTACCAGAACGCTGTATTTGCCATCAATGGCATCCTGGATGTGCTGCAGGTAAATAGCCTGAAACGCCTCATTTTCTCCCAGCCCATGAAGATAGGCCGTCACCACATACCCGGCACTTTCCAGTGTAGATTTCCATGAATCGAGATCATCGCCAAGCATATCCCTATGCGCATGATCACCAGCCGTCAGCAGCAGCGGCATCAAGATGACCGACTCGACGGTTTCTTTGGCCTGCAGCCGAGCCATAACATCCGATAGATTCGGATAATCGCTGGCTTCGACAACACCGATGGTTACCGGCAAAGCAGCGGCATCAAATTCCTCCTGCAAAATCTCATAAGCGGGATTGTGGCGATGGGGCGAGCCGTGTCCCATAAAGACGACCTCCTGGCCTGCTTGCAGGGGCGGAATCTGCTGTTTGATCGCTTCTCTGAGAATGGCAAAATCATCCGGTTCTAGATCCTGATTCAGATCTCCCTTAAACATCATAATCGGGCGGCCGACCGTCAATGTCTGAAAATCATCTTTATATTGCTCAGCAACTGCCAACACCTTGTTCGTGTATTCTTCCCCCGGCGTCAAATGGGCCGACTGCAGAATCACCGTGCTATAGCCCTCCCTTTTGAGATTATCCAGGGTGCTCTCCAAGCTGTTGACCGCAATGCCGCGTTCCTGTAGTTTCTTTAGGATGATTTTTGAAGTGAATGCTTGACAAACCGTATAGTCAGGAAAGAATTTTTTCACCTTTGCTTCCAAACTACCGATATTCTTCGTCCGCGAATCGTCAAAACTTGTGCCAAAGCTCGTTATCACAATCGCCTTTTTCGTCCCGGCCGCGGCCTGCGCGACTGAATTCACCGTAAGCAAAACCGCCGCCAGGGCCACGGCACTCACGAAAAACCCACATAAAACAATTTTCATGTTTTTCCCCCTTATGGTATAAAAAAATGGACTTTTTCCCGTAAAAGAAAAAGCCCATCGGTTAACGAAATGAACAAATCCCCTCCCCATCGCTCGCGGGTAAAACGGTGATTGCTAAACAGGCAGTTCTCCTGGCTCTGATTCATCGCTGACCTCAAGTCTTCCCAGAACAAGCCGTTCCAGTGACGTTGATTCGAGGCTGCTCCTCATTACAGTGGCGGGACCGCGTCGGCTTCAACCGACTTCCCTATTAAGTCCTTGCGGACACCTGTTCCAAATATGTATTTTTCTGAACTATCTCCAAGTGCCATACTACACCGATTCGTTTTCACTGTCAATAGCAGCCTGCGCTTAAAAAGTCCGCCATCAGCGGGACAGACCTTCTATTTTGTCCAAAATTATTTTTGCCAGTTCCCGCTTCGGCAACAGCGGAAAATCCTCTATCGTGCCGTCCGCAGAAATGATCTTTATGAGATTCGTATCCGCATTAAATCCGGCCTCTGGTTTGCTGACATCATTGGCAACAATCATATCCAAATTCTTTTTGGCCAGCTTACTTTTAGCGTATTGCAGCAAGTTCTGCGTTTCCGCCGCAAACCCGACCAAAATCTGGCCCGCTGCTTTTCGCTGTCCGAGCTCCCATAGAATATCGGGGTTCTTTTCCAAGACTAACGTCAGCTGACCATCATTTTTCTTTATCTTGTTTTCGGCAATTTCTTTGGCCCGGTAATCGGCCACAGCGGCCGCCTTGATGATGACATCGCTCGCAGCAAACTCCCGCAGGACAGCATCCCGCATCTGCGCGGCCGTTTCGATTTTAATCAGCCGAATGCCCGGTGGCACCGACAAAGCCGAAGGCCCGGAGACAAGCAAAACTTCCGCACCGCGGCGATAGGCCTCCTCCGCTACGGCATAGCCCATCTTTCCGCTGGAACGGTTGCCAATATAGCGCACGGGATCAATCGGTTCAATGGTTCCGGCGGCTGTGACGAGAACTTTCCTGCCCTGCCAAGCCAAACTCTGTTTAAAGTGCGCCGCCACTTCTGCGACGATGGCTTCCGGCTCCGGCAGCCTGCCAATGCCCGAAACGCCGCAGGCCAGATGGCCGGTAGCCGGTTCGATGAGGTGATGGCCCAAAGCCTTTAATTTATTTATATTTTCCTGTGTCAGGGGATGTTCATACATATTGCTGTTCATTGCCGGCGCAATAAAAACCGGCGCTTTGGTCGCCAACAGTGTCGTCGTCAACATATCATCAGCCATTCCACTGGCAGCCTTGCTGATGAAATTCGCCGTTGCCGGAGCAATCAGCAATACATCGGCCAAATTAGCCAGGGCAATATGTTCCACATTCCATTGCATGTCCTTTGACCACATGCTTACCACTACTGGATTGCCTGTGATTTCCCGAAAAGTCAGTTCTGTTACGAATTCCGTACTGGCCCTGGTCATGATCACATGGACATTTGCCCCCGCTTTTCTGAGCCGGCTGGCTATTTCGACAGCCTTATACACAGCGATGCCACCGGTAACGCCTAAAATAACATTTTTATCCTTTAACATAAATAAACCACCAATTTATTATTTTATGCCAACTTTGGTGCGTTCATAGCCGATCTTGTCTTTTGCTATTTCTTCCAGTGCATTCGTCACGTTCTTCGTTGATTTTATGTCAACCTTGACTTCCGCCCCGTCTAAAATATCCCTGGCTCTTTTCGCCGCCAAAACAACTAATGTGTATTTGCTGTCTACCTTTTTTAATAATGTATCCATCGAAGGGTTTACCATATCCATAAACTCATACTCCTTTTTATTTGCCAATTTTTTGCAGCATATCGCGGTTCCGAACCATGCTGCAATGTTCCGCCGTAATGATCGCGGCTATTTTCCCAGCGGCAAACTCCACCTCATCGTTCACCACGATGTAATTGTAATTTACACCCACGCGGATTTCATCGATGGCCGCCTGCAAGCGGCAGCGAATGCTTTCTTCCGAGTCCGTACCGCGGCTGCGAATCCGCCGTTCCAATTCATCAAGCGACGGCGGAATGATATAAATATAAATGCCCTCCGGAAATTTCTTTTTGACATTCATCGCACCCTGCGTATCGATTTCAAGCAAAACATCCCGGCCCTGGCTCAGCATGTCCCTTATCCTGCCAATCGGTGTGCCGTAATAATTCCCGTAAACTTCCGCCCATTCCAACAGTTCTTCTTTTTGAATCATTTGCTCAAAATCTGCTTTTTCGGTAAACCAGTAGTTTACCCCATGGACTTCACCGGTTCGCGGTTTTCTTGTGGTTGCGGAGATAGAATAGGAAATTTCCTGATGCTTTTCCAATAAATACTTGCAAATGGTTCCTTTTCCTGTCCCGGAAGGACCTGATATGACAATTAAATTTCCCTGTTTCATGCTACTCTTCCTTCAACTTCAAGTCAGCATCATCGTTGTCGAGAATGCGATGCGCTACGGTTTCCGGCTGCACAGCCGATAATATGACATGATCGCTATCCGCGATGATAACTGCCCGGGTGCGGCGGCCATAGCTCGCGTCAATCAGCATGCCCCTGTCTCTTGCCTCTTGAATGATTCGCTTGATCGGCGCCGATTCCGGACTCACAATCGAAACAATTCGATTGGCCGAAACCACATTGCCAAAGCCTATATTGATGAGTTTTATATCCATGCCTGACCCCTCTTCCTAAAACAGTGCAAAGCCTCGTTTTATTCTATATTTTGAATCTGCTCGCGAATTTTTTCAATGCCGCTTTTTATCTCCACTACATACCGGGCGATTGTCGCCGAGTTTGCCTTGGAAGCGATCGTATTGGTTTCGCGATTCATTTCCTGTACAATAAAATCCAATTTCCGCCCGACCGCATCCGGTTCATCAAGTGCTTGCCGAAACTGTTTAAAATGACTCCTTAGCCGGACAATCTCTTCGGTAAAGTTCACCTTATCGGCAAATAACGCCACTTCCTGAATCACTCTGGTTTCATCGGCCGTGGCCAGTTCTGTCGCCAACAGTTGCTGCAACCGCTCCCGGTGTTCGGCAACAACCTGCGGCGCATACGCTTCGGTCGCATCCGCCAGACGGACCAACTGCTCTAGCCGATCCAGCATATCCTCATACATATGCCGGCCTTCTGCAACGCGCATAACCATCAGCTGCGCCAGTGCGTTCTCCAAAGTTTCCATAAGCGGCGTTTTAAACTGCTCCAGATCCAAAATCTCGTCTTCAACCGTAAGAACTTCCGGATACTGTGCAATCTGATAAACGGCATCTGGCCGGGATAAACGCAGCAAATCGCTGATTTCGTTTAATGCTTTATGGTAAGACATAACGAGTTTTTTGTCAACTTTTATTTTTTTGTGACCGCCATCGGCTTCCGCAAAAGTAATGAACACATCTACCTTTCCACGCAAGATGGAACCACCCACACATTTCTTTATATCGTCTTCCCACGAATTTAAAGTTCTCGGCATATGGCAAACTATATCACTATAGCGATTGTTAACGGATTTAATTTCTATATGTATCTTATATGCTTCGCTTTCATAGTCATTGACGCCAAAGCCAGTCATACTTTTCAGCACAGACAAGACACCTTTCCTTTTATATAGTACTTCCTATACATCTAATTCCGCACAACAGGGAAAATCCCCTCTAAAACCGCTGAATTTATCCGAAAGCAACGGTTTAAGCCTCATAAATCCCGGAAAACGTCATTTCTGCCGGCCCCGACATGTAAATATTTTTATCTGCAGCCCATTCAACGAGAAGCCGACCGCCATCCAGTTCAATTTCTGCCTGCTTGTCGGTTTTTCCATTTAAGACAGCGGCAACCAGCGTCGCGCAGGAACCCGTCCCGCACGCCAGAGTAATCGCCGCGCCGCGTTCCCAAACCCGCATCCGCATATGCTGACGGTCTTTCACTTCAACAAATTCCGTGTTGATCTTCCTCGGGAAAAGTTCATGTGTTTCAAACAAAGGCCCCACAGCTTCCAACGGCACCTGCTTGATGTCATCGACAAAAACAACGCAATGCGGATTCCCCATGGACACGCAGGTCATCTCGTATGCTTTGCCCAAAACCGTAATTGGTGCCGCTACAATTTGTTCGCGGCCAAAACCCGTAACGGGAATATCCGCTCCGGCTAAAATCGGCTGACCCATATTGACGCGGATCAGTTTTACGACATTGTTTTCGCCTAAAATAACTTCCGGCGTCAGTATGCCGGCACCGGTTTCGACGGTGAACACCGTTTTTGCCGTGCGTTTCGCCTCATACACATATCTGGCAAAGCAGCGAATGCCATTGCCGCACATTTCCGCTTCACTGCCATCGGTGTTAAAAATCCGCATCTTAAAATCGGCCTTATCGGAAGGCAGCACGAGGATCAATCCGTCGGCACCAATCCCATAATGCCGGTCACATACGCTTACCGCCAGTGCCGCAAAATCGGCAATTTTTTCAGTAAAACAATCCACTACGATAAAATCATTGCCGCAGCCCTGCCATTTCGTAAAATTAAATTTCATTTTCCTGACCTCCAACCAATACAGCCATTATTATCCCATATGTATTCATTTTACTTGTTTCATCGAATATATGCAAGATTCTACAAAAATTTACACGTTTCGCTGTTCGTTTGACCATTCAATTTTCTAATGCTATACTGATTTGATATCACTAGAATGGAGTTGATCTCATGAGCTTAGACGGTTTTTCTATGCACCCGCTAATTGCCGAACTCAATCAGTCTTTAGCCGGCAGCCGCATCGATAAAATAGCACAGCCGAACAAACAGACGATATTGCTTACCTTGCGCCAACCCGGTCAGACTTTTACCCTTCATATATCGATCAATGCACAAAATCCGGTCATCAACCTGATTGAACACACGATGGAGAATCCGCCTGAACCGCCAATATTTTGCATGGTACTGCGCAAACAAATAGAAGGCGGGCGCATCGCCCAGATCCGGCAGCATGGTCTTGACCGCCTCGTATTGATCGACATCGACACGATCGGTGCCGGCGGCATTCTTTTGACAAAATCGTTTGTCATCGAACTGATGGGAAAATACAGCAATATGATCCTGGTGCAGGAGCAGCGCATCATCGATTCTTTGCGCAAAGTCGGCCGATCAAACAGCCGTGTTCGTTTAGTTTTGCCCGGCTGCGACTACGCTTTACCGCCAAACCAGGACAAACTGAATATCCTGACGGCCGCGCCAGCTGACATCATCCTGGCCCTGAAAGAAACGCCTGCGCTGCCACTGGCCAAGGCTATCGTCAATGCCTGCCTGGGACTCGGCCCGGTAACCGCTAAAGAAATAGCTTTTGCGGCGGGGCTGCCCGCCAACATTCTCGTGGAAACACTGGAAGAAAGCGATTTTTCCGCACTGACCGCAGCAATCCAGGAAATCATTGCCGCCTGTCAGAAGGATATGGTCCAGCCGACGCTGATCACCGACGACAAGAAAAAAGTTTTGGCCGTAGCGGCTTTCCCCCTGCATATCTATCCGCAGGGAATAGCAAAAACTTTTTCCACCATGAGCCAGCTCCTCGACCACTCAACCAAATTGTGTGGCCAATACACGCTGCCGGAGAAAGACCGCTTCAAAAAACTCGTGCATATGGAATTAGTCCGGGCACAGAACAAAGCGGATGTCCTCCGCGAAGAACTTGTCCAAGCGCAAAATGCCGAGGATTTCAAAATACGAGCCGATATACTGATGACCTATCAGTATCAGATGGCAGATCATGCAGCAGCGGAAGTTCTCTTGCCGAACATCTACTCCGAAACTGGCGAACAGATCAAAATCACCCTCGATAAGCGGCTGACCGTCATCCAGAACATGCAGGCCTATTATCATAAATACGATAAACTGAAACGAGCCCAAACCCTGCTGCAGGTACAAATGAAACAGTGCCAGGACAATACAGATTATCTGTCCAGCATTGAAAACTCCCTCGATTCTTCCACAACCTTGGCGGAAATCAACGAAATCAAAGCCGAGCTCATCAGCTCCGGTTATCTGCAGGAGCGCCTAAAGAAGAAAATGAGCGAAAAGCCATCTGTCCCCTTCAAATTCAAGGCTGCGGATGGCACAATTGTCCTCGTCGGCAAAAACAATTATCAAAATGACCGGCTCACCTTTAAAACAGCCGATCGCAATGATATTTGGCTGCACACGAAAGATATTCCCGGCTCGCATGTCATCCTACGCTGTGAAAACGAAACACCCGCGGAAGCTGCGATCTTATTTGCGGCAAATTTAGCGGCGCATTTCAGCAAAGCCCAAAACTCGTCAAAAATCCCTGTCGATTATACGCTCTGCCGCTATGTAAAAAAGCCGGCCGGAGCCAAGCCGGGGTTTGTCATCTTCACCAACCAAAAAACCCTCTATGTCACGCCCGACGAACAAGAAATCGCCGCCATACTGGGCAACGATCTCAACCAATAAAAATTCAAAAAAGACGCGCCGCCAAAATTTCTGGCAGCGCGTCTTTTGCGAAAACCTCATAAACAGAACATACCTGCTTTCAGCCTTAGGCTTGGTTATCAATGATGGCAGCTTTTCCCTGCTCCCCGGTGCGGATCTTTATCGCATTTTCCACATTGTAGAGGAAGATCTTGCCGTCGCCGATGTGACCGGTGCAGCAAACTTTTTTGATGACATCCACCACCGCGTCTACCGGCACTTCACAAATTACGATTTCAACCTTTATCTTTGGCTGCAAACTGATTTCAACCTGCTTCCCGCGGTAAACCTCACGGTGTCCCTTCGACAAACCGCATCCGTACACATTGCTTACCGTCATTCCGGTAACGGCAATTTCATTTAAGGCCTGCTTCAGTTCCTCCAATTTTTCCGGTCTCGTCATGACTTCAACTTTGGTAATTTTGCACATATAAACTCCTCCAGACTATTATTAATATAGTGAATAACTCCTGTAAGCTCTCTTGAAACACAAAGAGGCTTATGTGATGGACAGGATTCGCTGTCGATCACATAAGCCTCTTTGCTTTATGTTTTACCTTCTCTATATCTATACCATGTATCACATGATTTTGCAAGCATTTTTTGCAGCCGCTTATGGCTTAACCGTTTTATTTGCATCCACAACATGATTTTCCTGCACTACTGGGGCTGGATTTGTCGCGGCAATTACAGTCGCTGGCAGTGTGATCGTTGCGGTTTGGTTTTCCAGGGAGAATTCCCCCTGCACCGTGAGCTTTATCCGCTGCAATATTTCATTTGTCTCCGCCCGTTTTTTTTGCGCCGCCTTCACTTCTGGCAAATTCTTATCCAGCGGCGGCAAAGCCGCCTTCATGCCATAGATAAGCTGCGGCGATAAATCGGCAGCCACTTTCTTTACATAGTGGGTTTTCGGATCAATTTGCTAGTTCATAGATGATATCCGGCATAGCAGTAAAAAAATTTTTAAGTTCCTTGTAAGATAAAGCATTGGGCGAATCCCCCTGTGCCACGATGTCGGCACAGACATCGGCAAGCACTCGGTTATCCAACGTCAACTGTAAAACCAGCTCCCCATCTGCCACTTTTTTAATCCGTATGTCTTTATAACCAAACACGCCGGACAAATGGTAGGGATTTAATAGCTTTTGGTAATTCGCTCCTGCATAATTTTTCTTAAAACTGCTTTTCGACCAAGCCCCCCCGGAGTTTCGGTATAACAGCACCGCACCTTCCGTTTCCTGCAAATATTGCTGCATCTTCAGATCACTGACAGCCCCGTCACCATCCTTTATTTTCGTTTCACTGTCAATGCGCGAGCAATAGCCCGCGCTGTCCTTTTGTATGTCACCACTCGAATGGATATCCGCCTGTCCCAATGGGCAGTCCAACTGAAGCTGCAGTGTAAAGTGAAGGCTGTGCAGCTGGCCCATGGCCTCTTGGGACTGCATGAAACTTTCCCTTCCAGACAATTCGGGCTGCTTGGCAGCAACAGCCACGTTCGCCGTTCCGACACATACAAGCAGCAACAGAATTTTCAGGACTGTATGCATCTGTTTCATCGGCTTTCCTCCCCACTTCCCCTGGCTGGCAAAACAAAACTCCGGTTATTTATTCTTTAAACTCGCGGATCACGACCTGTTCGGCCTGGTCAACAGAATCGAGCTGTACACTCACAACTTCCCTAGCAGCCGTCGGCACATTTTTGCCGACATAATCGGCACGGATCGGCAGCTCCCGGTGCCCGCGATCGACTAAAACAGCCAACTGAATGGTTTTCGGGCGCCCCATATCAATCACGGCATCCAAAGCCGCACGAATGGTCCGCCCCGTATACAGGACATCATCCACCAGGATGATCGTCTTATCCGTGATATCCACTGGCATCTGCGTAGGATGCACAATCGGCTGATATGATAACGTCGATAAATCGTCGCGGTACAGAGTGATATCGAGCACACCTACCGGAATTTTTTTCCCTTCGATGGCTTCGATTTCATCGGCAATGCGTTTCGCCAGCGGCAGACCGCGGGTGCGAATCCCCACCAGAACGATATGGTCTACGCCCTTGTTTTTTTCAATGATCTCATGCGATATGCGCGTCAATGCCCGGCGAATCGCCGGCGCATCCAATAAAACTGTTTTATTAACTAAATCCGCCATAATATATCCCTCCCGTACTTTATGCTCTTCGCAACGCAGACAAAATTTTCTCCATATCTTCCGGCAACGGCGCTGAAAAATACATTCGTTCCTTGGTCATCGGATGACACAGGCTCAAATTCAGCGAATGCAGTGCCTGCCCTTCGATCTTAAAAGGAGATTTGGGGCTGCCGTATTTAGGATCGCCAACCAAAGGATGGCCGATATAGGCCATATGCACGCGAATTTGATGCGTTCGCCCTGTCAGTAAAGTGCATTCGACCAAAGTATAGCTGCCGAATCGTTCGATGACCTTAAATTTTGTCGTAGCCGGTTTGCCATTTTCAAAGACAATGGCCATCTTCTTGCGATCGGTCGGATGCCGTCCGATATCGCCATGAATTACGCCCTCATCTTCTTTGATATTCCCCCGCACAATCGCCAGATACTGTCTGTGCGCTGTTTTATGCTTGATCTGCTCCGCTAAATCCACATGGGCAATATCGTTTTTAGCCGCCACCATCACACCGGAAGTATCCTTATCCAGGCGGTGCACGATTCCCGGCCGGATTTCACCGTTAATGCCGGATAAATCCTGGCAATGCCCTAAAAGGGCGTTGACCAAAGTTCCGGTGTAGACCCCTGTGGCCGGATGAACGACCATCCCCCTGGCCTTGTTGATTACGATGATATGCTCGTCTTCGTACAAAATAGTGAGCGGAATAGCTTCCGCTTTAATTTCCACTGGCTGCGGCTCCGGAATTTCCAATGCTATGCAATCCTCCGCCTTAAGTTTATAATTGGCTTTTTTTGCATTGCCATTGACTTTAACTGCACCGCTTTCAATCAGCTTTTGGATATGCGCCCTTGAAAAATCCGCATGCTTTTTCACCAAAAAAACATCCAGGCGCTCCGCCACTTCATCTGTTACATTATAATTTTCTTGTATCATTTTGCCGTTCAATCATCCTTTGCCTGTAAAAATACACTATATATAACAAAGGCCACACCGACGACGATAGCAATATCTGCTATGTTGAAGATCGGCCATATGCGAAAATCAAAAAAATCAATGACATAGCCCGTCTGTATGCGATCAATCAAATTTCCCGCTGCACCGCCTAAAAGCAAACCAGCGCCATAACGGATCAGCTTCGGTTCCCGCTGCAGCCGCGAATAAAAGCATACGGCAGCAATGAGTATGACAACGGCAACCAAGATAAAAAACAGCCGCTGGTTTTCCAATATGCCAAAAGCAGCTCCCGGATTCAAAATGTATGTAATATGAAACACATTTGGAATCACCGGGATAGACAATCCCAGTGGCATCACTGTCTGGACATAAAATTTTGAAAGCTGATCTATCGCAATGATAAAAATAAGCAAAATTAGTATTGGCACATAAAAAACCCCGTTTAACTTTTTATTCAGCTATCGGATTGTCCGGCACCGCTTCTTCGGACTGCCCCAAAAGCTCCAGTTCCGTGACAAGAATGTTCCGCAGTTTTGTGCTGAACGTCTGCTTGCGCTGTTCGAGTTCCCGATACTGCGCGGTTATTTCTTTTACCTGCGAGGCCGCAGCTGATATCATTTTTTCCGCTTCCAGCTGGGCGGCTGTTACAATATTCTCCTTTTCCCGCTGCGCATTCAGCTTGACTTCTTCTGCCGTCTTTTGCGCAACGACCAAGGTTTCATGCAAAGTCGTTTCCAACCGCTGAAAACGAGCTAATTCTTTTTCTAAACGGTCTATATTCTCCTGAAACTGCCGATTTTCCCGGTATAGCTTTTCATAGTCATTGCCCACTCTGTCCAAAAAATCATCGATTTCATCTTCATTATAACCGCGAAAACTCCTCTTGAATTCTTTGTTGTGAATATCTATCGGTGTAAGCATATTACTTCGCCCCCTATTATATATATCGTTTCAATGATATTCCCGTGCGCCCTTTTTTCGTCTGACCGCGAACTTCAGCCACTTCAACCCGGCCCCGTCCGCGCATCGAGATGATGTCGCCTTCCTTGACCGACTGTGAAGAATTCTTAACCGACTGCCAGTTGAGTTTTAGCTTATCGGCTTCAATATCTGCCGCGGCTTTGCTGCGGGAACAGCCAAAACCAGCCGCCGCCACCGAGTCAATTCTGAGCGAAGCCACCGTTGCCTTGATCTCCTTGCAGCGTTCTTCGCGCGGTTCGATTTCCGCCAAATCAGCGATTGAGCAGGTCACTTTGGCGGCGGCGATTTGCCCATAATTTTGCAGAATAAAGTCTGCCATTTTTGTGTCCGCCAGGATCGTTACCGAACCGGACTTGATCAACAAGTCGCCGATCTGCCCGCGATCAATGCCAAGTCCGATCAATGCGCCTAAAACATCGCGGTGCGTTATATGATAAAACTCTTCATTCCAACCAGCCCGGACTGCCGCCAGGTCGAAATTGGCCTTCCCCATAAAGTCATCATGCACAAAAGCTGCTCTTTGCCGCTCAGCGCCGATGTACCCACCGTCAAAAGAAACCTTCAGCCCCGGATAATTCGCAGCAATCGTTTCTGCGATCTCGCAGCCATAAGGATCTAAAAAACCGGACAGGCGAAACTTTCTGTTTTTGCTGACAGTTTCAGCCATATCCACCAGCTTAACTGCAATATCGGCCCCTTCTGTGCCCTTGTAATACCGTATAAGTTTTTCACGATCTGCCATATTATTTCTTCCCCATTGCTTTTGATTTGTCCGCTGCCGCCTGCACGGCGTCAATCAGCGCAGCACGAACCGCACGCTGTTCGAGCACCCGCACACCGGCAATCGTCGTCCCTGCTGGCGATGTAACCTTATCCCGGAGAACCGCCGGATGCTCACCTGTTGCTAAAACCATTTTGGCGGCGCCTAAAAGCGTCTGCGCGGCTAATGTTATCGCCGTTTGGCGCGGCAGACCCGCCTGGACACCGGCATCGGCCAAGGCATCGATGATGACAAAGCCGTAGCCCGGCCCGCTGCCCGATAAACCGGTTACGGCGTCCATGGCATTTTCTTTAACGATAAGGGCTTTGCCCACTGCATTAAACAATGTTTCAATCGTTTCACCATGCGCCGCCGAAGCATTTTTCCCCCAAAAGCTAAAGCCGACATGCCTTCGCCTACCGCTACCGGCGTATTCGGCATGACGCGGATAACCGGCTGCACCGGAAAATATTTTTCCAGTGCCTCAGTGGTGAGACCGGCAACGACCGATACAAGTATCGTGGCCGGCCCGACCTTACCTGAGATCTCTTCCATAGCCGCTTTCGCCGCCTGCGGTTTTATTGCTAAAAACAGGATATCTACAGCGCGAATAAAGCTTTCGCTGCCGACAGATGCCGCAACATGATATTTCTTCTCCAAATACTCACAGCGCTGCGCCTTATGATCAGACAAAAACACCGCTTCCGCACCGGCAATCTTATTGTGCAAGATGCCGCCGACCATGGCTTCCGCCATAGCGCCCGCTCCGATAAAACCTATTTTCATTTTCAGTCACCCCTATTTTCTAAGCCATGGCATTTCACTCGACAGCGTGCTGCCTTCATCCTGCGTAAATGTCACATTTACATTGCTCGGCGCACACAAGAAAACGTTTTTGCCGACTTTCTTTATGTCTCCGGCCAAAGCATACGTTGTACCGCTGATGAAATCGATAATCCGTTTGGCAGCTTCGCTCTCAGTATTTTCAAAATTCACCACTACCGGCTTGCGATTTTTCAAATGATCAGCAACTTGCTGCGCATCATCAAAAGACGTCGGCTCAATGATGATGACCTTCATCTGGCGCGAAGTCACCGTTTCATTGGCCGCCCCTGCCGAGTGAAAATTTACGATATTGTCCTGCGAAGCACTTCGGCGCTGTTCATCATCTGTATAATCCGCCATCGCATCCACCCCATTTTTTTTCTTTTCCTCAGGTTCGTTGGCGTCCACCAAACCAATCTTACCGCAAATCTTATCTACAAAACTCATGCCATTTCCTCCTTGATCAATATTGACGCTGTCCGAAGATGGCGGTTCCGACGCGGACGATATTTGCCCCTTCTTCTATTGCTATCGTGTAATCATGGCTCATCCCCATGGATAAATATCTTATATCAGCTGCTTTAAATTCCTTTTTCTTCAGCTCTTGAAATAAACCGTACATCGCCTTAAACAACGGGCGCGTCTGCTCGACAGCGCTATAATTGGGGGCAATGCACATTAGGCCGCAAAGTCGCACATTTCTCAACGTCTCGATTTGCTCCAATACGGCGGGCAAATCTTCCTGATAAAGACCCGACTTGCTTTCTTCCTTAGCCAAATTGACCTGCAGCAGCACATCCTGGACTTTGCCGATTTTTTTTGCCGCTTTATCAATTTCTACCGCCAGCTTTACACTGTCGACAGAGTGAATCAACGAAAATAAGCTCACGGCCTGCTTCACCTTGTTCGTTTGCAAATGACCAATAAGATGCCACTCCACCGCACGATCCAGTATTTCAGCTTTGCTTAAAGCTTCTTGCAGACGATTTTCGCCTACAAGTTGCACTCCTGCATCAATAGCTTCCCGCATCGCAATGACATCATGATTTTTGGTCACAGCGATCAGTTTTATTTCTTCCTGTCGGTCGGCAGAGGTTCTTTTTCCCAAACTGTCTTTTATATTCTGCTGCACTTCATATAAATTTTCCTTTATCATAAAACCCCTCCATTGAATGAATATTCGCGAATAACCAAGCAATTCCCTTTTCTTTCATTCGTCAATCCCGTATTTATTTTAAACAGATCATGGCTCCGATCCTGCCGGTATGTCCCCGATCCGCCCGATAGGAAAAAAACACGTTGGAATTGCACTGCGTGCAGACAGAAGCCACATCGATATGCTCTCGCCACACACCGATTGCTTCTAACTGGCAGCGATTAGCCGCCCATAAATTGAGTTTGGGCTTCCCCTGGCCATCAGCAACGATGATCTCCGCCTGATTTTCCGAAAAAGCGGCAGCGAATCGATCGCTTACGGCGGTATCGACTTCATAGCAGCACGGACCGATCGCCGGGCCGATCCCGACCAGACAGTCCTCGGGGCGCGTTCCGAATTCCCGCTGCATTGCCAGAACCGTCTTTTGGGCAATCAGCCCGATCGTTCCCTTCCAACCGCCATGCGCCAGACCTATGGCTTTATGTTCCGGATCAAAAAAAAGAATTGGCGTGCAATCGGCAAAAAAGAGCAGCAGCGGCAAATTTTTCACGTCCGTAATCAAAGCATCTGTTTCCTGAATGGCCGAAGCATAGTCCATGCTGCCGGCACCGGCCTGCGTATTTGTGACGCGAACAACCCCTGTGCCATGTACCTGGTCGCAGGTGCACAGCTTTGCCGGATCCGTGCCCAAAGCCCGGCAGAAACGCCGGCGATTTTCCACTACCGCCGTCACAGCATCACCATTATGCATTGCTAAGTTCAGCTTGCCAAAGGGCGGCTGACTCACGCCGCCGAAACGCGTCGAAACGCCCTGGATTACCCCCTTGTCGGAAAGCAACGAAAAAGATCCATACCATAGACCATCCATTCCGTACTGCAAAGAAAAGCTCATTGCCCAGCCTCCTCATCCGTACAGACGCCGCAACGTTTACAGCCGGCAAAGCACTTGGCTGTTGCCTGTTGCGCTGCGGCCAACTCCAATTCCCGGTATAAATATTCGCGCGTAAACCCCATCGCTAAGGTTTCCCAGGGAAAGATCTCCGCGGCCTCGCGCCGCCGATACAGATAAAAGTCATCCGCCAGATTATGCTGCTTCATCGCTTTCTTAAAGCCCTTGCTGCCACCAAGCGCATGTGCCGAATAGATGACCTGCGATATCCGGCGATCGCCCCGCGCCAATATGCCCTGCACATAAGCTTCTTTCGGCGATTCGATCAATACATCGACATTTTTCCGCTGCTTAAAAGCTGCCTTAATGTATTTGAGGTTGTGCTCTGTTTGCTTCAGTTCCCCCATGGGCAGCCATTGAAACGGGGTCAATGGTTTTGGCACAAAAGGATTGATGCTGAGCGTCAGCACGCCTTTGTTTCCTAGTTTTTCCATATAATCCTTTATCTCATGGGTCATTTCGATAATGGCTTCGATATCTTCCGCTTCTTCAAAAGGTAGTCCAATCATAATGTAGAGGCGAAAATTTTTAATGCCAGCACCGATGCCCAAATCAATAGCATGAAACAGATGTTCTTTCTCTATGCCTTTATTGATGACCTTCCGTATCTTTTCGCTGCCAGCTTCCGGTGCCATCGTCAGGGTTTTAAGCCCGCTGTGCGCCAAAGAATCGACCAGATCCCCGGTAACCGAATCCGCCCGAAAAGAAGCCACCGACATCGGCAAATCCATAGCCAAAATCTTATGGCACAGAACGTTAATTTCCGGATAATCCGAAATAGCCGCCCCCATAAGGCCGACTTTTTTACCGTATTTTTTTGCCAGCTGCAGCATTTCCTCCAGCTTTGCCAGCGAACGATTGCGAGGCTGGCGGAAGCAATACCCCGCCATGCAAAAGCGGCAGTGACGGCCACAGCCGCGGGCGATTTCAATCAGGAAAAGGTTAAATTCCGTAGACTCGGTGACAATAACCGTATGTGCAGCATAAGCATCCAGGTCTCTCACCCATTGCCGTTCCACTTTCGCCGGTACCCTAGCATCATGCTCTATCGCCTGGATCGTTCCGTCCGCATTATATATGTGGGTGTAAAACCTAGGGACGTAGACCCCCGGCACCGCGGCCAGACGAAGCAAAATTTGTTCCCGGTCAGCATTCTCAGTCAAAGCGGCATAATACGCATTCAGAAACGCCTGGATGGTCTCCTCGCCTTCACCGATAATGAAAGCGTCGACAAAATCGCTGAGCGGTTCTGGATTAAACGTCGCACAGGGACCACCGGCAATTACAATCGGATCGGTCTCTTTGCGTTTTGCCGCCAACAGCTCTACTTTTCCCAACTCCAACACCTTCAGCAAATTGAAGTAATCCATTTCAAAGGAAACTGCAAAGCCAATCAACGGGAACTGATAGAGTGGTGTCTGCGTTTCCAAACTCATCAACGGCGTATTCGTTCGCTGATATTCTTTCTCATCTTGTTTGTCCGGCAAAAAGAAACGCTCACAAGCTGTGTCCTTGCGCCCATTCATCTGCTGATATAATATGTGCATCCCCAAATTGGACATGCCGACAAAATATGAATTGGGATACACCAGTGCAAATTTCGACCGCATTCCGGCAGGAAAAATACAATGCCCCTGCTCTTTCGCCAATATCTTTTGTAACCCCTCTTTTAATTCCCAAGACAAACACACTCACTCCAAACGTACTGCATGCAGGAAGAAAAATAGCTCACAGCTGTGAGCTTTTTTTCTGCATTCTCAGTTGTCATTTATTTTTTCGACTCAATCAGGCCTTCCAATTCGGCTTTAAAGTTGCTGATATCGGTGAATTTCCGATAAACAGAAGCGAAACGAATATACGCCACTTCATCGAAGTCCTTCAATTTTTTCATGACGAGTTCCCCGATAGCTTGCGTTGTAATCTCCCGTTCCATAGTATTGCGAAGCTCTTTTTCGATCTCATTCGTCAATTCAATAATGCATTCTGTTGCAATATTCCTTTTGTCGCAGGAGCGAATTAAGCCGTTAAGCAATTTGTTGCGATCAAAAATGACCCGGCGGCCATCGTTCTTGATTACCATCAGGGGAACTTTTTCAATGACTTCATAAGTGGTAAACCGCTTGCCACAACTCGTGCATTCACGGCGGCGACGAATCGTATTGCCATCTTCGGCTCCCCGGGAATCTATGACCCGGCTGTCAATTTCCTTGCAAAAAGGACAACGCATACTAACACCTTCTCTTTCAACACTGACAAAATCATGTTTTTTTATTGATTTTAGCACCCGCCGGCTGGAACCCGCTTTGTTTCTTTTTCGGCAATGGGCTCGCAGGCGCAGCCTTTGGCGGATGAATCAGGCATTTCGGCCCGTAGCCGATTAAATCCTGCCGCTGCCCCCGGACTAAGGCTTTATAAACAATCGAATAATTCTTCGGATCCCGATACTGCAACAAGGCCCGCTGCATTCTTTTTTCCATGGGGTCTTTGGCGGTATACACACTTTCGCCCGTAAGCGGATTTATGCCGCTGTAGTACATGCAGGTCGACAAGGTTCCCGGTGTCGGGATGAAGTCCTGGACTTGTTCCGGACGATATTTGAGATCCCGAATGAATTCCGCTAATTCAATGGCTTCTTTCAGTGTCGCCCCCGGATGACTTGACATGAAATAAGGCACTAAATACTGTTTCTTGTCAAGTTTCTCATTCATCTTTTTAAAAGCCTCGGCAAAACGAACGTATACAGCTTTGCCGGATTTCCCCATAAGGCTGGTCACTTTTTCCGCAACATGTTCCGGTGCCACCTTCAACTGCCCGCTCACATGATATTTGCACAATTCTTCCCAAAAAATTGTCCTTTGCTTCTAATAAATAGTCAAAGCGAATCCCCGAGCGAATAAACACCTTTTTCACTTTTGGCAAAGCCCTAAGTTCCTGCAACAATTCTATATATGCCGTATGATCCGCAGCCAAACTGCGGCATGGTTTTGGTGACAAACATTTTTTGCCGCGGCAAGTCCCGCGATCGAACTGCTGTTTGCAGGAAGGAATACGAAAATTTGCCGTAGGCCCACCCACATCATGAATATAACCCTTAAATTCGGGCAGCTGCGTCAGAATCTTTGCCTCACGCAGCAATCCGTCCTTACTGCGGCTTTGAATAATCCGGCCCTGATGCGATACAATAGCGCAAAAATTGCAGCCGCCGAAACAGCCGCGATGGCTCACTAAACTGAATTGTACTTCCTGTATCGCCGGTACACCGCCGGCAGCTTCATAGACGGGGTGATAGGTTCGCTTATATGGCAAATCGTATACTTCGTCCATTTCCATTTCTGCCAGCGGCAATGCCGGAGCATTCTGCACGACAAAACGGTTGCCGCTGCGCTGCGCAATCGTTTTGCCACGGATCGCATCCTGTTCCAGATATTCCGTCTTGAAGGCGGCGGCAAACTTCGTCTTATCCGCTGCAATTTCTTCAAAAGACGGTATCTCTTCATAATCCCAAATGCTGTCGAGATTATTCAGCAAACAGGCGGTACCCTTCACCATCGTAATATCTTCAATGGGAATTCCCTGATGTAAATCTGCCGCAATTTCCAAAATCTGCTTTTCGCCCATGCCATAAATCAAAAGATCCGCACGACTATCCAATAAAATAGATCGGCGAATCGTATTTGACCAATAATCATAATGTGCAAAGCGCCGCAGACTGGCTTCAATACCGCCAATGATAATCGGCACATCTTTCCAAAGCTCCCGCAACCGATTGCAATACACTACAACCGCCCGATCTGGACGGCAACCCGACTTTCCGCCAGGTGAGTACATATCATTCTGCCGTGTTTTTTTTGCTGCAGTAAATTTGTTCATCATCGAATCCAAATTGCCGCTTGATACCAAAAAACCCAACTTAGGCTTGCCCAGCCGGGCAAAAGCATCAGTACTGTGCCAATCCGGCTGCGCAATAATACCCACTCGATAGCCATGTTTTTCTAACAGCCGGCAGATAATAGCCGGGCCGAAACTCGGATGATCTACATAAGCATCGCCCGAAACAAAAACAAAATCCAGTTCATCCCAACCACGGCGTTCCATATCGCCTTTATTTATCGGTAAAAAATCATTCATTCACTAACCTCTGCTCATTGCGCACTTTCCACTTTATCTATTGTAAATTTTTTGGTGACGACGTCACCTACACTGCCCAGCGATCCTATGCTTTTCCCGTTATGGGTAACTTCAACCGCACCGGCATTCCCGGCAGTTATGATAAGTTCTTTTTTAGCCTTCCACGATAAGGTGTCCCCGGATTTAACGGTTCCTTCAAAAATCGTCTTATCATCGGCAACAATCTTCGTCCAGCATTTATCGGAAAAAGTCGCATTAACCTCAACATCTTCGTATTTTTTTTCCACAGGAGCAGGCGCCGCAGCCTTGTTGACAGCCGGAGCCGGAGCCGTAACCGCCGGCTTTGCCGCAGTGGTTTTGCTCGCCGGTTCCGGCGCGTCCGAGCCAAACGCCCAATACGCTCCGCCTAAGATAACACCGGCAGCCACTACACCTGCGACGATTTTCTGCGTCTTACGAGATTTTTCCACGCGGTCGCGAAAATCATTCTTCATATAAGTGTCTGCAGCAACAGGACTTGGCACTTCGCTCGTCTCAACTGACAGCGAATCTACTGTTGCTGTTGCCGCCGGCATTTTTTCCGCATAGTACTGCTTTAAGGCAGCCGCTCCGTCGAGCTTCAAATAAGCCGCATATGATTTAATAAAGCCCTTTAGATACACTTCACCCGGCAGGACATCATATTCGCCTTTTTCTATAGAGGCTATATATAAACTACGAATGCTCGTATCTCGTTCCACATCTTTAATTGTTAAATTCTGTTTTTCCCGTTCTTCTCGTAAAATATCGCCCAACATGTGCAAAAACTCCTCCTCAAAATCGAAAAACACCAGTCATATAACTGTATATCATTATACATTAACCGTACACTTTAGACAAATAAAAGCCCCTTGTATTTGCAATTTTTTAGAAAATATTTTAATATAGCATAGAGGACGGTGTTTTCATTGACAATTGAAATCAAAGGCTACTATAAACTGCCCAACAATCCTGAACCACAGCTGGTTGAATTCCACAAAGTTTTCTCCACATCTTTTATGCGAAAATTCACCCGCTACAGGAATTTCGAAAAGTTCTTGCAAGGCGGCAATTTCAAGATAGCAACTCAGCAAGACTTCGAAGCGCTTCCTGAAGAAATAATGGATGCCCACGTCAAAAAATCGACAAAATTCGCCACTTGGCAGGAAATGCTCGATTTTGCAACCGATAAATACATTCTGCAGCAGATGAAAATTTGATACAGCTACACTAAACAATGCAAAAATGCCTGCCACTATAGGGAATCCATCCCTTACAGTGGCAGGCATTTTCAGCATTTCAGCTTTATAAGAACAATTTCGTTGCATTTACAAAATACACCCATATTCCCAATAAAACCGTATAGATCAAGCAATAACCAACCGTCGCCCGCAGTATATCGCCTTCCCGGCCCGACTGTCCGGTTGCCGAAGTCGCAATGGCAATACTCTGCGGTGAAATCATTTTCCCAGCTGTTGCCCCGGTCGTATTGGCTGCGGTAATCCAGGTAGGATCAGCACCGATTTGAATGGCTGTCTGTTTTTGCAGCGGGCCGAACAAAACATTGGCATTCGTATCACTGCCGGTCACAAATGTCCCCAAGGCTCCAATGACCGGAGCGATAAACGGATAGGAACTGCCGGTAATCTGCGCCAGAGCCACCGCGATATCGCTGACCATGCCCGAAAACCCCATCACCCTGGCCAAAGCCACGATTGCGACTACGGTTATCGTCGTCTTTTGCAATTGCCGGCAAGTCTTTTGGAATACCGCCCGAAAATCCGTGATGCCTGCTCCCTGTAAAAGACCGCCAAGCAAGGCTCCAAAAAGAATCAACGTTCCCGGCGTCAGTATCCAGGCGACCTTCATTGGTACTCCGCCTGGGCCGTCATAAATGCTCAACACACTGTAGATGCTTCCCAAAGCGGCACTCAATGCCGGGCATACCGTGTTATTCGTGCCGAGAATGAACACAAAGAGGAAAATATATGGCGACCAGGCAATTAATTGTTCAGACCATGACGTCTTGAACGCAACAACTTTCCCATTGTCTTCGCTCTCATCTGGAAAGCGCCAGTCTTTGGCCGGCGGTGCTATTTTATTGTAAATTACGATGGCAATCATCGACAACACAGAGCCAACAATCGCCGTCAATTCCGGCCCCATATAAGCCGCAATCAGAAGCTGCGGTATGGCAAAACACAGTCCCGCTGCGAGCGACATGCCAATAACACCTTTCATCCCGGCAAAACTTTTTGTCATGATCCTAATCAAAGCCAGCGGAATGACAATAATAAATGGTGTCAGCTGAATAGCCGCCGCCAAAGTCAGATTTAAGACATCCAGATCTGTCACTTTAGCCAAAGTGATGACTGGAATGCCAACGGCGCCAAAGGCTACAGGCACCGTATTGGCAATCAGACAAATCACCGAAGCAAAAAACGGATTAAAACCCAGGCCAATCAAAATCGCCGCAGGAATTGCCACTGCCGTGCCAAAGCCAGCGGCAGCTTCCAAAAAGGCACCAAACCCCCAGGCAATCAAAAGCGCCTGCACCCGGCGGTCATTCGAAAAGCTGGCCATCAAGCCCTGTATTTTATCCATTGCGCCTGTTTGCAACGTAACATTATATGTAAAAATCGCCGCAAAAATAACCCAGACAATTGGCCAGATTGCCAGGACAGCACCATCGAGCGCCCCCTTACCGGCTAAGGATGCAGGCATTTGCCAACCAGCAACCGCCAGAACCAGGCTGATCGCTAAAGCAATGCTGCAACTTTTATGCGCCGCCATTTTCCATACGCCAAGACTCACCAATAACCACAATAACGGAAGAAACGCCAATACTGCTGATAAACCAATTCCAAAAGGATGTGGTATAACTTCCCACATAATTTCCGCCCCCATTTTCAGCTATGCATATTTTTACAAATTTCCCGAGTTACCCTGCGCACGATTTTGTTGCCAAAAAATGCCCCGTTTATTTAAGCTGTTCAATCCCCCTCTTTAAAATCAATTTTTGTTGCGATACAACGCAGCTTAAGTTTCTTTTTAATTAAAACATTGTATATTTTCTGATTTTTCAAACGAAACATTTTGCAGGCATAATTGGTCATACCAATTTACATCCAAATTATAATACGAATCCCAAAGTATGTCAATATGTATAATAGATAAAAATTATTTGAATTATTTATTGTATTTATGTTATTGCCAGTTGTTATATTGCAACGATTCCAGGATCTCTTTGGCAGATTATACCAACTTCATCGCTTTAAATTTCCGCAAAAAAAGAGCTGTTACCAGCGATACATTCATATCGCTGGTAACAGCATCCTTTGCTATTGCGGTTCAGACCCCAAGCAGCAGGACTCCGTCGCAGTCGTTAGCTAATTTAAAAATCAACGGCATCCCCATAGTAAACGGCCCGCAACAGCTTTGCCATCTGCGGCGGATCAATTGAGCGAGGATTGGCACCTGTGCAGGCATCGCTTACCGCCAATTTTGCAATAGAATCCAATTTTCCCAAAAATTCCTGTTCAACAATGCCAAACTCCTTGAGGGTATGCGGAATTTTAAGTTTTTCATTATATTCGTGAATTTTAGCACAAAGTGCTGTAACGAGTTCGCCGTCATCTGCTCCTTTGAGTCCGAGATGCCGCGCAATCATTGCATAGCGTTTCGCGGCTGCTGCCTCTTTTGCGTTGTAGGCAATGACATACGGCAAATAAATTGCGTTGGCACAGCCATGTGGAATATGGCCGGTGCTATAGGCTGGCCCCGTCTTATGTGCCATAGAATGCGTGATTCCCAAAAGCGCATTGCTAAAGGCCATGCCAGCAAGGCACTGTGCATAGTGCATTTCTTCACGGGCTGTTTTATCACCAGCAAAAGATGCTTCCAAATACATGTCAATCATCACGATTGCCTGCATCGCCAAAGGATCCGTAAACGGTCCGTGCAACAGCGACACATAGGCTTCAATAGCATGCGTGAGCGCATCTATGCCCGTATGTGCCGTGAGTGTTGGCGGCATGGTTTCGGCCAGCGCCGGATCAACAATCGCCACATCCGGCGTAATATTGAAATCGGCCAACGGATACTTCAATCCCTTAGCCGTATCGGTGATAACCGAAAAAGCGGTCACTTCCGTACCGCTGCCAGAAGTCGAAGGAATCGCCAAAAACTTGGCCTTCGTCCGCAACGTCGGAAATGAAAACGGCTGAATGATCGCCTCAAAACTGGTTTCCGGATACTCGTAAAAAACCCACATGGCTTTTGCCGCATCAATAGGCGAGCCGCCGCCCATGGCAATAATCCAATCCGGCCCAAAATCACGCATCTTCGCAGCGCCTTGCATGACCGTCTCAACCGACGGATCCGGCTCGACATTTTCAATGAGTTCCGTCACGATTCCCGCTTCTCCCAGATAGGCGAGTACCTTGTCAACAAAGCCGAAGCGACGCATTGAGCCGCCGCCAAGAACAAGCACTGCTTTTTTCCCCTCCAGCTGTTTCAAGTATTCCAAAGCATTTTCTCCCCAATAAATATCTCGTGGCAACGTAAACCGATTCATAAACATCCCCCATTCACTCTGTATGTATTTTGACAATATTCTGAATTATAGGTCGCCACATATATGGTCATTCCTATAACCTTATGTGTATGGTTCGTCAAAACAAAGCCAAATCCTGCTGTGCCAGACCACCACAAAAATATTTATTTTTAGAAAACAAACAGAAAAGACCGATAATCCTCTGTTTTCCTGGATTTATCGGTCTTTCATATTATATTTCCATGATAATTGGCAAAATCATTGGACGGCGGCGAGTCTTTTCATAGAGATAACGCCCCAATGCATCACGGACATTCGATTTTATCGTCGCCCACTCTGTAATTTTTCCATCTTCACATTTCGCCAAAGCCTGTTTTACTTTTTCCCTGGCACCATCCATCAGTGCCTCGGATTCGCGAACGTAGACGAAACCGCGTGATACAATATCCGGCCCGGAAACAACCGTGCCGCTGGCCTTGTTCATGGCCACAACGATAATCAAGATGCCATCCTGCGACAGCTGCCGGCGATCCCGCAAGACAATATTGCCGACATCACCAACACCCAATCCATCAACCAATACCGGTCCAGCAGTTACCTTGCCAGCAACCATGCCTTTTTCCCGGGTAAATTCCAAAATCTGGCCATTCTCACTGAGAAAAATATTTTCTTTTGGCATGCCTAACTCCTGCGCCAATTTAGAATGTTTTACCAAATGACGGTATTCACCATGAACCGGAATGAAAAACTTAGGCCGGACAAGATTGTGCATGAGTTTCAATTCTTCCTGACTCGCATGCCCGGATACATGGATCCCCTGCGAGCGGCCATAAACTACATTTGCCCCCAGTTTTAGCAGCTTGTCAACCGTGCGGGAAACCAATTTTTCATTTCCCGGAATAGGCGTCGCGGAAATGATAATCGTATCGCCCGGCACAATCGTGACCTTGCGATGATCCGACATCGCCATGCGCGTCAATGCTGACATTGGCTCGCCCTGGCTGCCCGTTGTCACAATGACAACCTGCGACGCAGGGTAACGATTGATCTCATCGATGTCAATCAATACACCTTCCGGAACTATCAAATAACCCAGTTCCAGCGAAATATTGACGACATTGACCATACTTCGACCCAAAACGGCAACCTTGCGTTTAAAGCGGCACGCCGTATCAATGACCTGCTGAATGCGCTGTACATTCGAAGAAAATGTGGCAATGAGAATTCTTTCCCTCGCCTGCTGAAATACCTTATCAAACGCTGCACCTACCGTCCGCTCGCTCGGGGTATGCCCTTCGCGCTCTGCATTCGTGCTATCAGCCATCATAACCAATACACCCTTGTTACCAAGATCAGCGAAGCGACGGAAATCCGTCATCTTACCGTCAATCGGTGTATAGTCAAGCTTAAAATCCCCCGTATGGACGACCATGCCGACCGGCGTTTTGATGGACAGGGCTACCGCATCGGGAATGCTGTGATTTATCCGGATAAAGCCAACGCTGAAACAACCGACATTGATGATGTCCCCCTGTGAAACGGGAACCAAACTGCTCGAATCAACATTGTTTTCCTTAAGCCGGCCCTGTAAAATCCCCAGCGTCAATTTCGTACCATAGACCGGAACATTGAGCCGCTTTAAAACATATGGCAAAGCTCCGATATGATCTTCATGACCATGGGTTAGAATAATCGCTTTGATCATATCGCGATTTTCTAATAAATATGAGATATCGGGAATAACCAGATCGATTCCCAGCATATCATCATCTGGAAACATCAGCCCCGCATCGATAACCACGATATCATCGTTATACCGGATTACCGTCATGTTTTTGCCGATTTCCCCCAGTCCACCAAGTGGAATAATTTGAAGTTTTTGTGATCCTTTTGACAAAAATTACACCTCCGAAAAATTTTTATGTAGTTTTATATAACTCTTGCTTAAATCCAATGTAGTAAGTCCGAACCGCACAATTAAAATACCAAAAAAATCGACCGTTCTGCTCATTGATTTTATTATATAACATAAAATGCAATATTGCAAAACATATTCACGGAAACATTGCCATTTTAGGCGGCTATTTCCTCCTTAAAATAACACATAAACTACATTATGTGCTATTTTAGCAAGGAAAGTGTAAAGAAAATGCTCAAACCCAGCCATACCCGCTGGATTTGAGCACACCTAATGGCCATAGTTTACAGCATAGCATGCTGTATCATGTATTCGGCAATCTGCAAAGCATTCAGAGCTGCACCTTTCCGAATCTGATCGCCGACAACCCAAAGATTCAAGCCGTGTTCAACGGAATAATCCTTGCGGATTCGGCCCACAGATACATCGTTTTTACCGGAGGTGAACAACGGCATCGGGTACTGCATTTCTGCCAGATTGTCTTCGACAATAACACCTGGGAATGCGGCAAGTGCCTTTTTCGCATCTGCAACGCTGAGTTCATCAACCAATTCGATGTTGACGGATTCGGCATGGCTGCGATAGACCGGCACCCGTATCGTCGTAGCTGTTATGCCAATCGTTTCGTCACCCATGATTTTATGTGTTTCATCAATCATTTTCATTTCTTCTTTTGTATAAAGATTATCCTTAAATACGTCAATTTGCGGAATCAGATTAAAAGCAATCTGGTAATGCTTTGGCAAGCTTGCGCCTGGCAGAATATTGGCGACTACCTCACGGCCTTCAACAATGGCTTTGACTTGTTCTTCCAGTTCAGCCATGGCCTCTTTGCCGCCGCCGGATACGGCCTGATAGGTCGACACGACAATACGCTTGATCTTCGCCTTATCATAGATTGGTTTCAATGCCATGACCATGATGATGGTCGAACAGTTCGGATTGGCAATGATGCCTTTATGCTTAGCAAGGGCTTCCGGGTTGACTTCAGGAACAACGAGCGGCACTTCCGGATCCATGCGGAAGGTGCTGGAATTGTCAATGACGACTGCTCCAGCCTTAACCGCTGCCGGAGCAAAGGTCTTGCTGGCAGAACCGCCGGCAAACAAAGCGATGTCGATGCCTTGAAAGGATGCTTCCGTAGCTTCTTCTACCGTATAATCCTTATCCATAAAATGAATGATTTTGCCCGCAGAACGCTTGGATGCCAATAATTTCAATTCAGCAAACGGAAATTTCCGTTCTTCAATCAAGTCCAAAAATTCTTGTCCTACAGCACCTGTTGCTCCTAAGATTGCCACATTATATTTTTTCATAATAAATCGCTTCCCTTCAATATATTAGTCTAATATTTTTTCCAGACCGCAAACCAGTCCGTTAATATGCATCACTTTTTTGCAAGCAATAACAACCCCCGGCATAAATGAAGTACGATCAATCGAATCATGGCGTATCGTGAGTGTCTGCCCCAAGCCGCCAAAAATGACTTCCTGATGCGCCACATAGCCCGGCAATCGAACGCTATGGATATGTATGCCGTCAACATCGGCCCCACGAGCTCCCGCTACTTTTTCAATTTCGTCAGGATGCCCTTGCGCCATCGTTGTCCGGACTTCCCGTATCATGTTAGCCGTTTCTAGCGCCGTTCCCGAAGGAGCATCTAATTTTTGATCATGATGCAGTTCGATGATTTCCACATGCGGCATATAACGGGCAGCTTCCCGGGCCATTTTCATCATCAAGACAGCACCAATGGCAAAATTCGAAGCGATAAACGCAGCTGTGCCATGTTCCTCGGCAAGCCCGGCAATTTTTGCCTTGTCTTCATCCGACAAACCTGTCGTCCCGATAACCGGCCGGACACCATGCTGCAAAGCAAGGCAAGCATTGCCTAAAACAACATGTGGTCTGGTAAAATCAACCATAACCTCCGCTTTTGTCTCTGCGATAACAGCTTCCAGATCAGTTTTCACCGTAATGCCCGTTTTGTCGACACCGATGAGATCGCCGATATCCGCCCCGCCTTTTACATCCACCGCCCCGACAAGTTCCAATTCGCTGTCTTGATATACTGCATTTAAGACAGCCTGCCCCATGCGGCCGCAAGCCCCGCTTACAATTACCTTAACCATAATACATACGCCTCCAAAACAATTTCAATAAAAAAAGCCAATGAGATAGTATTATCTCATCAGCCATTATACGTCAGCTTTTAGGAATATAAAACTTCCCAGATAAGATAGCTCTCCATCAAAATGATGACAGTCTGATACCTATTTAGTATCAAACCAGCATTGATAATTGGGCCTTATCAACACTTCGGCAAGCAACCCTTTTGTTTCAACTCATCACAACCCAGCTCATTAAAACTACTCTTATTGCCTGCACCTCTATTTCACCCTATACAAAATCCGTATTTGATTTATGTATATTGTATATCAAGTCCACCTTAAAAATCAATATGTTTTCTGCAAAAATGCAAAATTATTTTATTTCCTTTATAGCTTTCTCTTTTCTTTTATACCACCAGATGCCGCCATAAATCAATACCGCCAAAATAATGATCACGGTAAAATGCACGGCATTTTTCTGCTGCGTCACAATATCATAGCCGATTACAACTTCCAGTGCCGTCGACGGAAATTTGCCAATTAGATTTGCCAGCATATAGTCTCGCAAACTTATTTTGCTGACAGCGCCCAGGGCTGTAATGATGCCCGAGGGAAAATACGGCAGGGTTCGCATCACAAGCATCATCTGAAAACCATTGCGCCCGCTGAATTCATCGATCTTTTTCAAATATTTGCTCTTGGCGATAAGGCGTTCGGCCGAAGTTCGCAGAACACTGCGCATAAGGATGAAACTTAAAATCACGCCGACGGTTTCAGCCAGCCAGGATACGATAACCCCGACAACTACGCCAAACAGCACACCATTAGCTGTCGAAAGGAAAATCGAAGGCAAAAATCCCAGGGCATTTACCAGAATATCGAGCAGGAAGCTGATCACGACAGCCCAGATGCCAAATGAATTTATGTAGTCAATCGTTTCCTGCATCCCGCCGCTCGTCAGAATATGCCATACTTCCGAAAAAAACTTGGGGTTCAGAGCGTAAATCCCCCCGAAAATGCCTAAAAACAACAGCAATGCCACCAGCTTCACCATGTTTTCCGATTCCAAATACTTCACGAAAAATCCTCCTACGTCCCCGCTCAGCCAAAGCCAGTAACCTTCATAATAATACACTGTTTTTATTTTATACCTTTTTTCCGAAAAAAACCATGAAAACTATTTCTTCAATGATCGGTGATATTACTAAAGTGCTCTTTATACTGCAGGGCTAAAACTTCTTTTACGCAAGATAAATCCTCGGCGCGTTCCATGGTCTGCAGGGCTGCTTTTCGCGCTTTCAATAAGATAGCGACATCATTTAGGACATCGGCAATTTTCAGATCCGGTAAGCCATGTTGCATCGAACCAAAGAACTGCCCCGGTCCTCGCAGCTTTAAATCTTCCTCCGCCAAGACGAAACCACTATTGAATTTCGCCATAATTTCTAATCGCTCTTTGGCCACCGCCGATTTACCCTGCGCAATCAAGATACAGTAGGACTGATACGCCCCCGGCCGATGCGTCCGCGCAGCTGATGAAGCTGCGCCAACCCGAAGCGATCCGCCCCCTCCACCACCATAATGCTGGCATTGGGCACATTGACGCCAACTTCGATGACCGTTGTCGCCACCAGCAGCTTAATCTTATCGGCATGAAAATCCGCCATGATTTGCTCTTTTTCCTTCGAAGATAATTTACCATGGACTAGGGCGCAGCTAATTCCCCGGAAAATCCCTTGTCGCAGTTCCTCGTAAACCTCTTCGGCTGATCGCAGATTTGCGTTTTCCGACATTTCAATCAAGGGGCAAACCACATAAGCCTGCCGGCCTTTTTCGATTTCTGCACGGACAAATCGGTAAATCAAATCACTTTTATTAGGCTGTCGGACAAAAGTGCGGATTAGTTTACGGCCCGGCGGCAGCTCCTTTATGGCGGATACATCCAAATCCCCATAGACAGTCAGTGTCATGGTGCGTGGAATCGGCGTTGCCGTCATCACCAGTACATCCGGCATTTTTTCACCCTTTTCTTCAAGAACTGCACGTTGCCGAATGCCAAAGCGGTGCTGTTCGTCCGTAACGACCAAACCAAGATTGGCAAAACTTACATCTTCCTGAATCAGGGCATGCGTGCCAATAATCAAATCGATGGCACCATCCGCGATCTTTTGCCGCATGCCATCCCGCTGTTTCTTCGTGAGTTTTCCGCTGAGCAAACCTACGCGAATTCCACAAGGGGCGAGCAACTGCTCGAGATTCACAAAATGCTGGCTGGCCAGGATTTCGGTCGGCGTCATCAAGGCTCCCTGATAACCGTTTTCTATTGTCTTGACCAAAGCCAGCGCGGCAATAATCGTCTTGCCTGAGCCAACATCGCCCTGCACCAGCCGGCGCATCGGCACAGCCCTTTCCATATCATGACAAATTTCCTGCCATGCCTTATGCTGATCGCCAGTCAGATCAAAGGGGATTTTACTTTCCACTTGCTTTACCAAACTGCTGTTCATTAAATGCTGTATTCCTTTTTGCCGCTGCCTTTGCTGTTTTTTTAAAAGCAGCAATCCACACTGAATCAAATACAATTCTTCAAAGGCCAAACGCTCCCGCGCCTTCTCCATTTCCGCTTCCGTATCGGGAAAATGGATTTTTTCAATCGCCGTCTGCCTCGCCATCAAAGCATTACTTTCCAGGACATATTTCGGCAAAATTTCCGGAACAGCTTCCACCTCTACTAACACCTGCTCCATGATTTTTCGCAAAAATTTCTGATTTAAAGCATCGCTGCCAGCATAAACCGGCAGCATGTTATGCTGTACTGCCGCAGTTTCCGGTGCAGCAAATTCATAGGCAAGGATCGGATTCATCGCAAACTGCCCCTGACCACCATAAGCATAATTGATTTTGCCGGTGGCAAATATTTTTTGCCCGGCCTTCATGTTCTTTTTAAGAAACGACTGATTAAACCAGGTCAGCTGCATATAGCCCGAACCGTCCGTGACCAGAGCCTTTAATATTTTCAAACCTCGTCGCGGCGCATTTTCTGTAACATTGACAATAAGACCGCTTACCGTCTCTACCTCACCGGCGACAACCTCATCCATGCGCTTCAACGAACTCTGATCTTCATAGCGGCGGGGATAATATGTCAAAAGATCATAGACAACGTCAATCCCCACTTTGGCCAAAGCACTGCTTTTTTTCGGACCAACACCTTTGATATACTGCACTTTTTCGTCAAGTTTCATCTGCTCATACCCCGATCAAAATAAGAACTTATATTCGTATTTTACCAAAGGACTGGCAATCCTACAAGAATAATAGATTTTTTTGTTTGTATTCATGTATACTTCTTTAAAAACCGACGTTTTCCGACATAATCCTATTGTGCATATGCGGATAAAGATTTAATATATACATATGCTCTATTTAAATTCTATTGAAATGAGGGTTCCCCATGAAAAAAAATAACGAATTTTCGCATGTCCATAATAATGTCGTTTTTGTAGCCAATCAAATGAGTGCTGCCCCTGCCGATTTTGTTGAAGAAACTTATCACACATTGAAACAGATCGAAAACGACCTGCATTCTAATAACAGCAGCAAAGACAGCGTCCTAAAAGTCAATATTTATGTGCCGAATATGGATTGCTGGCAATCCATCGAAAAAGCCTACCAAAATTTCTTTGGCGCCGTTCAGCCGGCCAATACAATTATTCCCACAAGCAATGAAATGGCATCGATTTCCTTTGAAGTCATTGCTGAAAAAAACGTTTATTACGCTTGCTGATTGCAAGGAAAGGGCCTTCTGCGGCGGCAGAAGGCCCTTTTCCTTGCGCTAAACAAAATACCCGGCTAAAACACATAGCCGGGATTTTCTCTTTTCATCCGTATTTGCCTAAATACAACAACCAACAGACAAAGCCGTATGGTTTTTTTTATTGGGCACTAGACTGACATAAAACTTTTTCTTCCAGCACCTTCGGTCCTGCATTTAAAATGTCATCAGACATCTCACCTTTAAATTTCTTGACGTTTTCGGCAAAACGTTTTACAAGTTTATTTGCCGTTATCATGTATTCCTTTTTATCCAGCCAGGTATTCGAAGGATTCAACAGTTCTGACGGAACGCCCGGGCAGGACTGCGGGATATACACCTGGAAAATCGGATCTTTTTTCCATTCGACATTATCAAGCTGGCCGTCAAGTACCGCCGTAACCATGGAACGCGTGTATTTGAGATCCATTCTATGGCCAACGCCATACGGGCCGCCCGTCCAACCTGTATTCAAAAGATATACTTTGGTATCATATTTATCAATTTTTTCGCCGAGCAATCTCGCGTATTTTAAAGGAGAAAGCGGCAGGAAAGGTTCGCCAAAGCCGATAGAGAAGGTAGCCTGCGGTTCCGTAATCCCGCGTTCGGTTCCGGCAACCTTACTTGTATACCCGGACAAGAAATGGTACATGGCTTCCTCTTTCGTTAATTTAGAAATCGGTGGCAATACGCCAAAGGCATCCGCCGTCAGGAAAATAATCGCATTCGGATGGCCCGCTACGCTCGGGTGAATTGCATTGGGGATATAATCGAGCGGATAGGCGGTTCTCGTATTTTCGGTATAACGGCTGTCAAAATAATCGGCCTGCCGTGTTTGGTCATGGATT